>Ga0302314_10002286_pt1 | contig 35550 bp, 32 predicted proteins | sample III_Palsa_N2_3_FD_200533 | JGI IMG/M metagenome (GOLD analysis project Ga0302314, IMG submission 200533) | Peat permafrost microbial communities from Stordalen Mire near Abisko, Sweden - III_Palsa_N2_3 | ecosystem: Environmental > Terrestrial > Soil > Palsa > Peat permafrost | place: Sweden...
ACCGGGCTGCCGTTCCAGGTCAAGGGCACCTCGTGGACCGACGTGTTCGCCGAGGAGATGCTCAAGATCGGCAACGACCGTCCTGACGTGGTGGGCATCACCGCCGCGATGCTGATCCCGGTCGGGCTGCACAAGTTCGCCCAGCAGTACCCGGACCGCATCTACGACGTCGGCATCGCCGAGCAGCACGCCGCCACCTGCGCGGCGGGCCTCGCCTTCGGCGGCCTGCACCCGGTCGTCGCGGTCTACGCGACCTTCCTGAACCGGGCCTTCGACCAGGTGCTGATGGACTGCGCGCTGCACAAGGCGGGCGTCACCTTCGTGCTCGACCGCGCCGGGATCACCGGCCCGGACGGGGCGAGCCACCACGGCGTCTGGGACCTGTCGATCCTGCAGGTGGTGCCCGGCATCAGGGTCGCCGTCCCGCGGGACGCGGCCCAGGTGCGCGCGCTGGTGCGGGAGGCGACCGAGACCGAGGGCGTGCCGACCGTGGTGCGCTTCTCCAAGGGCTCGGTCGGCCCGGAGATCGAGGCGATCGAGCGGGTGGACGGCGTGGACGTGCTGCGCCGGGCGGCCAAGCCGGTGGGCGAGGCCGACCTGCTGATCATCGCCGCGGGACCGCTCGCCGGCGCCGCGCTGGAGGCGGCCGAGGAGCTGGCCGCCGAGGGCATCGAGGCGACCGTCGTGGACCCGCGGTGGGTCAAGCCGGTCAACCCCGCCCTGGTGGACCTGGCGCGCGTTCACCGGGCCGTGGTGACGGTCGAGGACAACGGCCGGACCGGCGGTGTGGGCGCGGCGATCAGCCAGGCCCTGCAGGACGCGGGCGTGGTCCGGCCGACGAGGGTGCTCGGCGTGCCGGCCGAGTTCCAGGCGCACGACGAGCGTCCGGCGATCCTGGCCAGGCTCGGCCTGGACGGACCGGGTATCGCGGCCGCCGGACGGGCCGCGCACGCGGTCGCGGCCGCATGAGAGCCGATTAAGAATTTCCTCAGTAACGGCTCTGAAACCGGCTGACGAGGATCGTTACCGTTGTGTGGTACTTCATGACCGCTTCAGCTGGCACAATTTCTGTCTCGTGGACACTACGCACCCCGAGAAGAACGGCGCGGGCACGGTCATCATCGGCGCCGGGCCCGCAGGACTGACCGCCGCCTACGATCTGACCAAGAACGGGTTCCCGGCCCAGGTCTTCGAGTCGGAGAACGTGGTCGGCGGTATCTCGCAGACGGCGGAGCGCGGCGGTTGGCGGTTCGACATCGGCGGGCACCGCTTCTTCACGAAGGTGAAGCAGGTGGACGACCTGTGGCACGAGATCCTCCCCGAGGAGGACTTCCTGCTGCGTCCCCGGATGTCCCGGATCTACTACCGCGGCAAGCTCTTCGACTACCCGCTCAAGGCGGGCAACGCGCTCAAGGGCCTCGGCGTGATCGAGGCCGCCAAGTGCATCGGCTCCTACACGCTGGCGAAGATCAACCCGCCGAAGAACCAGGACTACTTCGACGGCTGGGTCACCGCGCGCTTCGGCAAGCGGCTGTTCCGGATCTTCTTCAAGACCTACACCGAGAAGGTGTGGGGCATGGAGACCAGCGAGCTGCCCGCGGACTGGGCCGCGCAGCGGATCAAGAACCTCTCGCTGTTCAGCGCGATCGTCAACGCGCTCAACCCGCGTAAGGGCTCGAAGAAGATCACCTCGCTGATCGACGAGTTCTACTACCCGAAGTTCGGCCCCGGCATGATGTGGGAGACGGCCACCGAGAAGGTCCGCGCGCAGGGCGGCTCGGTCGAGCTCGAGGCGTACGTCAAGAAGGTCTCCTGGGCCGAGGGCGAGGGCGCCACCTCGGTGACCGTCGTCACCCGGGACGAGCAGGGCGCCGAGGTCGAGCGGATCGTCCCGGCCGCGGACGTCATCTCCTCGACCCCGATCTCGGCCCTGATCCGGTCGATGGACCCGCCGGCCTCGCCCGAGGCGATCGAGGCGGCGGACGACCTGCGCTACCGCGACTTCCTGACCGTCGCGCTCGTCGTCCCGGAGAAGCACGGCTTCCCGGACAACTGGATCTACATCCACACCCCCGGCGTGAAGGTCGGCCGGATCCAGAACTTCGGCTCCTGGTCGCCGTACCTGGTCAAGGAGGGTCGCACCTGCCTCGGCCTCGAGTTCTTCGTCAACGAGGGCGACGAGCTGTGGACCATGGCGGACGAGGACCTGGTCAAGCTCGGCACCGCGGAGCTCGAGCAGCTCAACCTGATCACGCCCGGCTCGGTCGAGGTCGGCTACGTGGTGCGGATGCCCAAGGCCTACCCGGTCTACGACGACCGCTACGCCGCCAACCTCGAGGTCATCAAGGCCTGGATCGCCGAGCACACGCCGAACGTGCACCCGGTCGGCCGCAACGGCATGCACCGGTACAACAACGCCGACCACTCGATGCTCACCGCGCTGCTGACCAGCGAGAACATCCGCACCGGGACGAAGCACGACGTGTGGAGCGTGAACGTCGAGGAGGAGTACCACGAGGAGTCCTCCGACTCGAAGGACCGGCCGAGCACGCCCAAGGGCACCGGGCGCGACGCGCCGATGATGCCTCGCCCCGTGGAGAAGGCGGAGGCGAAGGCGGGGGTCTGACCTCGTCTCAGGACAGTTCGGAAGAGCAGGGGTCGGCGGGCACACGTGGTTGGCCGACCCCTGATTCATGGAAGCGGAGGACCATGCCCGAACCCGTGAAGTCCGAGGAGCAGGTCGAGGAGGCCGGGGAGCGGGAACCCCGGGAGCGGCAAGCGGAGGCGGGGGAGCAGCCACCGGCGCGATCGCCGCGTACCCGGCTGCCGGCCGCGGCCGCGATGACGCTCGTCGCAGTGCTCTTCTTCGCCCTCGCCCTGGCGCAGTCGCTGGCCCACCTGTGGAACGCGGACACCGCGAGTGTGGCACTGCAGGGCTGGGACATGGTCAACGGACACCTGCTGCTGCACGGCTGGTGGTCCTCGGACGTGAATTTCTACACCTTCGACGCGCCGATCTACGGCCTGTGCATGCTCGTGCTCGGGCTCGGCGACACCGCGCTGCACGTGGCCGGGGCGCTGATCTACACACTCGTCTTCCTGACCGCCTGCTGGACCGCGAAGGGCCACTCGCACGGCACGGTCTACTGGCTCCGGGTCGCGTTGGTCGCGCTATTCATGACGGCGCTGCTGTTCAACGGCGGTCTGGTCGGTACGGTCATGATGGGCCCGGACCACAACGGGACCATCGTCTTCGTCTTCGTCGCATACGTCCTCTACAGCCAATACGCCGCGCGCCGCTGGACGCCGTGGGCGCTGTTCGTGCTGCTGACGCTCGGTCAGCTCGGCGACGTCACCGTCCGCTACGTGCTCGTGCCCTCGATGCTGTTCGTCTGGGCCGTCGACAGCATTCGCACGCGCCGCCTGCGTACGCCGGAGTCGTGGCTCATGCTCGCGACGATTGCCTCGGTGCCGGCGTCCTACGTGCTGCGCCAAGCGGTGATCCACCTGGGCGGGTACTACCTGTCCCCGGCGAGAGCCACGATCGCCCCCGTCTCGCAGTGGGGCTGGCACTTCACCGGCACCTGGGAATCGCTGCTGGCGCTGTTCGGCGTGCAGTGGAGCGGGTTTCCCGGGGCGACGGCCTACCGCGCCGAGATCACGCTCGCGGGCACCTTCGCGCTGCTGTGCGGAGTGCTGAGCCTGCTGTATGTGCTGATCCGCTGGACGAAGGTGGACGTCGTCGACCGGCTGCTCGCCATCACCTGCATCGTCTACGTGGAGGCCTACGAGTTCTCCACGGTCGGCCAGCCCGGCGGCGGAGGCGGCTATGAGTTCGTCGGCGTCATCGCGCTGCTCGCGGTGCTCAGCGCCCGCACCGTCAGCAAGCTGCGGCCGTGGCGGCGGCCCGCCCTGCGGTCCGCCGGTACGGCCGTGGCAGCGCTCGGAGCCCTCGTCAGCCTGCTGAGCGGCACCGCGCTGTTCCGGCCGACCGCGTCGGACCCGCTCAAGCCGCTCGCCGGCTGGCTCGCGGCGCACAATCTGCGGTACGGCCTCGCGGGCTACTGGAACTCCTCGCCGGTCACGGTCTACTCCGGTGGGAAGGTGCAGGTCCGGCCGGTCTACCTGAATGCGACCGGCTTCCTCCCCAAGGTCTGGGGCGCGAAGCAGCAATGGTATGAGGCCTCGGAGAACGACGCGCGCTTCGTCATCGCCGAGCAGAGCCCGCATGGCGACATGACGCAGGCTGCGGTTATCAGCTCCTTCGGCAAGCCGGCAGCGGTCTACCAGGTAGACGGCTACTCGATCGTGGTCTACGACTACAACCTGCTCACCAGGGAAACGGCCCCGATCGTGCCGCCGGGCGACTGAAAGCCCCGAAAGCGATGTGCCCCCTCCGCCGACGCGAAGGGGGCACATTTTGCATGAGGCGCCTACGGCAGCGAGGCCACGCCCTTGTCCAGGAAGCGGTGCCCGGCGACCTTCTCGGACACGCCGGACCGGTCCAGGTACGGCGTGATGCCGCCGAGGTGGAATGGCCAGCCCGCGCCGAGGATCATGCACAGGTCGATGTCCTCGGCCGCCGCGACGACGCCCTCGGCCAGCATCAGGTCGATCTCCTCGGCCAGCGCGGCCGTCGCCCGCTCGAGCACCTGCTCCGGCGTCGAGGGGGAGTCGCCGACCACGAACAGCGCCGCGAGCTCCGGGTCGACGACTTGCACGCCGTCCACCCACTGGTAGATCCCGCGCTTGCCCGCGGCCACCAGCTTCTTGATGTTCTCGGAGACCGAGAAGCGCTCGGGGAAGGCCGCGTGCAGCGTCTCGGACACGTGCAGGCCGACCGCCGGGCCGACGAGCTCGAGCAGCTCGAAGGGGCTCATCGGCAGGCCCAGCGGGTCCAGCGCGCGGTCCGCCACCGGGATCGGGGTGCCCTCGTCGAGCACCTCGTTGACCCCGCCCATGAAGCGGGTCAGGATCCGGTTGACCACGAACGCCGGGGCGTCCTTGACCAGCACCGCGTTCTTCTTCAGCGTCTTGGCCACGGCGAACGCGGTGGCCAGCGACGCGTCGTCGGTCTGCTCGGCGCGCACGACCTCGAGCAGCGGCAGCACGGCCACCGGGTTGAAGAAGTGGAAGCCGACGACCCGCTCCGGGTGCTCCATCTTCGAGGCCATCTCGCTGACCGACAGCGAGGAGGTGTTCGTCGCGATCACGCAGTCGGGACGGACCACGGCCTCGAGCTCCGCGAAGACCTGCTGCTTGATCGACAGCTCCTCGAACACGGCCTCGATCACGAAGTCCGCGTCGGCGAAGACGTCCTTGGTCAGCGAGCCGGAGACCAGGGCCTTGAGCCGGTTGAGGTTGTCCTGGTTCAGCCGGCCCTTGAGCGCCTGCAGGTCGAGCTGCTCGTGGACGTACTTGACGCCCTTGTCGACGCGCTCCTGGTCGATGTCGGTCAGCACGACCGGCACCTTGAGCCGCTGCACGAACAGCGTGGCCAGCTGAGAGGCCATCAGCCCGGCGCCGACCACGCCGACCTTCGTCACCGGCTTGGCCAGCGCCCGGTCCGGCGCGCCGACCGGGCGCTTGGCCCGCTTCTGCACCAGGTTGAAGGAGTAGACACCGGAGCGCACCTCCTCGCTCATGATGCGGTCGGCCAGCGCGTCGTCCTCGGCGTCGAAGCCCTCGCCGCGGGGCGCGGTGCGCGCCTTGGCGATCAGCTCGAGCGCGAGGTACGGCGCCGGCGTGGCCCCGTGCACCCGGCTGTCGGCGATCTGCTTGCCGCGCGCGAGGGCCGCGGTCCACTCGGCCTCTTCGTACACGGGCCGCTCGACCACGAGCTCGCCCTTGACCACCGCGGCGGCCCAGGCCAGTGACTCCTCGAGGAAGTCGGCCGCCTCGAAGATCGCGTCCGCGATGCCGAGCTCGTAGACCTTCGGGCCCTTGAGCTGACGGTTCTGCGAGAGCGGGTTGTCGAGAACCACCGTCACGGCCCTGTCCGGACCGATCAGCCGCGGCAGCAGCTGCGTGCCACCCCAGCCGGGGATCAGGCCGAGGAAGACCTCGGGCAGCGAGAACGCCGGGACGCCCGTGCTGACGGTGCGGTAGGTGCAGTGCAGCGCGATCTCCACGCCGCCGCCCATCGCCGCGCCGTTGACGAACGCGAAGGTCGGCACCGGCAGCTCGCCGAGGCGGCGGAAGGTGTCGTGCCCCTGCTTGCCGGTCGACTTGGCGATGTCGTAGGACGCGGCGCTGCCGATGGCCTTGAGGTCCGCGCCGACGGCGAAGATGAACGGCTTGCCGGTCACGCCCGCCGCGACGATGGCGCCGTCCTCGGCCAGCTTGGCGACCTCGTCCAGCGCCACGTCGATGTTGATCAGGCCGCGCGGGCCGAAGGTGGTCGGCTTGGTGTGGTCGAAGCCGTTGTCCAGGGTGATGAGGGCGAACTTGCCCGCGCCGGACGGCAGGTCCAGCAGGTGGACCGGGGCGTGCGTGACGACCTCGTCCGGGAACGCGGCCGTGGCCTGCTCGATCAGTTTTTCACGCTGCGCGTGCGGGCTCCGCCCGAAGTTGCTCACTGGCCGTACTCCTCGTGGTTCGGGTTCTCCCAGATCACCGTTCCGCCCATGCCGAGCCCGACGCACATCGAGACCAGGCCGTAGCGGACCTCGGGGTGCTCCTCGAAGTGGTGCGCGAGCTGCGTCATCAGCCGGACGCCGGAGGAGGCGAGCGGGTGGCCGACGGCGATGGCGCCGCCCCAGGGGTTGACCCGCGGGTCGTCGTCGGCGATGCCGTAGTGGTCGAGCAGCGCGAGCACCTGGACCGCGAAGGCCTCGTTCAGCTCGAACAGCCCGATGTCGTCGATGGTCAGCCCGGCGCTGGCCAGGGCCTTCTCCGTCGCCGGCACCGGCCCGAAGCCCATGACCTCAGGCTCCACACCGGCGAACGCGTACGAGACGAGCCGCATCTTCACCGGCAGCCCGAGATCACGCGCGACATCCTCGGCCGCGATGATCGAGGCGGTCGCCCCGTCATTCAGCCCCGCCGAGTTGCCCGCGGTCACCTTGCCGCGCACCCGGAACGGCGTCTTCAGACTCGCAAGTCCCTCAACGGTCGTACCCGGTCGCGGCGGCTCGTCCGCAGTCGCGAGACCCCAGCCGGGCCCGGCCTGCGACTCGACCGTGTTGCGCGTGGCCACCGGCACCAGGTCCGGCTGAATCTTGCCGTTGGCGAGGGCCTTCGCGTACTTCTCCTGCGAGGCCGCGGCGTAGGCGTCCGTCCGCTCCTTGGTCAGCTGCGGGAAGCGGTCGTGCAGGTTCTCCGCGGTCATGCCCATGGACAGCGCGGACTCGTCGACCAGGCGCTCGGCGATGATCCGCGGGTTCGGGTCCACGCCCTCGCCCATCGGGTGGCGCCCCATGTGCTCGACGCCGCCGGCCACCGCGATGTCCACCGCGCCGAGCGCGACGGACCCCGCGACCGTGGTCACGGCTGTCATCGCGCCCGCGCACATCCGGTCGATGGAGTAGCCGGGCACGGACTGCGGCAGCCCGGCCAGCAGCGAGGCGGTGCGGCCGAGGGTGAGCCCCTGGTCGCCGATCTGCGTGGTCGCCGCGATAGCGACCTCGCCGATCCGCTCCACCGGCAGCTCCGGGTGGCGGCGCACGAGCTCGCGGATGCACTTGATGATCAGGTCGTCGGCGCGGGTCTCGGCGTACATGCCCTTGGGGCCCGCCTTGCCGAAGGGGGTACGGACGCCGTCGACGAAGACGACGTCGCGCGCGGTACGAGGCACGGTGGCACTCCTTGCGTGAAGCGATGACAGGTGCTCGGAGGCCATGCTACTCGCGAGTAACCTAATTCGGTACTGCGGGCGGTGGTCGGGTTGCGGGGGAGGGGCGGGCGGTTGACGGGGCGGACGCCGGCGCTGGTGGGGTGGGCCTCATGCTGCTGTCTCCGGTGCCCGTGCGTGGGTCGCAGGTTCGTTACCCGCGCATCGGTTCCGGCGGAGTGAGGTCGCGTCGGAGTCCTGCGGCCTCGGCTTTGTATGTGGCATACATGGCTTGGATACATTATGGTGGAAACATGAGTGCCACGCAGATCGATCTCGATGACGAAGCCCTGGCTGCTGCCATGCGCGAGTTGGGTACCACGACTAAGAAGGACACCGTCAACGCCGCACTACGCGAGATCGCCGGCCGGTCACGTCGTCTCGCGGCGTTCCGTCGTCTCGCGGCGCGGCCCACCAACCAGGAGGACGCGGAGGAGTACTTCGCGCGCCGTGAAGCGGCTAAGGGGCCGCAGTGATGGCCCGATTCCTGCTCGATGCTTCCGCCTACTGGCGGCTGATGCTCGACCCGGAGCTCTCGGCGGCGTGGGCGCTCGCGATCGACGAAGGCGAGCTCGGCATCTGTGAGGTCACCCGCACGGAACTGCTCTTCAGCGCCCGCAACGCCGAAGACCGCGATCGAATGGCCTCCGACCTGGACGCGATCTGTGAGCACGTGCCCGTGCCCAAGAACCCGTGGCCGTGGATCGACTCAGCCCAATACAAGCTGACCCTGTCTGGAGCCCATCGTTCGGCGAGCGTGGTCGACCTCCTGCTGTGCGCCACGGCGGCCGCACGCGGCCTGACGGTGCTGCACGACGACCGCGACTTCGAGACCGTCGCGCGCGTTGTGACCGATCTCGATCAGCATCGCATCAAGAAGTAGACCGCATCAGGAAATAGCCTGATCCCCGCTCAGACCGCGTGCGCCTCAGCTCTCCTCAGCGCCGCGCCCAGCACGTGGGCCGTCAGTTCGATCTGCCACGGCCTGGCGCCGCCGGTGCGCAGGAACTCGGCCACGGTGTCGTCGTCCAGGTCGGTGGGCGGGGTCCAGCAGAGGCGGCGGACCAGGTCGGGGAGCAGCAGGTTCTCGGTGGGGACGCGGTGTTCGTCGGCGATCGCGGTGACTGCGGGGCGGGCCACGGCCAGGCGGGCGGCGGCCTCGGGGTCGCTGCGTTCCCAGGACTTCGCGGGGGGCGGGCCGTCGGTGCGCGGGGGGTGGTGGGGGAGGTCGCGGTCGGGTAGGGCCAGTGCGGTTTCCAGGACTGCGAAATAGCCCACTGCGTCGGCCGAGCGGGTTCTGCCGCTGAAGCCGGGGACGGCGCGGAGTTCGTGGACGGTCTTGGGGAGTCTTGCCGCTGCTTCTACGATCGCGGTGTCGGGCAGCACCCTGCCGGGGGCCATGTCGCGGCGGCGGGCTAGTTCGTTGCGGCGTTCCCAGAGGGCGCGGACCACCGCGAGGTTGCGGGCCTTGCGCACGCGGTGCACGCCCGACGTGCGGCGCCACGGCTCGGCGCGCGGCTCCGGCGGGGGAGCAGTGCGCACGGCCTCGAACTCCTGCATCGCCCAGTCGAGCTTGCCTTGCGACTCCAGTTCGTCGTGCACGGCGTCGCGCAGGTCGACCAGCAGCTCCACGTCCAGCGCCGCGTACTTCAGCCACGACTCCGGCAACGGACGGGTGGACCAGTCGTCCGCCGAGTGGCCCTTCTCCAGGTGGTAGCCGAGCAGGTCCTCGATCATCGGCCCGAGCCCGACCCGCGGGTACCCGGCCAGCCTGCCGCCGAGCTCCGTGTCGAACAGCCGCTGCGGGGTGAAGTTCAGTTCGCGCAGGCACGGCAGGTCCTGGCTGGCCGCGTGCAGCACCCACTCGGTGTCGGCCAGCGCGGCCGCCAGCTCTGACAGGTCGGGGCACGCGGTCGGGTCGATCAGCGCGGTGCCCGCACCCTCCCGCCGCAGCTGCACGAGGTAGGCCCGCTGCCCGTACCGGAAGCCCGAGGCCCGCTCCGCGTCCACCGCGACCGCTCCGTCGCCCGCCGCGAACCTGGCCACCGCCGCCGCCAATCCCTCGGCCGTGGCGATGACCTCTGGCACTCCCTCACGCGGGGAGAGTAAGGGCTTCGGCTCGGGTCCCGAAGGGGCGGGCGACGCGGCGGGTGCGGCGGCCTCGTGGGCTGCTGTGGGTTCGAGGGCACTATCGGTCACCCCCTTACCGTAACGCGCCACCGTACTCAGCCACGGCCTCGTGCGGATATCGCGCGCCGGACGGCGGGGCGGAAAGGGGTGAAAAGGCCATCCGGCGAGGCTTGACTCCTACACTGGTCCGTATGGTCGCGTCCTCAGCACACGTCCCTGCTTCGCGGCACGTCGTGGTCGTCGGCGGGGGCATCGTGGGGCTCGCCACGGCGCGTGAGCTCACTCGTCGCCGCGGCTACCACGTGACCGTGTTGGAGAAGGAGCCGCGCTGGGCCGCGCACCAGACCGGGCACAACAGCGGCGTCATCCATGCAGGGCTCTACTACCGGCCTGGCAGTCTCAAGGCCCGGATGGCCGTCGCGGGCAACGCCTCGATGCTCGCCTACGCCCGCGAAGCCGGCGTTCCGGCGACGGTCTGCGGCAAGCTCGTCGTCGCCACCTCGGCCGACGAGCTCCCTCGCCTGCGCAAGCTCGCCGCCAACGCCGAGGCCAACGGCGTGCCCGCCGAGCTCATCGATCCCGCGCGGGCCAGGGAGATCGAGCCGGAGGTCTCCTGCGTCGCGGCGATGCACGTGCTCAGCACGGCGATCGTGGACTACAAGCTGATCTGCGCCGCGCTGGTCGAGGAGCTCGACGAGGCGGGCGCGGATCTGCGCACCGGGAGCCGGGTACGCGGCATCCGGTCCGGCGCGTCGGGAATCGACGTCGAGACCGATCACGCGCGGATCCGCGCCGACGCGCTGGTCAACTGCGCGGGCCTGCACAGCGACCGGATCGCCCGGCTGGCCGGGCTGCGGCCGTCCGCGCGCATCGTGCCGTTCCGCGGCGAGTACCACGAACTCGTGCCGGAGCGCCGCGACCTCGTCCGAGGCCTGATCTACCCGGTGCCGGACCCGCGCTTCCCGTTCCTCGGCGTGCACCTGACGCGGATGACCGACGGCAGCGTGCACGCCGGGCCGAACGCGGTGCTGGCGCTGCGCCGCGAGGGCTACCGGTGGCGGGAGTTCTCACCGCGGGACCTCGCCGACTCACTGCGTTTTCCCGGCACGTGGCGGCTCGGCCGGGACTGCTGGCGGCCCGGGCTCGACGAGGTGCGCCGCTCGCTTTCCCGTCGCCGCTTCGCCGAGAGCCTGGCCCGGCTCGTGCCCGCGATCACTGAGGCGGACATCGTTTCAGCGGGGGCGGGCGTCCGCGCGCAGGCTCTCACCCCGGCCGGGACCCTCGTGGACGACTTCCTGATCGAGACGGCGCCACGCCAGGTGCACGTGCTCAACGCGCCCTCCCCGGCCGCGACCGGTTCGCTGGAGATCGCCCGGCACGTGGCCGACCGGCTGGCCGAAGCACTCGGTTAAACAGCCCACGCAGGTGCCCAGGTCTCGGCCAAAGGTGCGTACCCGTCGGCGAGATGGTCGCGCAACGCGGCGAGCGCGGGGTGCGGGTTGTCCGTGTGCCAGACCAGCGAGTGCGGGTAGACCGGCGTCGGGGATGTCAGGGAGATGCGACGCAGGTCGTAGTCGGCGGGCCAGACGACGTCCGAGCGCTCGCCGACGAACGTCGCCAGCATCGTGGATCCGGCGACGGCGGTGAGCAGCGGATCGAGGGCCAGGCCGGGGCCGACCGTGTCGAGCGTGACGCCGTATTCCGCCGCCAGTTCCGCGTAGTACGCGCCCCACTCCGTGCCCGGCACGGCCGTCGGCATCCAGGCCCGATGGCCGGCGAGCCGCGCGATCGCGACGGAACCCTCGGCGGCCAGCGCGTGGCCGGGACCGACCAGCAGTTGCAGCGGCTCGTCGTCGATCCGCGCGGCACGCACGCCCTCGGGCAACCGCGTCCCGGGCCGGGGAACGGCGCGGATCGCCGCGTCGATCTGGCCGTCGCGCACGGCGGCCACCGCGGCGTCCGCGTTCGGCAGTGCCACGACGTCGAGTTCGATCTCGGGATACGCCTGGTGGAAGGCGCGCAGCAGACCGGCGGGTGCGAGGCTTCGCGCGATCACGTCGATGCGCAGTGCGCGGCTTCCCGGCCGCACCGAGGCGATGGCCCGCTCCTCGGCGCTGAGCAGCGAGCGAGCGTGCGGCAGGAAAGCCTGGCCGTCGATCGTCAGCGCGGCGCCGCGTGCCGAGCGGGTGAACAGTCGCACGCCGAGGCTCCGCTCCAGCGTCGCGACCCGCTTGGACACGCCCTGCTGCGTGACCGACAGGACGGCCGCGGCCTCCTGGAACTGCCCGGTGTCGGCAACGGCGACGAACGTGCGCACGGCTTCCAAGTCCATGGCGGCAAAGGCTAGCGGCAGCGGCTGGATGTACAACGCGCGGTTGTGCGCAAGCGGGAGCGCGGTTGTTTGATCGGCGGGTTCGGCGCTCGGTTTAATCGCACGGTCAGCCGGCGGAGTTGAGGGGTGTGTAGCCGATGAAATCGTGGCCGCGGTGGACGAGGCGCTCGTTGGGCCGGGAGTTCGGCTGGCTGTGGACGGCGTACTCGGTCAGCTCGCTCGGCACCGGCCTGGCCTTCGGCGCGTTCCCGCTCATCGTGATCGTCGTGCTGCACGGCGGTTCCGGCGAGATCTCCCTGCTCTCGGCGGCCGGCCAGGCCGTCGGCGCCGTGGTCGCGATCCCGCTCGCGCCCTGGATCGAGTTCCGCCGCAAGCGGCCGGTCATGGTCGCGATGGACCTGGCCCGCTGCGCCGCGCTGCTGACCATCCCGCTCGCCTTCGCCTTCGGGCGGCTGACTTTCGCGCAGATGCTGGCCGTGTCGGTGATCGTCGAGGCAGCGGACATCACGTTCAAGGCGGCGAGCGGCTCGTGCCTCAAGTCGCTCGTGCGGCCGGAGGATCTGCTCACCGCGAACGGCCGCTTCGAGTCGGTGACCTGGACGTCCATCGTGATCGGCCCGCCGCTCGGCGGCCTGATGATCGGCATCTTCGGGCCGGTGACGACGGTCGTGGCCGACGCGCTGAGCTTCCTGGCCTCGGCCTGCGGAATCCGCGCGATCGGCGGCGACGAGCCACGACCGGCGCACGCTCCGGAGAAATCCCGCGGCCTCAAGAAAGGCGAGCTGTTCGAGGGCTGGCGCTACATCCTGAGCAGCCCGAACCTCAGACCGCTGTTCTTCAACTCGATCCTGGTCAGCGGCCTGATCATGGCGACCGAACCGCTGCTCGCGGTCCTCATGCTCGGCCGCTTCGGCTTCGCCCCCTGGCAGTACGGACTCGCCTTCGCGGTGCCCTGCATCGGCGGCCTCATCGCATCACGCCTCGCCCGTCGGCTCGCCGCGCGCATCGGCCAGCGCAAGGTCATCCTCGTGCTGGGCACGCTGCGCGGCTGCTGGTCGATCGGGTTGATCGCGATGCGACCCGGCGTCGCAGGGCTCGTCATCGTGATGGGCGTCGAGCTCGGCCTGATCGTCAGCTGCGGCCTGTTCAACCCGGTCTACGCGACGTACCGGCTGGAGCAGACACCCCCCGACCGGGTGGCCCGGGTGCTCTCGGCGTGGTCCGTCAGCTCCAACGCCTCGATCGCGCTTCTGACGGCGCTCATGGGGCTGTTGGCGCAGCTCACAACGCCATTGACCGGAATCGGCGTCGCCGGGCTAGGCCTGCTGGCCACTCCGCTCCTGCTGCCGTGGAACCGTGCCGTGCCGAGTGCCGAAGACCTCGTCGGCGAGGCTGGGAGTGCCGATGGTCTGCTCGTGGTGCGGCGTCAGCCGGACGATGAGCTGGTGAGCGAATAGGTTCGGCGCCACGCGCGCCAGCAGCCGTTCGGTCCGCGACGAGAGCGGGCCGATCTGCTCGCCGAGCACGTCGTAGCCGGTACGCGCGAGCAGGCGGCGCAGCGAGCGGCGGGTGAAGAAGCGCAGGTGGTCGGCGTCGAGGAGGCCGCGGCGGTCGTAGTCGAACCGGCCGGAGGCGAAGCGCAGCCGCACATACCAGTGCACGCCGTTGGGCACCCGGATGAGCACCTGGCCGCCGGGTCGCAGCACGCTGTTGATCTCGCGCAGCAGCCGGTCCGGGCGGACGAGGTGCTGCAGGACGTCGTCCGCGACCACGACGTCGTACCCCGCGGCGACGTGCGCCTGCTGCGGGATCCCGGCGTTCAGGTCCGCGCGCACGAACAGGTTGAGCCGGTCGCGCACGCCGTCGGACTCGGCGATGTCCACGCCCACGACCCGGTGCCCGAGCGCCCGCGCCCGCTCCGCGAACCGTCCGTTCCCGCAGCCGAGGTCGAGCACGCGCGCGGCGGTGAGCTTGGATTGCGCGGCGATATCGGTGAGTTCGGCGAGCAGCGCATCATGCGCGATGCTCTCTTGAGACCCGGGCTCCTTCGACACCGGGACCCAATCGCTGGTGCCGAAGCCGAGCGTGACGCGGCGGTACTCGCACAGGGCGCGCAGGACGCCGGTCGCGTACTTCGGGCCGCTGGCACGCTTTGGCGCACCATGCAGGACCGGCAATTCGAGGATGCGCTTGCCCTCGTGCACGAGTTGGACGACGACCTGCGTGTCGAAGTCGGGCCCGTCCGAGTTCGCCTCGAAGGGGATATCGCGCAGGGCCGCCGTGCTGTACGCGCGGTATCCGGAGCGGAGCCCGGTCGGCGCCCGGCCGAGTACGCGTTCGCCCAGCCGCGCCAGCACCCTGTCGCCGGCCCGCGTCACCCGCTTCTCATCCGCGTTGTCCGCCGACACGCCGAAGACCGCGTCGGCGCTGTCGTCGAGCAGCGGCCGGATCAGGCTCGGCAGGGATTCGGGGGCGTATCGTCCGTCGCCCGGCAGCAGCACGACCAGGTCGAGCCCGTGCTCGATCGCCAGCCGGCAGGCCGCCTTGCGGTTGCCGCCGCAGCCCAGCTGCTTGGTGTGCCGCAGCACGGTGGCGTGCATGACGCGGTTGCGCCTAGCCCAGTCTGCGGCGATCGGGAAGGTGTCGTCCGCGCTGGCGTCGTCGAGCAGGAAGAGCTCGTCGACGCGGTCCCGGAAACCGGGTGGGATCCGGTCGAGCGTGCCCGCCAAGGTGCCCGCCGCGTTGTGCGCGACGACGAGTACGCCGACCCTCTTGTGCATGATGGCAATTCCCGACGCTAGAACCGGACCCGCCGGGTGCAACGCGTCCCGTGCGCCGGGGGATATGCCCGGCCGGGGCTCCGAGCGGGGGAGTTCACCTGCCGGGGTGATTAATCACAACTATCGCTCCGCGAGGAAATGCCACCCCCACGCCGCCGAGGTTCACACGAACCGCGGCGCCGCGGGGGTTGGCCTTTCCAAGGCGAAGCCTTCAAGGCGAAGCCTTCTACGCGATGATCCCGCCGCGCATCGCGACCGCGACCATCCCGGCGCGGTCGCCGGTGCCGAGCTTGCGGGCGATGCGGGCGAGGTGGCTCTTGACCGTGAGCGCGCTCAGGCCCATCGTCTGGCCGATCGCCTTGTTCGAGCGGCCGTCGGCGACCAGCCGCAGCACCTCGATCTCGCGCGCGGACAACTCGCGCACCCCGGCGTTCATCGTGTTCGGGATCGAGCCCTGGGCCAGCGCGGCCATCGTGCCGGCCTGGCCGGACATCGCGGCGAGCCGCCGTTCGCGCAGCTGCCCGGGGCCGTGGCCGATGGGGCCCGAGCCGTTCATCCCGTTCAGTCCCGGACGGGCCTGGGGCAGCGTGCGCGCCCCGGTCACGACATAGCCGCGCACGCCCGAGGCGAGCGCCGCGCGCACCGCGTTCGTGTCGTCGGCGGTGGAGATCGCCACGGCGCTGTTCCAACCGGCCGTGCGCATCTCCGCCAACAGGGCGAGACCCGGCCCGTCGGGCAGGTGCACGTCGACGACGGCGATGTCGCGCACCGTCGCCATCCGGCTGCGTGCCTCGGCGATGGTGGAGGCTTCCACCACATCGCGCACGCCGAGCGCCCACAGGTGGCGGGTGACGGATGTGCGGACACGCGGATCGTGCACTACTACCATCGCGGTGAGCTTGGCCGGACGGTAGGCCAGCATGCTCGCGGCGTGGTCGACGAGGACGGACACCGGACCTCCCTGGAGGTGGAGGGTTGGACCGGTCGGCGAGGGTGGAGGAGCCGGCCGGACGGAGGGGCCTTTGCTCTAGCCCTTCCGGGGAAATGAATCGGCAATGTGGGTGGCGACCTTTAGCGTGAGCCGGAAGGCGAACGGCCGTACGCCTCCGCCGTCCGGGCGAGACACCGCCGTACGGTCCTCACTCGGACGCAGTAGCGGATCCGTCCGTTCCGGCCGAGCCGGGCTGCGGAATCCGCCGTGTGGGTAACCTTCATACCCAGCGTCACCACGGGTTAACCAATTCTGGATGTACGCCCGTTTGGCTCAACTGATATCCGGTGATTCGATCTCTGGACGTCCAGGGGTGGGGCCGGCGGACGAGGGATCTTCCGGGGATTGATGCAGGTGGGGGACGGGTCTAGCGCCCTGGCCCCGACGGACTAACCGCCGATACGCGGGAGTCTGGCCACGCCGGCCAGCTCCGGCGGCAGGCCGACGGCCGTAGCCAGGCAGACCGACCACGCCTCCACGTGCGCGGCCAATCCGGCCCACGCCTGCTCCGTCGTCCACTTGGCCCGACCCGCCGCGGCGGCGGCCTGCTGGACGGCCGGGCCGCCGGGGGTGTTCGCGTCCAGTGGAGGCAGCGGGGACCAGGACGCGCGCAGTTCGACCGACGTGCTGGTGCCCTGGTCCGCGAGCTCGCCGAATCCGGACGAGGCGCAGCGCGAGACCGTGCCGCCCAGGGCCGCGTAGTTCAGCCCGGACAGCGCCTCGCGCAGCCAGGACCAGGTCACGTCGGCGAGCAGCGGGTCCTCGGCGATCTCCGGCTCGAGTTCCGCCTGCAGCAGGGTGACGCACCGCCAGCTGCCGAGCCACTCCTCGTGGCCCTCGGGCTCGTAGAGCAGTACGAAGCGCCCCGAACCCAGCTCGATCTCGCCCTCGGCCTGCCGCTCGGCGGCGGTCGCGGACAGCGCGTGGCTGTACGACGCGAGCCGGCGCGGCGCCGGCAGCGGCTCGAATTCCAGACCCGGCCTCGCCCGCAGCGCGGCGATGCCCCCGAGCGCCGCCGCGAACACCTCGGGCTGGTTCCCCTGGTCCCGGGGCGCCTGGGTGACCGGTCCGCGGGGCGAGGTCAGGGGGTGCGGGTGCTGGGCCATGGTCGCAGCGTACGACCGGGCGGCGAACCAGGGCGGGTAGGCGCGCCAGGCGGCCGGGGAAGTCATCTGTGACGGTCCTCACATAATGAACCGCGCGGGATAAGTGTGCCGACGGCCTGATGCCCCGGGGCGGGTGCCGCCGTACGGACCAACCCGGGTATCGTGCAGTTCGTGAGCAGCACGCAGCCGCAGTCCAGCACGCAGACCGCCCCGCAATCGAGCGCCCCGGCCCAGGCCCCCACGCCGGCCGCCGCCCGTACCGCGGACTCCGCCTTCATCCGCGCCTGCCGCAGCGAGCCGGTGCCACACACCCCGGTGTGGTTCATGCGCCAGGCCGGCCGCGCGCTGCCCGAGTATCACAAGGTGCGCGAGGGCGTGCCGATGCTCGAATCCTGCTTCATGCCGGAGATGGTCGCCGAGATCACCATGCAGCCGGTGCGCCGCTACGGCGTGGACGCCGCGATCTACTTCAGCGACATCGTCGTGCCGCTCAAGGCGATCGGCGTCGGCGTGGAGATCAAGCCCGGCGTCGGACCCGTCATCGCCGAACCGGTCCGCACCCTCGCCGACCTCGACCGGCTGCGCGCGCCCGAGCCCGAGGAGCTCGCGCCGATCGCCGCCGCCGTCCGGCTGCTGACCGAGGAACTCTGCGAACGCCCGCTGATCGGCTTCGGCGGCGCGCCGTTCACGCTCGCCAGCTACCTCATCGAGGGCGGCCCCTCGAAGGGCCACGAGCGCACCAAGGCCATGATGTACGGCGACCCGGAGCTGTTCACCGCGCTGCTCGACCGGATCGCCGACATCACCTCCGGCTTCCTGCTCACCCAGATCGACGCCGGCGCCTCCGCGATCCAGCTGTTCGACTCCTGGGTCGGCGCCGTCGCCCCGGTCGACTACCGCAAGTACGTGCAGCCCGCCTCCGCCAAGGTCTTCGCCGCCGTCGCTTCCCGCGGCGTGCCGCGCATCCACTTCGGCGTCGGCACCGGCGAACTGCTGCGCGACCTCGCCGACGCGGGCGCCGACGTGGTCGGCGTGGACTGGCGGGTGCCGCTGGACGAGGCCGCCCGCCGCGTCGGTCCGGGCAAGGCCTTCCAGGGCAACCTCGACCCCGCCACCCTCTTCGCCCCGCCCGCCGCCCTCGACGCCGCCGTGCAGCGCGTCCTCGACGACGCCGCCGAACTGCCGGGACACGTCTTCAACCTCGGCCACGGGGTTCCGCCCAACGCCGATCCGGGACAGCTCGCCCGGGTCGTCGACTACGTGCACGAAAACACCGTCCGGAGCTGAGCTGACCGTGCCGACCACGCCGTCCTCCACCGCAACCGCACGGCCCGCCCCCGCCGACGCCCGGGCCCGAAGGCTGCTCGTCGTCGGCGGCGGCGTCACCGGGCTCGCCGCGGCGCGCGCCGGCCTCGACGCCGGACTCGCCGTCACCCTGCTCGAGGCCTCGCCCGGCTACGGCGGCAAGCTCGTCCTCGGGCACGTCGCCGGGAGCACCGTGGACCTCGGCGCCGAGTCCATCCTGGCCCGCCGGCCCGAGGGCGTCGCGATGGCCAAGGCGGTCGGGCTCGCCGAGGACCTCGTGCACCCGGCCACCACGGCCGCCGGGATCTGGAGCCGCGGCGAACTGCACCCGCTGCCCTCGGGCCAGCTCATGGGCGTCCCCGGGGATCTTCGCGCGCTGAGCGCCAGCGGCGTGCTCGGCTCGCGCGGCCTCGCCCGCGCCCAGGCCGACCGGGTGATGCCCAAGACCCCGATCACCGAGGACATCGCGGTGGGCGAGTACATCGCCCGGCGCCTCGGCCGCGAGGTGGTGGACCGGCTCGTCGAACCGCTGCTCGGCGGCGTCTACGCGGGCCACGCCGACAAGCTCTCGCTGCGTGCCACGGTGCCGCAGCTCGCGCCCCTCGCCGCCGCAGGCACGCCGCTGAGCACCGGAGTGCGCGAGATGCTGGCGAAGGGCGCGGCCACCGCGTCCGCCACCGGCGAGACGCCCAAGCCGGTGTTCGCCGGAATCCGCGGCGGTGTCGGACGCCTGCCGGGCGCGATCGCCGCCGACGTCGCCAAGCGCGGCGCGGACCTGCGCACCGACATCGCGGCCAAGTCACTGCGGCGCACCGAATCCGGCTGGCGCGCCGAACTGTCCGACGGCACGTTCGTGGACTGCGACCTCATCGTGCTCGCCGTCCCGGCCTACGTCGCGCGTGACCTGCTGGCCGAACCCGCGCCGACCGTCGCGAGCGAGCTGGCAGAGATCGAATACGCGTCGATGGCCATCACCACCTTCGCCTTCCACCGCAGCGCGCTGGCCGACGTGCCGCCGGGCTCCGGCTTCCTGGTGCCCCCGGTGGACGGCCGCTCGATCAAGGCCGCGACCTTCTCCAGCGTCAAGTGGCCCTGGCTCGCGCACAGCGCCGGGGACCTCGTGGTGCTGCGCACCTCGCTCGGCCGGCACGGCGAGACCGAGATCCTGGAACGGGACGACGAGGAGCTGACCAAGGCCGCGCTCACCGATCTCGCCGACGCCGTCGGCCTGACCGCGACGCCGGTGGACCGGCACGTGCAGCGCTGGACCGACGCCCTGCCGCAGTACGCCGTGGGCCACCTGGACCGCGTCGCCCGCATCCGCGCGGCCCTGCCGCCCGGCCTGGCCGTCGCCGGAGCCGCGTACGACGGCGTGGGCATCCCGGCCTGCATAGCCTCCGCCGGCACCGCTGTAAGCACGCTCATCGAAGGGAACGGACAATTATGACGGACACCGAGGGTTCGGCGGCAGAGACACCGGCTGAGACCCCGGCCGAGCGCCCGGTCAGCCGCAAGGCGCGCGAGCTGAACGAGGAGATCCGCTACACCAGCTGGTCCGTCTTCAAGGCGGTCGCCGAACTCCCCGAGGACGAGGGCCTGCGCGCCGGCTATGCCCAGGAGGTCGAGCAGCTCTTCACGAAGCTGGCCGCCGACCTGGACGTCGTAGTGCGCGGCAGCTACGACACCGCGGGCATGCGCGCCGACGCCGACCTGATGCTGTGGGCGCACGCCCCGTCCGCCGAGGCGCTGCAGGAGCTGTACTCGTCCTTCCGCAAGACCCTGCTCGGCCAGTGCTGCGAGCCGACGTGGTCCGGCATGGCGCTGCACCGCCCGGCCGAGTTCAACAAGAGCCACATCCCCGCGTACCTGGCCGGCGAGGCCGCGCGCGACTGGGCCTGCGTCTACCCCTTCGTCCGGTCCTACGAGTGGTACCTGCTGCCCGACGAGGAGCGCCGCGCCCTGCTCGCCGAGCACGGCAAGATGTCCCGCGACTACCCGGACGTGCGCGCGAACACCGTGCCCTCCTTCGCCCTCGGCGACTACGAGTGGCTGCTCTGCTTCGAAGCCGACGAACTGCACCGTATCGTCGACCTGATGCGCCACCTCCGCGGCTCCGAGACCCGCCGCCACGTACGCGTAGAAGTCCCCTTCTACACCGGCCGCCGCAAGTCCCTCGGGGATCTGGTCAGAGTTCTGCCGTAGGGGTCACAGATCGAGGTGGACGCGCAGGGCCATGTCGACGCGCGCCCGGGCGGCCGGAGTCAGCCGCCCGATCCGGTGTGCGAGCCTGCCCGCATCGACTGGGCGAACCTGTTCGGCCTGCGCCTTCGAATCGAGGCGCAGGCCGGACTCGTCCGCCGTGACAAGCGTCTGGAGCGGGTAGACGCGCACCGTGTTCGAGGTTACGACGGGGTGTGTGTCGATGCACGTCTCCGCATTGCATCTCTGAGGGTGCTGCTCGACGTATTCGTCGAGGTATGCGATGTCCCTCTCGGGAAGGCCGACGGTGAGCTCCATGCGGTCCATGCTGCCCGAGGGAGTATTCGGCGTCACTCGTGGGGCCGCCACGTCCGCGTGCCCGGCCTTGACGGCAGTGGCACCCGGTAGCACTTGGTGCTACCTTGTTGACATGAGCGCACAGCCCGAGTCCATGCCGCCGGAGATCACGCAGCGGGACCTGCGTAATCGGTCCAAGGAGATCATGGACGCCGTGGCGCAGGGCCACGGGTTCACCGTGACCCGCAACGGCCACCGGATCGGCGAGCTCATCCCGCTGCGCCGACACCGGCGCTTCGTCCCGAGGGCCGAGTTCGCCGCCATGTCCCGGCGTGCTCCGTCCGTCGACCTGGTCGCGTTCCGCGCTGATCAGGACGCCGTCCTCGACGGATATCCGGACGACCCCTATGAGCGCTAGGACCCATGCTCAGGGCCTACTGGACACGAACATCATCATCCTGCGGGAATGGATCGACCCGGCCGAACTGCCCGACGAGATGGCGATCAGCGCCGTGACCCTCGCGGAGCTCTCGGCCGGGCCGCATCTGGTCCGTCCGGCGGCGGACAACCCGGGCTACGCGGAGCACGAGGAGCGAGCCCGGCGCATGGAGGTCCTCCAGCGTGTGGAGGCCGAATTCGACGCCATCCCCTTTGGACCGGAGGCCGCGCGCGCCTATGGTCGGATCGTCGCCGCGGTCGCTGCTGCCGGACGCAGCCCGCGTCGGCGCGTGGCGGATCAGCAGATCGCGGCCGTCGCGCTGGCCGAGGGTCTGCCGCTCTACACGACGAATCCGGACGACTTCGCCGGCTTGGCGAAGCTGGTCACGCTGGTGGAGGTCAGCCGGCCGGCTGCTGCTGGGTGATGCAGTGGATGCCGCCGCCGCGCTCGAAGATGGGGCGCGCGTCCACGAACTCGATCTTGCGGCCCGGTAGCAGGCCGCCGAGGATCTCCGCGGCCTGCTGGTCGCGCGGGTCGTCGAAGCCGCAGAGCAGGGCGAAGCCGTTGCCGAGGTAGTGGTTGATGTACGAGTAGTCCACCGGCTCGCCGTCCGCCTCGGCAGTGAGCACGGTCGGGGCGGGCAGCTCGACGACCTCCAGCGGGCGGCCCTTCGCGTCGGTCGACGCCCGCAGCAGCGCGGCGTTCTCCCGGCCGACCTCGTGGTCCGGGTGCGCGGGATCGGGCTGCGTGTGCACCACGACCACGCCCGGCTGGACGAACGCCGCGACGATGTCGACGTGCCCGCGGGTGCCGAACTCGCCGTAGTCGCGGGTCAGGCCGCGCGGCAGCCAGATGACCTTGCGCACGCCGAGGAACGCCTTCAGCTCGTCTTCGACCTCTGCCTTGCTCCACTCCGGGTTGCGGCCCGGGTCCAGTTGCACGGTCTCGGTGATCAGCACCGTGCCCTCGCCGTCCACGTGGATGCCGCCGCCCTCGTTGACCATCCGCGAGGCGAAACGGCGTGCCCCGGCCAGTCCGATGACCGACCCGGCGATCTCAGCGTCCTTATCCCACTGCGCCCAGGACTGCGCGCCCCAGCCGTTGAAGATCCAGTCGGCGGCGGCGAGTTCACCGTTCCCGGCGGTCAGGAACGTGGGCCCGATGTCGCGCATCCACGCGTCGTTCAGGGCCCGCTCGACCTTCGTCACGGCCGGGTCCAGCCACTCGTCGGCCGACGCGCGCGCCGCCGGGTCAACGATCATCGTCACCGGCTCGTAGCGCACGATCGTGTTCGCCACCTCGGACCACGCGCGGTACGCCTCGGTCGGGTCCTCGCCCAGCGTGTAGCCCTCGGTGGGCCAGGCCATCCAGGTGCGCTCGTGCGGCGCCCACTCGGCGGGCATCGCGAATCCGAGCTCTGCGGGGGTGGGCATATCAGAAGTCTCCTTCGTCACAGGAAGTAGAGGCGGGACAGCGGCACGGACTCGGCCGGGGGAGAGCTCACCGGTTCGCCGTCCAGGGTGACCAGGCCGGTCGCCGGGTCCACCTCGACCAGGCCGAGCCGCGCGTTGCGCACCATCGAGGCCGGGCCGATGCCCCGGGTGCCGCGCACCGCGACCCGGCGGCGGCGCGAGGGGAAGCGGTCGTCGCCCGAGCCGGCCGCCGCGCCGGAGACGAAGGCCACCGACAAGTCCGCCGCCGTCGCCCCGTGCGCACCGAACTGCGGCCCGAGCACCAGCGGCTCGCAGCGGTCGGTCGCCGCGTTCGGGTCGCCGACCACGCCGTACGCCGGGAAGCCGGCCTTGAGCACCAGTTGCGGCTTCGCGCCGAAGTACGCCGGCCGCCACAGCACCACGTCCGCGAGCTTGCCCACCTCCAGCGAGCCGATCTCGTGCGCCAGGCCGTGCGCGATCGCCGGATTGATCGTCAGCTTCGCGACGTAGCGCAGGATCCGCTCGTTGTCGTGCGCGCCCTGCTCGGCCGCGTCCAGGCCGCCGAGCTCCGCCTTCATCTTGGCCGCGACGGCGAAGGTGCGGCGCACGGTCTCCCCGGCCCGGCCCATGCCCTGCGCGTCGGACGAGGTGATCGGGATGACGCCGAGGTCGTGCAGCACGTCCTCCGCGCCCATCGTGCCCGCGCGGATCCGGTCGCGGGCCATCGCCGCGTCGCCCGGCAGCTCCGGCTTCAGATCGTGCGCCGAGACGATCATGCCGAAGTGCTCGCCGAGCGCGTCCCGGCCGAAGGGCAGCGTCGGGTTCGTCGAGGAGCCGATCACGTTCGGCACGCCCGCCAGCCTCAGCACGTTCGGCACGTGCCCGCCGCCGCAGCCCTCGATGTGGAAGGCGTGGATCGTCCGGCCGTCCAGCACCGCGAGGGTGTCCTCGACGGACAGGCACTCGTTCAGGCCGTCCGTGTGCAGCGCCACCTGCACGTCGTGCTCCTCGGCCACCCGCAGCGCGGTGTCCAGCGCCCGGGTGTGCGCGCCCATGTCCTCGTGCACCTTGAAGCCGCTCGCCCCGCCCTCGACCAGCGCCTCGACGAGCGGATCAGGGTTCGAGGACGAGCCGCGGGCCAGGAAGCCGATGTTCACCGGCCAGGCGTCGAAGGCGTTGAAGGCGTGCCGCAGCGCCCACGGCGAGTTCACCCCGACGCCCCAGACCGGGCCGAACTCCTGGCCGATGACCGTGGTCACGCCGGAGGCGAGCGAGGCCTCCATGATCCGCGGCGAGAGCAGGTGCACATGCGTGTCGATCGCGCCGGCGGTGGCGATCAGGCCCTCGCCGGAGACGATCGTGGTCCCGGTGCCGACGACGACCTCGACCCCCGGCACGGTGTCCGGGTTCCCGGCCCGGCCGACCGCGTGGATCCGGCCCTCCCGGATGCCGATCGAGGTCTTGCCGATGCCGAGCACGGGGTCGATCACCAGGACGTTGCTGATCACGAGGTCGCAGGTGGAGCGCACGGACGCGGCCTTCAGGTGCAGCCCGTCGCGCGCGGTCTTGCCGAAGCCGGCCAGGAACTCGTCGCCCGGGTGCTGCGAGTCGAACTCGACCTGGGCCAGCAGGCCGCTGTCCCCGAGTCGGACCCGGTCGCCGACGCGCGGACCGTGTACGGAGACGTACTGCTCGGCGTCGAACGTCACTTCGGTACCTCCACGCCGAGGTATCCGCATGCGGCGGCCTTGGCCAGGGCCCGCTCCTTGGCGCCCGGCGCGTCCAGCGGCCCGTCGACGAGCCCTGCGAAACCGATCGCGACCCGCTCCCCGCCGATCGGCACGAGCTCGACGTGCACGGTCGCGCCGGGGTCGAAGCGCACGGAGGATCCGGCCGGGACGGCGAGGTGGCGTCCGTAGGCGGCGGCGCGGTCGAAGCGCAGGCGCGGGTTCGCCTCGAAGAAGTGGAAGTGCGAGGTGACGGAGATGGGGACCGGGGCGGTGTTGACGACGTCGAGTTCGATCACGTCGAGGCGCGCGTCGGCAGCGTACTGAGACTCATCGCGCAGCAGCACCCCGCCGGGATCCTCGCCGTATCCGCCGCCGATCGGGTCCGAGACCACCGCGAGCCGCGTGCCGTCCTCGAACACCGCCTCGACCTGCACCTCGGTGACGATCGCGGCGACGCCCGGCAGCACGTCCGCGGGCCCCAGGATCCCCCGCCCGGCCTCGACCGCCTCGGCCAGCCGCGCCCCGTCCCGCGCCGCCTCGCAGACGGTGTCGGCGATCAGCGCCACCGACTCGGGCACGTTCAACCGCAGGCCACGGGCCCTGCGGGCGCGGGCGAGCTCGGCTGCCGTGAAGATCAGCAGCCGGTCCCGCTCGGTCGGCGTCAGTCGCATGGGATCAGTCCACCACACCGCCGCCCGCCCGGACAGCGAGCGGGCCGATCAGGGTGTAGCCGATCCGCCCGTCCGGCTGCCAGGACGGATGGCGGCGGTCTGGTTCACGACGCGGGCCGCGGCTCCAGCGTCAGCGAGATGGAGTTGATGCAGTAGCGCTGGTCGGTCGGGGTCGGGTAGCCCTCGCCCGCGAAGACGTGGCCCAGGTGCGAGCCGCAGTTGGCGCAGCGCACCTCGGTGCGGACCATGCCCAGCGAGCGGTCCTGGATCAGCTCGACCGCGGAGCTGTCGGCCGGGTCGTAGAACGACGGCCAGCCGCAGTGCGAGTGGAACTTCTCCGTCGAGCGGAACAGCTCGGTCCCACAGGCCCGGCAGCGGTATACGCCCTCTGTCTCGGTGTCCGTGTACTCGCCCTTGTACGCGGGCTCGGTGCCCGCCTCGCGCAGCACCCGGTACTCCTCCGGGGACAGTTCCCTGCGCCACTCGTCATCGGACTTCTGCACTTCGTATCCCATGCAATCGAGATTACGTCCTGTGCGGCGCCCGCGCTCACGTGGCCAGGTAGCGGGCGAACAGGAAGCCGTCCTCCGTGAGCAGCGTGTACAGGTTCAGCCTGATCGGCTCGGCGAACTCGGGGCCGTCGAGCAGCCGCAGCCCGTCCCCGGCGCGCAGTTGCGGCGAGATCGAAAGGCACAGTTCGTCCAGCCGTCCGGCCGCGGCGACGGCCGCGAGCAGCTTGGGGCCGCCCTCGCACAGCAGCCGTCCACGCCCGCTGTCCACCAGCTTGTCCACCGCCTCGGCCAGGTCGACGCGACCGCGCTCGCCCGCGATCAGCACCTCGCCCGCCGCGCGGGCCTGCTCCATCCGGTCCGGCGGCGCCTCGGCCACGGTCACGGTGATGGTCGGGGTGACGGCCGCGGTGTAGAGCGGCGAGTCGAAATCGAGGTCGAGCGACGCGCTGACCACGGCGATCGCCGCCGCCGGTGGCTGCCCGGCCGCCGCTCTGGCCTCGGCGTACTCCTCGCGGGCCACCACCGGACGCCGGTAGCCCTCGGTACGCACCGTGGCCCCGCCGACCAGCACCACGTCGGCCAGGCCGCGCAGCGTACGCAGCACGCGCAGGTCGGCCGGTCCGGAGAGCCCGCGCGAGGCCCCGTCCGCCTGGGCCAGGCCGTCCACCGAGGCGACGAGGTTGGCCCGCAGCCAGCGCCGGGCCTTGGCGGGGTAGGCGTAGACGGTGGTGAGGTCCGGCTCGGGCCTCGGCCGGTAGGGCTCGGGAATCAGCTGCCGCATACCCGCATCGTAAAGGCGACCTGACCAGTGATGCAGCTCACGTGCCATCGTGAGGAAGCTCACGCCCGACCTGCCATGATCACCGTTCGCGCCCGAATAAAATGGATCATGTGACGATCGCCGAGCGCGGCTACGCCAATTCCCTCACCGAGCGCCGACCCGCGGTCTCCGCCGATCGGCTGATCGCGGAACTCGTGCCGCCGCCGCGTTTCGCCGGCGCGCGCTTCGCCACCTACATCCCGGACCAGTCCGAGCCGAGCCAGGCCGCCGCCCGCGACCTGCTCGCCGGGCGGGCCCGTGCGTGGTCCGCCGCCGCGTCCGGCAAATCCGGCCGACGCGGGCTGCTGCGCCGCTCCTCGGCCGCCTCGACCGAGGGCCGAGGCGTCTACCTGGACGGCGGCTACGGCGTCGGCAAGACCCACCTGCTCGCCTCGCTCTGGCACGAGACCGAGGGGCCTAAGGTCTACGGAACCTTCGTCGAGTACACGAACCTGGTGGGAGCGCTCGGTTTCGGGCCCACCGTCGCGCACCTGGCCACCCAGCGCCTGGTCTGCATCGACGAGTTCGAACTCGACGACCCGGGCGACACGGTGCTCGTCTCCACGCTGCTCACCCGGCTCGCCGAGGCCGGCGTGCAGCTGGCCGCGACCTCGAACACGCTGCCCGACCAGCTCGGCGAGGGTCGCTTCGCCGCCGCCGACTTCCTGCGCGAGATCCAGGGCCTGTCCGCGCGGTTCACCGCCGTGCGGATCGAGGGCAAGGACTACCGGCGGCGGGACGGGGCGGCGGCTCCGGATCCGTTGTCCGACACGGCGGTGCGCGGGTTCGCGCAGCACGCGCAGGGCGCCGAGCCGGTCGGCCCGGACGGGCTCGGCGGTCGCTTCACGGACGGCTTCGACGAGCTCGTCACGCATCTCAGCACCCTGCATCCGAGCCGCTACGGCGCGCTGCTCGACGGCGTCGGCTCGCTCGGCCTGCTCGACATGCGGCCGATCGAGGACCAGAACGCCGCGCTGCGTTTCGTCGTGTTCGTGGACCGGCTCTACGACCGCTCCATCCCGGTGCTCGCCTCCGGCGTGGCGGCCGACCAGTTGTTCGCGCCGGACCTGCTCGTCGGCGGTTACCGGAAGAAGTATCTGCGCGCCGTCAGCCGGTTGATCTCGCTGACGAAGGCGGGCACGGCACTCATTAAGTGAACACTCGGTAAACCACGTTCGTACATAAGGGAAATCGAGTGCGACCTCGAGGGTGCGCCGTACGTGCTGGCATGGGAGAATCCCGTCATGGCGCAAGCGAAGCAAGAGAAGAAGTCCGCTAAGACGGATAAAACCAAGGGCGCCGCGAAGGCGAAGTCCAAGGCGACGGCGGATATGACGGGGGTGGACAAGGCGGCAGCCAAGACCGCCAAGCTTGAAGCCGCGCGCGCCGAGAAGGCCGCGAAGCTCGAAGCCGCGGCAGCGGAGAAGGCAGCGAAGGCCGCCGCGGCCGAGGCGGCCAAGACCGCGAAGCTCGAGGCCGCGCGCGCCGCCAAGGCCGAGAAGGCCGCGAAGCTTGAGGCCGCGGAGGCGGAGAAGGCCGCGAAGGCCGAGGCGCGCAAGGCCAAGTCGGAGCTCAAGGCCGCCAAGTCCGCGGCGAAGTCCGTACTCGCCGCCGAGGACCGCGAGCTCGAGCCGGAGCAGGCCAAGAAGTTCGTCGAGGAGGTCGCCGCCGAGATCCTCGCGGCCGACGCCGCGATCGCCGAGGCCGCGCTGCCCACCAGCCCGCTGACCGAACTGCTCCAGCTCAAGCCCGGCGCCCCGGTCGACCTCGCCGCACTCGACACGAGGGCCACGCCCGGTGTCCAGACCCGCGCGCAGGCCGAGGCCGAGTTCGCGGTGCTCTCCGCGCGGTTGGGCGAGCTGCAGGAGCGGCTCTACGCGTCGGCCGTCGGCGGCGGAACCCGGCGCGTGCTGCTGGTGCTGCAGGGCATGGACACGTCCGGCAAGGGCGGCACCGTCCGGCACGTCGCCGGTCTGCTCGACCCCAACGGCACCCGCATCAAGGCCTTCAAGGCGCCCGCCCCCGAGGAGCTCGAGCACGACTTCCTGTGGCGGATCCGCAACAACGCCCCGGAACCCGGCCAGGTCGGCATCTTCGACCGCTCGCAGTACGAGGACGTGCTGGTCGCCAAGGTGCGCAAGCTCGCTCTCCCGATGCACATCGGCCGCCGCTACAACAGCATCAACCGCTTCGAGAAGATACTGGCCGACGAGGGCTGCGTCGTGGTCAAGTGCTTCCTGCACATCTCGCCCGAGGAGCAGCGTGAACGGCTGCTGGCCCGGCTCGACGACCCGGCGAAGCACTGGAAGTACAACCCGGCCGACGTGGACGACCGGCTGCTGTGGCCGGACTTCCAGGAGGCCTACCGGATCGCGCTGGAGCGCTGCGGCACCGAGGCCGCGCCCTGGCACGTGATCCCGGCCGACCGCAAGTGGTACCGCAACTACGCGGTGCTGCGGCTGCTGATCGAGGCGCTCGAGTCGATCGACCCGCAGTACCCGGCCGGCGACTTCGACGTGGCCGGCGAACGGGCCAGGGTACTCGCGTCCTGAGCCGCCCCACCTCGGCTTTGTTCGTACTTCCGCATGATCGCAGGAATGCCCCGATCGGGTTGGAAAGGGCAACCCCGCCGGGAGGGCGTCGTTGATCCGGGCAGACGCTTTCCGCGACATAGTAGGAGATACCACCATGAAGAAGACCCTGGGCCTGGCCGCCGCTGCCGCGGTCGTGCTGCCGATGGCCGTTCCGGCCGCCGCGATGGCCGACGACTCGTCCTCCCAGCAGGTGCCGAGCCTGAACGCGGCCTTCCAGACCTGGAACTACGGTGGCGCGGAGGTCGGCGGCGGCGCTGCCAAGCTGGTCTCCGGCGCGGTCATCGGCGTCCCGCAGCTCGTCACCGTGATCCCGTTCGAGCTCGTCGGCAACAACGCCCCGGGGCAGAGCGAGTACGTCGGCCCGGACACCGACCTCGGCACCCCGATGGCCCCGGCCAACTAGGTCCGGCGCGACGAGGCCCGACTTAACGTCGCAGGGCGCTTCCGCTCCGGACTCCGGAGCGGGGGCGCCCTCCTCGCGTATGAGGGCCCTGGTTTACCGTCGGCGCGTTCCACGCCGCCCGACCCGCCGCGCAGGCCTCGGCCGCGCGCCGCAGCACAAGCCGCGGCAGCGCCGGATCGACCTCGGCCGGCGTGGCGAAGGGGGCGGCCATCCGGACCTGAGGGGCAGCCGACGCGACGCGGTCGGCGAGCAGCCCGGGAGCGAGGAAATAGCTTGCGATCACGACGTCCCGCGCACCCGCCGCGCGGGCCGAGGCGACCGCCCGGGCCGCGTCGGGTGCAGCGGCCCCCGCGTAGGCGGGGATGACGCTGTGCCAGCCGGTCTGCGCCCACCGCGCGGCCACCGACTCGAGCACTGCGCGCGCGCCCGGATCCGAGGTGCCGGCCGAGGCGAGCACCACGGCCGTGTCCGGATCCCCGGGCCACACGCCGATCTCGCGCAGCCGCGACTCCATCGCCTCCGTCAGCAGCGGATCAGGGCCGAGCGGCTCGGCCACCACGATCCGCGCGCGCGACGCGAGGGCCGCGCGCGCCCGGCCGACCGCCGCCGGCACGTCGTGCGCCACGTGGTAGCCGTGGTTCAGGAACATCGGCACGGCCACGATCGGCTCCGCGGCGTCCGCCGGATTCACGCCCACCCGGGCCAGCCGCCGCGCCGCCTCGACCACGTCCGGGCCGCACAGGCCCAGATGCCCGACCTGCGCGGTGTGCCCCTCCCTGGACAGCACACAGCGCAGGCTCTCGTAGGACGCCGTGTACCGCGGGTCCCGGGAGCCGTGCGCGATGAGAAGGAGCCTCACGCGCCGGCCAACCCTCGACTGCGCAGCAGCCGCCGCTCGATCGGCGCGAAGAAGACGGCGTTGATCCCGATGCCGATGACCAGGATGATGATCAGCACGCCGAAGGCCATCGCCATGTCGTTGTTGTCGCCCGCCTCGGCCATCGCCTGGCCCACGCCCGGACCGAGGTGCGGGGAGACGGCGATCAGCTCGGCCGCCATCAGCGAGCGCCAGGAGAACGCCCAGCCCTGCTTCAGCCCGCTGACATAGCCCGGCAGCACCGCGGGGAAGAGCACGTAGCGTGCCGAGTTCAGGCCGCGCGCGCCGAGGTTGCGCCCGACCCGGGTGTAGATCGGCGGGATCTGGTCCACGCCGTCGATCAGGCCGATCGTCACGGACGGAATGGCGCCGAGCAGCACCACCGTGTAGATGGTCGCCGGCGTGACGCCGAACCACATGATGCCGATCGGCACCCAGGCCACCGAGGGCAGCGACTGCAGGCCGGACAGGATCGGCTGGACCGCCGCGCGCAGCACCGGGACCCGCGCGATCGACATGCCGATCACCGTGCCGACGACCACCGAGATGGCGAAGCCGATGATGCCGCGGGAGACCGAGTTCCAGACCGCCTCGTTCATCTGGTACTGGGTCCACTCGGCGTTCAGCTCGTCCCACACGTCCGCCGGTCCCGGCAGCACGTAGGCCGGCTTGATCTGCGCGACCACCAGCAGGTCCCAGATCAGCAGCAGCACGCCGATGGCCGCGATCGGCGGGACGATCTTGGCCAGCAGTACGCGCCGCCACCAGGGCTTGCGCGCGGCGCCGCCGGTCTCGAGCGCGTCCAGGCCCGCCTCCAGCGTGGTGTACGCGGCCTCGGGCTCTGGGGTAATCGCGTCGGCGACTTCAGTTGCCATGGCGGCTGATCTCCTTGTGCAGCTCGGCGGTGATCTCCCGGGTGAGCGTGGTCACGTCCGCGTCCTCGATCCGCCGCGGCTGCGGGATCTCCACCCGCCACTCCCGGGCGATCCGGCCCGGACGGGAGGAGAGCAGGATGATGCGCTGCCCGAGGCGCGCGGCCTCGCGCACGTTGTGCGTCACGAACAGCACCGTCAGCTGGGTCTCCTCCCAGAGTTTGACCAGCTCCTCGTGCAGCACGTCGCGGGTGATCGCGTCGAGCGCGGCGAACGGCTCGTCCATCAGCAGCACGCCGGCCTGCTGAGCCAGCGAGCGGGCCAGGGCGACGCGCTGGCGCATGCCGCCGGACAGCTCGTGCACCCGCTTGTCGTAGGCGGAGCCGAGCCGCACGATGTCGAGCAGCCGCTGCGCCTCCCGCCGACGCTCGTCCCGGCCGCGCACGCCGCGCAGCTTGAGCGCCAGCTCGATGTTGCGGCCCGCGGTCAGCCACGGGAACAGCGCCGACTCCTGGAACATCAGCGCCGCGTGTCCCGGCCGCGCGCCCGTCCCCGGCAGCTCGATGGTGCCCGAGCTGGCCGGGTCGAGGCCCGCGACCAGGTTCAGCAGGGTTGACTTGCCGCAGCCGGAGGCGCCGAGCAGGCAGACGAACTCGCCCGGGGCCACGGACAGGTCGATCCCGTCCAGCACCGGTACGCCGCCCTTGTCGAAGGACTTGGTCACGCCGGTCAGTCGCACGGCAGCGGGTTCGGTCGCCTCAAGCGCGCCGCCCGCGGCTGCGGTAGCAGTCATAGCAATGCATCCCTGTCTGAAGATGACTTACCGGTTCTGAGGGTGTTCAGGTGCGGTGGTCGGTCAGGAGGTCGGGACGGTGCTCTCTCCGGCCTTCGTCAGCTCCTGGTTGAGCAGAGTCAGGTCGAAGATCCCGGTCAGCGAGGTCTTCTTGAGCAGCCCGTCGGACACGGCGTGGCTCAGCGAGGTCTGCAGCGAGGAGACCAGCGGGTCGTTGGTCACCGACTCCTCGCTCCAGGCCCGCTGGATCTCGGCGGACGTGATCGTCGAGCCGGTCAGCTTCTTGATCGCGCCGCTGATCAGGGTCTGCGCGGCCGAGGCGTTCGCCAGGATCCAGGTGTTCGTGGCGATCTGCGCGTCGAGCAGCTCGGCCACGGTCTGCGGGTGCGCGTCGAGGTACGCGGTGGACACGACGAGGTTGGTCGTCGCGAACTGGCCGTTCGGCCACAGCGACTTCTCGTCCACCAGCACGTGCCCCTTGCCCTCGACGACCAGGCGCGAGGCCCAGGGCTCCGGCAGCCAGGCGCCCTGGATCTTGCCCTCCTTGAACAGGGTCAGCGTGGTGGCGTTCGCCTCGGGCTGCACGGTCACGTCGCCGCCGCCCTGCAGCGTGGTCGCGTAGCCCTGCTCCTTGAGCCAGTAGCGCAGCGCCACGTCCTGCGTGTTGCCGAGCTGCGGGTCCGCGATCGTGGTGCCCTTGAGCTGCGCGGCCGAGGTGATGCTCGAGTCGACCACCAGCTCGGCGCCGCCGGTCTCGGCGCCCGCGACGATCGTCAGGCCCTGCTTGTCCGACTTGGTCCAGGCGGACAGGGCCGAGGACGGGCCGACGTACGCGGCGTCCAGTTGGCCGCCGAGCAGCGCGGTCATCTCGGTCGGGCCCGCGGTGTAGATCGAGGTGTCCAGCGTGGTCGAGCCGAGGTCCTTGGCCAGCGTCCCGTTCGTCACCTCGGCGATCGCGGTGGAGTGGGTGACGTTGGCGAAGTAGCCGAGCCGAAGGGTGGAGGCCGGCGTGCCGGAGGAGGTTCCGGAGGCGCTCGCGGGGTCACTCGTGGAGCTGGTCGTCGCGTGCGCGCAGGCGCTGGTGACCGCGAGGGTCAGCGCGCCGACGGCGAGGGCGGAGACGGTGCGAAACGCTAAGGGGAACTTTCCGGTTCTGGGCATGGGATTCCTCGCGATGAGTCGATGGGGAGAAGGGCCTGGTGCGTCCGTGCGACGTATGAACGGTTGGTACACCCGCTCAGCCGCCCGGTCCCCTTCGGCTCGATCGCGCCGGAGATTCCGGCCAGTTTAAAGTAGAACGCTGACATCGATGTTTCTCAGTCTTCAGATCCGAGCGGCACGCCCACCATGCCCGCGGTCAACGTCGTCCCGTCGGAGTCGTCGATCAGCAGGAAGGAGCCGGTGCGTCGGTGGTCGGCATAGTCGTCGAGCGGCAGCGGGGCCGCGGTGCGCAGGGTGACCTGGCCGATGTCGTTGGCGTGCAGGGCCTGCGGGCCCGGGTCGCGGCGCAGGGTCTCCAGGTTGAGCGTGGAGTCCAGCGAGCGCACGATCGCCTTCACGGTCGAGGTCCCGTGCCGCAGCAGCACCCGGTCCCCGGCACGCAGCGGCCGGTCCGCGATGTGGCAGACCGTGGCGACCACGTCCTGCGTCATCCGCGGCAACCGGTCGGCGGCGACGATGATGTCTCCACGCGAGACGTCGACATCATCGGCCAGCCGCAGCGTGACCGACTGTGGCGCGTAGGCCACCGGCACGTCCTGCTCGCCGAGCCGGTCGATCCCGGCGATCGTCGAGCGCTTGCCCGAGGGCAGCACCAGCACCTCGTCGCCCGGGTGGAAGGCGCCGGCCGTGACCTGGCCCGCGTAGCCGCGGTAGTCGCGGAACTCGGCGCTCTGCGGCCGCAGCACGTACTGCACCGGGAACCGCGCCGCGCAGTACTGGGGGTCGTGATCGACGTCCACGTCCTCGAGGTGCTCGAGCAGCGTGGGACCGGCGTACCAGTCCATGCGGTTGGAGGGGTCCACCACGTTGTCGCCGGCCAGCGCCGAGATCGGGATCGCGGTCACGTCGGGCACGCCGAGGGCGCGGGTGTAGGCGGCGAACTCGTCGGCGATCGGCGCGAAGGCCTCCTCGGCGTAGCCGACTAAGTCCATCTTGTTCACGGCCAGCACCACGTGCGGGACCTTGAGCAGCGCCGCGACCGCCGCGTGCCGCCGGGTCTGCTCGACCACGCCGTGCCGCGCGTCCACGAGCACCACGGCCAGCTGCGCGGTCGAGGCGCCGGTGACCATGTTCCGGGTGTACTGCACGTGGCCCGGCGTGTCGGCCAGGATGAACCGGCGCTTCGGCGTGGCGAAGTAGCGGTACGCGACATCGATCGTGATGCCCTGCTCCCGCTCGGCGCGCAGGCCGTCGGTGAGCAGCGCCAGGTCGGCGCCGTCGAAGCCGCGCTCGAGGGAGACCCGCTGGACCGCGTCGAGCTGGTCGGCGAAGACCTGCTTGGTGTCGTGCAGCAGTCGGCCGACGAGGGTCGACTTGCCGTCGTCCACCGAGCCGGCGGTGGCCAGCCGCAGCAGCGTCCCGGTCTGCGGGCTCAGCGGGGCGGATTCGGCGGCTGCTGTAGCCCCGCCGGCGTTTGAGGCGAAATATGTCATCTTTAGAAGTACCCCTCGCGCTTGCGGTCTTCCATGGCGGCCTCGGACAGCTTGTCGTCGGCGCGGGTGGCACCACGTTCAGTCAGCGTGGACGCGGCGATCTCGACGATCACCTCGGCCAAGGTCGCGGCGGACGAGTCGACGGCCCCGGTGCAGGACATGTCCCCGACGGTCCGGAAGCGCACGACGCGCTTCTCGATCGTCTCGCCGTCCTTCGGGCCGCCCCACTCGCCGGCCGTCAGCCACATGCCGCTGCGCTGGAACACCTCGCGCTCATGCGCGAAGTAGATCTCCGGCAGCTCGATCTTCTCCTGCTCGATGTACTGCCACACATCCAGCTCGGTCCAGTTCGACAGCGGGAACACGCGCACGTGCTCGCCCGGCCGGTGCTTGCCGTTGTACAGCGACCACAGCTCGGGGCGCTGACGACGCGGGTCCCACTGGCCGAACTCGTCACGCAGCGAGAACACCCGCTCCTTCGCGCGAGCCTTCTCCTCGTCCCGGCGTCCGCCGCCGAACACCGCGTCGAACCGGTGCTCGTTGATCGCGTCCAGCAGCGGGACGGTCTGCAGCGGGTTGCGGGTGCCGTCCGCGCGCTCGCGCAGCCGGCCGTCGTCGATGTAGTCCTGCACCTTCGCGACCTCGAGCCGCAGCCCGTGCTCGGCGACCGTCCGGTCCCGGTACTCGAGGACCTCGGGGAAGTTGTGCCCGGTGTCCACGTGCAGCAGGCCGAAGGGCACCTTGGCCGGCCAGAAGGCCTTCATCGCCAGGTGCAGCATCA
>Ga0302314_10002287_pt1 | contig 35541 bp, 24 predicted proteins | sample III_Palsa_N2_3_FD_200533 | JGI IMG/M metagenome (GOLD analysis project Ga0302314, IMG submission 200533) | Peat permafrost microbial communities from Stordalen Mire near Abisko, Sweden - III_Palsa_N2_3 | ecosystem: Environmental > Terrestrial > Soil > Palsa > Peat permafrost | place: Sweden...
AACGCCATCGGCCTGACCGTCCGCTTCGACCCCATCGGAGCCTGACAACAAACTCGACCGGGGTAGCTCTGAACTGCTGGTTACGTTCATCTTCGTGTCAGTCTTCTTTCTTCCTGGAGGGCCGGCTCGCCGGCCAGGCCGAGTTGGACGAGCGTGATGTCGCGCCGGGTGACCAGCTGCGCGCGGCCGGGCGGCAGGGTGCGCGGCTTGGCCTCGCCGAGGAACTTGCCCTCCTCCTTGGGGTAGGACAGCAGCAGCGCCGGGGCGCCAAGCTCCCACAGTCGGCGGATGACCGGGTCCATCATCGAGCGCATAGCGCCGGAGGTACTGCGCGCGATCACCAGGTGCAGCCCGATCTGCGGGCTGGCGGCCAGCAGCCGGACCAGCGGCACCATCGGGCCGCCGGCGCCGTTGCCGGTGACGAACAGGTCGTAGTCGTCGATCAGGAGGAACAGCTCCGGGCCCTTCCACCAATCGCGGCCGGCCAGCCGCTCGGGGGCGATATCGGCGGCGGGCAGCCGGGCGGTCACCGAGACCGCGGCGTTGCCGGACAGGTCGGCCAGCGCCTGCGTGTCGGCGGCGAACCCGACCCGGTACGCCGGCGGGATGTCGGCCAGCAGGTTGCGGTCCGGGTCGCCGAGCAGGATCTTGGCCCGGCTCGGGTCGTAGTGCGAGGTGATCGCGTTGGCGATCAGCCGCAACGCGTTGGTCTTGCCGGTCTCGGCGTCCCCGAACACCATCAGGTGCGGGATCCGGCCGAAGTCGTGCCACACCGGGCCCAGCCGCTTCTCGTCCAGGCCCAGGCACACCTTCAGCTCGCCCTCCGGGGCCGGCAGCCGGCCGGCCGGCAGCCGCAGCGGCAGCATCCTGACCTCGGGCGCCCGCGCGCCGGTCCAGAAGACGTCCAGTTCGGCGGCGGCGCCCTTGGTGGCCGCGGACAGGTCGCCGGTCCCGGACGCGCCGTCCAGCCGGGGCAGCGCGGACAGGAAGTGGTGCCCGGAGCGGGTCAGGCCGCGCCCCGGTCGGCCGGGCACGGCAGCGGCCTTGGCCGACTTCACGGCCGACTCCATCGGGTCGCCCAGGCGCAGCTCGAACCGGGTGCCCAGCAGGTCGCGGGTGCGCGCGCGGATCTCGGACCAGCGCACCGCGCTGGCCACGACGTGCACCCCGAAGGACAGGCCGCGCGCGGCGATCTCGCCCACCCTCGGCTCCAGCTCCTCGAAGTCCTGCTTGAGCGTGGCCCAGCCGTCGACGACCAGGAACACGTCGCCGAAGGGGTCCTTGAACTCGCCCCGCGCGTGCGCGGCCCGGTAGCCGGCCATGGACTCCAGGCCCAGGTCGTTGAACCGGCTCTCACGCACCTCGATCAGCTGGTAGACCTCCTCCACCGTGCGCACCACCCGGTCCCGGTCCAGCCGGGTGGCGACCGAACCGACGTGCGGCAGCCCGGACACCGAAGCGAGGCCCCCGCCGCTGAAGTCCAGGCAGTAGAACTGCACCTGCAGCGGGCTGTGCGTGAGCGCGAGCGAGAGAAGCAGGGTACGGATCAAGGTGGACTTGCCGGTCTGCGGCGCCCCGGCCACGCCGACGTGCCCGTCGGCCCCGGACAGGTCGGCGGTCAGCAGGTCGCGGGACTGCTCGTAGGGCCGGTCCACCACGCCGAGCGGCACCCGCAGCGAGCCCAGGCCCGGGAAGCCGGCCGCGTGCAGTCCGCGCACCGGGTCCGGCACGAGGCCCGGGAGCAGCTGGTCCAGGGACGGGGCGTCGGCCAGCGGCGGCAGCCAGACCTGCCGGGCCGGCGGGCCGGCCCCCTCCAGCCGGCCGATCAGGATGTCCAGCAGGCTCTGGGCGGACTCCGGGTCCTCCTTGGCCGGGCGGCCGGAGCGCGGGCCCGCAGTGGACGGTTCTGTTGCCGAGTCGGCCTGCGCCGCCTCCAGGGCCCGGGGCGAGCGCTGGGCCAGCCCGAATCGGACCACCTCGCCCTCGCCCGGGCCGATGGCGCCGGCCGCGGCGTCCTCCAGCGGCGCCCGACAGGGCCCTGAGACATAGGCGGCCTTGAACCGGACCAGGTTGGTGGTGTCCACCTTCAGGTAGCCGTTGCCGGGTGCCGACGGCAGCTCATACGCGCTGGAGACGCCGATGATGCCGCGCGACTCCATGGAGGAGAAGGTGCGCAGCGCGATCCGGTAGGACAGATGGCCCTCGACCTTGTGGATGCGTCCTTCGTCCAGGCGCTGGGACGCGAGCAGCAGGTGGATGCCGAGGCTGCGCCCGACCCGGCCGATCGTGACGAACAGCTCGATGAACTCGGGCTTGCCGGCCAGAAGCTCGGAGAACTCGTCCACCACGAGCAGCAGCGTGGGCAACGGGGTCAGCTGCGCGCCGCCCAGCCGGGCCTTCTCGTAGTCGAACAGGGAGGCCCGGCCGCTCTCGCGCAGCAGTTCCTGGCGGCGGATCACCTCGCCGTTGATCGAGTCCTGCATCCGGTCGACCAGCGGCAGCTCGCCGGCGAGGTTGGTGATCACGGCGGAGGTGTGCGGCAGCCGGTCCATGCCGAGGAACGTCGCGCCGCCCTTGAAGTCGACCAGCACGAAGTTGAGGATCTCGGAGGAGTGCGTGGCGGCCAGGCCGATGATCAGGGTGCGCAGAAGCTCGCTCTTGCCCGAGCCGGTGGCCCCGATCAGCAGTCCGTGCGGGCCCATCCCGTTCTGCGCCGACTCTTTCAGGTCCAACTCGACGATCTCGCCGTCGCCGGTGACTCCGATCGGGACCCGCAGCCGCTCGCTCTGCGCCGCGCGCGGGCGCCACTTGGCCGCGACGTCGAAGGCGCGCGGGTTGCGGATGCCGAGCAGGGTGGTCAGTTCGAAGTCTGATTCGAGCGGCTTGGCGGCCAGTTCGACGGTGCCGCCGGTGCGCATCGGCGCGAGCAGACGGGCCAGGTGCTCGGCCGCGCCCACGCTCAGCTCGTCCGCGTCAGCCTGCGCCGTGATCTCCCCGACCGGATAGTCCACCTGTCCGTCCGTGCAGGTCAGCCGCAGCACGTTCGCACCGCCGAACATGGCCCCGGTGGCGTCGAGCAGCACGGCGTTGCGCAGCCCGGGTTCCAGCAGCGGGGATTCTGCGGGCAGCGCCGCCCGGTGCACCACCACGGCGTAGAAGGGTTCGGCGACGCTCGGCTGGGCGGCCCGCTCATACGGGGAGCGCTCACCGAACTCCTCGCCGAGCAGGTCCATCAGGTCCCCGTGGTCGGCGGCCACCAGGCGCAGCGGTCCGGCCGCGTCCTCCAGCCGGGGGTGCGCGGTGTGCGGCAGCCACTTGATCCAGTCCCACTCGGCCAGGCCGGCCTCGTCGGTCAGCACGGCGATCCGCAGCTCGTCCGGGGAGTGCAGGACGGCGAGCTGGCCGAGCATGAACCGCAGCAGCCCGAGCGCCCGGCCGGCCTGTCCGGCGAACTCCACCGCGCTGAAGTTGCGCAGCCCGAGGGTGATCGGCAGGCCGGGCACGCTCTGGTGGGCGTGCACGAACCGGCGCAGCGAGATCGCGCTCAGCGGTTCGAGGTCCTCGATCGGCTTGGTCTGCGGCGGGACCAGTTCGAGCGCTGCGCGGCGTGAGCCCAGGCCGATCCGGACCCGGGCGAAGTCCTCGTGTCCGGGCCGCCGCTCCCACAACCGGGTCCCGGCGCCCAGCGTCGTCAGCCCGCCGGGATCGGGAAAGTCCCAGTTCACGGCGGCCCGCTGCTCCTCGGCCGCGGCCAGCACCACCCGGCGCTGCTGGGCCAGGTAACGCAGGTAGTCCCGGCGCTCCGCGCGCATCCGGCGCTTGTGGTTGCCGCCGTTACGGCTGAGCTGGCCGATCCCCATGCTCGCCATGGAGGCGCCCATCATGCCGGACATCATGTACGTGGACGGCGAGCCGCTGCCGAGCGAGAACATCATCGCCATGGCTCCGACGCCCAGCGCCATCGGCAGCATCCCGACCATGTTGCCAAGGTCCATCGAGCCCGGCTCGCCGAGCACCGGCGGCTGGGCGAGTTCGAGCCGGCCCTCCGGCATCGGCGGTCCGGCGGCCCTGGTCGCCCTCTTCACCATCACAGTAGCCATGAGCAGATCGCCCTTCCGCGCAGCCCGCGCTGTCGAGTTCGAAGCTACGTCGGGCCGTGCCGCCCGCGACGGCTCGGCGGACCGACCGTGCCCCGGCGAACACCGCCGCTGCCTCAAGGTGCCGTGGATGGGCACCCGTCGGCCGCGAGCCCTGGCCGGGGAGCCAAGCCCAAGAGGCAGGGGCGGCGACCGCTCGGGCAATCCGCGCGGCCGGGGCGGCCCGGCGACCGGCGCGGCGTCATAGCCTCGAACTGTCGGTCCGCCGAGGCGGCCGGCTCGGGACTGCCGGTGGACGCGTGACGAGGAGTGGAGGGTGGACCGATGAATGCTGGAGCGGAACTGCTGGACCGGGGTGGAGCGGCGTCGATCGGGCCGCCGCGGGCGTCGGACCTGTGGAGCCAGTCCATCGCCTTCAACTCGGTCACACCGCTCGGCGCGGGCGTGGTCGCCGAGCCGCTCCCCACCGGCGTGTGGATCCGCGCGGCCCAGGAGTCCCAGGCGTCGGCCCAGTATCGCAGTTGGCTGTATTACAACGTGGCCCGCCGGCTCGACCTGTTCCGGGTGGTGATCGGCTACCCCGGCGCGCCGGTGCTGCAGATCGGCCAGGTGGCCGAGTTCTGCCGGCTGATCCCGGCCGCGCTGTGGCCCGAGGTCCGGTTCGCCAGGTTCGGACCGGTCGCCCGGCCGCCCGGCGAGGCCGTCGCGTTCGGGCAGGCGCTGGCCGACCTGGTCGATCAGACCGCGATCGTCGGCACCGGTGTGCGGATCATGTGGACGGACCCCGACGGCGGCTCGCGGGAAGGGGCGATGCTGCCCGACGGGGCGATGACCTGGACGCCGTTCGCGATCGACTACGGGTACACGCCGCGGAGCATGACCGAGGGGATCCCGGTCGACCCGGTGGCGGTGGACGCCGTCGCGCCGATCGCGGGCCTGGCCGAGGAGCGGGCGGGTGTGTTCCCCCTCGGCGATGACACGGTGCTCGAAGTCGTGCGCAGCGGACTGTGGCTGCGGCCGGAACGGGCCCCGGCCGGCGCCGCGGCGATCCGCGCGGCGGCGGCCGATCCACTGAACGCGAACCTGATCTACGACACGAGCACCAAGTCCTCCACGGCGCGTATGGCCAGACTGGCGGCCGAGGTGCTCCAGCGACTGGGGGAGGGCACCCGGGCCGCCTTCCGCCTGCTGCCCGCCCACGCTTTTGCCAAGGCGACGGTCGGAGCGGCGACGGCCCGCGCGGCGGCGGACGATCAGGGTGCACAGCGGGCAGTGCACGGCACGGTGCGGGCGTTGGAGGCGGCAGAGGTCGCGGAGGCCGTAGGGGTCGCAGGGGTCGCAGTGCGGTCGGAGGAACCACCGGCGATCGAAGAAGCCGATACCAGAGCTGCGTTCGGGCTGCCGGGACCCGCGCGATCCGAGTCGGGACAGACGGCCGTGGCCGGGTACGTCGGCGAGACCCCCGCGGAGGGAGCGGGCCCAGGCGACCGCCCGGATGGCATCCGGGCCGCTGCGGTACCAACGGGTGGGCCGGCGGCCGGGCCGGCGGCCGGGCCGACGCACGCGGGTGTTCCGGCGCAGGCCACGGCTGCGGCGACGTCAGCCGCCTCGGCCGACGGCGGAGCGGCTGGCTCGGACGTCGGCCCAACCCGGACTGACGACCATCCGCAGCGCCGGCCGCCGCAAACTCCGCTCGCGCTCCTGCGCCTGGAATCCGCAATGCCCGCGAGCGTCGCGCTGCCGAGACTGACCGGCGACCCCGCCGCGCCGAAGCCGCGCCGCCCACAGGACACTGATTCCAGCGCGCCCGGTGTGTCGACGCCGCGGTCGCTGTCCCCGCGCGGGCCTGAGCCCGGGTCCGCGCCCGTGCCCGGACCGGGACCCGGGCAGCAGACCGAGCCCCTGCGGCAGCCCGAAGCCGCCCGTCCGAACCCGGATTCCCCGCGCGCCCAAACCGCGCCGACGCCGCAGGCCAGTGCCATACCCACGGATCGCGGCCTGGTAGCGGAGCACGCCTGGTTCCGCCGCTCACTGCCCGAGCGGTATGACGCGGAAGCCGGCTCGATCTCGCGCCTGCTCGCCGAGACGCCCGGACTGCGCAGCGGAGCCGGGGACACGGTGGAACAGGTCATCACGGAACTGGTGGCCGCGCGCCTGTACCTGGCCGGCAACACCCGCGCCTTCGACGACACGGTCCGCTCCAACACGGTCGGACCGCACGTCCCGATGGCCCGGTGCATCATGTCCGGCCTGCGGCGCCTGCCCTCGTACCGGGGCGCGACCCGGATCTGCGCCACCCTGCGCCCGGACGAACGGCAGTGGTACGCGGACCGGCAGACCGTCAGCGAATGGTCCTTCTGCCCGGCCCTGGCCGGCGGCCGGTTGCGGCCGCCCGGGACGACCGAGGTGCTGATCTGGTCGGTCACCGCCCGCCGCACCGCCCTGCTCGACCCGGACCTTCCCGACCAGGTCGTGTTCCTACCCGGCACGAGCTTCAGCGTGCTGCGGGTCGAGGAGGGCGAGCACCCCAGGATCCTGCTGCGCGAACTGGCGGCCGGTGAGGAGCGCGTCGCGACCTCGGGCCCGGGCGACCGGGCCACCGCGTCCCGCAAGGTGCTGGAGGAGATGGCGCTACGCGGACTCGAACAGACCTCTGAGGCCTGGCAGGAGTCGCCGGACGGCCCGGGCCCTCGGGCATCGGCGGCCTTCGCCACAGGACGTTTCGCCGCCCCACCCGGGCTGATCGTCGGCCTGGCACCGCCGACTACCGACCGGCACCAGTCCCGGTGACTGCCCCTGCCCCTGGAGTCGACACGTTCCTTGGCTCTGGCGCCGATCACGGAATAGCGCCCACAATATTTGAACGGCGTAGATGCATCCCAGGATGCATCTGTGCCGTCGTTCTGTTCACCAGGCAGCCACGCTGCAGGACTCTCCTACAAGTTCGTGCTCTTATCCAGCGACCAGCCTGAATTCCTGAGCTCCGGTGCTGTTGTAGGTGTACTGCTCGAGTTGCACGCCTGCGGTGGTGGACGCGCCGGGTGTGTCGATGCACAGTCCGGAGTTGTCCGCGATGAAGTTGTAGTAGCCGCTGGATTCCAGGGTGGCGGTGAACAGGGCGTTGGTGTTGCCGGTGCCGCCGTAGTTCCAGGTCTGGAGCAGGTCGCCGCTGGCGGTGGCGCTCACTCCGCCGGTGATGTTCCAGCTTTCAGCTTCGGACTGGGCGTTGTCGTTGAGGACTTCGTAGTAGCCGGTGATCGCCGGGGTGAACTTCCACAGTTGAGTGGTGGCGCCGGTGCAGGGCTCCTGTTCGACGGCGGTAGCGCACAGTCCGGAGTTCTCGTTGACGACTTCGTACCAGGTTGTGGTGCTGAATCCGGCCTGGGCGAAGGTGAGGTAGTGGATCTTCCAGCCTGTCGTACTCTAAAATACGAAATTGCTGTGTGAGCCAAGCTTATTGCGTGAACCCTTGCCGGTCACGGTGGCGGAAGACTCGTCGTACGGCCCCGGCCCGGGCCTTCGGGTCACCGCCGGTGCCGTAGTTGGAAACCACCTCGAAGCAGTCCCTTCGCTCGAGCGCCTCCCGCATTGTCACCCAGGGAAGCCTGGACGGGCTCCCAGAGTTCCGGTCGACCGTGCCGCCGAGCGGGGTGCCGCTGGCCGTGCTGATCGCGGTCACGGTGGGGACGGCGGGCGCGGTCTGGGCGACCTGGATTACGCTCAGGGTGAGGTCGCCGCTGTTGACGGCGTAGACGTGGGCGCCGTCCGGGCTGATGGTGATGGCGGCCGGGTTGTTGCCGACGGTGAACTGCATTCTGGTGCCTTCGTATCCTGGACAGAAATGGCCCGGCCCCGCCTTTCGCGGCGGGGCCGGGCCCGGGAGCGGGTTGCCTCAGGCAGCGATGCTGGGCTCCGGAGTGGGGGTGTGGTGGGTGAGGATTTCGGCGTTGTCCGGAGTGCGCCGGGCGTGCCAGAAGCCGAGTCCGACCAGCAGCGCCATGAGGAAGGCCATGAAGAACGAGGCGATGGCGGCCCAGAGTGCGATGGTGGCGAACACCGAGAAGGCGTAGGCCTCAAGCAGTAGGCCGCGCAGGGTGGTGCCCTGGAAGACGGTCTGGACCTCGGCCTTGAGGGTGGCGTTGGTCGGGGCTGCCATGGAGGCGGCGCTGACGTTGGCGTAGACGCCGTTGTAGGGCATTTCGGAGAGGTGGACGGCGATGAAGTGGTCGGCGTAGGCCTCGGCCTGGTCGCCGGTGGTCAGCGGTTGGCCGGCGTACTGGTTCAGGTACGGGCCGATCTTCGGGCTGGCCAGTGCGGCGCTGCCCAGGGCGGGGAAGGAGATCTGCTGCTGGGCAAGCTGGGTGTGGACACTGTTGTTGGAGAAGTTGTACCCCCACGTGGCCAGTCCGCCGGCCACTATCAGCATGGCCACGACGAGTATTCCACCGAGGCTGGCCAGGAGATCGAAAGTCTTGCGGCGCATGTCTTTCACCTTTCGTCTGTGAATTCGTGTTCGGATCGGGGTGCTGTCCATACGATGCGTCAGGCACGAAGGCGCGGGTAGGGACCTTCGGTCCCTTGCCTCGGGGGGCGAGAGTCCCTATTGCACTGGGACTTCCTCGATCAGTGGTGGGCGCGGCTTCCCTTTGTCCAGCAGCATCGCACGCTCCTGCGACAAGGCGAACCAGGCCACGATCGACTGTCGGCCGGGCCGGACCTACGGATCCGGCCCGGCCTTCGGCTGCGCGCTGGAGCCGAGGAACGTGACGCCGGCCGACGCCGGGCGCAGATTGTGGGAGAACGGTCCCGCGAGGTACGGGACTCTCGGCCCTGGCCGGCCCAGGGCGGCTGGTATGTGCTGGAACCATGAATTCGACTCGATCAGGCGACGGCGTGCCCGCCCCGCGCAGTCTTTACGTGACCGGCGTGGGCCCGGGGGACGGGCGCCATGTGGTGGAGTTGGGGCTCATGGAGTTGCTCACCCGGCATGTGGACCGGGTCGGGATTTTCCGCCCCCTGGTGAATCCCGGGGCTGACCCGACCCTTGAATTGCTGCGTGACCGGTACCGTGTCGACCTGCCGGGCGACCTGCTCGTCGGGCTCGGTTACGAGCAGGCTGCCACGATGGCGGCGGGGCAGGGCCAGGACGAACTGGTCAGCGCGCTCGTGGAGCGTTTCGGCGCACTGCGCAGTCGCTGCCATGCGGTGCTCGTGCTGGGCACGGATTTCCACGGCGGCACCATCCCGGACGAGTTGGCTTTCAACGCGCGCCTGGCCAATGAGTTCGGCGCGCTGCTAGTTCCGGTCGTCGGTGCGCACGGTCAGCATGTTGAGGCGGTGGCCGCCGAGGTGCGCAACGCCCGCCACGCCTATGCGGACCGCGGCTGCAGCGTGCTGGCGATGGTCGCCAACCGGGTTTCCGATCTGGACGGAAAGCGCCTGGCCGATCGTCTGTCAGACGAGTGCGGGATTCCGGTCTTTTCGATTCCCGATGAACCGGTTCTGTACGCGCCTACGTTCGCTCAGGTGGTCGAGGCCACCGGTGCCCGGGTGCTGCTCGGCGACGCGGACGGGCTGGCGCGGGATGTACGCGGATATGTCTTCGGCGGGGCCATGCTCCCGACGTTCCTGCGGGCCTTGTCCCCGGGCTGCCTCGTGATCACCCCGGGGGACCGTGCCGACTTGCTGGTCGGTGCGCTGGCCGCGCACGCCGCCGGGTCCCCGCCGATCGCCGGGGTGTTGCTGACCCTCGGCGAATTCCCCGGTGAGGAGGTGATGTCCCTGGCGGCGCGGCTCGCTCCGGGCACTGCGGTCGCCGTGGTCGACGGCAACAGCTTTCCCACCGCTGCCGGTCTGTCCACTCTGGAGGGCCGGCCTACGCTCTCCACACCGCACAAGGCGGACATCGCCCTGGAGCTGTTCGATGCCAACGTGGACACCGTGGACCTGGGCGCCCGGATCGACCTGGACCGTCCCGGGCGGGTCACTCCGATGATGTTCGAGCACATGCTTCTGGAGCGGGCCCGCAGCCACGGCCTGCGGGACATCGTCTTGGCCGAGGGGGAGGAGGAGCGGATCCTGCGGGCTGCCGAGGTGCTGGTGCGCCGCAACGTGTGCCGGCTGACGCTGCTCGGGTCGCCGGCGGTGATTCGTCGGCGGGTGGCCGAGTTGGGCCTGGAGTTGGAGTTGGAGGTGGAGCTGGGGCTGGGGCTGGGGCTGGGGCTGGGGCTGGGGCTGGGCGTGGATCCCGGTGTGGGTATGGGGACGGAGTATGACGGGGAGGGGCGGGCCCGGGTGCGGATCATCGACCCGGCAGTCTCCCCGCTGCGCGATCGTTTCGCCGAGGTCTATGCAGCGCTGCGCGCCCACAAGGGCGTCACCGTCGCCCAGGCCCGCGACACCGTGTGCGACGTGTCCTATTTCGGCACGCTGATGGTGCATCTGGGGTTGGCCGACGGGATGGTCAGCGGCGCGGTCCACGCCACGGCGGCCACCGTGCGCCCGGCCTTCGAGATCATCAAGACCGCGCCCGGCGTCGACCTGGTCTCCTCGGTGTTCTTCATGTGTCTGGCCGACCGGGTCCTGGTCTACGGCGACTGCGCGGTCAATCCCGACCCCGACGCCGAGCAGCTGGCCGACATCGCGGTCCAGTCCGCCGATACCGCAGCCCGGTTCGGGGTCGACCCGCGCGTCGCGCTGCTGTCGTACTCCACCGGCGACTCGGGCACCGGTGCCGATGTGGACAAGGTGCGCAAGGCCACCGACCTCGTCCGCGCGCTGCGCCCCGACCTGCCGGTGGACGGGCCGATCCAGTACGACGCGGCGGTCGAACCGGCCGTGGCCGCGGCCAAACTGCCCGGTTCCCCGGTGGCGGGCCGGGCGACCGTCCTGATCTTCCCGGACCTGAACACCGGGAACAATACGTACAAGGCCGTCCAGCGCTCCGCGCACGCCGTGGCCGTCGGACCGATCCTGCAGGGCCTGGGCAAGCCGGTCAACGACCTCTCCCGTGGCGCACTGGTCAAGGACATCGTCACTACCGTCGCCATCACTGCCATCCAAGCTCAGCAGCAGTGCGACGAACCGTTGAGGTGATCAGCGGTGCGCCAGCCGATGGAGCTGGCCGGCCAGTTCGGCGTGATCGACGCGGCCGCGGACGGGCGGCGGATCGCGGCGTTCCGGGAGAAGCCCGCGCAGGCGGCCGGGCTGCCGGACGCACCCGACCAGGTCTTCGCCTCCATGGGCAACTACGCCTGGCGCACCGACGCACTCGTTGCCGCGCTACGCGCCGATGCAGCCGATCCGACGTCGACGCACGATATCGGAGGAGACCTGATCTCGGCGATCCTTTCCAGTGTCGGGCCAACGGGTTCGCTCAGGCGTCGTCGCCCTTGAGGACGTGCAGAGGAAGGTTCCGCGGCCCTGAATGTGATCCCGACCAGTACTGGAGCGGCCAAGTCGGTCGGTCTGGTGATCCCGGAGACCGCCGGGCTGCTCGACGGGATCGCCGTGCGGGTGCCAGTGCCCACCGGCTCCCTGGTGGACCTGGCCGCCGTGCTGCGCCGCCCGGTCACCGCCGCCGACATGCACGGCGCGGACCGGGGCCGTAATCAAGGACCTTCGGCCCTGCCGTCCGCCGATCGCGCGTGGTTGTCTGCATTCTGCGGGAAGGGCTCGCGGATTGTGTCAGGCTGCGAGTGGTCGGTGTACTGCGCAATGCTGCACTGCAATCCATGAGGGAGGAGCGAGCCTTTCCCGCGCCACCTCTTTGCCCGCCGGCTCCCTCCGCTGCAGGAGGGAGCCGGCGGGCGATCTTGCGAGACCTTCGGACAGGGCTTATGCCTCTAGTGTGGGCATAACGCAGCGGCGCACGATTGGACCATGAATATCGATGTGAATGGACTCGAAGTGCTCTCCCAGACTGACGCGGTCGCCTTGCTCGAGACCCGCGAGGTGGGCCGGTCTACCACCGATCAGCGGGAGATCGGCGCAGAGCGAGGCAGCGACCAAAGCGTTGCCATCCATGCCCGCATTCGCGCGAACGGTCAGTCGAGTACGCGGATACCGCGCCCCCAGGCGTCCGCGAACCGCGTGGGTGCGGCGTCGGGATGGCGCGCGTCCACGCCGAGCACGATACGGCGACGACGGAAGCGTTCGTGACCGGTGCCCCCTTGGACGATCGTCTGCCGGGACGGGGCCGTGCGGCGCTTGGAGGACGTGCCGAAAGCCTCTAACGGGAAGGCGCTGCCGTGGCCCACCATCCAATCACGATGAACACGGATCCGGCCTGATGCAACCGGTCACATCCGAGAACCCTGACAATGAGAACCCCGGAAGGGGCGTGAGACAGATGAGAACCCCGCTTGTCGACGATGTCATGACCAAGGATGTCGTGACAGTCCGCTCTTTCGCCCCGTTCCGGGAGCTGACCACGACGATGCTCTCCCACGGCGTGGGCGCGCTGCCCGTGGTCGACGCGATCGGCCACCCGATCGGGATCGTCTCGCGCACCGACCTGCTCGCGAAGCAGGCCGCGCCGGATTCCGCACGGGCAGAGGCATGGGAACTTCTCTCCCCGGCAGGACGCAGGGTCCGGTCGCGCCGCGAGGCCACCACGGCGGCCCGGCTGATGACCGGCAGCCCGGTCACCGTCAGCGCCGGCTCCGGTGTCGCCCGCGCCGCCCACCTGATGCAACGGCACGCGATCACCCATCTGCCGGTGGTCGACGAGCGCGGTGTGGTGATCGGGATCGTCTCGCGCGGCGACCTGCTGCGCGTCTTCCTGCGCGACGACGCCGAGATCCATGAGGACGTCATCCGCGACGTTCTGATTGACGCCTTGGACGCCGATCGCCACACGATCGACGTGGCAGTGGAAGGCGGCGTCGTCACACTGGCCGGAACGCTTGACAGCGAGTCGACCGCCGAATACGCGGTCCGCAGGACCCGTGGTGTGCCCGGGGTGGTCGACGTCGTCGACAAACTTCGCAGCAGGTACGAGGAGGACCGGCCAGCCGGACTCGGCCGGCTCCGGTGACCGGCATGGGCCGCCGGGCATCGGGTGAGCGGATTCGGGACTTTGGACCCGTACCTGCGGGTCTTCTCGGCGCTAAGGTCGGGGTATGACGCAGACGACGCCGCGAGTGCCCGTTCGGGTGTTCTTGATGGACGATCACGAGGTGGTCCGCCGTGGTCTGAAGGACTTGCTGGAGGCGGAGGGCGAGTTCGAGGTGGTGGGGGAGGCAGGCACGGCCGCGCAGGCCCTGGCGCGCGTACCGGCCCTGAAGCCGCAGGTGGCGGTGCTCGATGTCCGCCTGCCGGACGGGGACGGGGTGACGGTGTGCCGGGAGCTGCGTTCGCAGATGCCGGAGCTGGCCTGTCTGATGCTGACCTCGTTCTCCGACGACGAGGCGTTGTTCGACGCGATCATGGCCGGGGCTTCGGGCTACCTGCTCAAGCAGGTCGGCGGTACGGATCTGGTCGGGGCGGTGCGCACGGTGGCGGGCGGCGGGTCTCTGATCGACCCGAAGCTGACCGCGGCGGTGATGACCCGGTTGCGGTCGGGCGGGCACAAGGACCCGCTGGCGGCGCTCACGGCGCAGGAGCGCCGGATCCTGGACCTGATCGGGGAGGGGATGACGAACCGGCAGATCGGGGAGCAGTTGTTCCTGGCGGAGAAGACGGTGAAGAACTACGTCTCCTCGTTGTTGTCCAAGCTCGGGATCGAGCGGAGAGTACAGGCCGCCGTCATGGTGTCGGAACTCAAGAGCGGCCATCATTCGCACGAGTGAGCGTTTCCGGGCCCAAAGACTCTAGTGAAACCCTGCTGCAGCAGCGCACCATCCATTCATGGATACGGATGTGAATGGACTTGAGGTGCTCTCCCGCGCCGAGGCGGTAGCACTGCTGGAGACGATGGAGGTGGGCCGGCTGGTCTACACCCGCCACGCCCTGCCGGCGGTGGCGCCGGTGAACTACGCGGTGAGTGAGGGCGGGATCTGGATCTGGACCGGCTCGGCCTCCTCGTTGGGGCAGGCGCTGCGGGGGGCGGTGGTCGCGTTCCAAGTGGACGATCTGGACTACGCCACACATTCGGGCTGGTCGGTGACTGTGACCGGGATGGCGCAGGTGGTGACCGACAAGTCACTGCTGGCGCGGGCGACGATAGACGGGCCCGTGCCCTGGACGCCGGGGATCAAGGAACATCTGATTCAGATCCCGCTGACGATGGTGGCGGGCCGGTGGTTGGGCCCCCGGGGTGACTCCGGGCCCGGAGCCGCGGTGATCTCGCTCACGCGGGTGCGTGACCGACATGGTGCGCCCTGAGCGCAATTCGCCGCATCGTGGGGGGCAATCGCCGTACGGTAGTCGTTCAAGAGAGACGGGCGGTTGTATCCCTGGTCGTGCTCGTCTAGCCGCGGGCTGAGGGCGAGGACCTGCCGGCGGTGGCAGCCGATGGCGCGGAGGCCCGGCGGGTGCGCTGTGCGGCGGACGACGCGGCGGCCAGGCGAACTCGGGTGAGCGTTCCGTGCAACTTGGCGGCGTTTTCACGGCCGAGGCCGGCGCGTTGAAGGGCACCGTGGTGACATGGCAGGTCCCCGTAACCACGGAGTCGGCTGGAACCGGGCCGAGCGGCGGCCGGGCAGGGGCCGAAAGCCCCTGCCCGGCCGGGTGTGCCTCGACGCATCATCGTGGTATGAAAACGACTGCCGCTCCCTATGCGAACCTCAGTGCCCTCACGGCTCGTGACCTGATGAGTCCGGTCGATGCAACGATTGGTGCCGACGAGACCCTCCAGGATGTGATCGACCGGTTCGTGGCCGAGGCGGGCCGCCACCTGGTCGTGCTGGACTCCGACGGGCGCTGCCTGGGCGTCCTCGGTCCGCGCCACGTCGCCCGGGCGCACCACTTCGACCTGCGGCGCGACGCGGAGATCCCGGTCAAGGAGCTCGGCTGTGCCCCGTGGATCGCGCTGGGCCCGGACGACGACCTGCGCACCTGCGCCCAGATGCTGGTGGAGCACGAAGTGGACGCGATCCCCGTGCTCGATCCCGACCGCCGGGTCCTCGGCCTGGTCACCACCCATGACATCGCTCGCGCCGCCGTGGACGCGTCCGCGCACGAGCACCCGCACTGGGAGGAGTGATCCCCATGGTGGAGAACCCGCCCAGGCCGATGGTTCGGACATCCCACGACATGAGATTGGAGAGAGTCTGACATGGATGGCTATCAGGGCCCGCGAGTGATCGTCGGAGTCGACGACTCGGTACCCGGCCTGGCCGCGTTGCGGTTCGCAGTCGGTGAGGCCCGGCGCCGCGGTCTGCCGCTGCACGCGGTGCGCGCCCAGACGATCCTGATCCTCGGTGACCACACCGAGATCGATGTGGCGTTCGCCGAAGCGTTCGGCGCCTTTCCCGAAGACGTCGAGGTGCACAAGGAAGTACTCGCCGGTCCTGCGGCGGCGGCCCTGAGCCGCCGGGCGAATCACCCGGGAGACCTCCTGGTCATCGGTACGAGTGGGCGCGGCTGGTGGCACGCCCTGTGGACCGGGTCGGTCAGCCGTGGCTGCCTGCGTCAGGCGCACTGCCAGGTGCTGATCGTGCCGGGGCCCGAAATGGCTCGGACCTCACTCCGCCGGCGACAGCGCCGGGCAACGTGGCGGGGCCTGGAAGATCACGCGCAGTCCGCGCGCGGATAAGCTGAAGACGGTAGCGAGGACTTGAGGACCATGGACACCGGAAACCCAGCGGACCAAGCGACTTCGACTGTACTGCCGCGTCCGATCAGTGACTACGCGTTGCTGACCGACGGCGCCTGCGTCCGGATCCGCCCGGCCGGGCCGGCCGACTGGCAGGCGGTGCACGACTTCGCCGAGGCCCTGAGCCGCGAGAGCATCTACCGTCGGTTCTTCGCCTTCCGCAGTGAACCGGGCAAGCGGGTGGCCGACGCGGTGTGCGCGCCGCTCCCGGACGGGATGGTCCGCCCGCGCGGCGCCCTGCTCGCGCTGCTCGGCGACGCGGTGGTCGGAGTGGCCGAGTGGTTCCGGGGCGAAGATCCCACCGAGGCGGAGATCGCCTTCGAAACCGCCGACGACCTGCACGGACACGGAGTGGCGACTCTGCTGGCCGAACACCTCCTGGAGGAGGCCGAGCGCGCCGGGATCCACCGGCTCACCGCCCAGACCCAGCTGGAGAACCGGGCCATGCTCGGGGTGTTCGCCGCCCTGGGTGTGCCGGTCAAGCGCGAGCTGTCCTATGGGATCTGGTCGCTGATCGTCGATCTGGACCTGGCCGCTGCTCAGCGCGCGACCATGCTCGACGCAGCCGCCCGCCGCGAACGTGTCGCCGGCGAGGCGAGCCTGCGCTACCTGCTGACGCCCGAGTCCGTCGCGGTGATCGGCGAACGGCGGGATCCGGCGACCGGCGCGATCCTCGAGCACCTGCGTTGCTTCAGCGGGGTCGAGGTCGCCGGTCCGGACGGCGCCGACCTCGCTCCCGGGGCGCGCCCGGAGCTGGCCGTGATCACTTCCCCGCCACTCCAGGCCCTGGCCGCCGCGCGTGTATGCGCGCAGCATGGCGTACGTGCTCTGGTCGTGACCGCCACCGGCTTCGACGCCGCCACCGGGCGGGCGCTGCTGGACACCTGCCACTCAGCGGGGATGCGGCTGCTGGGACCCGGCAGCCTCGGCGTTGCCAGCCCCGGCGCTCCGGGTGGCTTCGGCGCGGTCCTGTCGGACGCGCCGATCATGCCCGGCCACACCGGTGTGGCGGTGCAATCCGGCGGCGTCGGATTGGCCCTGCTCAGCCACCTGGCCCGGCTCGGCGTCGGGATCAGCTCCTTCGCCGGGGTCGGCGAGAAGTACGACGTGAGCGCGAACGACCTGCTGATGCACTGGGAGAACGACGCCGACACCCGCTTGGGGCTGCTGCATGTGGAGTCCTTCGGCAATCCGCGCAAGTTCGCCCGCACCGCCCGCCGGCTCTCCCGCCGCATCCCGCTGCTCGCAGTCGACCCGGAACAGTCGCCGAGCCAGGCGCGCACCGCCCTGTACGCCCAGGCCGGAATCACCGCTGTGCCCTCCTTGAGCGCCTTGGTGGCGGTTGCCGCGTTGCTGGCCTGCCAGCCGCCAGTGCGCGGTCGGCGGGTGGCTGTGATCGGCAACACCCGCGGCATGGTCAGCCTCACGGTCCAGGCCTGCGCCAACGCGGGCCTGGACGTCGTGAGCGCCGTGAACCTCACCGCAGGTGCGGATGGTGCGGGCCTGCGCGATGCCATGGCCGGGGCTGTGGCGGACGAGGCCTGTGACGCCCTTGTCCTGGCCCTCGCTCCGACCGTCGGCGCGATGCCATTCGACGGCTCCGATATTGGTGTCGGGCCAGTTGTTCTGCCGGTGCCCGTGCTCACGATCCTGGCCGACCAGGCGCAGACCGTCACCACCAGGCAGGGCGGTGGCGGGAACGCGGCCGTCTGCTACAACGACGCGGCGGTCGCTGCGGCTGCCCTCGCCGCAGCCGTGGCCGCGACCCGCCGACAGGCCGCCGATGCTGAGGCTCAGGACGTGGCGGAGCCGGCCGGAATCGACCGGCCCGCGGCCCGCGCCGTCCTCGAAGCCTGTCTGCACACCGCGTCGCAGGGCCGCCGACTTCGCCCCGTGGAGCGCACCGAATTGCTCGACGCGTTCCGCATCGAGTCGGTGCGCAGGCCGGTGCCGCCCGCTGCGCGCCGGGTCGCCGCTTTCACCGTGACCGCGTGGCAGGACAAGGTCTTCGGCCCAGTCATGACCTGCGCCCGGGACCGGGACCCGGTACCCGGCCCCGCGCTCTTGGCCCCCGCCGGTGTAGGTGACCTCGAAAGGCTCGTCCACCTCGTGACGGACCGGCCCGGCCTGCCACTCGGCGCATTCACCGACCTGCTCGCCCGGGTCGGCGCCCTCGTGGACACCTGCCCGCAGGTCGCCACGGTGCGATTGAAGGCCGTCGTGCTCGATGACGGCAGCACGGCCGTGACGGGCGCGGACGCGGAAGTAGCCCCGGCCGAGCGCCCGGACCCGTACCTGCGGCGCCTGCGCAGAGCACCGGTTGCCTGACGGCGTGTCCCAAGGTTGCGGTACGTGCTGACGGCCGGGCTCAAGGAGCCCGGCCGTCGTGTGCGCGGGTAAGCCACTGTGCGTCGTCATCCAGCCGGCACGACCGCGACCGGTGTCGGGGAGTGCGGGAGCAGCCCCTGGACCACGTAGCCGGTTCCGGACGACAAGGGGTTGCGGCGCCGGTGCGCGCCGACGACCAGCATCCGGGAGCCGCGGGAGGCGTTGATCAGCACGGTGACCGGGTTGCCGCGGACGACGTGCTCGGAGACCTTGACGTCGGGGTACTGCGCCCGCACGGCCTCGAGCCGGTGGGTGAGTTCCGCGCCGATCTTTGCCTCTGTCTGCGGTATGTCGAGGACGTGGTAGTAGCCGGTGTCCGCGGAAGCCGGCTGCCAGGCGCGCACGGCGGCTATTGTGGCGCCGAGCGCCGCGGCGCTGGCGAAGGCGAACCGGACCGGCCCTTCGGCCTGCTGTGCCGGGCCGATCCCGAGAACGATCTCGTTGAGCGCCGGCGCCGGCTCCTCGCCGCGGACCACCACGGCCGGGCAGTGGGAGTGCGCCGCCAGGGCCAGGCTGACCGAGCCGAGCAGCATTCCGGTGAAGCCGCCGTGTCCGCGGGTGCCCGTGACGACGAAGTCGGCGCCCTCGCTCAACGCCACCAGGGTCTGCGCGGCGGCGAGCTCGGAGACCTCGGTGGTGACGGTCAGGCCGGGCTGCTGCTCGCGAAGGTCGTCGGCGACCCGGTCGAGCAACGCCTGGGCCTCCTTGCGGCGGGACTGGGCGTAGCCGACCGGCTCGATCACCATGCCGATCGGGCCCGGCAGGTCGGTCGCGTACACGAGGTGCAGCGGCAGGCCGCGGCCGAAGGCCTCGCGGGCGGCCCAGGCGGCGGCCCGGGCGGAGTTGTCGGACGTGTCGATGCCGACGACGACGCGCCGTGGCGCCGCGCCGTCCGGCGCTTCGGTGTTCTGTGTCATGGAGAGCTCCAGGGATGTGGGCAAAGCCTCCTGGCTTCGCCTCTGAATGGGTCCTCACCTGCACGATCCCTCTAGCGGGACGCCGCCGACAGGGTCATTGGTCCCGGAGTGTCCGGGACCGGTGGAACGCGGACCCTTCGTCCCTGCCGGATGGGACCAATGGCCCTGGTATGGGCTCAAGGTCGCCGCGCAACGCAGTGCCTACCTGCTCGAAGCCATCGCCCGAGTACAGGCGCGAGCGGCTGCTCTGGGCTAGGTGTGGCCGACGGGCTCTCGACTCCCGCGACCGGCGCCGTCCAGAGCCGGGGCTGTCGGCCTGCGCGCCACGCGGATCGAGTTCACCCGCGGCGGCGAGCAAGGCTTCTACGATCCGGGTGTGGCCATGCGTACTCCGGCCAAAGCGCCGGCATGACGTCGGGCGGCAGGTCAGCCGTCGATGCGGCGCCTGCCGCGCAGTTCGGGGGCGGAGCGTTCGAACTGCTCCCACAGATCCTCGCGGTCGGCCCGAGCGTGCCTGTGCTCGAGCGCCTGGACGGCTCGGGCCATCTCGGGGGCGGGGACGGCCAGGATCGGGCAGTGGGCGCGGCGGATCAGGCTCCCGGCGACGGATCCGGACCACATCGTGTGCCAGGCTCCTGCGCGGTTGTCGCCCACGACGATCAGGTCGTGCGGGTCGTCAGCGCACTCGGTCAGCGCCTGGACGACTGGAGTGCAGCGGGAGGTGAGGTGGATCTCGATACCTCCGGGTATCTCGCCGAGTGCCTCGAAGAACGCCCCCTTGATCATGTCGACGCCCTCACCGGTCTGGACCGAGTTGTGGGAGCGGATCGCGTGCAGTGGCAGCCGGCGGGTGCGCGCCTCGGTGACGGCCGTCCGAAGTGCGGCCAGGCCGTGGATCGAGGTGTCGACGCCGACGACGACGCGGGGGTGGGCGTACTCGTCCATCGTGATGCTCTCCTTTCGGGGGAGGCGACTGCGCGCTTCGGGTTGCGGTGGTGCCGCCGATAACACTGAGGATCCCGCTCCCACTGTGAGCCCGGTAGGGACTTCCGGCCCCAGTCGGCCAGGGCCCAGTCGTTCTCCAGCTCGCCGCTGAGCGTCACTTCGCCGTCGCGTACCTTCACGTCGATGCCGAGCGGCCGCGACGCGAAGGCGTCAGGGCATCGGATCCAGGCCGTGGTGCGGGAAGATCTCGCGGCGGGTGGCCAGGATTGCCTGGTCGACCCGGTCGGCGGGGTCGTAGCCGTTGCTCCAAGGAGTGAGAACGGGGGTGCGCCCGTCGGTCATGGTGGCCGGCGCGGCGCGTCCGGTGCGTTCGGCGACGTGTCTGCGCCAAGCCACCGGAGTCTCGGCGGTCGGCGAGATCGGCTGGTGGGCGGCTTCGGCCAAGAGGAGGGTCCAGATCCTCGGGACGACATCGACGACGTCGTATCCGCCGCCGCCGAGCAGGACCCACTTGCCGTCGGCGTGCTCGTGGGCGAGGGCGTGGAGCATTTCGGCGGCGGCGCGCTGTCCGTCGATGCTGAGCATGAGGTGGGCCTGGGAGTCGAGGGCGTGGCTGTCGCAGCCGTGCTGGGTGACCAGGATCTGGGGGCGGAAGGCGCGCAGCAGGGGCGTGGCGACGGCGTCCAGGGCGCGCAGCCAGGGCTCGTCGCCGGTTCCGGCGGGCAGGGCGACGTTGACGCTGTGGCCTTCAGCGTAGGGGCCACCGGATTCCCGGGGCAGGCCGGTGCCGGGAAACAGCGTGCTGGGGTGTTCGTGCAGGCTGATGGTCAGGACCCTGGGGTCATTGTTGAAGGCGGCCTGGACACCGTCGCCGTGGTGCGCGTCGATGTCGACATAGGCGACCCGTTCGGCGCCGTTCTCCAGGAGGCGGGCGATGGTGATCGCGGCGTCGTTGTAGAGACAGAATCCGGAGGCGTGCGCGCGCATCGCGTGGTGCAGGCCTCCGGCGATGTTCGCCCCGTGCGCGGCGCGGCCGGACCACACGGCGTCGGCTGCCGCGACGCTCGCTCCGACGATGAGCGCTGCCGCCTGGTGCATGTCGGGGAACACCGGGTTGTCCTCGGTGCCCAGGCCGTAGCTCAGCCGTTCGGCATGGCTTATCTGCGCAACGTGCTCGACCGCGTAGATGTATTCCGGGGTGTGGACCAGCTCCAGCAGGGCGTTGTCCGCAGGCTGTACCGGCGTGAGTGAGACGCCCGGCGCGTCGAAGACTCCGAGCTGCCGGGCCAGCGACATGGTCAATTCGACCCGCACCGGAGCCATCGGATGGTCGTGGCCGAAGTCGTACGACATCAGCGCGTCATCCCATGGAATGTGCAAAACCTCGTCCATGACGATCGGCCGCCTCTCTCGCTCGGGGTTACTCGTCACCTACTATCCCGAGGCCGCCGGTCGACGTCCCGGGCCATTGGTCCCCACATCCCTATGTCCAGGTCCCATCTTGTCCGGTTCGGGACCTTGGTCTGTGGATATCGGGGCCGGTACGCCCTGCCGGGCCGGTCGGCCCGGGAGAACGCTGTGAGCACAACCGCGAGGACAGTTGAAGGGACTCACCGACGTGGACGCGTTACTCCTTGCCCGCTGGCAGTTCGGCATCACAACCGTCTACCACTTCCTGTTCGTCCCGCTGACGATTGGCTTGTCGTTCCTGACCGCCGGGTTGCAGACCGCGTGGCTGCGGACCGGTAGAGAGCGATACCTGCGGGCGACGAAGTTCTGGGGCAAGCTCTTCCTGATCAACTTCGCTCTCGGCGTGGCCACGGGGATCGTGCAGGAGTTCCAGTTCGGGATGGCCTGGAGCGACTACTCCCGCTTCGTCGGGGACATCTTCGGCGCGCCGCTCGCCATCGAGGGGCTGCTGGCCTTCTTCCTGGAGTCCACCTTCCTCGGACTGTGGATCTTCGGTTGGGATCGGCTGCCACCCCGCATTCATCTGGCGTGCCTCTGGATCGCGGCCACCGGCACGGCCCTGTCGGCGTTCTTCATCCTGGCCGCCAACGCCTGGATGCAGCACCCGGTCGGATTCGTGATCAACCCGGCCACTCACGTCGCGCAGCTGACCAGTATCTGGGCGGTGTTGAGCAACTCCACCGCCCTGGTCGCCTTCGCGCACACCATCGCCGCGGCGTTCCTGATGGCCGGGATGCTGATGGTCGCCGTCAGCGCCTGGCACCTGCGCCGGGGCGGCCACCTGGGCACGATGCGTCCGTCGCTGCGGCTGGGGCTCTGGACCGGACTGGTCGGCTGCGCGATGACCGCGATCACGGGTGACATCGACGGCAAGATCATGACGGATCAGCAACCGATGAAGATGGCCGCTGCCGAGGCGCTGTACCACACGTCCCAGCCCGCCTCCTTCTCCCTGTTCACCATCGGCTCCTTGAACGGCCGCTCGGAGGTATGGTCGCTCCGCCTACCCGGGTTGCTCTCGTTCCTGGCCACCGGCTCGTTCAACGGTCAGGTCCAGGGGATCGACAACGTGCAGGCCGCCGAAGCCGCCAAGTACGGCCCAGGCTCCTACATCCCGGTCATCCCGGTCACCTACTGGTCGTTCCGGCTGATGATCGGCTTCGGGCTGCTGGCCGGCCTGGTCGCCCTGGCCGGGCTCTGGTACACCCGGAGCGGGCGCACCCCCGGCCCGGAACGGCGCTGGTTCTACCGCGCCGCGGTCTGGTCCCTGCTCCTGGCCCCGCTCGCCTCCAGCTTCGGCTGGATCTTCACCGAGATGGGCCGCCAGCCCTGGTCCGTCTACGGAGTCCTGGCCACCGACAAGTCCATGTCCCCGACCGTCGGCGCAGGCACCCTCTGGATCTCGCTGATCACACTCACCCTGCTGTACGCGGTACTGGCCGTGATCGAGGTCGGGCTCATGGTGCGCACCGCGAAACGAGGGCCCGAGGACCCGGAGGACCCCGACCACCCCGCCGACACCGACCGAGAGCCGCAGCTCGGCTTCGCGTACTGACCGCGCAAGACACTGAAAGGAGAGTACGACGATGTCGTTGCAGAACCTGTGGTTCACCCTGATCGCGGTGCTGTGGAGTGGTTACTTCCTGCTGGAGGGCTTCGACTTCGGCGTGGGCGTGCTGCTGCACGTCCTGGGCCGCAACGAGGAGGAGCGCGGGCGGCTCGTGCACACGATCGGCCCGGTGTGGGACGGCAACGAGGTGTGGTTGCTGGTGGCCGGCGGGGCGACCTTCGCCGCGTTCCCGCAGTGGTACGCCACCTTGTTCAGCGGCTTCTACCTGGCGCTGCTGCTCATTCTGGTCGCGCTGATCGTGCGGATCCTGGCGATCGAATACCGCAACAAGGAGACCGATCCTGCCTGGCGCCGGCGCTGGGACCTGGCCCACACGATCAGCGCCGCCGTGCCCGCCCTGTTGTGGGGCGTGGCGTTCGGCAACATCGTCCGCGGCGTGCCGATCGACGCCGCCCACAACTACACCGGCTCCTTCTTCACCCTTCTCAACCCCTATGCGCTGCTCGGCGGACTGACCACGCTGAGCGTCTTCACCCTGCACGGCGCCGTCTTCCTGGCCCTGAAGACCGACGGCGTGCTGCGCGAGCGGGCTCGCCACTCGATCCTCTGGCTCGGCCCGGCGTCGGCGGTATGCGCGGTCGCGTTCCTCGGCTGGACCCTGATCCACCACGGCAGTGCACTGACGGCGACCACCGCCCTCGTCGCGGCGCTGGCGTTGCTCAGCGGCCTGTACGCCACCTGGCGCGGGCGGGACGGATGGGCGTTCCTCGGCACCGGGGCCGCCATCGTGGTGACGACGGCGACATTGTTCCTGACTCTCCACCCGGACGTCATGCCGTCCTCCACCTCGGCGGCGTTCAGCCTGACCGTGACGAACGCGTCCTCCAGCCACTACACCCTGACGGTGATGAGCTGGGTCGCCCTGATCTTCACTCCGCTGGTCCTGCTGTATCAGGGCTGGACCTACTGGGTGTTCCGGGCCCGGATCACCGGCCGCGACCCGCTGCCCCCGGCCAAGGGCAAGGCCACGGCCAAGCAGCCCGGCCCGAAGCCCGCGCCGGAGTCGGCATGAAACCCGTCGATCCCAGGCTGCTGCGCCGGGCCCGGCCGGTGCGCGTCTTCCTGGCAGCCCTGACCGGGCTCGGCGCCCTGGACGCGATCCTGCTGATCGTCCAGGCCACCCTGCTCGCCGACCTCGTCTCGCGTCTGATCACCGCCCCGGAGTCCGGTGCTCCTGTCGCCACCGCCGTACTCGGCCTGCTCGCGGCGAGCGCCGGGCGCGCGATGATCTCGTGGGCGCGCGAATCCCTCGCCGTGCGCACGTCGAGCGTCGTGAAGGCGACGCTGCGCGCGGACCTGCTCCAGCACCTCAGCCACGGGCCGGCCCGCGCCGCCGACCGCGCCCGCACCGGCGAACTGGCGGTCCTGGCCACCCGAGGGGTGGACGCCCTGGACGGCTACTTCGCCCGCTACCTCCCCCAACTCGCCCTGGCCGCCATCGTGCCGGTGCTGGTGGGCGCGCGGATCCTGGCCGCCGACCCGCTCAGCGCCCTGATCATCGTCCTGACCGTCCCGCTGATCCCGATCTTCATGATCCTGATCGGGATGATGACCCGCGACCATCTGACCCTGCGCTGGGCGGCGCTGGAGCGGCTCGGCGGGCACTTCCTCGAAGTCCTCGCGGGGCTACCGACCCTGGTGGCCTTCGGCCGCGCCCGCGGGCAGACCGACGCCATCCGCCGCGCGGCCGACGCCCACCGGCGCGCGACCATGCGCACGCTGCGCGTCGCGTTCCTCTCCTCCCTCGCCCTGGAACTGATCGCGATGCTCTCGGTCGCGATGGTCGCAGTGGGGATCGGCCTGCGCCTGGCGGACGGTTCGATGGACCTGCGCACCGGATTGCTCGTCTTGATCTGCGCCCCGGAGGTCTACCTGCCGCTGCGCCAGGTCGGCGCCCGCTATCACGAAGCCACCGAGGGATTGGCCGCCGCCGACCGCGTCTTCACCGAGACCGCCACCCCGATTCCGCCCAGCGGAACCACCCTGCCGGACACCGCCGGCGAGATCCGCTTCGAAGCGGTCGGTGTCACGCACGAGAACCGCGGCGCAGACCGCGCGCCCAACGTTTCGTTCACCCTCGACTCCGGTCGGGTCACCGGCCTGGTCGGACCGAGCGGAGCGGGCAAGTCGACACTCCTGCACCTGCTGCTCGGCTTCGACCAGCCGACCACCGGCCGGATCACCGTCGGCGGAGCCGACCTCGCCGACCTCGACACCGAGCTGTGGCGGGCCCAGGTCGCCTGGGTTCCGCAGAACCCGCGGCTGACCGGCGCCACCGTGGCCGACGCGATCCGGCTCGGCTCGCCCGGCGCGACCGACACCGACATCGCCCGTGCGGCGACGTGCGGCGGCATCGACTTCCCGCTCGACACGCCCCTGGGCCGGGACGCCACCGCGATCTCCGGCGGCCAGGCGCGCCGGGTCGCCCTGGCCCGCGCGATCCTGCGCGACGCCCCGATCCTCCTGCTCGACGAGCCCACCGAACACCTCGACCCCGAGACCGAACGGATCATCACCGACGCGCTGCGCACCTGGCTGCCCGGCCGCACCACATTGCTCGTCACCCACCGCCCGGCACTGCTCGAACTCTGCGACACCGTCATCCACCTGCCCCCACCCGTTTCGCTCGAAGCCGCCGCGCCCGGCGCCACCTATCCGCTGTCCGGCCGGGCCGCCCCGATCGAACAGAGCGCCGATTCGGCGCTCGATCCACCCGCACCGGGCCGGCTCCGCCCGCGGGTACTGGCCGCGGTCGCGCTCGGTTCGGCCGCCGCCCTGTGCACCGTGGGCCTCGGCGGCTCCGCGGCCTGGCTGATCGCCACCGCGGCCCAGCGCCCGCCGCTGCTCACCCTCCAGGTCGGCATCGCCGCCGTCCAGGCCTTCGGCCTCGGCCGGGCGTGCCTGCGCTACGCCGAACGCCTCACCGGCCACGACGCGACCCTGCGAATCCTCGCCGACCTGCGCGTACGGATCTACCAGGGACTGCTGCGCCGCGCCCCGGCCGGCCTGTCCACCGAACGCGGCGGCGACCTGCTGACCAACCTGACCGCCGACATCGACGCCACCCAGGACCTGTTCCTCAAAGTCCTGCTTCCGGCCGCGAGCGTCACCGTCTCCTGCGTCATCCTGATGCTGGTCGACCTGCTCGCCCTACCCGAGTCCGCCCTCGTGCTCGCGGCCGGAGTGGCCGTCGCCGGCGTCCTGGCCCCGCTCCTGGCCCGATACACCGCCCGGCGCGCCGAACAGCGCACCACGACCGCGCGAGCCGAAATGGCCGACCACACCGTCGACCTCCTCGACGCCCTGCCCGACCTGGTCGCCTACGGCGCGGCCCAGGAACGTACCGCGCAGATCGCCGAGGACGACCGTCGCCTGGCCGCACTCGAACGCCGCGGCGCACTCGCCTCCGGCCTGGGCGCGGCCCTGATCACGCTCGCCTCCGGGGCAACCGTCGCCACCCTGGCTTCTGCCGCGATCAGCGCGGTGCGCACCGGCCGGATCGGCGCACCGATGGCCGCCGCACTGGTCCTGGCCCCGCTCGCCCTGTTCGAACTGCTGGCCGTGCTGCCCGACGCCGCCCGCGCCCTGGACCGCGGCCTGGCCGGCTGGGACCGGCTGCGCCGGATCGCCGACGCGCCGCCGCTGATCCCCGTCCCGGACCGGCCGAGCCCGCTCGCCTGGACAGACGAGTCCGTGCTCGAATTCGACCGGGTCGACGCCCGCTGGCCAGGCAGCGAGCGCATCGTCTTGCAGGGTATGTCATTCCAGCTGCGGGCCGGCACGCAGATCACCCTGACCGGCCCCAGCGGCGCCGGCAAGTCCACCCTCGCCGCCCTCGCCGCGAGGTCCCTGGACCCCGCCGGCGGCATGATCCGCATCGACGGCGTCGACTTGCGCAAGACCGACCCGGACCAGGTGCGCCGCCTGGTCGCCGTGTGCGACCAGAACGCCCACCTGTTCGACACCACCATCCGGGAGAACCTGCGCATCGGCCGACCCGATGCGGACGAGGCCGCGCTCTGGCACGTCCTGGAACTCGTCCGCCTCGACCAGTGGGTCGCCGCCCAGCCGCAGGGCCTGGACACACCGGTCGGCCAACTCGGCGACGCGGTCTCCGGCGGCGAGCGCCAACGCATCGCCCTGGCCCGCGCCCTGCTGAGTCCCGCCCCCGTCCTGGTGCTGGACGAGCCGACCGCGCATCTCGACGCCGCGACTGCCGCGGCCGTCGACGAGAACCTGGACCGTGAGCTCGACGGCCGTACCGTCATCTGGATCCGGCACACGCCTGGCTTGCACAATCTTGTTGCGGACGCGGGTGCATTGGAACAAGCGACAACAAGCATACGTTCGTACATAATGAACTAAATAGTATCTTTCAGGGTATATCAGGGTCTCCACATTGATCGAAGGTCGATCGACGAGCACCGCGCAGTCGTAGCCGTCCCACAAGTCGACCATTTGCGTGGGCTCGCCGTCGCAGCGTGCCAGGACCATGCGATCGGCGATGCCCGGCCGGAGCCGTCGTCGCCGCGTATCTCGGTGCCGACACCGATCACGGTGGTCGATGGCGGCAGGAGTGCGTGTGGCGGCAGGGGAGCGGTCATTTTCGTGTGACCTCCAGGTCCAGGAAGTGAGGGGCGCAGGAGATGCAGGGGTCGTAGTTGCGGATGGCTTCTTCGCAGTGCCGGGTCAGCTGGGCGTCGTCCAGGTCGGTGTTGGCTTGGACGATCCGGCGCAGGTCGGTCTCGATGGCGGCCTGGTTCTGGGAGGTGGGCGGGATGATCCGGGCGGCCTTGATCGTGCCGTCGGCGGCCAGGTCGTAGCGGTGGTAGAGCAGGCCGCGCGGGGCCTCGGTCGCGCCGTACCCTCGCCCGGCCCGGGGTTCGACCGGGACGAACGGCGGGTCGGGTGGCTGGTAGGCGTCGACGATGGCGATGGCCTCCACGACCGCTTGGAGGGCTTCGACGGCGCGCACGATGATCGAGCGGAACGGGTTGCGCTCCTGCGGTCCGAGCCCGGCGGCGCGGGCGGCGTCCGCCGCGGTGGTCCATAGGCTCTCGTGGGCCAGGTTGTAACGCGCCAGCGGGCCGGTGAGAATGGCCACCCACCTGGGCATCGCCCTGCTCGGCTCCGTGTTGCTGCTCGTGGTCTACGGGACGGGAGTCGGACTGGCCGCTGGTGTGCGCTCGCACGACGTCTCCACGATGCTGCCGCAGATGCTCGGCGCCTCGGTCGCGCAGTGGCCCGCGGTCGCGGTGCTCGCCGGGCTGGCGACGCTCGCCGTCGGGGCACTGCCGCGGCTGGCGCAGCTGGCCTGGGCCCCGCTCGTCGTCTTCCTGCTGATCAGGATCATCGGTCAAATCCTGCAACTGGGCCAGACGGTGCTCGACCTCTCGCCGTTCATCGCCGTCCCCAAGCTACCCGGCACCGCGATGACCTGGACCCCGATCGGCTGGCTCTGCCTGATCGCCGCGGCGTTGACCGCCGCCGGGCTGGCCGCGCTGCGCCGGCGCGACCTCGATCTGCGCTGAGCAGCGAACTGCGAAGCCCGGCTAAATCGACCGCACGGTTCTCAAGGTCTCCTCGGTCCGGCTGATCCCGCGCTCGACCGCCTCGACGAGATAGGGCCGTAGATCGCCGGGCTGGATGATCGTGTCCACCGAGCCGACTGCCTTGGCCCGGTGGATGTCGTGGATCCGGTCGAACTCGTCGGCCACTTCGGCCTGCTTCTCGGCGCGCACCACGGGCCGCAGCAGTTCGAGCTCGGCCCGGAGCCGGGCCGTCGCAATCGGCTCGGCTTGCCGGATCTTGGACGTCAGGTCGACGATGCGCGGATCCGCCTCGGCTCGTTTGCGCACTTCGCCGCGGAAGACCACGGCGGCGGCCGGTCCGCCGCCGAGCACCGACGCGTACGAGCCGTCGACCGCCGCCACTTCGAGGCCGTCGTTGAGTACGCTGGAGAACACGACGAACGCGCCGCCGTGGTAGCGGGAGACCACGCAGAATACGACGGGCCCGTCGAAGTTGACGATGGCCCGCGCGATCTCGGCCCCGTACTCGAGCTGCAGCCGGCGCAGGGACTCGGGTGATCCGTCGAAGCCGGAGAGGTTGGCCAGCACCACGACCGGGCGGTTCCCGCTGGCCGCGTTGATCGCGCGGGCCACCTTCTTGGACGAGGCCGGGAAGAGGGTGCCGCCGGACCAGGATTCGGGTCCGTCGGCGGGAAGCAGGCCGAGCCGGACCAACGGACGCGACTCGATCCCGATCAGGGTCACCGGGCGGCCGCCCAGGAAGGCGTCGAACACCACCGCCGTGCGGGCGTCGGCCATCTCGGCCCACCGCTCCGAGTGCACGAGGTCCCGGTCGATGACAGCATTCATCATGGTCCGGATGTCGAAGGCCTTCTTGCGTTCCGGGTTGCTCTCGGCGGAGAAGATCTCGCCGATCGTCGTGAAGTCGGTACCGTCGACGTTGTGCGGGCTGTGGCGTACGTCGCGCTCGACCGGGTCCGTGGTGGTCGCTCGCCTGCCGAATCGCTCGCCGGGGGCCACATAGGCGAACTCGTGGTGGGCCATCAGGATCCGGCACGCCCCGGAAAGGTCCGGGGCCCAGTACTGGGCCTGCCCGTTGGGTCCCATGACCCGGTCGTAGCCGCCGATGCCGAAGTTGTCCTCGGCGGCTACGCCGCCGGAGTACTCCAGCGACTGCTTGCCGGTGAGGACCATGGTGCTGTCGGGTGTCATCACCAAGATCCCCTTGGTGTGCATGAGCATTGTCGCCTCGGCGTTCCAGTAGGACTGGGCTCCGACGTTGATTCCCGTCACTACTACGTTGACTTCGCCGCCGGCCTGTGTGAACTCGATCAGTCGGCGCATGACCCGGGCCACCCAGTCCATGTTCTCGGTGCCGCTGTCCATCGCGATCTTGGCTCCGGAGGACACGGCAAGCCATTCGACGGGGGCGCCGAGTCGCTCGGCCAGATCGAGGGCGGCGACGATCCGGCGGCATTCCGGTTCGGCGACAGCGCCGAGTGACTTGGTCGGATCGCCCAGAACCGCTACCCGGGTCATCCCCTCGGGATAGCGTGCGGTCGGGGTGGTGACGGTGCCGAAGACGATGGACGAGGCATTACGCCCGGGCGGGCGCACGACGATCACGGCCTGCCCGCCGTCATCGAGGTCATACTCGTGGAACTCGGCTCCGGACCGGGTCTGCGCGCCCGCTGGCCCCTCGGGAGCGTCGGCGGCGTGAAGAAGGAGGGGGATCAGGCTGTACGGGTAGGCGGTTTCGCGCTGGCGGGACTGCATCACGAGGCGGGTATAGGCGTCCAGGGGCTTGAGCGGCTCCTGCGGTGCCGCGGTGACCTCGAAGCTCAGGCCGGTCGCCGCTGAGCGGGCCATCCGCAGCCGCACCTCCCGGATTTCGCCGCCGTTCGGCAGCCGCCCCTGAAGGCCCACTTGTTCGAGACCGAGACCCTCGGTGCGCGGGGCCAGGACCCGCATGACCGACAACAGGTCGTCCAGGTCGAGGTCGATCGGCGGCCAGACGTGCAGCACGATCCGATTCCACTGGGGGACTCGGTTCGAGCCTCGGTTGGCGACGGCCCGCCGCAGTGACTCCAGGCAGCAGTCGAGTACCTGTTCGAGCGCGGGAATCGCGGTGACCGCCCCGGCGGCGTCGCGCAGCGGTGTGAGGTCGCGGACTTCGGCGAGCGCCACCAGCCGCCGGTCGTCGGGGTTGGTCCGGCCCGTCGCCTCGAACAGGTAGACGTCGGTGGCGGCTGCCAGGCGTCTGAGGTCGAACTCGGCCAGGCGCCAGAGCCGCAGCCGCTCGGCGACCATCGGATGCAGGTCACGCAGTATCGGGTTCTCGGTGAAGCCGGCGCCGTCGCGCTCGTAGGTGCGGCGGGCCACCTGCCCGGCGGTCGTCGGAACGCAGACTGTCACCCGGCGCAGTCCGTCCGGGAGGGCCGCGGCGGCCAAGGCGTCGCAGATGGCGGCGGCGAGATCGCCGGCCTCGTTCTCGGGGCTGATCTCGTGGTGGACGTAGAGGTCGGCCACGCCGGCGGTGGTTGCGCCTATCCGGGCTCCGGCTGCGGCGAGGGCTGCGGCGAGGTCGGCCGGCTCCGCCGTGGAGGCCTCGGCGGCCACGATCGCGGTGCGCTCGCCGCCGGTGCCGAAGGACCCGGTGACGATCCGCCGGCCGGCGAGGTCGAAACAGCTCAGGTCGCCGAGGTCGTCATCTTGGTAGTAGCGGCGGGTCTGGATCTCGATCAGTTCTCTTCGTTCCGCGTCCCCGCCCTCGCCCGGCGCGGCCATCAGCCGGATGAGCGGCAGCGGGCAGGAGACGAGTGCGCTGACGGCTTGCGCCCTTGCCACCGGGTTGTCGGTGCCGGCCGCGGCGACGATCGAGAGCTGCCCGCGCATCTGGCGCAGGGTTTCATCGTGGCCCGACTGGATGAGCGGGCCGTCGAAGTGGCGGTGCCGGACGCTGCGGGCCATGGTTCCCACCGTCGGGTGGCGCAACTGGGCGGCCAGGATCAACCGGTCGAGCGCCGCGAGCATCTCGTGTCCCGCCTGGCCGGCGGCGTCGGCGTGGTCGAGGTGGAACTCGAGGATGGCCAGGATCGCGGGCAGCAGCGTGACACTGCGCTGCTGGGCCAGGAACATCCACAGCAGCGCGTCCTCAAGCTTCGCGGTACGTTCGAGCCCTGGCACGTCGTAGCCTGCTACCGCAGTGCGCAGCTTCTCCTCGAAGTCCGCGGGCAGGCCGGCCCGGGCTGTGTCCAGTGTCGCCAGAAAGGCGTGGAAGAACTCCCGAGGGCTGTGGGCGTCGTCAACCGGACCGTCCTCGCCGGTGCGCCGGTTCCGGCTGAGTACCGCGACGTCGGCGAAGGCGCCGAGCACGCCCAGCTCGCGTCGCAGCGTGTCGGGGTCGGTCGGCGCCAGTCGCGCACGGTGCCGGCGATATGCCGCGACCGCGCGGTGTGCCTCGCCGTCGGTGTAGTCGTATCCCAGGACCTGCGCGCGCAGCTCGGTGAGCGCACGGGCCGCTCCGTCACGGGGGTCGTCGGGGTCCGCGACGGCGGCGGCGGAGAAGTCGGCCCGGCCGGCCGTGCCCGTCGGCGCCGCGTCCTGTGGCTTGCCTTCGAGACGGAACAACGAGGTACCCGCGTCGATCGGCGCGCCGACGGCGGCCAGGATCTCGCGCACCCGTCCGCCGACCGGCGCCCGCACGGCCAGTTCCATCTTCATACTCTCGATCGTCGCCAAGTGGTCGCCCTGGGCCACCTCGTCGCCTTCGCGGACCCTGATGTGGACCAGCACTCCGGGAGAGGGCGCGCGGACCAGGCCGGCGTCGTCGTGGGACACCCGGTGGGGCAGACCGTCGACCTCCACCAAGGTCTCCGCGCCGTGGCGGATCGACACCGCGCGGAACGAACGTCCGGCGATGACCAGGCGGCGCTCGAACGGCCCGCCCGGTCCGACGTCCACCTCGATCCGCCGGTCGTCGACCAGCATCCGATACCTGTGGGCGCCGATCTTGTGCACCTCGACGGAGTAGAGCTGCTCGGCCGAACGCAGTTCGACCCGGAAGCCCGGGGCCAGGCCGGTCTGCGGTCGGCCGCGGAGCGCGGAGAGCAGGAACCGGGTGCGCTCCACGTCCCGGTCGGTGTCGTAGGCGTCGATCGCGGCGGACAGCAGGGCGACCGCGCGACGCTGTGGCCGCTCTCGGCCGCCGTCGTTCATCAGCTGGTCCAGCCACCCGGTGTCGAACCGGCCGGACACCAGGTCCGGATGCTTGAGGAGTTCGGCCAGGAAAGCTTTGTTGGTCGTCCCGCCCCGGATGACGACGGTCGTCTCGCGCACTGCGCGGACGGTCCTGGCCCACGCCTCCGCGCGGTCGCGCCCGAGTCCGATGATCTTGGCGATCATCGAGTCGTAACCGGCCGGGATCACGTCGTCCTGGGCCAGGCCGGTATCGATCCGCACCCCAGGCCCGGAGGCCCACGACAGATACTCCGCGACGCCGGGAGCCGGGGCGAAGCCCCTCTCCGGGTCCTCGGCGTTCAACCGCACCTCGACGGCATGGCCTCGCGGCGCCGGTGGCTCACCCTCCAACAGGCCGCCACTCGCGAGGTGGAGTTGGAGTTTGACCAAGTCGACACCCGTGGTCACCTCGGTGACCGCGTGCTCGACCTGCAGGCGTGTGTTGACTTCGAGGAACACCAGCAGATCCTGGTCGGGCTGATAGAGGAACTCGACGCTCGCCACCCCGTGGTACCCGCTCGCCTCCGTCAGGGCGACCGCCGCCGCCTTGGCCCGCCGCTCGCCGTCGGCGTCCAGAGCGGTGGAGGCCGACTCCTCGACCACTTTCTGGTGCCTGCGCTGGATGGAGCAGTCCCGTACCCCCAGCGCCCATATCCCGCCCTTCCCGTCGGCGACGATCTGCACCTCGACGTGGCGCGCCCCCGAGATGGCCTGTTCCATCAGCAGGGTGTCGTCGCCGAAGGCGGCGGCCGCTTCCCGGCGGGCGCCGGCGAACGCCGCAGCGAGATCGCCGGCGCGCTCGACCCGGCGGATGCCCCGGCCGCCTCCGCCGCTCGCAGCCTTGATCATCAGGGGGTAGCCGATGGTCTCGGCGTGTCGGCGGGCCTGCTCCAGATCGGCGACCGGGCCGCCGCTCCACGCCGACACGCAGATGCCGGCCGCTTCGGCCAGATGCTTGGCGCCGATCTTGTCTCCGAGACGGCGCATCGTCTCCCCGCTCGGGCCGATGAAGACCAGACCGAGGCGCTCGACCAGGTCGGCGAACTCGGGATCTTCCGATACGAACCCCCAGCCGACCCAGACCGCCTCTGCCTTACAGCCCCGCAGCGCCTGTTCCAGGACGTCGTGGTCGAGGTAGGCGTCCATATCGGCACTGTGGATGCGGACCGACTCGTCGGCTTCGCGGACGAACATGGAGTTGCGGTCGGCGTCGGTGTACAGAGCGATGGTCGTCAGCGGCGATCCCTGCTCGGCCTCGATTTCGCGAGCGGCGTGGATCAAGCGCATCGCGGCTTCGCCGCGGTTGACGATGGCGATCCGGCTGAACATCGTGTTCCTCGCTTCCATGGTCATCTCACGTCAGAAACTCCAGTCTGTTCCGCAGGCTCCCCGATGCCGGGAAGATGATCCATGTCCGTGCCAGTGCTCGAATCCGTCTTGTCCCGGGCCGGCAGGAAGATCCAGGCCGCGATGGCGCCCGCACCGGTGGCGACGGCGACCGCGACTGATCCGGCGTGTACGCCGGCCATGAACGAGTCCTTCACCGCAGCGGTGACTGCTCCGGTCTGCGCGGGCGGAAGCTTTCCAGCGATCGCCAGGGCGGCCCCCACGGACTGTTTTCCGGCCTGCACGGTGGCGTGGGGAAGGCCGAGGCTGTTCCACGTCGTGGTGAGCCGGCTACCGTAGAGCCAGCTCATCACCGATCCGGCGATGGCCACGCCGAGCACGCCGCCCACTTCGCGGGTCGTGTCGTTCACAGCGGATCCGACGCCCATCCTCGCCTCCGGCAGGGAGCCGAGGATGGCGTCTGTCGCAGGGCCCGTGCTCAGCGCCAGCCCGGCTGCCATGAGTACCATCGCCACGACGACGACCTGCCAGTAGCCGGCGTGGACGGATGCTCTCGCGGCGACGGTGAAGCCGGCCGACATCAGCAGCAATCCGGCCGTGACCACGAGCTTCGTGCCGAACTTCTTCACGATGAGCATCGCGACCGGGGAGAGTACTCCCATCACCAGGGCGAATGGCAAGGTGGCGGCTCCGGCGCGCAGCGTGCTGTAGTCGCGGACCTGCTGGAAGAACAGTGTGATCATGAAGATGAAGCCGAACAGGCCGAAGAAGGCGGCGGAGATGGCGCCGGCGGCGGCCGAGAACCGCGGGTCGCGGAAGAAGCCGACGTCCAGCAATGGATCCGTCCTGCGCGACTCCCACCAGATGAACGCGGCCACGAGCACGAGGACGCCGGCGAACGCCAGGAGTGTGACGGGGTTCGTCCATCCGCGCCCGGGAGCTTCGATCACGTCCCATACCAGCAGGCCGATCACGCTGACCGACAACAGGGCCCCGACGGTGTCGAAGCGCCCTGGCGCGGGGTCGCGGGACTCGGTCACCAGTTTCGCCCCGGCGATCAGGGCCACCGCCGCGACAGGGAGGTTCACCATGAAGATCGAGCCCCACCAGAAGTGTTCGAGCAGCACTCCGCCGGCTACCGGACCCAGTCCGATCGCGACCCCGGAGACCCCGGACCAGATCCCGACCGCGACGGCCTTGTCCTTGCGGTCGGTGAAGG
>Ga0302314_10002289_pt1 | contig 35536 bp, 33 predicted proteins | sample III_Palsa_N2_3_FD_200533 | JGI IMG/M metagenome (GOLD analysis project Ga0302314, IMG submission 200533) | Peat permafrost microbial communities from Stordalen Mire near Abisko, Sweden - III_Palsa_N2_3 | ecosystem: Environmental > Terrestrial > Soil > Palsa > Peat permafrost | place: Sweden...
TCCCTCGCCGATAGTGCCGCCACTGCGCGACTAGCGGACTAGTTTGGCGCCATGGGTTGCGCTGGCGACGATGCGGAGCGCAGCGACGAGGAGGAGCGGCGCCATGGGTGACGTGAAGGCGCGTTCTCGCTTCAGCTCGTGGGCGTATGCCCTGCGCACCACCAATCCCCCGCCGGACGGTGCGGTCGACGCCGTCACCCGGTGGCTCGTCATCACCCGAGCCGCGGTGCTGCCGATGACGCTGTTCGCCGGTCTGGTCGCCGCGCTGCTTGCGGACCGGCAGCCCGGATTGGACTGGCGCTGGCTCACTCTCGCGATTATCGGGATCTTGTTGGCGCATACCGTCAATAACCTGATGAACGATCTGTTCGACACTGCGACGGGTCTGGACAGCAACACCTATCCGCGCGCCCTCTATGCCCCGCATCCGGTGCTGTCGGGCTTGGTCACTCGCCGGACCCTGCTGATTGCGATCGGGCTGGTGAACCTGGCCGACCTGGCGATCCTGATCGTGCTGACCTGGGCCCGCGGCTGGCCGGTGTTGGCTTTCGCGCTGTCGGGCTTCATCCTCAGCGTTGCCTACACCGCACCACCGGTACGGCTGAAGAAGCGCGGCCTCGGTGAACCGGACGTCTTTGTGGTGTGGGGCCCGCTGATGGTCTGCGGGACGTACTACTCGGCGGTCGGCCACGTCGGCTGGGACGTGCTGCTGGCGTCACTCCCGTACGGCCTGCTGTGCACGACGGTGCTGATGGGCAAGCACACCGACAAGATCCCGTTCGACGAACCGCTGGGTATCCGCACGCTGCCGGTGATCTTCGGCGAGGCCCGCGCCCGCGTGCTCACGCTCGCGATGATGGTCGGGTTCTACGTTCTGGTCGTAGCGGCCGTGCTGGCCAGGGCGATGCCGTGGCCGGCGCTCGTGGTCGTGCTGGCGCTGCCCCGGCTGATCAAAGTGTGGCCGTACTTCCGCCGACCACCACCCGACGAGCCGCCGGACAACTTTCCAGTCTGGCCGCTTTGGTACGCGGCACTGGCTTGGGTGCACGTTCGGCAGGCGGGCGCCTTATTGGTGCTCGGGCTGGCGATCGGCGCCCTGCTTCCCGGCCACTGATCGCCGAAAGGAACCTCAGTACGAGTAGAAACCCTTGCCGGATTTCTTGCCCAGCTGACCGGCCTCGACCATGCGCTGCAGCAGCGGCGGCGGAGCGTAGTGCGCGTCCTTCAGCTCGTCGAACATGGCCTCGGCGATCAACTTCATGGTGTCCAGGCCGATCAGGTCGGACAGCCGCAGCGGACCCATCGGATGCGACAGCCCCGCAACGATCGCGGTATCGACATCCTCCACCGACGCGACACCCGACTCGACCATGCGGATGGCCGACAACAGGTAGGGCACCAGCAGTGCGTTGACGATGAAGCCGGAGCGGTCGCCGCAGCGCACTACCTTCTTGCCGAGCACCTCACTCGCGAACTGTTCGGTGCGGGCAAGCGCCTCGTCGGTGGTGACGATCGTGTTGACCAACTCGACAAGCGGTAGTACGGGAACCGGATTGAAGAAGTGCAGACCGAGCACGCGGCCCGGATTCTTGGTCGCCGCAGCGATTTTCATGATCGGGATGCTCGAGGTGTTGGACGCGAGCACGGCGTCCGGGTCGGTGATGACCTCGTCGAGTTCGGCAAAGACTTTCGCCTTGACGGCCTCGTTCTCGACGATCGCCTCGATGGTCAGTTGACGGTCGGCGAGGTCGGACAGCTTGGTGGTGTAGCGAAGCCGCGCCAATGTCGCCTCGCGCTCGTCGGCGGCCAGCTTGCCCTTGCTGACGGCCCGCTCCAGCGATGCTTCGATGCGGGCCTTGCCCGCGGCGGTCAGCTCCTCGGTGGGCTCGAAGACCACCACGTCGGCCCCGGCCTTCGCCGATACCTCGGCGATGCCCGCGCCCATCTGCCCGGCGCCGATAACGCCAACCCGCTCGATCGCAGTGCTCACTGTCGAAAATGTCCTCTCGATATGCGTCAGGCCCCGCCCAGGGTTTCCGGGCGGGGCCTGCGCTGTCAAGCCGCGAGCTTGTGGCTACGGCCTGGTCTCAGTGGCTACCGCTGTTGGTTCCACTTCCTCCTCGCGGCCATGGGCCGCGCATCGTCAGTGGAACTGACCCTCTTCGGTCGAGCCGGCCAGAGCGGTCGTCGACGACGTCGGGTCGACGGTGGTGGCGATCCGGTCGAAGTAACCGGCACCGACCTCGCGCTGGTGCTTGGTGGCGGTGTAACCGCGCTCCTCGGCCGCGAACTCGCGCTCCTGCAGCTCGACGTAGGCGCTCATCTGGTTGCGGGCGTAGCCGTAGGCCAGATCGAACATCGAGTAGTTCAGGGCGTGGAAGCCGGCCAGCGTGATGAACTGGAACTTGAAGCCCATCGCGCCGAGTTCCTTCTGGAACCGCGAGATGGTCGAGTCGTCCAGGTGCTTGCGCCAGTTGAACGACGGCGAGCAGTTGTAGGCCAGCAGCTGGTCGGGGAACTCGCTCTTGACGCCCTCGGCGAACCGGCGAGCCAGGTCCAGGTCCGGGGTGCCGGTCTCCATCCAGATCAGGTCCGAGTACGGCGCGTAGGCCTTGGCGCGGGCGATGCACGGCTCCAAGCCGTTCTTGACCCGGTAGAAGCCTTCAGAGGTGCGCTCGCCCGTGACGAACGGACGGTCGCGCTCGTCGACGTCGCTGGTGATCAGCGTGGCGGCCTCGGCGTCGGTGCGGGCGATGACGACGGTCGGCACGTCGGCCACGTCGGCAGCCAGGCGGGCTGAGGTCAGGGTGCGGATGTGTTGCTGAGTCGGGATCAGCACCTTGCCACCGAGGTGGCCACACTTCTTCTCGGAAGCCAGCTGGTCTTCCCAGTGCGAGCCGGCGACACCGGCATTGATCATGGCCTTCTGCAGCTCGTAGACGTTGAGCGCGCCACCGAATCCGGCCTCACCGTCGGCGACGATCGGGGCCAGCCAGTTCTCGATGGACGTGTCGCCCTCGACCTTGGCGATCTGGTCGGCGCGCAGCAGCGCGTTGTTGATCCGGCGAACAACCTGCGGCACCGAGTTGGCCGGGTACAGGCTCTGGTCCGGATAGGTGTGGCCGGACAGGTTCGCGTCACCGGCGACCTGCCAACCCGACAGGTAGATGGCCTTCAGGCCGGCGCGGACCTGCTGGACGGCCATGTTGCCGGTCAGCGCGCCGAGCGCGTTGACGAACTCCAGGTCGTGCAGCTGGCTCCACAGCACCTCGGCGCCGCGACGGGCCAGGGTCGACTCCTCGACCACGCTGCCCTGGAGGGCGACGACGTCGGCGGGACTGTAGGTACGGGTGATGCCCTTCCAGCGGGGGTTGGTGTCCCAATCCTTCTGGATCTCTACGGGGGTCTTCGGCGTGCCAACGCTAGACATTGCGCTGCTCCTCGGGGTCGCTACGGATTTCCAGCCTTGTTAAGGCTTTTAGCATTTTCAATACTCTGCTAACACGAAGATGGCACAGCCTTACGCCGCAGGTCCACCCATTTCCGTGCCAATTTTCGTTAGGGGTTGAATGCTTTTTGCGAAGCTTGCTAACTTCGGCTGCGACTGAACCGGTTCAGCCGTTACTCGCTGGTAACATGAATCCGCAGGTCAGTGCCCGGTTTGCATAACGCTCGTACTGTTAGATCGCGAAGATCGACGCGAGTGCTTTTATCTCGTCGCCGACGGCATATGTGAGCGTTCTAACAGTGCGGTCCGCGAGCTCCGCGCCGAAGCGATCCGTCGAGCCCGGCGGATACACGTGCGCGATGATCTCCAACTTGTCGCCCAGCGCGACGGCGGCATCGTGCTCGATGGTCACCCGCAACGGCCCTTTCAGCAGCTCCGGGTACGACGTGAGGTAGTCCTCGACGACGCTCCAGTACACCGAGTTGTTCACGTGGTCGAAGAAGTCGATGTCGGTGAATCGGACCGGAAACTCGTGAATCTCCGCCGCGTCGTCTCGATTGCCTGCCTTCAGATAGGACTTCCAGCGCAGCCGGTCGACGTCGGTGGTCTTCTTCAGGCCTGCGAGGAAGTCATCTGAGATGCGTGCCGGCGTCTGGGTCTCCCGGTTGAAGTTGATCCAGAATGCTTCGGACTCCAGCAAGCCGCCCTTGCGGCCGTCGATGCGGACTCGCATCTCACACCACCGGTTCGACGTGCCCGAGCACCACCGGCGCATCCGCAACATGTCGCTGAACTCAATCGGGCGGATCACGTCGATCATCGTCCGGCGAACGATCCAGAGCGGATGGGTTTCTTCGAATCCCATCTCTCGCAGCTGATCCTGGCCGATGTCCACGATGTGGCGGGCTGCGGAATCGAAGCGGAGTCGCCCGCCGCGGTCGATGTCGGCGACACGCAGCGGCCATTCCCGGTCGAAGACGTCGGGATGCCCGTCGGGCACCGGCATCATCACCTTGTCCAGGCTCACGGCTTCACTCTCTGCTGCTCCGGCCAGACCCCGCCGCATGACGCCGCGTGGCCGGGCTCAATCTCCCCCCAATCATGGATGATGCCAAACGACCACGACGCGGCGCTAATTCAGACCGGCATGCAAACCTTGCTAACTGCGCCTTAACAACCCGCTAAGCTGGGCTGATGTCCAAGACTTTCGTCGGTTCGCGCGTTAGGCAGCTACGCAGCGAGCGCGGATTCAGCCAAGCCGCGCTGGCCCAGACGCTGGACATCTCGCCGAGCTATCTGAACCAGATCGAGCACGACGTCCGGCCGCTGACGGTGGCTGTGCTGCTGCGAATCACCGAGGTCTTCGGCGTCGACGCGACCTTTTTCGCCTCGCAGGACGACACCCGTCTACTCGCCGAGTTGCGCGAGGTCACACTCGACCACGACCTCGGTGTCGAGGTGGACCAGTCCGAATTGGCCGACGTCGTGAGCTCGCACCCGGCTCTGGCGCGCGCCCTGGTCAACCTGCACCGGCGCTACCGGCTCACCACCACGCAGCTCGCTGCGGCCACCGAGGACCGCTTCTCCGACGGCAGCGGCAGCGGGTCGATCACGATGCCACACGAAGAGGTTCGCGATTACTTCTATGAACGCCAGAACTACCTACACGAGTTGGACACGGCGGCCGAGGAGCTCACGGTGCGGATGCGCATGCACCGCGCCGATCTGGTGCGCGACCTGTCCGACCGGCTGACCTCGGTCTACGACGTCCGTATCAAGCGAATCGATCTGGGCGACAACGTCCTTCACCACTACGATCCGGAAACGCGAACGCTCGAGATCGGCGGGCACCTGCCGTCCGGCCAGTATGCGTTCAAGCTCGCCGCAGAGCTGGCCTACCTGGAGCACGGCACGCTCATCGACAGCCTGGTCGACCAGGGGAACTTCACCAGCGACGAGTCCCGCAAGCTGGCCCGCCTCGGGCTGGCCAACTATTTCGCCGCCGCGACGGTGCTGCCGTACCGGCAGTTCCACGGGGTCGCCGAGAACTTCCGCTACGACGTCGAGCGGCTGTCGGCGTTCTACGCGGTCAGCTACGAGACCATCTGCCACCGGCTGTCCACCCTGCAGCGGCCGTCGATGCGCGGCGTGCCGTTCTCGTTCATCCGCGTCGACCGCGCAGGGAACATGTCAAAACGTCAGTCCGCCACAGGTTTTCACTTCTCATCCAGCGGCGGGACCTGTCCGCTGTGGAATGTCTACGAGACGTTCGCGAACCCGGGCAAGATCCAGGTGCAGATCGCCCAGATGCCCGACGGACGCAATTACATGTGGGTGGCCCGCACCGTGGAACGGCGGGCCTCACGGTATGGTCAGCCCGGTAAAACCTTCGCGATCGGGCTGGGCTGCGAGCTCCGGCACGCCCACCGGCTCGTCTATTCGGAAGGACTGGACTTGTCCGGGAATATCGCCACACCGATCGGAGCGGGATGCCGCGTGTGCGAGCGTGACAACTGCCCGCAACGGGCGTTCCCCGCGCTGGGCCGGGCCCTGGACCTCGACGAGCACCGCAGCACGGTCTCGCCGTATCTGGTGAAGCACCCGTGACCCGCGCCGGCGACGATGCAGAGCGCAGCGATGCTGAGGAGCGGCGCCCGATTACCGCCGCGAGTGGCCGTGTCCCCGCAGGTGGCTTTCGCGAGTTAGGGCCGATCAACTGGGTTTTGGCGAAGTCGGCGGCCCGTACCGTCCGCGCTCCCAAGATGCACCTGTTCGCCACCCTGGGGCAGCACAAGCGGCTGTTCCTGTCGATGATGCCCTACTCGGCCTTGTTGCTGCGGGGCCGGCTGCCGCAGGTGGACACCGAGTTGGTGATCCTGCGGGTCGCCCATCTGCGGGGTTCCGAGTATGAGTTGCAGCACCACCGCTGGATGGGCCGCCGTCGCGGTCTCGACGACCAGATGCAGGCCCTGATCTTCGCTTGGCCGGACGCGACGGCGGACGGGCTGACCGACCGGCAGCAGACGTTGCTACGCGCCACCGACGAGTTCATCCTGAGCCGCTCGATCAGCCCTGAGGTCTGGCAGCAGCTGTCGGGCCACCTCGACCGTCGTCAGATCATCGAATTCTGCCTGCTCGCAGGGCAATACGATTGCCTGGCCGCGACGATGTCAGCGTTGCAGATTCCGCTGGACAACCCTGGTCAGTCGGCCCGCTACAAGTAGCTGTCGGCCAGCACACCGATCGACAGCAAGACCGGAAGGACCGGCAACGCGAACGCGAGCGACGCGAGCGTGAAGTTGCGCTTCCGCCGCAATCGCCGTCCCCACAGCAGCGCAACCAGCGCGAAGACCAGCGAGCCGATCAGCACCACCAGACCCCACCGGCTGACCGTGGTGAGCGCGTCGCCGATTGAGATCGCCACCAGCCAAAGGACATAACCAGCAATTACGCCGCCGATCGCTGCCAAAATCGACTGACTGCGCGAGGTCACGTGGCCATCGTATCGTTGCCGTGGATCCAGGCTAGTCGCCGAAGGTCCATGCGGAATGCGCCGACACCACAAAACCCTTGGAGTGGTCGGGCAGTTGCGCGTAACAGGCCACCCCGCCGTCGCTGCCGGCCATGCAGGTGGTGAACGTCTCGTAGGTGTAGTCGATCCGGTGCCAGGCAGGCAGCCGCTTGATGGTGCCGTGGGTCGTGAATCTCGGCTGGTCGGTCGCGCGCATGCCGGCTTGACGGGCGGACAGGTCGACGTAGATCTCGTTGTCGGCTTCCGGTATGCCGGGCAACGCTCCGTCGCAGCCGAACGCGCCGCCGCTGAAAATCTTGATATTGCAGGTCAGCCCGGAGGCGACGGTGAAGTACGGAAACACGATCTTGGTTCCCGGCCCCACGCCGTAGCTCTGTTCGTCGACGACGAAGTCGTGCGGGTCGGGAAATTTCGGCGGCAGGCCTGCAACGCGTGGCCCGATGGCACTGCGATGTGGCGACAATACGAACCACCCGGTCAGCGGCAGGCCGCGGGTGCACATCGTGATGGCGCCGGTGTCCACCGCGCACTGCAGGTCGTGATAGACGATCTTGTGCCGCAGCGGCAACAGCTTCGCGGTACTGCCGGCCGGTGGGGCGAATCGTGGCCGGTCCGTCTGGTGGAAGCCGTCCGGCTCGGCCTCGACGACGGCCGGCGGCGCAGTGCCGTTCAGCACGACCTCGTTGGCCGGCGCCAGCGTGCCCCGGATGGCGCCGTCGCAGCCGACGGATGGCCCGATCCGGCAGGTCAGCCCGTCGGGAGTGCGAAAGACCAGGTATCGATCCTGCTGGTCGGTCACCTGGTAGTCGTCGACCGCGACCTGCGGGTAGCCGTTGAGGTCAGGTGCCGGCGGTGCGGGCGGCGGCAGCCGCGGCGCGGCCGACGGTCGCCCCGGCGCGGGCCGGTCGGGCGTCGCGGCATCGCATCCTGCCGCGGCAAGACAGGCCGCGGCAATCGCCGTGACGACCGCGAACATCTGCCGGCGCATCGGCGTCAGAAGTTGATCATGTGCCCGGTCAGACCGTGGAAGCACTCTTGCAGTGCCTCCGACATGGTCGGGTGAGTGTGGACGTTGCGGGCCAACTCGTCGGCGGTCAAATCCCACTTCTGCGCCAACGTGAGCTCGGGCAGCAATTCGGCGACATCGTGGCCGACCAAATGCCCGCCCAGCAGTTCCTTGTGCTTGGCGTCGGCGACGAGCTTGACGAAACCGCTCGGGTCGCCGACCCCGTGCGCCTTGGCGTTGGCGGTGAACGGGAATTTGGCCACCACCACGTCGTAGCCCTCGTCGCGGGCCTGTTGCTCGGTCAGCCCGAAGCTCGCCACGTTCGGCTGGCAGAACGTCGCACGTGGCAGCATGCGGTACTCACCGAGGGCCAAAGTCTCTGCGCCGGCGATGGTTTCGGCAGCGACGACGCCCTGCGCTTCGGCGACGTGGGCCAGCTGCAGCAGACCGGTGACGTCACCGATCGCGTAGACGTGGTCGACGTTGGTGCGCATGTAGTCGGTGATCCCGATCGCTTTGCGGTCGGTCAACGCGACCCCGACCTTGTCCAGCCCGAAGCCGTCGACGTTGGGCGCAAAACCGATGGCCTGCAACACTTTCGTAGCCTTGAGCTCTTCGGTCTTGCCGTCCTTACTGACGGTCACCGTGACCACCGAGCCGTCGTCGGCGATCGATTCGACCTTGGTTCCAGTGAGGATCTTGACGCCGAGTTTCTTGTACTGCTTCTCGATCTCCTTGGAGACCTCGACGTCCTCGTTGGGCAGCGCCCGCGGCAGGAACTCCACGATGGTCACGTCGACGCCGTAGTTCTTCAGCACGTAGCCGAACTCGATGCCGATGGCGCCGGCGCCGGCGATGACGATCGACTCCGGCAGCTCTCGGGATAGGATCAATTCCTCATAGGTGACAACGTTTTTCGACAGCGAGGTGCCCGGAACCAGCCGGGTGCTGCTGCCGGTGGCGATGATGACGTTGTCGAAGGTGACCGTCTCGGTACCACCCTCGTTGAGCTCCACGTCCACTGTGTGGTCGTCGGTGAACTTGCCGTAGCCGTGGATCTCGGTGATCTTGTTCTTCTTCATCAAGAAGTGCACACCGGCGACCCGGCCCTCGGCCACCTTGCGGCTGCGGTCGTAGGCGACGCCGAAGTCGAACGTCACCTCGCCGCTGATGCCGAAGGTCTTGGCCTCTTTGGTGAAGATGTGCGCGAGTTCGGCGTTACGCAGCAGCGCCTTGGACGGGATGCAGCCGACGTTGAGGCAGACGCCGCCCCAGTACTTCGGTTCGATGACGGCGGTATTGAGGCCCAGCTGTGCGGCGCGGATAGCCGCCACGTATCCGCCGGGTCCGGCTCCGAGCACGACAACGTCATAGTGAGAAGTCACGGCATCCACCCTAGTAGCCGAATAGTGGGCGTCAGATCGCCAACCATTTTTCGACGTTGTCGCCGAAGTCGCCTGCAAGGCGCAGGCCGCGGCCCGAGCCGGGGGTCAGCCAGCCGCGAGTGAGAAAGACGCTGGTGATGGAGGTGAGGTTGCGATCAGCCTGCGACGCGCAGGCCGCAGATCGGCCCGTCTCGCTCACCCCGCCAGCCTTGCACAGCCGTAGTGCGGACGCTTAGTACGGCAGGACGCCCACCAGGCAGTGCCGCTGGCTGTGTTCGCAGTAGAACTTGCCGTAGATCGGAGCGGCACCGACGACAGCGGCGAACACCGCCGAGACCAGCCCAATCGCCAGCACCGACACCAGCGGCCGGCCGGGCACCATCGCCAAGATCAGTCCCGCGACCGCGGACACCACGACGAAGACCAGGACGACGAAGACCACCGGCGTCTTGTGTCGGGAGCTGTCGTGGCTCCACCAATAGAACAGGCCGGCACCGATCCCGCCGGCCGGAATCCAGACCGCGAGCAACGCCAGGATGAAAGTCCACCACTTCACGTAGTGGTACGGATCGGCTAACGGCGCGTCGTCGGTCACCGGAACGTCGGTGACCGGAACCTCTGCCGGCGACTCGGTGCGCGTCAGGTCCGAGCCGCGATGCCACCACCGGCGTCGCCGAGGCGTCGGCTGCGCCTCGATGAGCTCGGGTTCGACTTTCTGATGGATGCCGGTGTCGAAGCTCGGTGTGTAACGCTCGGTCAGCGGCATCGATTCGGTGTCCAGACGTTCTTGGTCAGCCACGGGTCACCACCTCGATCACCGCGAGCACCCCGAACCAGCCCGGGGCGACCGCCAAGACGAACAGGCCCAGCGTCGTCAGCCACCGGCGTCGCGACAGCAGGATGACCAGCAGCCCGACAACGGTGGGAAAGCCGACTACCAGCGCCATCGCGATGTCCGGTCGCATGCGGGCGTGCTCCACGGTCAGCGCGGCGGCTGCGCCCAGCACGCCGGCGGCGAGGCCGACCAGCATCGCACCGGCCAGTAGCCAACTCCGCGGCAGCGGTATCACCCTTCAAAGATACTGCCGTGGCGGGCCGTTAGCCCTTTACCTGCGCGGCGCGCCCCGCCGGCACCGGGCAGGCGTCGACAGCGGTTGCGACCACCGGTGCGCGGTCCGGCGGCCGCTCGCCACGCTCGTAGTCGGCGCCGGTGATCGCCGGTGACGCGTCCAGGGCGGTGTTCTCGTCGGCGCTGAAGGCGCGTCCACGGGACAAGAACCGCATCCCTTCTGGCGCTTCCAGGCTGAACCCACCGCCACGGCCCGGTACCACGTCGATGACGAGCTGGGTGTGCTTCCACACCTGGAATTGCGGCCCCGAGATCCACACCGGCACCCCGTCTTCCCCGGTGTCCAGCACGCCGAGCAACACATCACGGTCGCCGACGATGAAGTCCCCGCTTGGGTAGCACATCGGCGACGACCCGTCACAACAGCCGCCCGATTGATGAAACATCAACGGCCCGTGCTTGTCTCGCAGCGCGCCCAGCAGCTCTGCGGCAGCCGAGGTGATCACCAACCGGGCTACATCATGGCGCTGCTCCCCGTGCCGATCTTCGATCGCACTGCTCCGTTGATCGTCGCCGGCGCGCATCAGAAGAAGCCTTGCGCCTTATTCGAATACGACAAGAGCAGGTTCTTGGTCTGCTGGTAGTGGTCGAGCATCATCTTGTGGTTCTCCCGGCCGATGCCGGACTGCTTGTATCCGCCGAACGCGGCGTGCGCAGGATAGACGTGGTAGCAGTTGACCCAGACCCGCCCGGCCTGGATGTCGCGGCCGGCCCGGTAGGCGGTGTTGCCGTCGCGGCTCCATACTCCCGCTCCCAGCCCGTAGAGGGTGTCGTTGGCGATCGAGATGGCGTCGTCGTAGTCGGAGAACGACGCGACCGAGACCACCGGCCCGAAAATCTCCTCCTGGAAGATCCGCATCTTGTTGTTACCGGCGAAGATGGTGGGCTGCACGTAGAAGCCGCCGGACAGGTCGCCGCCCAACTCGGCGCGCTCACCGCCGGTGATGACCTTGGCGCCTTCGTCCTTGCCGATCTCGATGTAGGACAACACCTTTTCCAGCTGGTCGTTGGACGCCTGCGAGCCGACCATCGTCTCGGTGTCCAGCGGGTCACCCTGGCGGACCGCCTTGGTGCGGATGGCCACCAGTTCGAGGAACTCGTCGTAGATGTCGGCCTGTACCAGGCTGCGCGACGGGCAGGTGCACACCTCGCCCTGGTTCAGGGCAAACATGGTGAAGCCTTCCAGCGCCTTGTCCTGGAAGTCGTCGTGGGCGGCCATCACGTCGGAGAAGAAGATGTTGGGGCTTTTGCCGCCCAGTTCCAATGTCACCGGGATCAGGTTCTGCGAGGCGTACTGCATGATCAGGCGCCCGGTGGTGGTCTCCCCGGTGAACGACACCTTGGCGATCCGGTTGCTCGACGCCAGCGGCTTGCCCGCTTCGGCGCCGAAGCCGTTGACGACGTTGACCACACCCGGAGGCAATAGGTCGCCGATCAGCGACATCAGATACAACACCGACGCCGGAGTCTGCTCGGCGGGCTTGAGCACCGCCGCGTTTCCGGCGGCCAGCGCAGGCGCCAGCTTCCAGGCGGCCATCAGGATCGGGAAGTTCCACGGAATGATCTGCCCGACAACGCCGAGCGGCTCGTGGAAGTGGTAGGCGACGGTGTCGTCGTCGATCTGGCTCAGCGAACCTTCCTGGGCGCGGATGGCGCCGGCGAAATACCGGAAATGATCAGCGGCCAGCGGAATGTCGGCGGCCAGGGTTTCCCGGATCGGTTTGCCGTTGTCCCAGACTTCGGCCAGCGCCAGCGCGTCCCGGTTCTCGTCGATCCGGTCGGCGATCTTGTTCAAGATCGCGGCGCGCTCGGCCGGGGCGGTCTTGCCCCACGCTGGTGCTGCCGCGTGCGCCGCGTCGAGTGCCTTGTCTATGTCGGCCGCATCTGAGCGCGCCACCTCGCAGAACGCCTGACCGGTCACGGGCGTAACGTTCTCGAAGTACTTGCCGCTCGACGGCGCCACCCACTCGCCCCCGATGAAGTTCCCGTACCGCGATTCGAACGACATCAGCGCCCCAGCGGAACCCGGGCGTGCGAAGACGGTCATGTGCGTTACTCCTCTTCATCGCCGGACGGTGTTACACAGCTCACACTACCGCCGCGGTAACAATGGCCTCATGGCTCGCGCGGCGACAATGCAGTGGGGGTACCTCCAGCCGCGCAGCGGCGAGGGGGACGCGAAGCGCGATGAGTGAGGAGCCGCGCATATGACACAGCAGTCGAGTGACCCGTACCTGTGGCTGGAAGACGTCCTCGGCGATGAGCCGCTGAATTGGGTGCGCACCCGCAACGACCCGACGGTTGCCCAGTTCGCCGGCGAGGACTTCGACCGGATGCGCGACCAAGCGCTCGAGGTGCTCGACACCGATGCCCGCATCCCCTACGTGCGCCGCCGCGGCGAGTACCTCTACAACTTCTGGCGCGACGCCGACAACCCACGTGGACTGTGGCGGCGGACCACGCTGGACAGCTACCGCAGCGACAGCCCGGATTGGGATGTACTGATTGACTTAGACGAACTGAGTCGAGTTGACGATCAAAACTGGGTGTGGGCCGGCGCCAACGTCCTCTACCCCGAACGTACCCGTGCGCTGGTCGGCCTGTCGCGAGGCGGCTCGGACGCCGCGATCCTGCGTGAATTCGACATGACGACAAGGCAATTCATCGACGATGGATTCGCGTTGCCGGAGGCAAAATCCGGCTACACCTGGGAGGACCCGGACACCCTGCTGGTCGGCACCGATTTCGGTGAGGGCTCGCTGACCGAATCCGGCTACCCGCGGATCATCAAGCGGTGGCGTCGCGGTCAGCCGCTCGAGCACGCAGAGACAGTGTTCGAAGGTGCGCCCGGCGACGTGATCCTGTCCGCCGGTGTCGACCGCACACCCGGCTTCGAACGCACCATGCTGCGCAGGGCGCTCGACTTCTTCAACGACCAGGTGTACGAACTGCGCGGCGACGAGCTGATCCGCATCGATGCACCGACCGACGCGTCCCTGTCGGTGCATCGCCAATGGCTGCTGATCGAACTACGCACCGACTGGGACACCGGCACAGCCAGCTACCAGGCGGGTTCGCTGCTGGCGGCCGACTACGACGAATTCCTCGCCGGCTCAGCACAGTTGCAGGTGGTGTTCTCTCCGGACGAGCACACCAGCCTGAACCATTACGCCTGGACCGGCGACCGGCTCGTCATGGTCGCGCTCGCCGACGTCGCGAGCCGCGTTGAAGTCCTCACGCCGGGCAGTTGGCAGCGCGGGGTGGTGACTGACGTGCCGGACAACACCAACACCGTCATCGCCGGCGCCGACGACGACACTGACGAGCTCTTTCTGGATTCCAGCGGATTCGATTCCCCGTCACGGCTGCTGCATGGACCCGTCGCCGGGCCGCTGGAGCAGATCAAGTCCGCACCCGCGTTCTTCGACGCCGAAAACGTCTCCGTCACGCAGTACTTCGCCACGTCCAAAGACGGCACCGCGATCCCGTACTTCGTGGTGCGCCCGAGCGCCGCGGCAGGGCCCGGCCCGACTCTGCTCGGCGGCTACGGCGGGTTCGAGGTTTCCCGCACGCCCGGCTACGACGGCGTGCTGGGCCGGCTGTGGCTGGCCCGTGGCGGCACCTACGTGCTGGCCAACATTCGCGGCGGCGGCGAGTACGGCCCGGTCTGGCACACTCAGGCGATGCGGGCCGGGCGTCACCTCGTCGCCGAGGATTTCGCAGCGGTGGCAACCGATTTGGTGAGTCGCGGCATCACCACGGTTCCGCAGCTCGGCGCGCAGGGCGGCAGCAACGGCGGGCTGTTGATGGGCATCATGCTGACCAAGTACCCGGAGCTGTTCGGTGCGCTGGTGTGCCAGGTGCCGCTGCTCGACATGCGCCGCTTTCATCTGCTGCTGGCGGGCGCATCCTGGGTCGCCGAGTACGGCAACCCCGACGATCCGGCGGACTGGGAGTTCATCGCCGAATACTCTCCGTACCAGAACATTTCGGTCGATGCGGATTATCCGCCGGTGCTCATCACCACCTCCACCCGGGACGACCGGGTGCATCCCGGACACGCCCGCAAGATGACGGCAGCCTTGGAGGAGGCGGGTCACCGCGTCTGGTACTACGAGAACATCGAGGGCGGTCACGCCGGCGCGGCGGACAACTCGCAGACCGCGTTCAAGGTGGCGCTGAGCTTCTCGTTCCTGTGGCGGATGCTGGGCTCTTGACAGCCCCAATGGCGAAGGTGTGGTGTGGTGCGATGCGGTTGCCGTATTTGCTGTGCTCGACGGTCGCGGCGGCGGCGTTGTTCGCGACTCCGGGCTGCACGAGGGTGGTGACCGGCAGCCCGACTCTGGATGCGAGCACTTCGGCATCCAATGGCACTGAATGTCAAGCTGTTTCGGCACCCTTGAGCTCAATCGACTCGCACGCGGCAGCTGAGCCGCAGCTCAAGATTCCGCAGCCGCCCGGATGGCAACGCGTGTCGATGCTCGACTCCGAAGTCATTCGCTTCACGATGGGAAACAAAGCCCTGTCGGCCAGAAACTTCATGCCCACCGCCGTGGTCACTCTCGAATCGATACCCGGCGGGAACGCCGACTCCCACACGATCTTCAGCCAGGAGCGCGGGGCGCTGGTAGAGCGCCTCGGCGCCACCGGTTTACGCATCTCTGAGACGACGTTGTGCGGAGACAAGGCGGAGCTGGTCAACTACGACGCGCCGAGGATGGGCAAGATTCCGCCGCGTAAAGCCAAGACGCTGTTGGTGACAGCTTCTTTCGGCGGCAACACCTACGTCGCGACCGTCACCGTGCAGACGACCGACCCGACCAACCCGAGCTACACCCGCGACGCCGACGCCATCTTGACCGGGTTCCAGATATTGCCGCCCGAGGCCGGGTAAGGCCCATGCCGACAACGGATTTCGAGACGCTGCTGTACACGACTGCTGGGCCCGTCGCCACCATCACGCTGAACCGGCCGGAGCACCTCAACACCATCATTCCGCCGATGCCTGACGAAATCGAGGCCGCGATCGGCTCGGCCGAGCGGGATCCGGCCGTGAAGGTCATCGTGTTGCGCGGCGCCGGACGGGCGTTCTCCGGCGGCTACGACTTCGGCGGCGGCTTCGCGCACTGGGGCGAGGCGATGAACACCGGCGGCCAGTGGGATCCCGGCAAGGACTTCGCGATGGTCACCGCTCGCGAGACCGGGCCGACCCAGAAGTTCATGGCGATCTGGCGGGCGTCCAAACCGGTGATCGCCCAAGTGCACGGCTGGTGCGTGGGCGGCGCCAGCGATTACGCATTGTGCGCCGACATCGTCATCGCCAGCGAAGACGCCGTCATCGGCACCCCCTACAGCCGGATGTGGGGCTCCTATCTGACGGGCATGTGGCTGTATCGGCTCAGCCTGGCCAAAGTGAAATGGCATTCGTTGACCGGCAGGCCGCTGACCGGTGTGCAGGCCGCCGAGGTCGAGTTGATCAACGAGGCGGTCCCGTTCGAACGGCTGGAAACCCGGGTCGCCGAGATCGCCGCAGAAATCTCGCGAATCCCGTTGTCGCAGTTGCAAGCTCAGAAATTGATCGTCAACCAGGCCTACGAGAACATGGGGCTGGCCTCCACGCAGGTGCTGGGCGGCATCCTCGACGGCCTGATGCGCAACACCCCGGATGCACTGACCTTCATCCAGACCGCCGAAACCGAGGGTGTTCGGGCCGCCGTCGAACGCCGCGACGGGCCGTTTGGGGACTACAGCCAGGCGCCGCCGGAGCTACGGCCGGATCCGTCGCACGTCATCACACCCTGAGGCAGCTACAGCTCCGCGCCGCGAGCCCGTAACGGCACCAGCGGCAGCGCCAACAGCGGGAAGACCGCGCATATCGCGAACGCCAATGGGTACCCCGACGCCACGATCACCTCGGCGAAGAGCGGCGGCGCGGCGGCCACCACCAACCGCTCGAAGGTGTTCTGTTTGGCCAGCGCCCATCCGCTCCAGAACGGTCCGGCAAGCTCGGGAATCGTGGTGAACGGTAGGCCGTTATCGCCGGCCATCGCCGACGCGACGACCATCATCGGCACGGCGGCAAATGCCCAGCCCACATGATCGGTGAATGCGAGCACCGTCATGACGATGGCGGTCGCGACGCAGATGATCCGCAGCGGCCGCATCCGCGAGCCGATACGGTCGGACCACCGCCCCGCCGCGATACGGCCCAGTGCGCCGAGCACTTGCGAAAGACCCACCAGCACGCCCGCCAACACCATCGACAAGCCGTGCCTGCCGACGAACCAGACCAGCATGAACGTCAGCACCACCGGTTGGGGAACCATCAGCAGCGCCGACGCGATATGGATCCGCCACAACAATGGCCCGCGATACAGGTCGGCCAGTTCGTGGAAGTCGACTTCTGTCCGGTCGGGCCGCGGCGGGTCATGCACGCCGAACGCACAGGCAACCGCCGCCACCGCACACAGCACCGCGGGAAACAACAGCGCCAGCGACAGATTCCGCTTGGCAAGCTCCGGAATCACCAGAGCGGCGATGGCGATGCCGAGCGGCTGCGCGGTCTGCCGGATACCCATCACCTGCGCTCGCTGGCCCTCCGCGAACCACCCCGTCACCAGGCGGCCACTGGCAGCCAGGCAACTCGCGGCCGCCATGCCGCCGAGAACGAGAAACACCCCGACCGCCAGCATCGAGTCCGCGGCCGCCGCGGCGAAGCCTGCTGCCGCCGTCATCGCCAAACCAAGGGTGAGCACGATCCGCTCACCGACCCGGTCCAGCAGATAACCCCACGGGATCAACGTCAACATCATGCCGATGTTCGGCATCGACGCCAGCAACGCCGCTTCGACCAGGCTGGCGTGGTGCTTTCCGATCAGCGCGGGGATCAAGAACGCGGCGCCGTTGATGAACACGTTGGCGCACAGCGATGCTGCCTGCGAGACGCCCAGCATGGACCAGCGCCGTGCGGTGCTGGCCGATGCGACTTCTGTCGCTACGTCATCTTCGGTAGTCAGTTCGTCGACCTTCCAGGGTCAGCGGACGAGCAGAATCTGATCGACGCCCATGCGACCTTGCTCGAAGGCCAGCCGTCCACCGGCCAGGTAGAGTCGCCACACCCGGGCGGCTTCCTCGCCGATCAGTTCTACCGCTGCGTCCCAATTGTTTTCGAGATTTCCGATCCAAGCATCGGCGGTGCGCACGTAGTGTTCCCGCATCGCCTCCACCGAAACCATTGTCAGCCCGCCGTCTTCCAGCAGTCCAAGGGTCTGGCCGATCGGGCGCATATGCATGTCGGGAGCGATGAACGATTCGATGAACGGTCCACCCCCGGGATGACTGCCGCGCCGTGACATCTGCTGCACCAGCACGCGGCCACCGAGCCGCACACTCCGGTGCAGGATCGACGCGAAGATCGGGTAATTGGCTTCGCCCACATGCTCACCCATCTCGATCGACGCGGCCGCATCGAACGGTCCATCGGTCAGCGCGCGGTAGTCTTCGACGCGGATCTCGACTCGGTCCTGCAGTCCGCGTTCGGCGAGCACACCGTCGATGTAGGCCTTCTGTTCGCGCGCGAGGGTGAGGCCCACGACCTGAGCGCCGTAGTGCTCGGCTGCGTGCAAACTCAATGAGCCCCAGCCACATCCGACGTCGAGCAGCCACATGCCGCGTTGCTCCTGCAGTCCGATCTTGTGACAGATCCGGTCCAGCTTGTCGGATTGGGCTTGCGCCAGAGTCGACTTCGTCCGCGAGCTGTCCCAGTACGCGCAGGAGTAGGCCATCGACGGGTCGAGAATCAGACGGTAGAAATCACTCGAGATGTCGTAGTGGTGCCTGATCGCCGCGCTGTCGCGGGACACGCTGTGCAGCCGGCCGCGCAGCCGGGCCTGAGTCGCAGGCGGCGGAAGGGGAGCGCCGAGAGCGCCCAGCCGTGCTGCGATGGCGCACAGTCGCGCCACCGCTGCCGGTGACGGCTTGACTGGCCTCAATCGGCGCTCGGCGATCTGTGACCACACTTCACTGAGTGCGGCCCCCAAATCACCGTCGACGTCGATATCGCCGCAAACGTAGGCCTGAGCGGCACCGAGTTCGCTTGGGCGCCATAGTATCCGGCGAAGCGCATCCGGGCTGCGCAGCCACACCACCGGCGCGGCCTCAGGCCCTGCCACGCTGCCGTCCCAGGCGATCAGCCTGATGGGCAGCCCGCCACCGATCAGCGGCTCGATGGCCGCCGCCAGCGCCGGAGCAACGGCTTTAGCCGCACCGGTTAATGTGCTGCTGTTTCTCACTGCCCTGGTGGCATGAGAACTGTGTCGATCATGTACACCTGCGCATTGGCAGTGGGCACGCCGCCGCATACCAGGCCGGCGTTGTTGACCTTGAGGCCGTTACCCGCACCGGTCACGTTCACCGGAGCGCCCTGTACGGAGTTGTGCGATCCGTCGACCTGGTTCGGGCTCAACTGACCGGGAACGACATGGTAAGTCAGGATGCTCTTCAGCAAATCCGAGTTGGTCTTGAGCTGGTTGATTGTATCTGCCGGCAGCTTGTTGAAGGCCGCGTCGGTCGGCGCGAACACCGTGAACTGGCCGCCGTTGAGCGTGTCAACCAAGTTGACATTGGGGTTGAGCTGACCCGACAACGCCGCTGTCAGGGTGGTGAGCTCGGGGTTGTTCGATGCGGCCACCGCGACGGGGACCGTCGACATTCCGGTGACCGATGCGGGTCCGTCGGCATGCATTGCTGCGTAATCGGCACAGCCCGCGCCGATGAGGTTTGGTGCGGCCATTGCGGGCGCTGAGTTTGCTACGACGAGGCCGACGACGGTCGCCGCCATACCGGTTACTGGGATGAGCTTGCTGTACATGTTCATGACCGTCATTCGGAGCCGCGCGGGTAACGGATTGGTATTAGCCGTAGGTGAAGGAAAACACCTCGACACCCGGGCTGGGGCGAACCTGCAACGATCCCCGGACCACGTCGTTGCCGCCGGCGATCTGGCGCGCCTGCGGGGGCCCGTCGATCGGCAGCGTCGTCGTCTTTCCGTCATGCGTCACGACAAGGCTGCCCGTGCCGCCCGCAACGACGTAGACATTTTTGGCCCGGTAATTCAGGTCGACGCTCGACGCATCGCCATCGGACGTCGCGCCCTGGTAATCGAGCTTCCACGGTCCTTCCAAGGCGAAGGAGTCGTCGGGCAGTTTTTGCGGAAGCGAGAAGATCGAACTTCCCTCGTCGTAGGTGCCCGTGCCGGCGTAGTTGACCACCTTGCCCACCCCGAAGTACGTCTCGGGAGTAAGCCCGTTCTGCGGAGTGGTGTCGGGCGCGTCCGCCGGCGGGGGCAGCGCAATTCCGTTGTGCACGTTGTTGATCAACTCTCGAATCAACTTCTCGGTGCCGTTATAGTCGCCCTCGCCGAACTTGGTGTGACGCACGGTGCCGTTGGCGTCGATGAGGTACTCGGCGGGCCAGTACTGGTTGCGGTAGTTCGTCCACGTCGAGTAGCTGTTGTCCATCGCGATCGGATAGGTGATGCCGAGGTCGGCGGCACCCTTTTGCACGTTGCTGGCGACCTTTTCGAAGGCGTACTCGGGAGTGTGCACGCCGATGACCTCAAAACCCTTGTCACGGTACGCCCTGTACCAGCCCTCGACGTGCGGGATGGCGCGCTGGCAGTTGATGCAGGAGTAGGCCCAGAAGTCGATCAGAACCACCTTGCCCCGCGACGAATGCAGGTCGATCGGTTTGTCGCCGGGAGTATTCAGCCACGCGACGATGCCCTTGAGGTCGGGCGCCGAGCCGCAGTCCTTCAGCCCCTCCTGGTTGTAGCACTTCGCCAAATCCTTGTTCTGGTCGTTGACGATGCCACCGAGTTGCTGTTGGACCTGTTTGTTGCTGCCTAACTTGTCCTCCAGCGAGTGGGTGTAATCGGGAATGGCCCGCTGCAGCACCGCCGGCAGATTGAACACCAACGCCACGGCCAGCAGGATCGTCACAACGCCTGCCGTGATGCGGATCGCGCGCTGGCGGCGTCGAAAAGCACTGACCCGCTCGGCAACACGTTGCCCGGCAAGTGCAAAGAACAACAGCGGTAGCGCCGTCCCCACGGCGAACGCCAGGGTGAGCATCACGATCGGCAGGCCGATCTTCGCGGTCGCGCCTGCCACCACGATCGCGGCCAGCACCGGGCCCGCGCACGGCACGTAGAGCACACCCAACGCCAGGCCGAGGCCAAAACCATTGGCGCGACCGGTCATCTGCTTCTGCGGAATCAGGGCGAACGGCCGCTCAAGTAATTGCTCGAACCGCGGGAAGATCAAGCCCAGACCGATCGCGACCAGCGCCACCAGCGCGATCCAGCGGATCGCGTCCTGCGGCAGGTGCAGCAGCGACAGCAGCGCGGACCCGACGAGTGTGACGATGCTGAAGCTCAGCACCAGTCCGCCGATCACCCGATATGGCCGGGACACATCACGTTTCGGTTTGACCGCGACAGCGACCCCGCCGTCACCGTTCGCAGCGTCAGCCTCGGTCCCGCCCTCGGCACCGCGCGTACCGGAGAAGAAGATCACCGGCAGCACCGGGAGTATGCACGGCGAGATGCCGGTGATGAGCCCCCCGACCAGACCGATCAACGCGATAGACACCATGGTCATTATTCGCCACCAGCACAGTGTTGGATTGGTTCGGTGGCCTAACAAAGGGATAAGGCAGCCCGGCGAACCGGACTGCCTTATCTAGCGACGGTGCTCGACCGTTACTGGCTGGGCGGAACCAGCACAGTGTCGATCATGTACACCGTCGCGTTGGCGGTGTGCACCCCTCCGCACACCAAACCTGCGTCATTGACTTTGAGATCGTTGCCCTGACCGGCCACGTTGACCTCGGCGCCCTGCAGCGTCTTGTGCATCCCGTCGACCTTGGCCGGGCTTGTCTGCCCCTGCACCACGTGGAAGGTCAGGATGCTCTTTAGCATGTCGGCGTTGGTCTTGAGCTCGTCAATCGTGCTGGCCGGCAGCTTGTCGAACGCGGCGTTGGTCGGCGCGAACACGGTGAACTGGCCATTGTTGAGCGTGTCGACCAGGTTGACGTTGGGGTTGAGCTTGCCGGACAGTGCCGCGGTCAACGTCGACAGCAACGGGTTGTTCGACGCCGCCGTCGCAACCGGATCTTGCGACATGCCGGTCACCGATGCCGGTCCGGTCGGATGCAGCGCCGCGTAGTCGGCGCAACCGGAGCCGATCAGGTCGGACGCGGGAGCAGCAGGGGCGCCGGTCATAGCGGGCGCCGTGGTGCTGCTCGAACTCGCGCTGGTCTGTTGCGCAGTGTCGGATTTGTTGCTCGAACACGCCGAGAACCCGACAGCGGCGAGCGCCGCGAGGCTCACCGCGAATATCTTTGTATGAACGTCCTTCATTCCGCTTTGGCTCCTTTGTCATGCGGCGAGCGCCGCCGCTTGCGGTTACAGCAGCTATTCGGAGCAGCGGCATTCATGGATGGGCGACAAAGGTGACGTCGCTCACGGGCGTCCTCTGGGCCCCCCGCTCCGAATACACGGTGTGCACCAATCATTCGGACGGTCAGTCGCCGTGATCGGCAGCGGTGTGGCTGGCCTGACCGCCGCCTACGCGCTATCCGGCCGTGACCGCGTCACCCTCTACGAGGCCGACACCCGACTGGGCGGTCATGCCCATACCCATGGGGTCGACCGCGGCGACGGCACGTTCATCGGTGTCGACTCGGCGTTTCTCGTCCACAACGACCGCACCTATCCGACACTGTGCCGATTGTTCGACGAGCTCGGTGTCCGCACACAGGAATCCGACATGTCGATGTCGGTGCGATCAGACGCCACCGGCCTGGAGTACGCCGGGGCGCTCGGTGTGCGCGGGCTGTTCGCGTCGTGGCACTCGGCTCGGCCCAGTTATCTGCGAATGCTCCACGAGATCACCCGATTTCACCGCGCCGCGCGTCGGGCGCTCAGCGGCGACGACGCCGACAACCTGGAGACCTTGGACGCGTTTCTGCGCAGGCACCGGTTTTCACAGTTCTTCGTCGCGCATTTCGTGACGCCGTTGGTGGCGGCGGTGTGGTCCTGCAACAGCAGTGATGCGCTGCGCTATCCGGCGCGCTACCTGTTCGTTTTTCTCGACCACCACGGCATGCTGTCGGTCTTCGGCTCACCGACATGGCGCACGATGACCGAGGGTTCGGCTCAATACGTGAACGCAGTCGCCGGACGCCTCGACGAGATCCACCTCGGGAAACCGGTCCGCGCGTTGCGCAGGCTGGCCGATGGCGTGCAAATCCACGCCGGCGACGCGCCGCCGCGAAAGTTCGACGCCGCAGTGGTCGCGGTGCACCCCGACCAGGCGCTCGCGCTGCTCGACGGTCCCTCGCGCCATGAGCAGGCCGTGCTCGGTGCGATTCCGTACTCGACCAATCACGCTCAGCTGCATACTGATCAGTCGGTCCTGCCGCGAAGGCGACACGCTCGCGCATCGTGGAATTACCTGATCCGGCCGAATGACGACCACGTGCTGGTGACCTACGACGTGAGCAGGCTGATGCGCATCGACGCCGACCGCCGCTTCCTGGTGACGCTCGGCGGCCACGACAGGGTCGATCCGAAATCCGTGATCGCCGAGATGTCCTACAGCCATCCGCTCTACACCCCGGAATCTGTTGCCGCACAACGCTTTCTACCGACCCTGAATGACGACCGGGTGGTATTCGCAGGTGCGTACCACGGTTGGGGATTTCACGAAGACGGTGCCGCGTCCGGGTTGCGCGCAGCCCGAGGGTTGGGCGCCGACTGGCCGGCACGGTCAGCGCACACGGAGGCGATGGCATGCTGACGCCGGCGATCTACGAGACGACGATCACCCACGACCGGCAGGCGCCGGTGCAGCACTCCTTCGAATACCGCAGCTACAGCTGGTATGTCGATGTCGACGAACTGCCGTCGCTGCCCTGGTGGTTGCGGGCGTTCGCCCGGTTCGACGCGCGAGACCATCTCGCCGGCGGTCCGGGTCAGTCGCTGCGCGACCGGGTGGACGCCTACCTGGCCGACCACGGTGCGGCACTGCCGGGCGGTCGCATCACCGCATTGCTGCAGGCGCGGGTGCTCGGTTACGTGTTCAACCCGATCAGCGTCTTCTGGTGCCACGACCACGAGGGAGTGCTGCGGCACGTCATCGCCGAGGTGCACAACACGTATGGACAACGCCACGCCTACCTGGTTCCACCGGCGAACAAGCCGGTGCCGGTCACCAAAAAGCTCTACGTGTCGCCGTTCAACCCGGTGAGCGGCCACTACCAGGTGCTGGCACCGCGCCCGGACCAGCACCTCAACCTGGTGGTGTCGCTGCACGACGGCGGTAAACCGGCCTTCGTCGCGAGACTGCGCGGTACCCATCGGCCGGCGACGCTGCGGCACATCACCCGCATGCAGATCGTGTCGCCATTGGCACCGCTGATGGTGGCGTTGCGTATCCGTCTTCAAGGAATCGCATTATGGCGGCGTGGTCTCCCGGTGGTGCCACGTAACACCGCGCACACCGTAATCAACGAAACACCAAGTCCTGCACTAGATTCAGAGCGCTGGCCGACGATCGCCCGGGTGCCGTCCGGGCCGCGTGCCGCCGCATCGGCTGTCATCGCCAACCGGCTGCTGCGCCGCATCGCCTACCGACTGCCACTGAGATTCGCCTACCCGGACGGCACGGAGATCGGTGCCGGCGACGCGACGTCGCCGACGTTGACGATCAAGCAACCGGACCGGCTCGCCCGTCGGATCGGGCGGCACGGCCTAATCGGCTTCGGCGAGTCCTACATGGCCGGCGAGTGGGAATCGGACGCTCTCCCCGAGGTCCTGACCGTGCTCGCGACCGACATGGCCACCCTGGTTCCGTCTGCACTGCAGTGGCTCAGACCGATTGTCGTTGCTTCTCAACCGGGTTCGGCGAGGCCAAGCCGTGCGGCGGCCCGCCGTGCCGTGGCCCGGCATTACGACCTGCCGAGCGAGTTGTTCACCGAGTTCCTCGACGAAACCATGATGTATTCGAGCGCACTGTTCGATCGTCTACCGGCCTCGTGGCCCGACCTCGCCGCGGCGCAGCGACAGAAGATCGACCGACTGCTCGACGCGGCCGGTGTCGGCCCGGGCACCACACTGCTGGAGATCGGCACCGGATGGGGCGAACTCTGCATCCGCGCGGCCGAACGCGGAGCCGAAGTCCGCTCGCTCACACTCTCGGAGCGTCAGGTGTCGTTGGCCCGGCAGCGGGTCGCCGCCGCCGGCCTGTCCGACCAGGTGGAGATCGACTTACGCGACTTCCGCGACGTCGGCGGCAACTATGACGCGGTGATCTCGGTCGAGATGATCGAGGCGATCGGATTTCAGGCGTGGCCGGAATACTTCCGCACGATCGATCAGCTGCTGCGGCCGAATGGGCGATTCGCCATGCAGGCCATCACCATGCCGCACGACCGGATGCTGGCGTCGCGCAAGACTCACACCTGGATCCAGAAGTACATTTTCCCGGCCGGGTTGATTCCGTCGACCGAGGCGATCGCCGAGATCACCGAGCGACACACCGCTCTACGACCGGTCGATATGTTCTCGCTGCGCGCAGACTACGCAGACACGCTGCGGCTGTGGCGGGAGCGGTTCATGCAACGCCGCGCAACGCTGTCGCACGTCGGCTTCGATGAGGTGTTCGCGAAAATGTGGGAGCTGTACCTGGCCTACTCAGAGGCCGGATTCCGGTCGGGATATCTCAACGTCTACCAGTGGACGTTTTCACGTGAGGCGCCGAGATGATCGTCGACTTCGCGATCGTCTCCGGGGCGTCGGCCGCGGCGCTTCTCGTCGTGTTCACGATCACCTTCGGCATCGCCCACCGCATCGGCCGTTACAACGTCGTCGATGTGACCTGGGGTCTGGGCTTCATCGCCGTCGCAATCGTCGCCGCGATTCTCGGCCACGGCGACGCACCGCGCCGCTGGTTGCTGCTGGCACTGGTCGCGATCTGGGGTCTGCGGCTCAGCGGTCACATCCACCGGAGGTCGGTGGGCAAGGGCGAGGATCCGCGATACGCCGATCTGCTGCGCGACGCCACCGTAGGCCAGGTCGTGGTCAAGGTATTCCTGGTACAGGGATGCGCGACGTGGTTCATCTCGCTGCCGTTACAGCTCTCGGCCGTTCTGGGCCCCACGCCTCGGCCGTTGCGGTTGATCACCGCTGCCGGCGTTCTGGTGTGGCTGACGGGTGTCGCCTTCGAAGCCGTCGGCGACCGTCAACTGCGGGTGTTCAAGGCCGACCCGGCGCATCGCGGTCTGCTGATGAACCGGGGCCTGTGGGCATGGACGCGTCATCCGAATTACTTCGGCGACGCCTGCGTCTGGTGGGGATTGTGGCTGATCACGATAGCCGGTTGGCGATCGCTGGCCACCGTGTTCTCCCCGGTGCTGATGACATACTTCCTGGTCTACGCCACCGGCGCCCGGCTCACCGAGAAGTACATGAGGGGCCGCCCGGGCTTCGCCGAATACCAGCAACGGACATCGTTTTTCATCCCGCGCCCACCCCGATTGGCACGATCATGACGACTCTCGTCGCGGACTCGATAGGCTACCGACCGATGACCGAACCAAGGCACGCCACCGAGCTGGACGCGCTGCTGCGTCAAGTGGCGCGTCGCGATGCCGATGCGTTCGCCGCACTGTACGACCAGACCAGGTCACGGGTCTACGGACTGGTGACGCGGGTACTGCGGGACGCCGGCTACAGCGAGGAAACCACCCAGGAGATCTACCTGGAGGTATGGCGCACCGCCGACGCTTACGACTCCGCGAAGGGGTCCGCGCTGTCCTGGTTGCTGACGATGGCGCATCGTCGCGCCGTGGACCGGGTGCGGGCCGAGCAGTCCGCTGGCCAGCGCGAGTCGAAGTACGGCGCGGCCAACGTCGAGCGGTCCGGCGATCTGGTCGCCGACTCGGCGATTGCCTCCGACGAGCGTCGCCGGGTCGCCGCATGCCTGGATTCGCTGACCGACGTGCAACGCCAGTGCATCGAAATGGCGTATTACAGCGGGCTCACCTACGCCGAGGTGTCACAACGGTTGTCAGCCAACCTGTCGACCATCAAATCGCGGATGCGTGACGCCTTGCGCGGTCTACGCGGCTGCCTAGGGGCGTCATGACCGAGCCGACCGAATTTGACCTGCTCGAGCTGGCCACGCCCTACGCGCTGAACGCCATCTCCGATACCGAACGCGCAACCGTCGACCGGGGGCTCGCCGCGGCCCCGACCCCGATCGTTGATTCGTTCAACGACGAGGTGCGCGCAGTCCGCGAGACGATGGCGATCGTGTCCGCGGTAACCTCAGCCGAACCACCGCCCGAGCTGCGCTCCGCCGTGCTGGCCGCGGTGCAGTCCGAGAGGCCAAGCCAACTTCGTTTGCGCACCGCCTTATTGGCCGCGGCGGCGGCGATCATTGTCGGGTTGGCGGCGTTCGGCATCGGCATCGCGTTCCGACCGGCATCGACACCGAACATGACCGAGCAGATCATGGCAGCACCCGACAAGCGAACGGTCTCCGAACAACTGGCCGGCGGGACAGCGACAGTCGTCTTCTCCCGGGTAATCAATGCCGGCGTCGTAACGATGAACCACGTACCGCCGCCGTCGCAGGGCACCGTGTACCAAATGTGGCTGATCGACGACAAGGGTCCAGTCTCTGCAGGCACGATAGACGCCGCGGAGGTCGCGCCGTCAACCACTCATCTGCTACGCGACATCGGGAAATCCGGCATGCTTGCGTTCACCGTCGAACCCGGCCACGGGTCCGTCAAGCCGACCGGGACGATCATCACCAAACTGCCCTTGGGCTAGCCTGGCCGCCATGGGGGACTGGGCGTGAAAGAACTCGAGGCGGACTACTTAGTCGTCGGTGCGGGCGCGATGGGGATGGCCTTCACCGACACGTTGGTGACCGAGACCGACGCATCGGTGGTGGTCGTCGACCGTGGCCCCGCGCCGGGTGGGCACTGGATCCGGGCGTACCCGTTCGTGCGTCTACATCAGCCGTCGGCGTATTACGGTGTCAACTCCCGCGCGCTGGGCAGTGACAGCATCGACCAACTCGGTTGGAACAAAGGGCTTTACGAGCTGGCGACGATGGGCGAAATCTGCGCCTATTTCGAACGGGTCATGCATCAGGACCTGCTGCCCAGCGGTCAGGTGTCCTACTTCCCGATGGCCGAGTATCTCGGCGAGCGCCGGTTTCGCACGATGTCCGGCAGCGAGTACACCGTCGACGTCCGCAAGCGCGTCGTAGACGCGACGTATCTGCAGACCACTATACCGTCCATGCGGCCGCCGGCCTACGTCGTCGACGGGGTCGACTGCGTGCCGCCGAACGACCTACCCGCCTTCGCGGCGAATCGCGACCGGTTCGTCATCGTCGGCGCAGGCAAGACCGGGATCGACGCGTGCCTGTGGTTGCTGCGCAACGACATCGCACCCGAGCGGCTGACCTGGATCATGCCGCGCGACGCGTGGCTGATGGATCGGGCCAACATCCAGCCGGGTCCGCAATTCCTGGAGCGGTTTCAGGGTGGCTTCGCCGCGCGACTGGGCGCCATCATGGAAGCCGGCTCTGTGCCTGATCTGTTCGATCGCCTGGAGGCCTGCGGCAACCTGCTGCGGCTGGATCCGGCGGTGCGGCCGACCATGTACCGCTGTGCGAACGTGACACAGACCGAGCTGGACCAGCTGCGTCGCATCGGCGATGTCGTGCGGTTGGGACGTGTCGACCGCATCGAACCCGGCAAGGTGACGCTGGCCGACGGCGCGATATCCGTCGAGGGTTCGGCACTCTACATCGACTGCAGCACCGACGGACTCGAACGACGGCCGGCAGCAACGGTTTTCAGCGGCGACAAGATCACCCTGCAAAGCATCCGCGGCTGCCAGCAGGTGTTCAGCTCCGGCATGATCGCTCACGTCGAGGCCGCCTACCACGACGACGTGACGCGAAACGAGCTCTGCCAAGCGGTGCCCCACCCCAACACCGACCTGGACTGGTTGACCACGACCATGGCCGAGCACCGCAATCAGATCCGCTGGTTCGAAGACGGTGAGCTGATGGAATGGCTCGGCGGCGCCAGGCTGGACCTGATGCGACACATGTACGCCCCGCTGATCGGCAAGCCGCAGTCGGTGCGCGACAAAGTGTTCGGGCTCATCACCGCGGGCCTGCAATCGGCCAACGAGAAGCTCGACGCACTACTGCGCGAACATCTTTCAGCTCTTCCGCAGGCTGCCGAGTAACGCCGCCAGCACGCCGAGCACCACCAGCCCAGCGCCCGCGGCCAACGTCAGGTCGAGCCAGTGATGCAGGCTGCCCCTGGCCTCGCCGATCATCACGTCTGCGATCCGGCGAATGTCGCCGGTGGTGTCGTTCAATGTGTCGTCGATTCGGCGACGGGCCACTTCGATGCCGACCCAGCCCGCGGCGCCGACCAGGAGCGCGGAGATCCCGAGCCCGGCCAGCGCCCGACCGCGGCTGCGCGCGGCCGCCAGCGTCAGCAGTGCGCCGATGCCGGCCAGCACCGTCACACCGATGCTCACCCACAACCCCCACCGGGCCGCCGGTTGTAATTCGCCGGGCCGCAATGCCTTTGGCGTCGATATCGTCACCGGAACCCGGACTGTGTCGGGCACTTGGACGTGATACGCGGTCAGCAGCGACTCGAACGCGCTGTCTTTGAGCATCCCGGCCAGATCGACGACCCACTGGTCACCCTCGGACTGCGTGTGGGCGCCGGTGAACATCCAGTCATGTGCCAAGCGGTTGGCGTCGGCGAACTGCGACGGGAAGTCCGGGCCCGCGGTGTAGCCGACGGCCACGCCGTGCACCCGCGCCGAGTCGACGCGATAGCCGCGCTGGTTGATCAGCACCGTCGCCCTGGTCGCCAGCTCGGATGCCACCGCCGTCCGCAGCTCCGGGTCGCCGGCCGCCTGGCGGGCCATCGCCGCGTAGCCGTTGACGTCGACGACATGGGTCTGCGCCCACGCCGTCGGCACCGCAACCGCGAGCGTGGCGGTGGTGAACAGCCACAACAGCGCCGTCAGCGCGAATCGCACGCTGGTGTGGGCGTTACTTAGCGGCGCGACGTGGACGCGACAACGCCATCTTCGTCATCATCCGGTTCGTCCGCTTCAGCGCCTTGAGCGAATTGCTGTAGTAATTGCCACCGGCACCGACGTTGGTACGCGGCCCCACGACGGTTTCGACGCGACAGAATTTGCGTAACCCGTCGGCGCCCCCGAACCGCGCGCCGATACCCGAGGTCTTCCAGCCGCCCATCGGCGCTGTCGTGCACATCAAGTTGGTGATCACGTCGTTGATGTTGACCGCGCCGCAATCAAGCTGCAGAGCAACGTTTTTAGCGCGCTCGACGTCACGAGAGAACACCGAGGCGCTCAACCCGTATTGAGAGTCGTTGGCCAGCCGGATCGCTTCTGCGACGGAACCGACCTTCATGATCGGCAGGGTGGGACCGAAGGTTTCCTCGGTCATACACGCCATCGAGTGGTCGACGTCGACGAGCACCGTGGGCGGGTAGAAGCTGCCCGCCGTTTCGGTGCGATGGCCGCCGGTCAGCGCGCGGGCTCCCGCGGCCAAGGCGTCGCGGACGTGACCCTCGGTGACCGCCAGTTGTTGCTCGTCGATCAGCGCGCCGCAGGTCTTCCCTTCGCCGGCACCGACTTTCAGCGATTGCACGTCACGCACGACACCCTTGACGAACTGGTCGTAAACCGAGTCGAGCACGTAGACCCGCTCGACCGAGACACACGTCTGCCCGGCGTTGAACATCGCTCCCCAGACCGCGGCGTGCGCGGCGAGGTCGACGTCGGCGTCGTCGAGAACGATCATCGGGTCCTTGCCGCCCAGTTCCAGGCTGACCGGCGTCAGTCTGCGGGCGGCGCGTTCCATGACTTTGCTGCCGGTGGCGCTGGAACCGGTGAACTGCAGGTAGTCGACGTTGTCGATGACGGCCTCCGACACCGCCCGGGCGCCTTGGGCCAGCTCGAACACCTCAGGTCCGCCGGATTCCTGCCAGCCGCGGCGCAGCACCTCAGCGGTCAGCGGGGTGCGCTCGGACGGCTTCAGCAACACCGCGCAGCCGGCGGCCAAGGCGCCGAGGCCATCCATCAGCGCGTTGGCTACCGGGTAATTCCACGGCGCGATGATGCCCACGACGGGCCGCGGCCGGTAGTGCACGGTGATCTTCTTGATCGCCATGAACGGCAATGCGGCCGGGCGCTTTTCGGGCGCCAGCGCCCTCTCCGCGGTCTTGATGTAGTACGAGATGATCATGATCAGCATCGGCACTTCTTGGGCCGCGTCGACGGCGGACTTGCCGGTTTCTTTGACCAGCAGCTCTTCGATCTCCCCGCGGTGATCGTTCAGCCACACCGCGAAGCGGGCCAGCACCTTGTTCCTGCCCTTGGCTCCGCGCCGCTCCCACTCGTGTTGAGCTGCCCGCAGCCCCGCGGCGATGGTGGGCACGTCAGCGGCGTCGGTCCACTGGACCTGCCCGGCGACGGCGCCGGTCGCGGGGTTCGTGATGGTGCCGGTGCCGGAGAACTCGGCGCTGCGGGCGGTGTCGGGAGGCTTGATGGCGGTCATAGTCGCCATCGTAGACGCGTCAGTGTGACGTGGGTCTCGCGCTACGGACAGGTGTCAAGTTCAGGCGGGGTCGGGCGCGATGCCGAGGAGATAGGCGGCCTGACCCAGGTGCTGAGCGCAGTCGTCGACGATGCTGACCAGCCGGGCACTGGCCGTCACCGGCGGATCCCAGTTGGGGTCGACGACGCGCGCCAGGTCGTCAGCGGTGACGTCGGCGACGAACTCCAGCGTCAGCTTGTGCACCGCGTGGTAGTAGCCGGCCAGCAACTCGACCGGCGCCTGCACCTTGGCCACCTCGCTGGGGCCGTGTCCGTAGCCGGAGTCGTCGCGCGGCAGATCGAGCCCGAAGCGGTCGACCCATCCGTCGCGTATCCACACCTGCTCGACACCGGCGATCGGCGCGAGCTGGATGTCCTGCACGCGCGCGCTGTGCCAGATCAGCCAGGCGATGCTGTTCGCACTCGGCGACGGACGGTAGTTGGCCTGGTCGTCGGTCAGCCCGTCGGTGACCTCGTCGATGTGCTCGATCAACCGAGTGAACGCGTCGCGCAACAATTCCCGGACAGCTGCATCGGTGCTGGACATATTTCGCGACCCTACGCGTGGCAGACAGCTTCGACATTGTCACCGTCCGGGTCGCGGACGAAGGCGGCGAAATAACCGTCGTGGTCGGTGGCGGTGAACGCGATGTGCGTTTCTGGGTTGGGTCCCATGCCCGCACCCTCAGCGATCCAGAACACCGGCTTGCCGTCCCGCCGGTAACCGATGGCCTCGCCGAAATCGAGTTGCCGTGAATAGCCGAGCACGCCCAGCACCCGGTCATAGAACCGCTGCGATCCGGCGTAGTCGGCGCAGTTGATCCCCAGGTGATCAATCATTGGCGCCGCTCCTCCTCATCGCTTCGCTCTGCATCGTCGCCGGCGCGGATCAATCACGCTCTGATCCTGGCATCTACGACCGACACGGTCGTAGATTATTTAGATGACCTACGACCTCATCATTCGCAACGGCACCATCGTCGACGGGCTGGGAGGTGAGCCGTACATCGGTGACGTCGCCGTGCACGACGGGGTGATCGCCGCGGTCGGTTCGGTTAACGGTGCCGAGGCAACGCGCGAGATCGACGCGACCGGGCAACTGGTGACGCCGGGCTTCGTCGACCTGCACACCCACTACGACGGCCAGTCCATCTGGTCGGAACGGCTGACGCCGTCGTCGGCGCACGGCGTGACGACCGTGGTGATGGGCAACTGCGGCGTCGGGTTTGCGCCGTGCCGCCAGGAAGACCACGACGTGCTGGTCGACGTGATGGCCGGAGTCGAAGACATCCCCGGTGTCGTGATGACCGACGGCCTGCCCTGGAACTGGGAGACGTTCCCCCAGTACATGGATGCCCTCGATGCCGGTAAGCGCGATATCGACGTTGCCGCCTACTTGCCGCACTCGCCGCTGCGGGTGTACGTGATGGGCCAGCGCGGCGCCAACCGCGAACCGGCCACCACCGAGGACCTGGCCCTGATGCGGAAGCTGGCCAAGGAGGCCATCGAGGTCGGCGCGCTGGGCTTCGCGTCGTCGCGGCTGACCATCCACAAGACCGAGAGCGGCTCGCCGATTCCCAGCTATGACGCGGCCCGCGAGGAGATCGAGGAGATCGCGCGCGGTGTCGTCGACGGCGGCGGCGGGCTGTTGCAGTTCGTGCCCGACATTCCCGCGGGCGGCTATCAGCCGGTGCTGCAGACGGTGTTCGACGTGGCCGAGGACGTCGGGCTGCCGGTCACCTTCACGCTCGTCGTCGGCAACACCGGCGACCCGACCTGGCCGGACGCCATCACCATGATCGAGAAGGCCAATTCGAGGACGGGCGCGCACGACCCACAAGTCACCGCGCAGTTGCTGCCCCGTCCGATCGGGCTGATCATCGGGCTGCAACTGACCGCCAACCCGTTTGTGCTCTATCCCAGCTATCAGGAGATCGCGCACCTGCCGCTGGCCGAGCGCGTCGCCGAGATGCGCAAGCCGGAGGTGCGCGCCCGCATCCTGGCCGACAAACCCGGCCACGGGCACCCGATCTTGTACGTCGCTCAGATGTGGGACTGGATCTTCCCCCTGGACGACAACCCCAACTACGAACCCGACCCGGCCGACAGCATCGGCGCGCGGGCCCGGGCCCTCGGAATCAATCCGATGGAAGAGGCCTACGACCGGCTGCTCGACGACGACGGTCGGGCCATGCTGCTGGTCGCGACCAGCAACCTGGAGAACAACACGCTGGACACCGTCGGCGAGTTGCTCCACCGCGACGACGTCGTGCTCGGCCTCGGCGACGGCGGCGCGCACTACGGAATGATCTGCGACGCAAGCTATTCGACGTACTTCCTGACGCACTGGGCGCGCGACCGCAAGTCCGGCCGGTTCGAGGTGTCCGAGGCCATTCGCCGACTCACTTCGGTGCCGGCCCGCGTTGCCGGCCTGGGCGACCGCGGCCGTATCGCAGTGAGCTACAAAGCCGATCTCAACGTCATCGACCACGCGGCGCTGAGAATCCACAAGCCGATGCTCACCTACGATCTGCCGGCCGGCGGGCGGCGACTCGACCAGACCGCCGACGGCTACGTGGCCACGATCGTCTCCGGCGAGGTCATCGCCGAGAACGGTGTGCCGACCGACGCGCGGCCGGGCAAGCTGGTCCGCGGACGGCAGGGCGTCCCCGCCTAGCCCTCTGAGCGACAACGGGAATTTGTCGCTCGGAGGCGGGCACAACGAGTGCCGCTCCCGAGGGAAGCGGGTGTGACAGCTGAGACCGAGACCGGCCTCGAGGCCTAACCGGACAGCGCGTCGACGAGCGCCGCCAACTGGTCCGGCGACACCGAGTTGGGGCACTGGCTCTTCAGGTTCAGCAACGGCTGAGCGATGTTCTTCAGCTCCAACGCCTCGCCGGGGTGGCCGATGAAATATCCTCGGATCGTCGATTTCGCTTCGGCCGGCGGTTGACCGACTGCACTCGTCAGCAGATTGTTCGCGTCCGGATGTGCGTCGAGGTAGCCGCTCGCTGAATTCAGCACTCCGCTGGCGGTGGCGGCGACGCCACTGGCCGAGCACGGGTCGGCGGCACTCGCCGTCGGCGCGACGATGAGACACAGAACACAGCCGGGGATCACTCCAAAAACTGTGCGCCATAACGATTTGCTCATGTGCGTGGTCCCTTCGTCCCCAAATGTTCGGATGTTCAGTACATCAGTTACCCAACGAGACGAAAAACCCGGCCCCACACGGGGACCGGGCTTTTCGTTTCAAACGGACTAGAAGTCCATGCCACCCATGCCACCGGTCGGGTCGCCCGCGGGTGCGGACGACTTCTCCGGCTTGTCGGCGACAACGGCCTCGGTGGTCAGGAACAGCGCCGCGATGGACGCCGCATTCTGCAGCGCCGAACGCGTCACCTTGACCGGGTCGGCGACGCCGGCCTTCAGCAGGTCCTCGTACTCACCGGTGGCGGCGTTCAGGCCGGTACCGGCAGGCGAGTTGGCGACCTTCTCGGCAACGACGCCGGGCTCGAGTCCACCGTTGAAAGCGATCTGCTTCAGCGGAGCCGACAGCGCCACGCGCACGATGTTCGCACCCGTCGCCTCGTCACCAGTGAGGTTCAGATCGTCCAGGGCGGGAGCCGCCTGCAGCAGAGCCACGCCACCACCGGCGACGATGCCCTCTTCGACGGCGGCCTTCGCGTTGCGAACGGCGTCCTCGATGCGGTGCTTGCGCTCCTTGAGCTCCACCTCGGTGGCAGCTCCGGCCTTGATCACCGCAACACCGCCGGCCAGCTTGGCCAGACGCTCCTGCAGCTTCTCGCGGTCGTAGTCGGAGTCGCTGTTCTCGATCTCGGCGCGGATCTGGGACACCCGACCGGCGATGGCGTCGGAGTCGCCCGAGCCCTCGACGATGGTGGTCTCGTCCTTGGTGATGACCACCTTGCGGGCCTGGCCCAGCAGCGAGATGTCCGCGGTCTCCAACGAGAGGCCGACCTCTTCGCTGACGACCTGGCCACCGGTGAGGATCGCGATGTCCTGCAGCATGGCCTTACGGCGGTCACCGAAGCCCGGAGCCTTGACGGCAACAGACTTGAACGTGCCGCGGATCTTGTTGACCACCAGGGTCGACAGCGCTTCGCCCTCGACGTCCTCGGCGATGATCAGCAAAGGCTTACCGGCCTGAATGACCTTCTCCAGCAGCGGCAGCAGGTCCTTGACGGTCGAAACCTTCGACGAGACCAGCAGGATGTACGGGTCCTCGAGGACCGCTTCCTGACGCTCGGCGTCGGTGACGAAGTACCCCGA
>Ga0302314_10002290_pt1 | contig 35530 bp, 31 predicted proteins | sample III_Palsa_N2_3_FD_200533 | JGI IMG/M metagenome (GOLD analysis project Ga0302314, IMG submission 200533) | Peat permafrost microbial communities from Stordalen Mire near Abisko, Sweden - III_Palsa_N2_3 | ecosystem: Environmental > Terrestrial > Soil > Palsa > Peat permafrost | place: Sweden...
ACTGCGCGCCGCATTCGACAACCAGCGCGCAGCCTTTGCGTCCGACCGCGACCCGTCTCTGGCGGAGCGCCGCACGCGTATCGAAACGCTGATGGGCATGATGGCGACCAACCGCGAGCGGATCAGCGCCGCGCTGGCTGCCGACTTCGGATCGCATCCGGTAGGTGCGGCCGAACTGATTGAAGTGCTCGGTGTTTTGGGGCGCGCGAGTTATGTGCTGGAAAAACTGGAGGCGTGGATGGCGCCTTCGATACGCGCGACCGATCCGGCACTGCTGGGCACGACGACAGCCTCAGTACGCTATCAGCCAAAGGGCGTGATCGGCAATATCGTGCCCTGGAATTTCCCGTTCGACATCGGCGTTGGCCCCGCGATCGAGATGCTGGCGGCGGGCAACCGCGTAATCCTCAAGCCATCGGACTACACACCGGCTTGCGGAGCGCTGCTCGCCGAAATGGTGGCCGCGGCGTTTGATCCGGCGGTGATGCATGTCGCGGTGGGCGGTGTTGATCTGGCGCGCGCCTTTGCGGCGCTGCCCTGGGATCACTTGCTCTATACTGGCAGCCCGAATGTCGGCCGCGAAGTGATGGCCGCCGCCGCCGCCAACCTGACCCCCGTGACGCTCGAACTCGGCGGCAAATGTCCCGCGATCCTGACGCCAGGTTCGGTCACGGCAAGCGCAGTTCAATCCATCGTCGGCACAAAGACGATCAAGAACGGCCAGATGTGCGTTTCGGTCGATTATTGCCTGGTGCCGCGCGCCGACCTGGAAACGTTCGTCGATCTGGCGCGGACGCATATGGCATCGGCCGCGCCGGCGTATTCGCGCAGCACGGACTGCACCGGCATCATTTCGCTGCGCCATCTCGACCGTCTCGAAAGCATGCTGGACGAAGCCAAAGGCCGTCAGACGCGTATCGTGCCTCTCGAAGATGGCGGCACTGTCGATCGCGAAACCCGCCGCATGCCGATTGCGCTGGTGATCGATCCCGCCGCCGATCTTGCGCTGATGAAGGAAGAGATTTTCGGTCCGATCCTGCCCGTCTTGCCTTATGACGATCTCGCCAGCGCCATTGCTTTGGTCAACGCCGGCGATCGTCCGCTTGGCCTCTATGTCTTTGGCGACGATGCACCCACGATCGAGCATGTGCTGGCAACGACGACATCCGGCGGCGCCTCGGTCAACGCCTGTGCCTTGCAGGGCGCCTTGCCCTCGCTCGGTTTTGGCGGCAGCGGCACCAGCGGCATGGGGCGGCACCATGGTATCGAGGGTTTCCGCGAATTCTCCAACCAGCGCGGCGTTGTCGTCAGGGGTACCGGCGATCAGATCGACGCCTTTTATGCGCCTTATGCCAAAGCCGAAGCCCTGGTGCAGATGGTCCTTGCGGGCGGCTGACCTGTGAACGATCTTGATGCGGCAAAGCTGGCCGGCTGGCTCGCCACCGTCCTGCCGGACGGCGGCGGCCCGCTGCTGATCGACAAATTTGCCGGCGGTCAGTCGAACCCCACTTACAAAGTCACGCAGGGACGGCACGCGATGGTGCTGCGCCGCAAGCCGTTTGGAACGCTGCTGCCCTCGGCGCACGCGATCGAGCGCGAATACCGCCTGATCGCGGCACTGCATCCGACCGGATTCCCGGCGCCCCGCGCGATCGCGCTGTGCGAAGATCCGTCGGTGATTGGCGCGCCATTTTACCTGATGACCCTGGTCGAAGGCCGGAATTTGTGGGACGGCACATTGCCCGCCACGCCGCACGAAGAGCGACGCCCGCTATATGCGGCAATGATCGACACCCTTGCGGCGCTCCACACGCTCGACCCGCAAGCGCTCGGGCTGGCCGATTTCGGCCGGCCGGGCAATTATTTCGCGCGCCAGGTCGAACGCTGGACCAGGCAGTATCGCAGCGCGCAGACCGAAGAAATTGCCGAAGCCGAGCGCCTGATCGAATGGTTGCCCGCAACATTGCCGGCGCAGGACCGCACATCGATCATCCATGGCGATTATCGCATCGACAATCTGATTTTTGCGCCCGATGCCCCGGAAATCGCAGCCGTGCTCGACTGGGAACTGGCGACGATCGGTGACCCACTTGCCGACTTTGCCTATCTGGCGATGAACTGGACAATGCCGGCGGACGGTCGTGCCGGGCTGTCGGGCATCGACCTTGAAGCGGCGGGGATACCGACGCTGGACGAAGCGGTCGCGCGCTATTGCGCGGCGACCGGCCGCGATGACCTGCCCGATCTGCACTGGTATTTTGCCTATAACCTGTTCCGGCTGATGGCGATCGTCCAGGGCATCAAGAAACGCCTGATCGAAGGCAACGCCGCCATTGCACAGGCCGGGCAGACGGTCGCGCGCCTGATGCCGCTGGCGCAGGCGGCATGGGCGCAGGCCCGCCTGGCCGGCGCAACCGGCTGATCCCCGCACCGATCGAACGATCACAAAACGCACGCAATTCGCGCGCACGCGGCCAAAACGATCGCCCGTTTAAATATACCGATCTGTACGATTTCGCTTGACCGACTCATCACGCAATTTCATAACAGCACCGTACAGTACGGTTGATATTACCGACCGCGCGGAGCGCTCGTGACGCGAGTGGGAGAGACAGATGAACGAGTCGGCCATCGCCAGGCGGACCACGAGCGGTACTGACGATCGCGCGCAGTCGCTGTCGCCGAACGCCCCGGTTGCCGGCCACGCAGTTTCAGAACCCCGAGCCCGCCTGCTGGCGGCCGTCGCAGCAATCGCGCCAACGCTTCATGCAGGAGCTGGCACGTCGGACGACAACGGTCGGCTGGCCGACGCATCGGTGACTGCCCTGCGCATGCACGGTTTCTGGACCATGCGGTTGTGTCAGGACCTTGGTGGCCTGGAACTGTCGATCGTCGACCAGATCGAAATCCTTGCAGCACTCGCTGCCGAAGATACTTCTGCGGCGTGGTGCACGATGGTCGCCAACAACGGCGTATCCATTCTGGGCGCCACGATGCCGGCAGCGGCAATCGCGCGCCTGTTCGCCGATGGCGTTCCGCCCTGCTCGATCGTGGCCGCGCCGGGCGGATCGGCAATGCCGGTTGAGGGCGGTTACCTGCTGAAAGGAACATGGCGACTGGCCAGTTCGATCCACAATGCACGGTGGGTCCATGCGCTGGCGCTGGTCGAGCGCGACCCGTCGCGCCCGCTGGCGGTGGCCATCCCGGTGGCCGATGTCGAACTGCTAAACACATGGAACGTCGTGGGCCTGGCGGGCACCGGTTCCAACGATTTCAAGCTGACCGACTATTTCATCCCGGCCGACCTGGCGGGCAACGAAGGCGATCCCCATCGTCAGTTGCGCGGGCGCCGGCGCTATGACCTGGTCGATGTCGAACATCTCGAAAGTTATGAACATCTTGCCTTTGCGATCGGCGTGGCCCGGCGGGCCCTACGCGAATTGCGCATGGTTCTCGCCCAGCCGCCCGCTGGCCGGCACATCGGTGACCGCGAACTCGTGCAGGAACAGTTCGGCCGGTCGGTGCTCAGGTTACAGACGGTCGAGGCGCTGGCGCATTCGCTTTATGCCCGGATCGATGCCGCGGCGCTCGGCGCAGAGCAGTCCTGGTCGAGTGGAGAACGCTACCTGCCGCGCGTGCTGGCGACGCAGGCCAGCGAGCTGGCGCTGGAATGTGTGCAACTCGCCTTCCGCCGATCGGGCCTGGCGGCGCTGCACAAACCCAACATCCTGGAAAAACTGCTGCGCGACATGAGCGTCGCCGCAACGCACACCGTCGTCGATGACACGGCCTTTGCCGCTTACGCGCAACACCTGGTGGAATCCGGGCTGCCGTTCGAATTCCGCAGGGCCGCGCCGGCACACCATTATTCTTCGTGAACCAAGCCCCGAACGGGTGGGAGACCAAGACGTGAACGTACACAATCCGATCAAGCCGGTGCGATCGCGCGCCGATCTGTTGGACCAGGCGCGCGAGATCGCCGACCGCGCATGGAGCATGCGCGAACAGACCGACTTGGACCGTCGCCTGCCCGATGTGGTGATCGACAGCTTACGCGGATCGGGCCTGATAAAATTGTGCCGGCACCGCAAATGGGGCGGCGCAGAGGCGGACCCGATGACGTTCCTCGACGTCGGGCGGGAAATCGCGCGGGGATCGGGTTCGCTGGGCTGGATTTTCAGCGTGCTGGGTTTTCATGAATGGTACATGGCATTTGCATCCGACGAATTGCAGGCCGAAGTCTGGGGCAACGAGCCCGATGCGATGGTGTGCGACAGCTATGCGACCGTTGGCCAGATCGAAAAAGTGGCCGACGGGTACACAATGGCGGTTCTGCAGCGGGATCGAATGGTCTTCATGGGTCGCGGTCGGGGGCGTAGCGGTGCCGCCCGATGGCGACGAGCCCGAGCATCTGATGTTTTTTGTACCGCGCAGCAAACTGACGATCATCGATGACTGGGATACGCTGGGCCTGCGCGGCACGGCCAGCCGCGCGGTCGACATCCCGCGCACATTCATTCCCAATCATCGCGTGATGGCGCTTAGCCGGTTGATGAACGGTCAGGAACGGGGCCCGGTTGCCAACGATGGCCCGCTGTGGCGCATGCCGCTTGTCACCATGCAGGGCCTGGCCATCCTCACCCCGTCCACCGGCATTGCGCAACGCGCGGTCGAGGAATTCCATGCCTGGACCAAGGCGCGCATCCGGCCCCACGAACGCGCGCCCGCCAAGGAGGCGCCCGCACCGCAACTCGCCTATGCCGAACATGCCACGCAGTGGGACGCGACCTGGGCGCTGGCAAAACAATATGCGCAATATGGCTGGGACCGCGCGATCGACAACGGATCCTGGGTCCTGACCGAAGAGGAACGCGCCCGCTTGTTTTCGTGGCGCGGCTATATCGGCCGCACTGCGGTCGAACTGACCGACCAGTTGTATATCGGCTCCGGCGCGATGGCGCTGTTCAACAGCCACCCGCTGCAACAGGTGTTTCGCGATGTCCATGCGACGGGCGTGCACATCGGGGTTGACCGGGCGGATGCCTTCACCAGCCGCGGCCGCGTCGCGATGGGCTTTGCCGGCAACGGCTTTCACTGATTTCCCTTTGCAGGAGACTCCGATGTCACAGACTGCTGTTTTGACCGCGCAGACCATTGCGCCCGCCGCAACGCTTGATGACCTGATGGACGACGTGCGCGCACTGTTGCCCGCGATCCGCGCTCGTGCCGAAAAGTCGGAAAACGAACGCTCGATCCCGCAGGAATCCGCGCAGGAATTCCTCGATATCGGCCTGGCGCGCGTGCTCACGCCCAAACGTTATGGCGGAACCGAATTCGGCCTGCAGGCGTGGGTCGATATCTGCGTGGAAATCGGCAAGGCCGACGCCGCCCATGCCTGGTGCGCCAGCCTGATGATGCACCACCCGCATTACCTCGCGCAGTTCCGCGACGAGGCCCAGGCCGCTGTGTGGGGCACCGGGGCGAACGTGTCGGCCGATGTTGCCATCGCCTGCACGTTCACGCCGACGTCGCGCGTCGAACCGGTTGCGGGCGGTTACCGGGTGTCGTGCGCCATCCCTTATCTCAGCGGCATCAACCACAGTTCGCGCGTGATGATCGGCGGCATGCTGCCGACCGAAGCCGGACCGCCCGACTGGACCCTGTTCCTCGTGCCCGGCCATGAATTCACGATCAAGGACACCTGGCACACGATGGGCATGCGCGGCACGGGCAGCAATACCGTCGTCGTGGAAAACGCCTTCGTTCCCCACGAACACACGCTGCGCGTAGATGACATGCGCGAAGGGACAACGCCGGGCGGCGCGCTCAACCAGACGCCGATGTTCAATGTGCCGTGGATCTATTATGCGGGCATGACGTTCATTGCCCCGATGCTGGGTGCGGCGTTGGGCGCGCTGGAAACCTATCGCGCCTGGACTGCAGAACGCGCCAGCCTGTTCGGCGCGCAAGTGGCGCAATATACCAGCATCCAGGTGCATCTGGCGCGCGCCGCCGCCAATCTGGATGCCGCCGAACTGCTGATGCGCCGGTGCATCACCGACGCCGAGCGGCCCGATGCCAGGCGGACGGACTTGCGGTCACGCGCCTATCGCGACCAGTCGCGCGCCAGCGAACTGATCGTCGAGGCGATGGACATGATCATGAAGATTTCGGGCGCGGCCGGTTTTGCCTCGGCCAGTTCCATCCAGCGGGCATGGCGCGATGTCCATTTTGCCGCCAGCCACGTCGCGCTAAACCCCGAAGTCAGTTTTGCCGCATGGGGACGCGAACAGTTCGGTCTGCCGCGCGAACCCCGGCAGAACATGTACTGATCGAGGGACGAGACAATGACGGGATGGACCAGACGGGCGGTTCTCGCCACGAGTACCGCAGCAGGGTTGCTCGCCGGCAAAGTCAGGGCGGGCACCATTACCGCCACGCCCGCAAAAGGAATGACCATGACACCAGGCGCCAACCGGATCGACGTGCATCAGCATCTGTTGCCCCCCGAATTTCTCGCCGCGCTGGATCGTCATGGCATGAGCGCCTGGGCACCGGCCAAATGGAGCGCCGAAGGGGCGCTGGCGATGATGGACGAGCACCAGATCGCCACGGGCATCCTGTCGTTGTCGACACCCGGCCCGCATCTGGGCAACGATGCCGAGGCGCGCGTGCTGGCCAGGCAAGTCAACGAGCGCCAGGCCGCGCTGGTCCAGGCGCATCCCGACCGGTTCGGGATGTTTGCCTGCGTGCCCCTGCCCGATATCGATGGCGCGCTGCAAGCGATCGCATATGCCTATGACCACCTCTCCACCGATGGCGTGATCCTGCTGGCGAACAACGCCGGCGTCTATGTCGGCGATCCCGCGTTCGACCCGGTGATGGAAGAGTTGAACCGCCGCAGCGCGGTCGTGTTCATCCATCCTGGCCCCATTGCCGGCCCGCCGGCCAAGGGCATCCATCCCTCGCTCGCCGACTTTCTGCTCGATACGACCCGGGCGGCGATCAATATGGTGAACCACGGCATCCTGCGCCGTTATCCCAAGCTGCGGATCATCCTGTCCCATGCGGGCGGTTTCCTGCCCTACGCTGCCTACCGCATCGCCAACCTGTCGCATGTCATTCATGACGAAGTCGATCCGGCGGCGATGCTGACCGACCTGTCGAGTTTCTATTTCGACACGGCACTGTCGGGCAGCCCGACCGTTTTGCCCAGCCTGCTGGAATTTGCCCGGCCCGGGCATGTGCTGTTCGGCTCGGACTGGCCTTATTGTCCCGAAAAGACCGTGGGCGTGTTCACCGACATGCTGCAGTCTTACCAAGGGCTCGATGCCACAGGACACGCGGCGATCAATCGCGGCAGTGCGGAAATGCTGTTCCCGCGCCTGGCCAGACGGACGGCGATCTGAACCATGTGCATCGACGTTCACGCGCATTATCTGCCCGCGCGATACATGGCGCTGCTGCAGGCCGGCGACAGACCGACGTTTGGCGCCGCGCACGACGACATGACGTTGCGGCGGATGGTGACCGAGCAGGACGAAGTCGGCATCACGTCACAGATCCTGAGCACCGGACCCAACAGTCCGTATCTCCGCGACGAAAACCAGGCCGTGGCGGCCGCGCGGCTGGTCAACGATGTCTACAGGGATGTCGTCGATCGCTATGACGGACGTTTCGCCGCATTTGGCAGCGTGCCGTTGCCGCATGGCAAGGCTGCTGCAATGGAGGCGGTGCGCTGCCTCGACGAGCTTGATTTCGAAGGCATCCATGTTGGCTGTTCTGCGCTGGGGCGCCCGCTCGACGATCCGGCCTTTGCCGATATGTGGGCACAGCTCGATCAGCGCGGCGCCATCATCTATGTCCATCCCGCCGGCATCTTGTGCGGCACCGAACCCGGGCTTTCGGGCATGGACGATCCCGGCATCGCGGTGACTATCGGCAGCGCGGCGGAACTGTCGACGGCGGCGCTTCGCCTTGCGAGCCTGTGTCGCACCCATCGGCGGCTGCGCGTCATTATCGGGCTGCTCGGCGGCTCTCTGCCATTCCTCCTTCAACGGGTGATCTGGCTGGGGTCGCGGTTCAAGGGCAAGTCGCTGCTGGCAGACGTCGGACCCGATGGGTCGCTGATCGCCGAACTGCGCCGGTTCAGCTATGATACCAACCTGTTGCCCGATCCGGCCGCAATCGGCGCCGCGCGTCAGGCCTATGGGCTCGACCGGTTGCTGTTCGGCAGCGACGCGCCCGCGGTTGCGCCCGCCGTCACCGCGCAATTCATGCGCGATGGCGGCCTGACCGACGAAGAATTCATGCAGGTTTTGCGCGACAATCCGGCCCGGCTGTTTGGCGAGCGCATGGCGCGCCACCCCGCGCCGATCCATTCCCACTGATTGCAGGAGACGGCACATGGCCTCGGTTTCGACACTTTCCCCGGTGACAACGCGCTATCGCAGCGTCGACGAAATGGTCGCGCTGATCATGGCCGCCGCTCCCGCATTGCAGGCCAATGCACTGGGTGAGGAAAAGGCGGGCCGGTTGAGCGCCGACACGATCAGCACGCTCGATGAGATCGGCGTGTTCCGGGTCAGCGTCCCGCGCGAATATGGCGGGCTGGCCTATACCACCGAAGAACAGCGGCGCGTCTATGCGGCGGTAGGCGCGATCGCCGGGTCGACCGGATGGGTCAGTTGGGTAACAACCACGCATGGCCGCTGGATCACGATGTTTCCCAAACAGGCGCAGGACGACGTATTCGGCATGAACTGGGTCGGGCCGCTGATCTCGGGCGTGTTGTCGCCCCATGGTCCGGGCCAGGCGCGCCGGGTCGACGGCGGTTACATGATCAAGGGGCGCTGGCCATTTGCCAGCGGGTGCCGCCATACCGCCTGGAGCGTGCTGGGTTCGATGATGCAAGGCCCGGATGGCGAATCCGACATGCTGTTGCCACTGGTGCCGACCAGCGCGGTCGAGGTCATTGACGACTGGGCGGTAAGCGGCATGAAAGGCACGGGCAGCAACACCGTCCAGATCACAGAGGAAGTGTTCGTACCCGAACACCGGGTGATCCGCATGAAGGATGCCGTCAATGGCGTCTGGGCCGAGACGCCCCCCGAAGGCGCGCTGTTTCGCAACAATTTCCTCGACTATACCAGTGTCCTGTCGGGCTCGACACCGCTCGGCATGGCGCAAGGCGCACTGGCCTATTTTCGCGAGCGGCTGGACAAGCGCGGGATCATGGGTACCGATTACAAGCTGCAAGCCGCCGCGCCCGTCGCCCATTTTCAACTGGCCGACGCGATTGCCAAGATCGATGCGGCGGAACGCGTGCTGTCCGAAGATTGCCGCGAACTCGATCGCCGGGCCCTCACCGGTATTCCGTCGGACGACCTGTTCCAGGCCAAGTTGAAGTTCGATGTCGCGCTTTCGGTGCGCGGATGCAGCGAGGCGGTGGACATTCTGCACCGGGCGAGCGGCGCTTCAACAATTCACGAGGGCAATCCGATGCAACGTTATGCGCGCGATTGCCGCGTCGCCACCGTCCATGCCCATTTCAACTATGAAACCTGCGCCGAAAATTACGGGCGCGCGGTGGCGGGCCAGCCCTTGTTCGGGCATTACTCAGCGCTGGCGAAACAGGCTTGATTCAGACGGCGTAGCACATGAGAAATGCCGCAACCGCGTCATCAATTGCTTCGGGCCCGGGCGTTGGCGCACCGTAAAGCGCTTCTTCCAGAAAGCCTGATTCCACCAGGCCCTTGAAATGCAGGGCGACGGTGGCAGGCGTCGCTGTCCGCAATTTTCCGCGCGCGATCAGCTGCCCGAAATACGCCGTCATTTTGGTCAGCGCCCGGCCCGGCCCATTTTCGAACAAGTGAGGTCCCAGAGCCGAGGAATGTCCTTCCGCAATGGCCGTGCGCGTAATCGCCAGGACTTCGCTGCCGATCACAAACCCGACATAGGCGCGGGCAAAACGCGTGAGAATAGCGCGCAGGTCATTTGATTCAGGGTCGAGCAGGTTCAGGATCTGGTCGCCAGGCCCCTCGCTTGCCGCCTTCATCGCGGTTTCGAACAGCTCCTCCTTCGATTGGAAATAGCTGTAGAGCGTGCCCTTTGAACCGCCCAGCCGACGGGAAATCAGCGCCATGCTGCCCCGTTCAAAGCCGACCTCGCGAAACACGTCCAATGCCACGTCGATAATCGCCTGGCGTCTGTCTTCCGTTTTGACCCGCATGGTGTCCCCTGTTCTCGAACAGACCTGTACGATTAAACTCCGTACAGAGCAACGCGGCACCAGGGGCAATGGCAAAAAACCCGCTGAACGAGCCATCGGCCAAACCCATGAACGTGATCGGACCGACCTGTACGGTTCCACTTGACTCCCGCTTTATCGCACCATACAGTACGGTCAACAATTCGCTAAGCGGATGTATTTCGGGAGAAAAGCCATGCGTGTTGCCTTGATGGCTTCGGTCGCGTTTTTTTTCGCTGTCGCATCGACCTCCCCGGCAACCGCGCAGCAGGCCTCTTCCGATGCTGCGGCAAGACCCATCCCGGCGGCTGCAGCGGGCACAGGGCTGAACGAAATCATCGTTACCGCACAGCGCCGGTCGGAAAATCTTCAACGCGCTGCGGTTCCGGTCGATGTCGTATCTGCCGACGGCCTGATCAAGAACGGCGTGGTCGGCCCCGATTCCCTCGGCACGTTGGTTCCCGCGCTCAGCGCAACGCCGGCGGGCGGTGGCCGCGTCAATTTCTTCCTGCGCGGCGTCGGCAATTTCACCGCGAATGCCAGCTTCGACTCGTCGATCGCGTTCAACTACGACAGCGTCTATGTCGGGCGTCCCGGATCGACCGGCGGCCTGTTCTACGATCTCGAGCGCGTCGAGGTGCTCAAGGGGCCGCAAGGGACATTGTATGGCCGCAATGCCACCGGCGGCGCGATCAACGTCATTCCGGCACATCCCAAACTGGGCGAAACCTCCGGCTATGTGACCGGCAGCTATGGCAATTACAACGCCTACAGCGCCGAAGCCGCGATCAACGTTCCGCTTGGCGCCAACGCAGCGCTGCGGGTGTCGGGCAATCTGATCAAGCATGATGGCTATCTGTCGGACGGCACATCGGATGACGATACCAAAGCCGTGCGCGCCCAAGTTCTGGTCAAACCCACGTCCGACCTGACGATACGCCTGTCGGCCGACTATGCCAATGTCCGCGGCGCCGGCGCGGGCACCAGTTATGTCAACACTTACCGCTACAACGCCGCCACTGGCCAGTACGCCGTTACCCCCAGCGGGCTGGGCCCCGCAATCGGGATTTACGATCCGGCGGCCCAGGCGTTCCGCGATACGTTGCATGCCGGGCCTGCGGGCCGCAACGTCGAAAATATTGCGCCCTATCCCTACGTCGACAACGAATTTTACGGCGCAAACGCCGAAATCACCCTGACCACCGGGGCCGGCACCCTGACCGTCATTCCGGCATGGCGCGTCGGCCAGGAAAACAACATCAGCGACACGTTTGCCTTCACGGCCAAAGTGGTCCAGCACGACCAGCAGTTCAGCACCGAAGCGCGCTTCGCCGGCAACCGGATTGGCATTTTCGACTACACGCTGGGCGCCATGTTCTACAACGAGCAGAACAAGGGCCATTATGCGATCGGGCAGCAGGCGCTCGCCAACTTTCAGGATATCGATCAGAACCTGACTTCGCTGGCGATATTTGCACGCGCGACTGCGCATCTGACCGATGCCTTGCGCATCGTGGGCGGCGCCCGTCACACGCACGATCACAAGACGTTCGATGGCGACGCCGACGGGTACACCATCGTCTGCGTCGCGCCGGCCTGCCCCACCGTCCCGTTGTTCCCCCAGGTCGATTACCCGGGCCAACTGGGCGTACCCCAGCCCGCGCCCGGCGGCGTCGCGCCCCTGATCGGCACCGGCGCGATCGTCGCGCGCGCGCCCGCCGAGGTCGTCAACCAGGGCTTCAACGCGGGCCGCGTCACCTATCGGGGCGCGGTCGAATATGACGTTGCCCCGCACTCGCTGGCCTATGCCAGCGTCGAAACGGGCTTCCGTTCCGGCGGATTGCAACCTGTCAGCGGGTACGAAGTCTACAAACCCGAATACATCACGGCCTATACGATCGGCAGCAAAAACAGGTTCTTCGACAACAAGCTGCAGCTTAATATCGAAGGTTTCCTGTGGAAGTATCGCGACCAGCAACTGGCCAGCATCACGGTCGACAGTTCCGGTCGCCAGGGTTTCTTTGTCAAGAACATCGGTCGCACGACCAATTACGGCGCAGAAGTCGAAGCCCGCTTCCTGGCGACGCCGCTGACCGTCCTGAACGCCCAGGGACAGTACCTCCACACCAAATACGACAGTTTTCAATATACCGTGCCCACCGGAACAGCCCCGCCCTATACAACGTGCGCATCGACCATCGACGCGGCCAATCCGGCGGCCCGGGACGTCGACTGCTCGGGCAAGCCCGCTTATAACGCGCCAGTCTGGACGCTGAACATGGGTATCGACCAGACCATTCCGCTGGGCGATTTCAAGGCGGTTGCCTCGGTCGACACCCAATACCGCACCGGCCGCTGGGTCGGTTTCGAATTTGCCCAGGGCGAATACGTCGGCCCGACCTGGCAGACCAATGCGCAGCTCAGCTTTGGCCCGACCACCGGCCGCTGGTCCATCGCCGGGTACATCCGCAACATTGAAAACAACCGGTTTGCGGTAAACGCCAACACCTTTGCGATCGGCAGCGCCGTCGTCGCCACGACCAACCCGCCCCGCACATATGGCGTGCGCGGCTCTGTAAAATTCTGATCGGGCGTTGGCGCCAAGGGAGGTCTTATGGCTGAACTGCTGAATAACACCTGGTATATGGCGGCGTGGTCCGAAGAAATCTCGACCACGCCATTGTCCCGGCGTATGCTGGGCATGGGGACGGTCCTGTACCGCAAGGCGGACGGATCAGTGGCAATGCTGCAGGATCGCTGCCCCCACCGCTTTGCGCCGTTGTCAAAGGGCAAAGTCGAGGGCGATTGCATTCAATGTCCCTATCACGGCCTGACTTTCGATGCGGGCGGACAATGTGTTTCCGCTCCGCTGCAGGAAGCTCCGCCACGAGTGGCCCGCATCAGAAGCTTTCCCACGGTCGTGCGCGACAATATCGTCTGGTTCTGGCCGGGCGATCCGCAGGCGATCGATGCTTCGCTGATCCCCGATTTTTCCTTTCTGAACGATCCTGCGCTCAAGCATGTGTTCGGCATGACCCGGGTCAAGGCCCATTACGAACTGGAAACCGACAATCTGATGGACCTGAGCCATGTCGTTTTTCTGCATCCACCGTTCGCTGGCGTGCTCAGCAAAAGCAGCACATATGCCGCGACGCGCGAAGGCGACATGGTCCGCTCGCACTGGTTTTCGCGCAACGCACCGAATCCGGCGGCGCTGGAATACGGCCCCTTCCCGACGCACGGCGCGCCCATCGATCAATGGCTGGAAATGCGCTGGAATGCGCCGGGCGCGATGTTGCTGGAGGTTGCGGTAACCCGCACGGGCGAACCGCGCGAAGCGGGTTATTCGATGCCTGGCGTTCATATCCTGACGCCGGAAAGCGACGACGCGACGCTGTATTTCTGGTCCGGCTCGCTGCAGGTCGAGGATCCCGTGCCCATGGACGTGTTTCATGAAAGCTTCGTCCGGGCGTTCGAACGCGAAGACCGCCCGATGATCGAGGCTGTGGCCGAACAGATGGGTGGTGAAACCGACCTGCTCGCCATGAAACCGCTGCTGCTGCGATCCGATGCAGGGGCAGTGCTCGCGCGCCGCGTGCTTGCCGAAATGATCGCGCGGGAAAAATAATCCGGCGACACGGTGCGCCTGCTTCGCATATCGATGCCGGGTGGAAATGAATAACAAGGATACAGTCAATGAAACTGGTTCGATTTGAACATGATGGTGGCGCCGCGCTGGGCGTTGTTGGCAACAGCGGCATCGTGCCCTTTACGTCCTATCCGACGATGCTGGCTCTGATCGAGGCGGGAGCAGACGGCCTGGCGCGGGTGCGTGCGGAGATCGAGGGGAAATCCGCAACGGTCGCGCTGGCGGATGTCCGGCTGCTTGCACCGGTCGAGCGGCCCGGCAAATACCTGGCGATCGGCATGAATTACGCCAAGCACCTGGAAGAGGCCGACAAGCTGGGCGTCGCGCGCGCCAAGCACCAGACCTGGTTCAACAAACAGGTCACCTGCATTGCCGGACCCCACGACGACATCGACCCCGGCGTGACCGAAAAACTCGATTACGAAGTCGAGCTGGGCGCCGTGATCGGCAAGCCCGCAAAGCGCGTCACCGAAGCGGACGCCCGGCAACATGTGTTCGGATATTTCGTGGCCAACGACGTTTCGGCGCGCGACTGGCAGTTCCACACCCCCACGTTCACGATGGGCAAATCGTTCGACACCCACGGCCCGGTCGGCCCGTGGATCGTCACGGCCGACGAAGTGCCCGATCCCCACGCGCTCGGTCTGCGCGCCTATGTGAATGGCGAACTGCGCCAAAGCAACAACACCAGCCAGATGATCCACAATCTGTGGGCGCAGATCGCCTATCTCTCCACCGCATTTACGCTCGAAAGCGGCGACCTGATCGCGACGGGCACCCCCGAAGGCGTCGGCGTCGGCATGGAGCCACCGCAATTCCTGCAACCCGGTGACGTCGTTCGCTGCGAAATTGACGGCATCGGGGTGATCGAAAACCGGGTGATCGCACCCGCACAATAAGGACATCGACCATGGCCGTACTGGGTGCGCTGTCGCTGACGCTGGAAGTCCCCAGCATCGACGATGGCGTGAAATTCTACACCGACGCCGGGCTGATCGCGATCGTCGAAGGCGATACGGCCCGGCTGCGCTGTGACGGCCAGGATCGCGATGCGATCGTTCTGCTGGGCGGCGCGCCCCGCAAACGGCTGCACCATATTGCGCTGTGTGCCGATGCGCTTGACGCCATCGCCAGCAAAGTGCCGGCGCATGGCGGCCGGCTGTGCGATGCGCCGGCCGGTTTCGCCAGCGACGGGCTGTGGGTGGAGGATCCGCACGGCATGCTGATCCACCTGGTCGAAAACAACGCCGAGCCAGACCTGGTCGCCAGCGCGCCATTTTCGATCAACGCGCCGGGCCGGATTGTGCGCAAACGGCGCTCGGCGATGCGGCCCGCCGCCTCGTATGCGCCAGCCCGACCGCTGAGGCTTGGCCATGTTCTGGTATTCTCACCCGACGTGCAGGCAAGCGTCGCGTTCATGACCGAAGCGCTGGGCATGGGCCTTGCAGACCACGCGCAGGACGTGATCGCTTTTACCTGCGCACGGCGCGACAGCGATCATCACGTCGTCGCCTTTGCCAAATCGCCGGGCATCGGATTTCACCACGCCAGCTTTCAGGTCAATGATCCCGACGAAGGGGCCGCGGGGGCCGCGCGCTTGTGACGAAGGCGGGACGCGGCGACTGGGGTTTTGGACGCCATACAATCGGATCGAACTTCTTTCACTATATCCAGGATCCGTGGGGTTCATGGTTTGAATACTATTCGGACATGGATCACATCGACGATCATGCCCTGTGGACTCCGACCAATTACGAATTGGAAGACAGCCTCGCCAGCTGGGGGCCAGCCGTTCCCGTCGATTTTGTCCACAATTACGAAATGGACGCAGAATACTCGACCCATCCTGCGAACATTTGACCGCAAATTGGCCGGATTCCCGATTATGCAAAACGTACTTCGTCACGTAATTGATTTTATATTTCGGCTTTTATAGAAACATATTTTCGAAGATAAAGTAAAAATCAAGATATAACAATCCATATTTCATTTATATTAGAGGACGTTTATTTTAAGTTATGATGTGCTCCGACACGTGCAGGTTCGGCGGAACCGGTGACGGCACATCGGGTCCGCGCAGTCATCTGCCAGGCACCCATGCCGGTTACCAGCGCGACCCATGCTGCAACAAGGTTATAGCTTACGCGTTCATCTAATCGACATTCAAAATGGGGCTGATAACCAAAATGCTATATAGATCCATCACAGTCGGCGACGCTCCGTTGAAGCAGAAAGGAAGTTGGATTGGCGTATACCATGCGGACTGAAAAGAGACTTCCTCGCATATGTCCAAATGACCGGCGCGATAATATCATTGCGGTTGCCACAGAGATTTTTTCCAGGGAAGGCTATGGCAGCACCTCGATGTCGACCATTGCGGTGGCACTCGGTGGCTCGAAAGCCACCTTATACAAATACTTTCTTTCGAAGGAAAAATTGTTCGAAGCAGCGATCGAACAGTGCTGCCTACGAGTACTGGCCCCGCTGCGTGATTTGCGCAGCAGCGAAGAGGACGATCTGGAAACGCTGCTTGCAGACTTTGGCGAACGGTTCCTGGCCAAAATTTATGAAGCCGGCGCCCTGGACGTGTACCGTTTGATCCACAGTGAGAGCGTACGGTTCCCTGATCTGGCGACCACCTTTTTCCACTCGGGGCCAGATGCAGTGCTGGAAGAATTGCGCGCCACGCTCGAGCATTTTGCTGCGAGCGGGAAAATCAGCTGCGAAGACCTGACGTTGGCCGCTGAGCAATTCCTTGGCATGCTTCGCGGTGACCGGCATCTGCGTTTCGCCACTGGTACCACGCCAGCACCCGATGCAACAGAAATTGCACATCATGCCAAGCATGCTGCCCGAATTTTCACGCGCGGTCTACGACCGTGTTAGCCAGGGACACATTCGCGATTCTCGACAACCCTCAGCAAATCAATGGCTTGTCCGTTGCATAATCCCGTGACAAAATGACTCAGTGAGAATTGGCTATGCGCGGGTGTCATCCGGCCAACAGGATCTCCACCTCCAGCGGGTCGCGCTGAGCGCGGTCACTTGCAGTAACATACGGCAGGAGATTTTTGGAGCCTCTCGTCGACGTTCGAGCTGGTTGCGGCGCTCCAAGTAAAGTGCTGCGAGTTTGTGTCGCTGAGGGAGGCGATCGACAGCAAGGATCGTGAACCTGTCAGGTCGCTGGGGGCCGTTTTTGCTGAACGGCGATCCGATGTCCCCTATTATTCGGCGTGTCTGGTCGATTACAATGTAAGCGATGTTCTCAGGCCACGATGGTCCATAGCATGAGTCCGTAGACGCTGTTCGCCGGATTACCGTTGGCCAGTTTTTCGAGTGTCTGCGTCGGCCATGTATGCGGATTAATGCAGCACATCTTGCAGTTTCGATAAGTATGGCGATCATCACCCCACTGTCGCCGCCTTCGTCCAACGGGACCTCATGACGCCCGAAGTCTGCGATATAAGACGATACATTATGCGTGCCATTCTCCGGACGATCAGCCGACGCTTGTCGGACGCGACCATATTCACAATGGCGTGCGGCATCTCACGCTGCATGCCGTGGAAAAGCATGATCCTGCTGATGCCGGCTTGGATGCCTGATGCCGGCTCTGCTGGGATCGCGGTATCGACCAACCACACCTGTTGCTGACCACCTTGCTGAAATTACGCAGTTTTGTCGGTTTTGCTTTTGGGGAAATGCTCAAACACGATTGGTACTTGCGATGGAGAGCTCGTTGTAGCCCGCCTCGCTGGTCATACGCATGATCATGATCTTCTTGCCAGGCGAGGGAACAGGGCTTCTGCATTCAACCGGTTGACGCGGTGATGTCCTGCGGCATCCAGACCTGTATAAGAATCAAGATAATCGGCAAAGAAGCCTACTGTCTTGCTGGAGCAATAGGGAGAATCCGAACCGAATAGTACGTGCCCCGGTTTTGCGAAGGGCAACAGGGCTGGCAAGACAGTCGGGCTGGCAGACAAGGCAACGTCAAAGTAAAAGCCAGACAGGGTATCTAGCATTGCGGCCGAGTCCGGCACATTCGACTGGGTTGCAATGCGGTATGCAGCATAGGGGATAAAGCCGCCGGCATGCGCCAATATCATCTTGATGTCGGGGTACCGCCGGGGGACATTGTTGAACGCCATCGACACTGCGGCACGGGTCGTGTCGAGCAGGAAATCGACCGCAGAGGGTCGCACGCCCTTGGCCGGGGGGCCGACCAGTTGCGTCGGGTGAACCAGAACGACGGCGCGACGACGATTGAGTTCCTCCATGATCGGGTCGAATGTGGGATCTCCTAGATACACACCATGGGTATTGGCCATTAGGATAACGCCATCCGTCGCCAGATGGTCATAAGCATGCGCGATCGCTTCGAGCGAACCGTCGATGTCGGCAAGCGGCACGCTGGCGAACATGCCGAACCGGTCCGGGCGATGCTGCACGAGCGCCGCCTGGTGTTCGTTGACCTGCAGGGTCAGCGCTCGGCCCTCGGCATTGTCACCCAGATGGGGCCCTGGTGCCGACAGCGAAAGGATGCCGGTTGCGATCTGGTGATCGTCCATCATGGCCAGCGCGCCTTCAAGGCTCCAGGTTACAGGCGCCCACTGTGCGCTCAGTCCGTGCCGTTCCAGCGCGGCCAGAAACTCGGGTGGCAACAGGTGCTGATGGACATCGATACGCGCGGCATCCTTCGACGCCGACGCCCTTGCATCAGAGGTTGCCGCCATCGCCGAATTGCCTGCCGCACCCGCTGCCATCAATCCTGCTCCCACAACAGCGCGCCTTGTCCAGTCCATCATCGCAATCCTCGTTCCAGATGTTTGAATTTCAACAGTTCAAGAAAGGTTCGTCGGCGCAGCAACACCCAGTTGCGCGCCCAGATCGAGCAATGTCGCCCACACGCCATCTTGAATCGGAATGCCGTCGGCGGAGCGTTGGCTTGCGACGCTGTCGCCGCGATCCCCGGGCATCATCACAACATCGAAACCGGGCTGGCGCGGCATCATGGACAGAAGCTTTGCCAATCCATCCACGCCATCGCGAAAGATCTGCAGGTCCGTAAACTGGGCGACGTCGATTGCGATCACCATCGCGTTCTGCCGGTGCCGCGCCCTCGCATCGCCGATCGCTTCGCTCAGGATGGGCTCGCCAACCAGCAGTCCCGTGATCAACTCGCTCATGAGCGCCAGCCCGGCGCCTTTAGGACCGGCAAGTGGCAAAGGCAGGAGCGCGCGAAGCGGATCGGTCGTGACCACGCCGTCTTCGTCGATGGCACTTTCTGCCGGCAGCGTTTCGCCGGTTTTGCGCGCGAGCATAAGCCTGCCTGCAGACACGGTGCTCATCGCCATATCGAGCACGAGCGCGCCGCGTGTCCCGGCCGGTACACCAACGCAAATCGGGCTGGTGGAAACAGCCGCGTCCTTTGTCCCGTGATAAGGCATATGCCGCCCGGAAGCCGACAGAATGATGCACACACAGCCTTGGGCGATGATGTGGCGGGCATAGAAACCCAACGCCGCAGTATGCGTGGTACGCGCGACAAGCGCCATGCCGATCCCGACGCCTTTCGCCTTTTCCACCGCGCCCTGCGCTGCCGCCATCATGGCGACGGGACCCGCCGCGCGGTCCGCGTCGAGGATAAGGGCGGCGGGCGTTTGTTTGCGCGTTTTCACATGCGGGGCAACATTGATCAGGCCCGCGCCGATCCAGTCGAGATACAAGGGCGCACGCATCACACCATGGGAATCGACACCGCGCAAATTGGCCCAGACCAGCACTTCGCCGATCTGCCTCGCTTCGGCCGGGCGCATGCCTTTGGCTTCGAAAAGCTGCGACAGATAGGCCGTCAGCGCGTCGCTATGGATCGTCACCATCGACATCATCCTTTATCTTGATTGCGGATCGTAAAGTCAGGCGTTCAAGGGAAAATACACACGCAGCCATTCGCCCAGCAGGGATCGGACACGCGAGCGTTCATTCGCAAAAGGGAAATGATCGATCCCGTTCAGCAGCATCAGTTCGGCGCCTGCGCGCGCACGTTTCATCATCTCGATAGACTGTTCGTTGGGGGTGACGCTGTCATTGGCCGCATGCAGCAACAGCAACGGTCTCGGCGCGATGTCGCCTACAACGTCTTCCGCCCGGAAATCCACCATGCTTTGGGCCACCTCGACCGGGAATTCCATGATGCTGTCGGCGGGCAGGTTGGACCTTAGATGTTCGGGGATGGGAACGATGTCCCAGCGCGAAACGGTCATGCCCTGGCCTAGATCGCGCCGCCGCTTGCCTTCTTCCAGCATGGCGCTGAATTTCGCCCAGGCAAAATCCGACGCGTGCTGGGCGCGCGACTTGGTCAAGCCGTTGCCCCAACCGCCGAGCGAAATCACCGCCGCGACCCGGTCGTCGATGCCTGCGGTATAAACCGCGACGGCCCCGCCATAGCTCTGACCGCTGAGCGCGATACGGCCGCCGTCGACCTCGGGCTGCGACGCCAGCCAGGTCAGCGCATTGCGCGCATCGGCCACGGCACTCATGCAAGGAATATTGCCGCGCTCGCCACCGCTTTCGCCGCAGCCGCGAAAATCGATGCGCAGGACGGCATAACCCCAACTCGCGTAAAGTTCGGCTTCCATGCGGTGCGTGGGCGCCTGCATCGATCCGCCAAATCCGTGCAGAACGATGATCGCCGGCAAAGGCGCGCCCGGATCTTGCGCCGGCAAATGCAGCGTTCCGGCCAGAAGCAGCCCGTCCGATGCGATGCTGACCTTGCGCTCGGTCGTGGCGGCGGTCATGCCTGCAGATGCCCCAGGACTTCTGCGCCCAGCAGCAGCGGCACTTCGTCCATCGGATAATGCCCGCTGCCCTCCAGTTCCTTGATGACAAGATTGCGGTAACGCCCCCTGAAACCTGCCTCACAGACCTCCGCGGAAATAACCTGGTCCTGCGCCCCTGCCAGAACCAGCGTGCGAACGGCCATATCCTTGATGGTCGCCGAAAAATCCTCGTCGGCCCAGGATCGGAAATAGGCGGCGAATGCCTCTGCCTTTGTATTGTGGACGGAATTGGCCACCACCTGATTGACCCACACCGGGCTGAGCCGGCTTCCCGTCGAGCTATCGACAATCATCCGGCGATTGTCACTGCTGCCCGGCGCGCTGTCGAACACCGCGCGCGTCGGCCCGTCAAACGGCACCGGGTCGGCCGACACCGGTGACACCAGGATCAGGCTTTCCACCCGGCCCGGTTGCGCCGCAGCCACCAGTTGGGCCGCCTTGCCGCCCATCGAATGTCCGATCAGGCTGAACGTCGTCCAGCCAAGTCGGTCGGCCACGGCCAGAGCATCGCTGGCCATTTCCGCAACATCGTAGCGCCCGGCGATATCGATCGAACTGTCGTACCCCCGGTGGCTCAACCACGCGCATTCGACCGTTGCCGGGTCCAGCGAAAGTTCCAGCGGCTTGAACGTCCTGCGGTCGCCGTACCAGCCGTGGAGGCCGATCAATTTGCGCTCGCCATGTCCATATCGGTCGAAATTGATCATCGCTCTCTCATCCATTCTTTTCGTTCCGCGATCGCCGTCGGTGTCCTGGAAATTACCGCGTCATCAGCCCAGCGGGCCCAGGAAGATCTCGCCGTCATAGCTGTCTTCCATCGCCGTCAAAGTTACAGGCCAGTTGTTGTTGTCGATCTGTCGGCGCTGCGCGACATTTCGAACGTTTCCATCCCAACCCACTTGCTCCATGTAACAATAAAGCTGGACCAGGTGACCGTCAGGATCGACGGCAAACGCGCTGTAATCGATCCCGGGGAACAGTTCCGGCGGCAACTTCTTGATGGTGACGCCTTTGTCTTGCAGAAACGCGATGGCATCACACAATTGTCGATAGCCACCGACCTGGTTGCCAAAGCTCATGCAGGTCGAGTGCGGCGAAAGGCCGAGCTCTTCGCGCAAGGCAATCGGATAAAGCGCTAGCGAATGGTGCTCGGTATTGCAGCGCAGGAAGATACAGCGATGACCGTTATAGGTCACCTCTTCGGTCACGCGCAGGCCCAGCACGCGCGTGTAGAACTCGATCGCCTGGTCCATATCCTTGATAAACAGCCGCACGGGTCCGATCTTGATGACCTTGAACGGGCGCGCGAGCATGACCCCACCGACGTCATAGTCGAAAGGCCCTTGTTCGACATGCCTGTGCCCTGAATTCAGATCCACGCCTTCGCCCCTGGCACGCTCGAGCTCTTGATATTCGGAAGGTTGCGGCAAGTCCGGCTTTTCGAAATTGCGCGGCAAGGCTGCGGCGGGTTTGGCGCGCAGGTCCCAGCCGATCTGTTCGATGCCGTAGTAGATCTCGTTGGTGTGGCCCTCCATGTCCGAAGGATAGCTGTGCCAATTGGAGCCCGGAACATCGCGGCCGACCCGGCCCGGATCGATGCCGACCGAACTGAACCACTCGATCCCCTCCACCACTTCGCGCAGACTTCCGACCTGCCAGGTGATCTGGTTGGTCGTCACTTCGTCATTGGCTTGGTGGCCGCCCGCGCTACCCCCGATCCGGTCCATCGCGCCACGCGGAAACAGCACGAACGAGTGGTGGTCGCTGCCGTGCGTCATGAAACTGCCGACGCTGTCCACGCCATCGAACAGGCCGGGCTGCGGAATGACTTTGGCAAAATCGATGGAATCGGTCACGCGATAGCCAAGCAGGTCGCGATAAAAGACCGCAGCCTGTTCATAGTTATAGCAGTTGAAGCCGAAGTGGCCAAAGCGACGGACCTTGAACGGACGATCAAACAGCACGCCGTCGACGTCGTATTTCCTGCCCGACAGTGGGCTGTTATCCTTGGACATCCGTCCCTCCTGTATTTCCGGTATCGGGTTGAATCGCGTTTGTAGTCAGGTCAATCAGACTGGCGCGAAGCGCGCTGGCGAAACCTGCGGGATCGAGAACATGCGCGATGTGATTGCCGGGCATCGTGCGCACCGGACAGCCCAGACTTTGCCCGATGACATCGGCGGTGCGGGCATAATAGGCGTCCTGGCTGAGCTCGCCTTTCGACGCAATCATGTTCACGCCGTTTCTGGATATCCGTTCAAGATCGGGCTGATAATAGCAAAGGCTCATGATCTCCTGGCCGAGGAAGAAGCCCATGTCCTCCTGCCCCCGCGCAGGAGGCCCGCCCGGCTGTCCCATTCCGACCATGCTCGATCCCAGCAGGGCTAAAGCAGGCCCTGCGCCTTCGGTGCGGAATGTCCGATCAACCCGCCGGGTGAAATTGACCCAATGCTCTCGGTCCGGCAAGATCGAGAACGACATCGGCTCGTGCACGATCATTCCCCGGACCACCTCGGGATAATATTCCGCAATGCGCAAAGCAATGCTGGCGCCGGCGCTGTTGCCAAAAACATAGGCGGTCGTCTCGCCAAGCGCCGTGATGATGGCCACCGCGTCGCGTGCCTGCTGCGTTATATCGAGCGGGCGCGAGCGATCCCCGGTGCTGCGGCCGCACGCCCGGCGATCGTAGCGAACGACTCTGAAATGCTGCTGCAATTGCGCCGAAATACCCGTGTAGCGCCCGCCGGTGCCCCCGCGGCCGGCGATCATCAGCAAAAGCGGGCCGGATCCTTCGACGTCGTAGACGAGATCGGCGCCGTCATGGTGGATGGTTGCCGTTGTCATGCGCCGGCACCTTCTGCTTCCCAGGTCGAGGCATCGACATGGGGCACATCGGCCTCCTTGTTCCAGTCTGCGACCACATCGTAGTCCCAGACCCATTCCATGTTGCCGTGCGTGCTGCCTTTGCCGCTGGCAATCAGCTCTTTCTGGGCTGCCGGGTCCTGCATGTGCTTGAATCGTGCCGCCTGCATCGCCAGCCGCTGAACTGCGTGAACGCGATCGATCCGCACGCGGCGAAAATTGCGGAACGCTTCTGCGGGATCATCGGGCTGTGCGCCCAACCACCGGGCAAGGATATAGGCATCTTCGAACGCCTGGCAGGCCCCCTGCCCGACGTTCGGCAGCATCGCATGGGCCGCGTCGCCGATCAGCTGGACTCGGCCGCGTCCCCAATCGCGAGTCAGGGGCCTGGTGAACAGGCCCCACTTCGAACACTGCGTCACCAGATCGAGCAGGGCCTTCATCCGCGGCTCGGCATCGGGAAAGCTGGCCCGCATCTCGTCCGGGTCACCCGGTGCCGACCATCCCTCATTGACCCAGCCGTCGGTATCCTGCTGGGTCACGATGTTCACCACCGATTCGCCGCGAATGTAATACGCGATGAAGTGCCGGCCCGATCCGATCCACTGGACATGCCCATTGGGCTCCAGGCACTCGCGCGGCACATCGCTGCCCTTGAGCAAGGCCCGCCATGCCATCTGCCCGGTGTACCTGGGCCTGTCGGCGCCGTACAGCGCGCCGCGCACCGCCGACCGAACGCCATCGGCGCCAATGACGACATCGGCCATGACCTGCGCGCCATTGTCAAATGAAAGGCTGACACCGTCATCCCCTTCGACCAGGCCGGTCAGGCGATGGCCCAGTTGGACGGCAGCGGGATCGAGGCCCTGGCCCAGCGCATCCAGCAGATCGGCGCGGTGGAACGTGTAGAACGGCGCACCGAACCGCGCGGCAGCTTGGCGGCCATCGCGATATTCGACGAATTCGCCGTCGCGCATGGTCCGGGTGTAAATTCCCGGCGAAATATTGGCCACGGCCGCAATCTGGTCCCCCAGTCCTATCGCAGCCAACGCCTTGTTCGCCTGTGGGCTGGTGCCGACCGCAGCGCCGATTTCGCCCAGGGCCGGTGCTGCTTCGTAAACGGTGGCCTTGATGCCCTGCGCGCCCAATGCATGGGCCGTTGCCAGCCCGGCGAGACCGCCCCCGATAATTGCGATAGATCCAGGCATCGTCGTTGTCCTTATATTCGGGTTTTATGCATGCACGCGCAGACGTTTACGGCACTTGCGTGCCGGGCTGTCCGTTGCGGGAAGGATGGTGGGCGGGGGAAAGCGGCACCCTAAGGCTGCGAGGCCCGAACCGGTGGGCGAACATCAGCAAGCCCGAAATCGTCAGTGACACCGCCATATAGGGGCCCAGGGGATCATAAGCCCCGGCGCGGTCCACCACCATGGAGCCGACAAAACCCCCCGCGGCAGTGCCGATGGCGATACAGGCGGAAAAACATCCCATGATTGCGGAGAAAGCCCGCAATCCAAAAAGCTTCAGCGCGAAGTATGCAGCCAGATCGCCTTCCGCACCATAAGCCAGCCCCACCAGCAGGATCATGGCCTGCGCCTCTGCATAGACATGCGCGCCGCCTGCATGAAACACCAGCAGAGCGCCCGCACCCGCCGATATGAGGCAGGCGGCGGCAACAACGTTGTCACGAAAGCGGTCCAGCAGAAAGCCGATGCCAAGCCGTGCCACGCCGATCGATGCGGCAAATGTCGCTGCCAATGCCACGGACTGCGCAGACGTAAATCCGCGCCCGACCAGGATCGGCACGAGATGGCCGGAAAACACCCCGATCGGCACGGCCGCAAAAATGAACGAGACTAGCAGGACCCAGAAGCGCGCATCCCGCAACGCTTCGCCCAACGTACTGCCGGCGGCCGGGGCCGCACTCGCCATCGGCGCACCGCCCTTCTCGCGAAACAAGGCCAGAACCAGCGGCAGCCCGATCACCAGGATGCTGGCCGCCAGCCCCACATACGCAATGCGCCAGCCGTAATGCGCGATCAGGTAACTGGCGAAAGGAATGCCGACAAATCCGCCGATCGACAATCCGCTGATCAGGAAACCGAGCGCGGCGCCCTTGTTTGCCTGGAACCAGCTACCCACTCCGCGCGCAAACGTTACGGGGCTGCAGGCGGCCATGCAAAATCCGATGATCACGGCCAGGATCCGGTACACGGTATTATCCGGCGGGCACGCCGCCAAGGCCAGATAGCATAGCGCCAGACCGGCCAGGCCACCGATCGCAAAGGGACGCGCGCCCCATTTGTCGATCAGGCGCCCCGCAAATGGAAACAGCACCGCCATGATCAACGACGAGATCGGCGCAATCGTCGCCTGGCCGGTGGTCCAGCCGAACGTGGTCCTGACCGGGCCGATGAATGCGCTGCTGCTTAGCAGGAACAAGCCAAAGCCGTTGCCATAGCCGATCATGCTTGCGAACAAAATCGGCCAGCCGGCGCGCCACTCCGATTTCGGATGCTGATCCTGCACGTCTAATTCCTTTTTTCAGGCCAACACGCGGTCAAGGCGGCGCAAATCAACAGCGCCGCCGCGAACACGTTCACGCACTAGGAGGATGCCGAACTTTCGAGATCCCGGCTGATCGATCGGGCGCATTCAACGACCAGGGAGGCCAGATTTTCCCGGCGCTCTTCCGAATATCGCTGCTCGGGCAGCGTGATGCAGACATCGCCGATGACATGGCCGGACGGAAAGAAAATGGGCGCGGCAAATCCTACCGCACCTGCCACGCGTTGCGCAAAACTATGCGCAAAACCTTGTTCCCGCACGGTTTCGATACGGGCCTCGAGGCTGGAGCGCCCCTGTGGGGATTGCCCTGCCTCGTCGGCCCGGTCCATGACATTGTTGCGCACATGTTTTGGCAAAAATGATAGGATACCAAGGCCGCTCGCGCCCAGATGAAGCGGAATCCATTCGTTCAATTTGACGATGTACCGCAAGGGCGAACTTGATTCGACCGCTGCTGCAAAGATCATCTGGATCCTGTCGGCATCGTAGACACCCAGCAGCGCCGTCTCGTCGCACGCCTCCATCAGGCGGACCAGATGCGGCATGGCAACGTGTTTGAGCGGGAAGCGGCCCAGGGCCACTTGCGACAGGCGAAATGTTTCCATGCCCAGCGAATAACGGCCGGTTTCATCGTTCTGGCGGACCAGCCCCTTGAAAGCCAGGCCCGACAGAGCCCGATGCGCAGCACTGGGCAGAATATCCAGCGCGCTCGCCATCTCGCGCACGCCGAAATCGGTGCCCGCCTCGCAAATGATCCAGGCCAGCGCCTCCAGCGTCCGGCTTACGGGATCTCTCTGCCGTTCATCGGCCATCGCTCTTGTCCTTGTTGTTTGACCACCGGACATAACCGCAGGCCCTGGCGCCGTCCACGCCGGTGCCAATGCCTTGCCCACGCCGGACAGCCTTTGCCCGGCCGGCGAATCAACGCGGCCACGGCCCGCGCGCCCGGACGCCTCTGGCTCGAAGTGCTGCACTGCGAAGCTCCTCTCCTGCTTCCGGAATGCGATCTGGGCGAATCATGGCGCTTGACAGTATCGCGAATCTTCGTACCTTATTGCGGAACAGAACGTTCCCGTCAACGGAACAATGCATGCGGAGAGAAAATGACTGAGCACGGAAAGGCGGATTGGATCGTATCCGACGCCGGCCTCATTCTGGTCGGTGGCCACTGCGCCGACTGCGGGCGCAAATTCTTCCCTGAAAAGCCGAATTGCCCCAATTGCGGGTCGGACCAGGTGTCGCCTGCGCAACTTTCGCGCATAGGCAGGCTGTACAGCTATTCCACGATCCATTCCGCGCCGCGGGGTTTTCACGTGCCCTATACCGTGGGCTTCGTGGACCTGGACGATGATGTTCGCGTGTTCGGCCAGATCGAAGGCGGGGATACAGATCTGGTACTCGAGACACCGATGGAGCCCGTATTGGGCGTGATCCGCACGGATGACGACGGTGACGTTCAAAGCTACAAATTCCGGAGGGCTACCCATGTCTCGTGAAGCCTTCATCGTCGGTGCCGGCATGTCCCGCTTCGGCAAGCAAAGCCATCGCACCATCGAGGAAATTGGCCAGGAAGCCGTTCGCGCCGCGATGAAGGAAGCCGGCGTCGAGCGTGGTGACATCGACGAGGTGTTCTGCGGCACCGGATATGGCGGCGTGATGCTGGGGCAACGCATTCTTCGCGACCTGGGCATGACCGGTCCGCCGGTTACCAATGTCGAAAACGCCTGCTCCAGCGGGGCGACCGGCGTACGAGAAGCCTGCGCCGCGATCGCTACCGGCCGGGCAGAGGTCGTGCTGGTCGTCGGCGTTGACAAATTGACGACGTTTGGCGGCGGCACGCTGCCGCTCGAAGCGTCCGACCCCGACGTGGCCAACGGCATGATCATGCCTGCGGTCTATGCGATGCGGGCGCGCCGCTACATGTTCGAAACAGGCGCCACGCCGGAACATCTGGCCATGGTAACGGTCAAGGCGCGCGAAGCCGCCGCGTTGAACCCCCATGCCCAGATGCGCACGCCCACCACCGTTGCAGAAGTTCTGGCATCACGGCCGATCGCCGATCCGCTGACTTTGTTCATGTGCTGCCCCAGCGGCGATGGGGCGGCTGCCGTTGTCATCACCACCGCCGCGCGTGCCCGCCAGCTCGGCGTGCAGCCCGTCAAGATTGCGGCATCGGTGCTGCAGTCGGGGTATTACAAGACCGGTTTTCGCGACACGGCATTCAGCGAACTGACCGCGCGCACCGTGGCCCTGGCCTACGACGCGGCAGGCCTGGGACCCGAAGCCGTCGACATGGCAGAAGTCCATGACGCCTTTGCGATTGCCGAACTGATGTATTACGAGGCCTTGGGCCTGTGCGAACGCGGCGAAGGCAAGGATTTCCTGGAGCGCGGCGACAGCAAGATCGGCGGCCGTACGCCGGTCAACCCCAGTGGCGGCCTGTTGTGCAAGGGTCACCCGATCGGCGCGACCGGCATTGCCCAGATGTGCGAGGCAGTGTGGCAATTGCGTGGCCAGGTCGGTGCGCGCCAGGTCGAGGGCGCCAAGGTTGCGCTGACACATTGCACCGGCGGCGGCATCGCCGGATTTGATCACGGCGCCTGCGCCGTGCACGTGTTGACCGTCTGATGACGCAGCAGGCACAAAAACTGCCGCTGGACGGAGTGGTCGTGCTGGACCTGACCCAGTTTCTGGCCGGTCCCTATGCGTCGCAGATCCTGGGCGACCTGGGCGCAAGGGTCATTCGGGTCGAGCCCATGCAGCCAGAGCTGGCCCGCACCCTGCCCCCGCATTATCACAAGGGTGACAGTGCCTATTTCCTGAGCATCAATCGCAACAAGGAAAGCCTTGCGATCGACTTGCGCACGCAGGAAGGCAAGGATCTGCTGAAGGATTTCGTTGCCAAGGCCGACATGCTGATCGAAAATTTCCGTCCCGGGGTGGCCGCCCGGCTCGGGCTCGATTTCGATGTGCTGCAGGCGCTCAATCCCCGGCTGGTGATGTGCTCGATCAGTGGGTTCGGACAGTCGGGTCCGTATCGCGACCGGCCAGCGTACGATATCATCGTGCAGGCGATGTCGGGCGGGATGAGCATCACGGGCCCACGCGGCGGCGAACCGGTGCGTGCGGGCCTGCCGCTGGGTGACTTGTGCGCGGGAATGTACGGTGTGATCGGCATGCTGGCTGCCCTGGTAAAGGCGCGCGAGACCGGGCAAGGCTCTTATGTCGATATCGCCATGCTCGATTGCCAGGTTGCCATGCTGTCCTACCAGGGCGCCTATCACCTGATGTCGGGCGAAGTGCCCGGCCCGCAGGGCAAAAGCCACGATTCCATTCCGACTTATCGTGGGTTTCACTGTCGCAACGGCGTCGAGATCGTGGTTGCTGCCAATACCGAGGCGATGTGGCAAAACCTGTGCAATGCGCTGCAAACGACAGAACTGGGCAGCGATGCCCGTTTTGCCACGAACGGCGACAGGTACACCCATCGCGCCGAACTCGATGCGATCCTCGAGGCGGCGTTCGCGTCCTTTACCGCGGCCGACATCATGGCCGCATTAATCGAACACAACGTTCCCGCCGGTGTGATCAACAATCTCGACAGCGTCATGACAGATGCGCAAGTGTTGCACCGCGACATGGTGATGACGTTGCAGGATGCGGCGGGCGATGAAGTCAGGGTCGTGGGCAACCCGGTCAAGATCAGGGGTGTGGACACCCCGCACCGGTTTCCGCCCGCCCTGGGGGAAAACAGCAAGGCGCTGCTCGCCGAATTTGCGGGGCAGACCGCAGACAGTATTGCAGAGCTGGAAAAGACCGGCGTGATCGCCGTATCTGCGCGACAATAAAACGATTTCGGCAATGACCAGGAGAGCGGTGATGACGGTAAGACCAACCCTGACCCATACGGGCGTATACACATGCGATCTCGAGCGCATGGCGACGTTCTACAAGGACGTGCTCGGCCTGGTCGAAACGGATCGCGGGATCGGTATCACCGTGCCGCGCTCGCTCATATTCCTGAGTTCCGACCCGGCGCATCATCATCAGTTCGTGCTGTCGGACGGCCGTCCCGAAGGCGTGCCCAGTACGGTCAACCAGCTGTCGTTCCTGGTGAAATCGCTGGAAGAGATGCGCGAGATCAAACGCAATGCGCAGGCCGGCGGCGTCACCAGAAGCAATACCGTCAACCACGGCAACGCCTGGTCGTTCTATTTTGACGATCCGGAAGGCAACCTGGTCGAAATCTATGCCGAAACGCCGTGGTACGTCCCCCAGCCGTTTGCCGACGCGCTCGACCTCGACAAATCTGACGCCGAAATCCTGGAGGAAACCCGCCTGCGGTGCGCACGCGATCCCGGCGTCGTCCCCGTCGATGTGTGGCGCGCCCGGTTTACCGAAAAGCTCGGGAAGGCCTGACTTTACGATGGCCCAGCCACGCCTTTCCCCACAGGACGATCATGACGGGCCGCTCAGCCTGACGCAGATCCGCGACCTGATCCAGCCCGTGCAACCCCTTGCCCGGCCCCTGCCCAGCAAAGTGCAGGTCGTGATCGTGGGGGCGGGTCCTGCGGGTCTGACGGCGGCCAATCTGCTGGGCAAGATGGGCGTCGCGACATTGCTGCTCGACGCGCGCACCACGACGTCGGAACAGCCCAAGGCGATCGCGATCGACGATGAATACATGCGCCTGCTGGCCAGCGTGGACCTGGAGCAGGCCATGGCGCGCCATCATTCCGCGCCCTTTGGCATCTGGTTCATGGGCGCCGACCGGCAGCCGGTGATCAAGGTAGCCGGCGCGATGACCCCCAACGGGTTTGGCCGGCGCAGCGCGATCATGCAGCCTGTCTTCGAGAAAATCCTTCTGGCGGGCGCCACCAGCCATCCATCCGTGCAAGTCTGTCTGGGCGTCGAAGTCAGCGGCCTGACCCAAAACCCCAATGGCGTCACCGTTCGGGCGGGCGCAGCCGTGATCGAATGCGATTACGTCCTGGCATGCGACGGGGCCCGCAGCGCGATACGATCGGCTTTGGGTATCGGATTTGTGGGGACACGGATCGATGAGCCCCATCTGGTCGTGGATCTGGCCGATTTCCCGGATCAGTCGCCCTATTCGCGGTTTTTCTGCGATCCGCGGCGCCCGCTCAATTCGGTGCCCTCGGTCTATGGCGGACGCAGGATCGAATTCATGCTGAACCCTGCGGACGACCGGGATTACCTGCTGTCGGATGTCGGTATCCGCGAACTGGTCGATCGCCACACGCCCTACAAAGGCGTCGAACTTCATATCATACGTCGCGCGATCTACGGATTTTCGGAAAAGATCGCCGACTGCCTGCACGACGGGCGCGTATTCCTGCTCGGCGACGCGGCGCATGTCATGCCCCCCTTTGGCGGGCAAGGCATGAACACGGCGGCGCGCGATGCCAACAACCTGTGCTGGAAAATCGCGAAGGTCCTGAACGGCATGGCCCCCGCCAGCCTGCTCGATACCTATGACGCAGAGCGCCGACCGCAGATCAGCGCTATCGTCAAATATTCGGTCCTGATCGGCCGTTTTGCCAATGTTCGATCCCGCCCCCTGGCCTATTTGCGCGATGCCATATTGCGCACCGTGCAACTCGCCCCAAAGGTGCGCCGGTTCTTCAGCGAAATGCGCTATATGCCCCGCCCTGCGATCCTGCGCGGGCTGATCGCACCGTCCACCCGATTTCAGTCCTTTGTCGGTGTAACATTTCCGCGCTGGTCGCTGCTGCGCGACAGCGGCCTGGTCCCTGTCGACGAATTGGCCGGCAACAACTTCTGCCTGCTTGGCATCGGCGTCGGCGCGCAGGATTTGATCGAGGCATCGCAGCATCGCTTGTGGCGCGATCTGGCGCCCACTCTTGCGGTCATCGGCCAGCCCGGAACCGGCCAAAGTCCGGGCGTTCATCACGGCAGTTTTGCGGGCGCCCCGCCGGCCGAGGCCGCATCATTGCAAGGCACCATCTGTGTCATTCGGCCCGACCGTTATGTTGCGGCCGTAACCACACCGGGCGCCGCAGCCGGGACTTTTGACACACTATACCAACAGCTTCAGGGAGGTCTCTCGACATGAGTGAAGCCTTTACGACGGTTACCCGGCAAACCGAAGCGGATCTGTTGCGGACCCTGACACGCTTTTACCGGTGTCTTGACGCCAACGACATCGCGAACCTGACATCGTTGATGGACGATACATTTCTATGGCCCCGCCAGGGTCGTGAATTGCGCAATGCCGACGACGTCACCTCCGCCTTGAGCGGGCGCGATCCGCGCCTGCATATTTTTCACCTGCTCAACAGCGTCACGTTCGAGGTGCTGGACGGCGATCGCATGGCCTATTCCGGCTATCTGACGGTCGTGCGGTCCTACGCCGATCCGGACCAGGCCGTGCGCATGCCGCCGCGCGGCGCCCAGTCGCTGCACGTCTGCGCAGGCGAGTTTACGAAAACCCCGCAAGGGTGGCGCATTTCGGCCATGGATGCCGGGCCGCCGCGTCTTCTCATCGACATTCCGGGAGAATAACCATGCGTTTGGTAACATTCATCACCGACCATGCAGATCGCCTTGGCCTCCAGAACGCGGACGGTTCGGTCACCGATCTGAACGCGGCGGGTTTCGACGCGGCGCATTCGATGCTCGACCTGCTGGATGGTGGGCCCGCCGTTCTTGACCGGCTGAAAAGCTGGCTGGCCGCAACGACGATCGACCCGGGCCATATCGTGGCGCAGGGCGGGGTCAGGTTGGCGGCGCCCATCCCGCACATGCGGCAAAACCTGCTGTGCGTAGGGCGAAACTACAAGCTGCACATCGAGGAATCCGCACGGGCGAAAGGCATTCCCGTCGCGTTTCCAACCGTTCCCGAGCTGTTTTCAAAGCCCGTCACAGCAATCATCGGCCACGGAGCCGGGATCAATCGCTATGCCGCGCTGACGCAAAAACTCGATTACGAAGTCGAACTGGCGATCGTCATCGGCCAGACGATCCGTGACGCAACGCCCGAGCAGGCCGAACAGGCCATCTTTGGCTATACCATCGTCAACGACATCAGCGCGCGCGACATGCAGATGGCACACAACCAGTGGTTCAAGGGCAAGGCGCTCGACACGTTTTGCCCGGTGGGACCGTGCATCGTGACAAAGGACGCTTTCGGCGATCCTGCGGGCCATCGGATCACCTTGCGCGTAAACGGTGAGACACGGCAGGATTCGACCACATCCGACCTGCTGTTCGATGTTCCGACCATCGTCTCCATCCTGTCTGCCGGACAGACGCTGAGGCCTGGCGATATCATCGCGACCGGCACACCCTCGGGCGTTGCATTTGGCATGCCCGTGCCAGCCTATCTTGAAGTGGGCGATGTGATCGAGGCCGAGATCGAGGGCATCGGCATATTGCGAAACCCCGTCATCACCTGACGCCGAAATTCGCTGGCCAACGTGCGACATGCCGTCACGGCAGGCCTTGTTGCGCCAAAATAACAACAATTAAGGGAGATAAATCATGAAAAAACAATCGCTTATATATTTCACCTCTTCGGCAGCAGCTTTGCTGGCCGGCCTTGTCAACCCGGCGCAGAGCGTTGCGCAGGCCGCAACGCCCCAAGCAGCGCCCGCAGCGAATAGCCCGGGCGCCCAGGCGGCAACGGCCGATGGTCCCGCCATCGCGGACATCGTCGTGACCGCGCAGCGTCGCCGGGAATCGCTGCAGAAAACGGCGGTTGTGCTGTCAGTCCTGTCGTCCGAGGCCCTCGCCCGCGCCGGTGTCACACAGCCGCAGGCGCTCGCCAGCATCCTGCCCGGCGTCCAGATCGGCAATGCCGGTCCGCTGTTGCAGGTATATGTCCGGGGCGTGGGCGATGCGGGTGTCGGGGCGACCAGCAATCCTGCGGTCGCGTTCAACATCGATGGCGTTTATGCGTCCAGGTCCCAGTCGATCTCGACCGAAATGTACGATGTCGACCGGGTGGAAGTGCTGAAGGGCCCACAAGGAACGCTTTACGGTCGAAACGCTACGGGCGGCGCAGTCAACCTGATCACGCGCAAACCCAAACTGGACGAATATTCGGCGCATCTGTCGGTGGAACATGGCAATTTCGAAAGTACCAGCGTCGATGCCGCCGTCAACATTCCGCTCGGCCCGACACTGGCCGCGCGCATTTCGGGCATTTACGTCAGCAAGGACGGCTACACATCCGAAGGTTTCGACGACGACAAGCACAAAGCCATCAGGGGCAAGCTGCTGTGGGAGCCATCGAGCAAATTTTCCGTTCTCCTGAACGGCAGCATCGGCCATGTCGGCGGCAAGGGCGGATCGTTTGCCGTCATCGTGAACAAGATACCCGGCCTGGCCAACCAGTCACCATGGCTCGACCAGACCGATCCCCGGGCACGCAGTTTCCTGCTCTCCAGCGTTGCACCCACGCTGCCCAAGACCCCCGGCACGCTCAATCCCCCATCGCCGAACGAAGCATTCCAGGATCTCAACTTCCGCAACGTCTCGGCCGAGATCAATGCCGACCTTGGCTTTGCCAATCTGACCGTCCTGCCCGCCTTTCGGCACATGGACATGCTGGACGAGCATCTGAACTTCCTGCGTGTGTCGACCGGCGCGGCTTTTGGAAACGTGCCCCAAAATCCGGAAACATCGGACGAAGCGACGCTCGAGGCTCGCCTGTCCAAGGACATCGGTGGCCTCAAACTCGTCGCTGGCGCCTACGCCTATCACGAAAACCAGTTTTCCCAATACGTCAACAAATCCGGGCTGATCCAGAATCTGGGTGCGCAATACGAACTCAACACGCGCAGTTACGCCGGGTTCGGCCAAGCAACTTATGCAATTACCTCAAAGATCAGGGCGATTGGCGGGTTGCGCTACACGACCGACGAACGTGCGATCAACGGCTATAGTGTCACGCTTGCTCCGTCGCTGAAATGCCCGGGCGTGGCCCCGACCTTTTGCCCCGCCGAAAGCTTCGAGGGTGAAAAGACATATCGCAAAGTATCCTGGAAAGGCGGCCTTGAAGCAGACGTCCTGGGCCAGGGAATGGCGAATGCAACGGTCAGCAGCGGCTTCAAGGGGGGCAGCTTCAACCCCGCGATCTCTCCAACCGCGGCACCGACCAGTCATGATGCCTCATCCTACGCGCCCGAGACACTGGTTGCTTACGAGATCGGCCTGAAAAACCGGTATTTCAACAACAAGCTGCAACTCAACCTCGAAGGTTTCTACTGGGATTACGACAATCTCCAGCAGGCGCGCATCGCGGTCAGCGGCGCAGGCAACTCGGCCTACAGTTTCGACAACGCCGGCAAGGCCCGCATGTTTGGCGGCAGCGCC
>Ga0302314_10002291_pt1 | contig 35529 bp, 36 predicted proteins | sample III_Palsa_N2_3_FD_200533 | JGI IMG/M metagenome (GOLD analysis project Ga0302314, IMG submission 200533) | Peat permafrost microbial communities from Stordalen Mire near Abisko, Sweden - III_Palsa_N2_3 | ecosystem: Environmental > Terrestrial > Soil > Palsa > Peat permafrost | place: Sweden...
ATCAGTTGACCGCGGGCGACGCCCTCGGCCGCCGCCGCTGCTTCGCAGAGCGAGAGGATCAGCCGTCCGACGCCCCGGCGTGCGAAGGCCGGGTTGGTGTACATGGCGCGCACCCGCGCCGCGTCCGTGGCCGGATCGAGCTGCCTCGCGTCGCGCAGCGCCGTGCTGTGGTCGCCGCCGTAGAGCGTGGCGCGCCGGCTCCAGCCGCCGCAGCCGGCCAGGACGCCATCCGCCTCGACCATGAAATAGGTCCTATCGGCGATTAGCTGGGTGTCGAGACCCATCGTCGCATGGCTGGCGGCGATCTCGGCTTCGCTGAGGAACCCGCGCTGCAACTCGGCGATGGCGCGCGCCATCAGCGTCCGCAGGGCCGGCAGGTCGGCCTCGCGCGCCAGCCTGTGGGTGAACGCCGACAGCAAGGGTGCGTCAGGCGAGGTTGTAGGCCCCGCCCTTTTCCAGGGCGCGCTTGAACGCCGGCCGCGCATGCAGGCGATCGACCCAGGCGGCGAGGTTGGGCTTGTCGGTCAGGCGGCCGAAGGCGCGGCCCACTTCGCCGACGAAACTCATCTGGATGTCGGCCCCGGTCAGGTCGTCGCCCATCAGGTAGGGCCGGCCGGCGAGCGCGCCCTCGACATAGCCAAGGTGATTGTCGGTCTCGCTGTCGATGCGGTCCTTGAGCGGCGCGCCGCCCTCGCCCAAGCGCATGGTGTAGAGGTTGAGCATCAAGGGCAGCATCGCCGAGCCCTCGGCGTAGTGCAGCCACTCGAGGTATTTCTCGCGCGCCTGCCCGCCCGCCGCCGGCTGCAGCCGGCCGCCGCCACGGCTGCGGATGATGTAGTCCACCGCCGCACCGGACTCGGCGAGGGTCAGGTCGCCATCGACGATCACCGGCGACTTGCCCAGCGGATGGGCGGCTTTCAGCTCCGGCGGCGCCAGGTTGGTGGTGGCGTCGCGCTGGTAGAACTTGATTTCGTAGGGCGTCTCCAGTTCCTCCAGCAGCCACAGGATGCGCTGCGAGCGCGAATTGTTGAGGTGATGGACGACGATCATGCGCGTTTCTCCCAGGCCGGCTTGCCGTCAGCAGAGCCCCAAAGCGGGCCCGGCGCAATGGGAGAGAACGCGTCCCGCCTCAGGCGAACGCTCCGGCCGTTCCCACCGTAAATCACCGTAGGGGCGGTGAATCCATGGTGTTTGCGGTCCGCCCCACCTGATCTGCGCCGTTAGTGACCGTAACAACGGCGGACGGGCGTTCGGCGGCGCTAGGACTGCACGGCGCTCCTGGAATTGGATGAGGTTGACGGGCGTGGGCGTAAGCCTGAACATATAGCGAACTTATTGCAAAATGTCAATCTCGTGCCTCGGGGATCGGGATGCGATCGCGACTTTTTTATCGTCTTCCGCCCCCTCGATGGGCCCAAGGTCCGACAATCGCGCCTATTTCGCCGTGACGCAGTCAGACTGGAACCCGAGAACCGGATTGTCGGTCTCGATCACCATGGGAAACGGTGCCGGTTTTGCTCCGCGTGGACTCGAGCTGAAATTGACCACCCGAAGGAAGGCGCTTGATTTGGAGAAGTACGCCTCCAGAGGCGCTCGATCCCCAACTCCGGCCGGAAGATCGCGGTATGGGCTCAGCCCAAATTCGCCGACGCGCACCAGATACCGGTAGGGCGCGCCGGAGAGCGACTCCCCGTCCTTCAAGTAGCGCTGAGCCTCGGATGGACTCAGACTCACGAACGAATCCGCGCGCAACTGCCTCTTCGCATCGAGCTGCATGGACGGGCTCACGATATACAGGCGACCGAGAGGTATCCGCGCCATGTCGTCGGGGGTCTTCGCTTCGGGGCTGTTGATGGCGCACCAGAGCGTCTCCGACTTCCCGGAAGCCGCTTCAACCGTCCCGGTCCAAAGGCAAAGACCCAAAAGTGAGATGTGAAGCGCCGCGAGAAGTAACCGCATAATCTTCCTCTTTGGTCGGCTTCGGCTTTGGCGGTCGCGCGCCGAAGGTCCCGATAGAGCGTTGCGCAGCCAACCCCACAGCGACAGGTGCAGCTATGCAGTCAGCATAGGCCAGAGTGTTCCTGGTCTTTGCTTTCATCCACGCCTCTATCGGAAAATATCGGTGCGGAAAGGCAATCGCGCTGCATGAAGATGCGCGAACCGCGAATTGCGCGCAAAGAATTGGCGTAGCCCGCACCGGCGTTGGGACCAGCCGGCCGCCATGGCGAAGGTCCCGCGAAACCGTTAGGCTCAGCGCAGCACCATGAGCGGCGTTTTCACCATCCTCATCCCCCTCGCCCTGGCGGCGGTCGCCATCACCCTAGGCGTCGGCGTCTACAGCCTGTTCCGGGGCGGCGATTTCTCCCGCACCTGGTCCAACAAGCTCATGCGACTGCGCGTGGTTCTGCAGTTCGTCGCCATCCTGATCGTGGTGGCGGCGGTGCTGTTGCGTCACACGCACGCATCCTGAGGCCCGGCGCATGGTCACCCTCAACCGCATCTACACCCGCGCCGGCGACGGCGGCTCTACGCGGCTCGCCAGCGGCGAGAAGGTCAGCAAGGCCAGCGCGCGGGTCGGCGCCTATGGCGAGGTGGACGAGCTTAACGCCGTGCTGGGCCTCGCGCGGCTGGAGACCGCCGCCGACGACGCCCTCGATCCCATGTTGGCCCGCATCCAGAACGACCTTTTCGACCTCGGCGCCGACCTGGCGACGCCCGCCCGCAAGGAAGGCGCGCCCGAGGCCCTGCGCATCGTCGCCAGCCAGGTCGAGCGGCTGGAGCGCGAGATCGACGCCTTGAACGCCGGGCTTGCGCCGCTGACCTCGTTCATCCTGCCTGGAGGATCGCGCGCCTCGGCCCATCTGCACCATGCCCGCACGGTGTGCCGGCGGGCCGAGCGAGTGGCGGTGGCCCTCGCGGCTGCCGAAAGCGCCGGCGATCACGCCCAGGCGATCCGCTACCTGAACCGCCTGTCAGACCTGCTGTTCGTCATGGCGCGCCATTCGAATGCGCGGGGGCAGGCGGATGTGCTGTGGGCGCCCGCGGCAACGCGGGCATGATCTTGTAGCCGGCGAAGGCCCCGCTGGTGAACCGGCGGATAGGGATGGGCGTCAGGCACTGTCGGTCCTGGGGGTCCCACCACAGATTCTCGCGGTCGCACTTCTGCTGCGGCAAGACGTAGAGGACCTGATAGCCGATCGCGCCCCCCGTCACGACGAGGAACAGGGCGAGGACGGTGAGTTTGGCGGTGGTGTACCAGCGTTCCATGGCGGCGCGTTCTTAGTCGCCCAACGCGCGCGGGGCCAGAGGGAACGGCGCCGCCACCGGCTTGCAAACCCCGCTCAAGGCGTTATTGCCCTCGCTTCCGCCCCCACCGAAGGGGCTGAATGGCGGAGAGGCCGATGAAGGTTCTGGTCCCGGTCAAGCGGGTGATCGACTACAATGTGAAGGCGCGGGTGAAGTCCGACCAGACGGGCGTGGACCTCGCCAACGTCAAGATGTCGATGAACCCGTTCTGCGAGATCGCGGTCGAAGAAGCCGTGCGCCTGCAGGAAAAGGGCGTCGCCACCGAGGTGGTGGTCGTCTCGATCGGCCCGATCCAGGCCCAGGAGACCATCCGCACGGCCCTGGCCATGGGCGCCGAGCGCGGCATCCTGATTCAGACCGACACCGATCCCGAGCCTCTGGAAGTGGCCAAGCTGCTGGCCGCCGTCGCTAAGGCCGAGGAACCCAGGCTGATCCTGATGGGCAAGCAGGCCATCGACGGCGACAACAACGCCGTGGGCCAGATGCTGTCGGCCCTGCTCGGCTGGCCGCAGGCGACCTTCGCCTCCAAGGTCGAGGTGACCGGCGATACGGCCAAGGTCACCCGCGAGGTGGACGGCGGCCTGCAGACCCTCGAGGTCGACCTTCCGGCCGTGGTCACCGCCGACCTGCGCCTCAACGAGCCGCGCTACGCCTCCCTGCCCAACATCATGAAGGCCAAGCGCAAGACCATCGACATCAAGACTCCCGACGACTTCGGCGGCCTGGGCGAAGGCCACCTCAAGGTGGTCAAGGTGGCCGAACCGCCCAAGCGCGTCGCCGGCGTGAAGGTGGAGAACGCGGCCGAGCTGGTCGCCAAGCTGAAGACCGAAGCGGGAGTGATCTGACATGGCCGTTCTCGTCGTCGCCGACCATGACAACGCCGAACTCAAGGACACCACGCTGAAGACCGTGACCGCCGCCCTGGCGATCTCGGGCGATGTCGACGTGCTGGTGGCTGGCAAGGGGATCGCCGCGGTGGCCGCCCAGGCGGCCAAGATCGCCGGTGTGCGCAAGGTTCTGACCGCTGAGAGCGACGCCCTCGGCCAGCACATCGCCGAGGCCCTGTCGGCCTGCATTGTGCCGTTGATGGCGGGCTACGACGACCTGCTGACGCCGGCGACGACCGTGGGCAAGAACTTCGCCCCGCGTGTGGCCGCCCTGCTCGACGTCGCCCCGATCTCCGACGTGCTCGAGGTGGTCGACGCCGACACCTTTGTGCGGCCGATCTATGCCGGCAACGCGCTGGAGACGGTGCATTCCTCCGACGCCAAGAAGGTCATCACCGTGCGCGCCACGGCGTTCAAGGCCGCCGAGGACGGCGGTTCGGCCGCCATCGAAGCGGTCGACGCCGGACCCGGCGCGCCGCACACGCGTTTCGTCTCCGAAGAGATCGTCAAGTCGGATCGGCCCGAGCTGGCCGGCGCCAAGATCGTCGTCTCCGGCGGCCGCGCCATGGGTTCGGCCGAGGAATTCCACCGGGTCATCGAGCCCCTGGCCGACAAGCTCGGGGCTGCGGTCGGCGCCTCGCGCGCGGCGGTGGACGCCGGCTATGCGCCCAACGACTACCAGGTCGGCCAGACCGGCAAGGTGGTCGCGCCGCAGCTCTACATCGCCATCGGCATCTCCGGCGCCATCCAGCACCTGGCCGGCATGAAGGATTCCAAGGTCATCGTGGCGATCAACAAGGACGCCGACGCGCCGATCTTCCAGGTCGCCGACTACGGCCTGGTGGCCGACTACAAGACCGCCGTGCCGGAGCTTATGGAAGCCCTGACCGCCGCCGGTAAGTGAGGCCTTCGCTGCATTGCAGCAAATGCTTGGCGCCGGCCGTCGCCTGTGTGTTAGAGAACGGTCACAAGCAGCGGAACGAAGGAGCGGCGCGGCCGTCCCGGCGGCGCCCTAGGCGACCTGAATGACGAAGATCGAGACGGTGGGGGTCATCGGCGCGGGCCAGATGGGCGGCGGGATCGCTCATGTCTGCGCCCTGGCGGGTTATGAGGTGCGGCTGAACGACCTCTCGGAAGAGAGGATCCACGAGTGCCTCACCCACATAGATCACAATCTGGCGCGGCAGGTGGCGCGTGGGATCGTGGAAGAGGCCGACGCAGAGGCGGCCCTCAAGCGCATCAAGCCGACCCCCGACCTCAAGTCCATCGGTCAGACTGACCTCGCCATCGAGGCGGCCACCGAGGACGAGGTCATCAAGAAGAAGATCTTCACCGCCCTCACGCCGCACCTCGGGCCCACGACACTGCTGGCTTCCAACACCTCCTCGATCTCGATCACGCGCCTGGCCTCGGCCACCGACCGGCCGGAACGGTTCATCGGCCTGCACTTCATGAACCCGGTGCCGCTGATGAAGCTGGTGGAGATCATCCGCGGCATCGCCACGGGCGCCGACACCTATGAGACCGCGGTCTCCTTCGCCCGCTCGCTTGGCAAGACCACCGCCAACGCCGAGGATTTCCCCGCCTTCATCGTCAACCGCGTGCTGGTGCCGATGATCAATGAGGCGATCTACACGCTCTATGAGGGTGTCGGCACGGTGGACGCCATCGACACGGCCATGAAGCTCGGCGCCAACCATCCGATGGGTCCGCTTGAGCTCGGTGATTTCATCGGCCTGGACACCGTGCTGGCGATCATGAACGTGCTGCACGAGGGCTTGGCCGACTCCAAGTACCGGCCCTGCCCCCTGCTGGTGAAATACGTCGAGGCCGGCTGGCTCGGCCGCAAGACCCAGCGCGGCTTCTACGACTATCGCGGCGACCACCCGGCGCCCACGCGCTGAACTACCAAATCACCTCGGCCCCGTAGGCACGGATTCGCTCATCGGCGGAGAGCAATGCGATACCCTCTGCAAGGGCCTGCGCGACCAATATTCGGTCGAACGGATCGCCGTGGTGACGAGGTAACCTCCCGGCCGCCGCAGCGTGGGCCGGCGTGACGGATAGCCAAGTAAATCCCAATCCCGTCAGCGCCCGCTCCAAGTCCGCCGGCAGACGCCCAAGGGCTGGTTCACGGTCACGTTTGAACTCGACCTCGTAGGCGATCACGGCGCTCAAGACGAGTTCATTCTCCGGCGACTCGATGGCGATCCGAGCAGGACCACTCAGCCGTGCGGGCTCGATCGTCGCCCAGACGAGCGCATGGGTGTCGATCAGTAGCTTCACGTCTTCGGAAAGACCGAGGTGGCGGCGAGATCCTCGAGATCAGTGTCTGGCCGCAGGAACAGAGCTGGATCGGTCAACGGGCCGTATTGCGCCCAAACCCCGAGAATGCGGCCCTTGCCGGCCGGGTTGGATCCGGTGGGGTTCAATGACACCACGGGTTTGCCGCCCCGCGCGATTACGACTTCCTCGCCGGCTTCCGCGCGGGCGATGAGCTCCGAGAGCCGCGCCTTTGCCTCGGCCACGTTCATCTGGATGGTCATGCGATTCGCGTACCATGTCGCTGTAGATTAGTCCAACAACATGGACCATCTAGGTCGCGATTGACGCCGGCGGCGGGCGTCTCTACCCGCCGGAGCGTGACTCAATTCATTCATAGCCTCGGCACCCTGGCCGGGCGGTACGACACCCTGTTGTGTGACGTGTGGGGCGTGATCCACAACGGCCGCGAAAGTTTTCCCGCCGCCTGCGAGGCCTTGATCCGCTGGCGGGCGGAGGTCGGGCCGGTGGTGCTGATCTCCAACGCCCCCCGCCCCGAAGGCTCGGTCGCCGTTCAGCTCGACGGCCTTGGCGTCCCGCGCGCCGCCTGGAGCGCGGTCGTCACCTCGGGCGACGTCAGCCGCGGACTGCTGGCCGCACGCGCGCCGGGGCCGGCCTTCCGCATCGGCCCGGCCAAGGACGATCCGCTGTACGAGGGCCTCGGGCTCGCTTTCAGCGGGCCGGAAGAGGCCGCTTTCGTCGCCTGCAGCGGCCCCAATGACGAGGATGTGGAGACGCCGGAAGACTACCGCGCCGTCCTCACCCTGGCCGCCGGCCGCAGCCTCGAGATGATCTGCGCCAACCCCGACCTGGTGGTCCAGCGCGGTAATGCGTTGATCTATTGCGCCGGCGCCTTGGCGGGCCTCTACGAGGACTTGGGCGGTCGGGTGATCCAGGCCGGCAAGCCGTTCGCGCCGATCTACGATCTGGCCTTGGCGCGCGCCGGCGGTCCGGACCGCGCGCGGGTGCTGACGATCGGCGACGGCCTGCTGACCGACCTCGCCGGCGCCCGCGCCCAGAACCTCAGCGCTCTCTTCGTCGCCGATGGCGTGCACGCGGCCGACGCGCTGGATGCGTCCGGCCGGGTCGATGAGGCCGGCCTCGCCCGCTTGCTCGCGGCCGCGCCGCCGGCCTACGCCATCGCCGCGCTCCGCTGGTGAACCCCTCGCCATCGCGCGCGAACCCGCTAAAAGCGGTGGCGATCTCCCGGGGGATTTGACGCTGGCCTTCAAGGTCGTCCACGGCTGGAAGAACCTCGACGCCACCGACAAGGGGGCGGCCGTGGCGCTGGGCAATTTCGACGGCGTCCACCTGGGCCATCAGAAGGTGATCGCCGACGCGGCGGCCGCCGCCCACGCGCTCTCCGCCCCGCTCGGCGTCATCAGCTTCGAACCGCACGCGCGCATGCACTTCGAGCCCGACGCCCCGCCATTCCGTCTCAGCAATCCGCATCAGCTGGCGCGGGTCGTCGAGGGTCTGGGCGCCGACCGCCTCTATCTGCTGCCCTTCGGTGTCGAGATGGCCAATTTCACCGACCGCGCCTTTGCCGAGACCGTGCTCGCCAAGGGCCTGGGCGTGCGCCACGTGGCCATCGGCTTCGACGTCACCTTCGGCAAGGACCGCAGCGGCGATCCCGCCTCCATGCGCCGCTATGGCGAGGAGCTCGGGTTCGGGGTCTCGGTGGCGAAGCCGGTGGCCGTGGAGGGCGTTAAGCTGTCGTCCACCGCCGTGCGCGAGGCCCTGCGCGAGGGTAAGCCCGACATCGCGGCCCGGATCCTCGGCCGGCCGTTCGCCATCGAGGGGGTGGTGCAGAAGGGCCGCCAGCTCGGCCGCAAACTCGGCTTTCCCACCGCCAATGTGCCGCTGGGCGACTATGTCGCGCCGATGTTCGGGGTCTACGCCACCCGCACGCGTCTCAACGACGGCCGCCGGCTGGGCGGGGTCGCCAACATCGGCGTCAATCCAACCACAGGCGTCGTCGAGCCGCGCCTGGAAGTGTGGTTGTTCGACTTCGACGAGGACATCTACGGCGAGACCATCGAAACCGAGCTTATCGCCTTCCTGCGCCCGGAGGAGAAGTTCCCGTCCATCCCGGCCATGGTCGAGCAGATCTGGCGCGACGCCGCCCGCGCCCGCCAGCTGGTCGCCCAGGACGCCTGAGCGCCCCCTATCGGCGGGCGAGCGCCTCTGCTACATGCGGCGCATGACCCGGGTCCGGACAACGACGCGAATTAACCGCCCGGCGTGACGCCGATCTCGAGCGCGCGCCGGGTCATCCATCGCTGTCCCTTCGTTTCGAACCTGAGTGGATTCTCATGGCCGACGACGCCGAACCGCCCAAGCGCGACTATCGCGAAACCGTTTTCCTGCCCCAGACGCCGTTCCCCATGCGCGCGGGCCTGCCCCAGCTCGAGCCGAGGATCTTGGACGGCTGGGAGAACCTCTACGCCGACGTGCGCGGCGCGCGCCGGGCCGCCGGCGCGCCGCTGTTCGTGCTGCACGATGGCCCGCCCTACGCCAACGGCGCCATCCACATCGGTCACGCCCTCGATAAGCTGCTGAAGGACTTCGTCGTCCGCTCGCGCTTCGCGCTGGGCTATGACGTCGACTATGTGCCCGGCTGGGACTGTCACGGCCTGCCGATCGAGTGGAAGATCGAGGAGGCGTTCCGGGCCGAGGGCCGGGCCAAGGACGAGGTCAGCAAGGCCGAGTTCCGCGCCCGCTGCCGCGACTACGCCGCCAGCTGGATCGCCGAACAGTCGCGCGAGTTCCAGCGCCTGGGCGTCGTCGGCGACTGGGCGCGCCGCTACGCGACCATGGACTTCAGCTCCGAGGCGGCCATCGTCGTCGAGTTCCACAAGTTCCTCGCCTCCGGCCAGGTCTATCGCGGCTCCAAGCCGGTGATGTGGAGTCCGGTGGAGCGCACGGCTCTGGCCGACGCCGAGGTCGAGTACCACGACCACGTCTCGCCGACGGTGTGGGTGAAGTTCCCGGTGAAGCTTGCACTCAGCACTCCCGGCACGGACGAGGGCGTCGCCAGAAAGGCCCTCTTGGCGAACGGGTCGATTGTCATCTGGACGACCACGCCCTGGACCATCCCCGCCAACCGCGCCGTCGCCTACAATCCCAAGGTCGGCTACGGCGTCTATGAGGTCGAAGCCCTCGAGGAGGGCCTGCCCTTCGCGCCCTGGGCGAAGATCGGCGAGCGCCTGATCGTCGCCGAGAAGCTGGCCGAGGATGTGCGCCAGGCGGCGAAAATCAAATCATGGCGGCATCTCGCCACCCACGATCCCGACGGCCTCATGCTCGCCCATCCTCTGGCGGCGCTCGATCCAGGCTACGGCTTCGGCGTCCCGCTGCTGGCCGGCGACCACGTCACCGACGACGCCGGCACGGGCTTTGTCCATACCGCGCCGGGTCACGGGGCCGACGACTACGCCGTCTGGCTCGCCAGCGGCCGTCGCGACATCCCCGAAACCGTCGACGAGGACGGCGCCTACTACCCCGATGTGCCGCTATTCGGCGGGCTGAAGGTCCTGGAGACCGAGGGCAAGAAGGCCGGCAAGTTCGGTCCGGCCAACACCGCGGTGATCGACAAGCTGATCGAGGCCGGAAACCTTCTGGCGCGCGGGCGGCTGGAGCACAGCTATCCGCACTCCTGGCGGTCCAAGGCCCCGGTGATCTTCCGCAATACGCCGCAGTGGTTCATCCGCCTGGACGCGCCGCTCAGCGACGAGGTCCACGCCGGCGCGACCCTGCGCGAGACCGCGCTGGCGGCCATCGACGCCACGGCCTTCTATCCGGAAGCCGGCCGCAACCGCATCCGCTCCATGGTCGAGACCCGGCCCGATTGGCTGATCAGCCGCCAGCGGGCCTGGGGATCGCCCCTGGCCATGTTCGTCGACAAGGCGACGGGGGAGCCGCTGGTCGACGCCGACGTCAACGCCCGCATCGTCGATCTGATCCGCCTGGAGGGCGCCGACGCCTGGTTCACCCGACCGGCGAGCGACTTCCTCGGCAATCGCGATCCCGAGGCCTATGAAAAGGTCGAGGACATCCTCGACGTGTGGTTCGATTCCGGCTCGACCCACGCCTTCACCCTCGAAGGCCGCGACGACAGCCACTGGCCGGCCGACCTCTATTCGGAAGGCTCGGACCAGCACCGCGGCTGGTTCCAGTCCTCCCTGCTGGAGGCCTGCGGCACGCGCGGGCGTGCGCCCTACAAGGCGGTCATGACCCACGGCTTCACCCTCGACGAGAAGGGGGAGAAGATGTCGAAGTCGCTTGGCAACAGCATCGAGCCGCAGACGATCGCGACCGAGAGCGGGGCCGAGATCCTGCGCCTGTGGGCGGCCCTGACCGACTATTCCGAAGACCAGCGCATCGGCCGCACCATCCTGCAGACCACCACCGACGCCTATCGCAAGCTGCGCAACACCCTGCGCTATCTGCTAGGCGCGTTGGCCGGCTTCGAGGACGCCGAGGCGATGGGCCTGGACGACATGCCGCCCCTGGAGCGCTACATCCTGCATCGCCTGTGGGAATTGGACGGCGAGGTGCGCGAGGCCTACCTCGGCTATCGCTTCTCCGACGCCGTGCGCGCCCTGGCCGACTTTTGCTCCAACGACCTGTCAGCCCTGTTCTTCGATATCCGTCGCGATGCGCTCTATTGCGATCGGCCCGATTCGCTACGCCGGCGGGCATGCCGGACGGTGATGCAACTGGCCTTCGAACGCCTGACGATCTGGCTGGCGCCGGTGATCCCCTTCACCATGGAAGAGGCCTGGACGACCAGGTTCCCGGATGCCGACGCCAACAGCCTGCGCGAATTCCCGGCGACCCCCGCCGCCTGGCGCAATGAGGCCGAAGCGGCGCGATGGGCCAAGATCGAGCGCGTCACCCGCGTGGTCACCGGCGCCCTGGAGATCGAGCGGCGCGACAAGCGCATCGGCGGGGCGCTGGACGCCGCGCCGTTGGTCCATGTCGCCGAGCCGGACCTTTTGGCGGCGTTCGAGGGGCTGGACGCGGCCGAGGTCTTCCGCACCAGCCAGGCGAGCCTGCTCGCCGGAGATGGGCCCGTGGGCGCCTTCCGCCTGCCTGAGGTCGCCGGCGTCACGGTCGAGCCGCTGAAGGCCAAGGGTCGCAAATGCGCCAGGTCGTGGCGCATCCTTCCGGAGGTAGGGAGCGATCCGCGCTATCCCGACCTTTCCCTGCGCGACGCCGACGCCGTCGCCTGGTGGGACGCGCACCGGTTATGAGCCTCGTTTCGCGCGCCGGCGCGCTCGCCTATGGCCTTGCGGTCGCCGTGGTCGTCGCCGATCAGGCGGTGAAGTCCTGGGTGGTCAACGGGCTGCGCCTGGCGCTCGGCGATCCGCGGCCGGTGTGGGGACCGCTGCGCCTGACCCTGGTGGAGAACGCCGGGGTGAGCTTCGGCCTGTTCCAGAGCGACGCGCCGTGGACGCGCTGGGCCCTGGCGGCCTTCGCCCTGGCGGTCGCCGCGGCCCTGGCTCTCTGGGTGCGCCGCGCGGACAAGACTTTCACCGGCGTGGCGCTGGGCCTGGTGATCGGCGGCGCGCTGGGCAATTTCGCCGACCGCGTCCGCTTCGGAACGGTAGTGGACTTCGTGGATGTCACCGCGCTGCACTTCCCGTGGGTGTTCAACCTGGCCGACAGCGCCATCACCATCGGCATCGTTCTGCTGCTGGCCGAGAGCTTCCTCCAGCCCAAGCCCGCCGCCTCGTGATCGACCGTGGCGCGCCGCCCGCGAATGCGATAACGAGAGGCCGGGGCCGGGGCGGTCCACGTCGGGAACCTTGAGATTCATGCGAGTCAGTCTTGTCGCCGCATCCGTAGCGCTCGTCGGCGCGACCGCCCTCAGTGGATGCAACAGCATGTCCAAATCGCTGGGCATGGCCAAGGTGACCCCGGATGAGTTCCGGGTTGTGACCAAGGCCCCGCTGACCGTTCCGCCTGACTTCTCCTTGCGCCCGCCCTCGCCGGGCGAACCGCGGCCGCAGGAGCTGCAGCCCGAGAGCGCCGCGCGCATCGCGCTGCTTGGCGAACGCGACGCCGCCAACCGCAGCGACGGCGAAAAGCTGCTCGACACCAAGGCCGGCGGCGACAAGGCCGACCCGCTGATTCGCTATGTGGTCGACGACGAATTCGGGGCCATCGCGCACAAGGACAAGAGCTTCGCCGACTGGGTGATGTTCTGGCGCAGGGGCACGGCCCCGGAACCGGCCGACGCGGCGCTGGCGGCTAACACCTCCACGCCTATCGACCCCGCGATCGAGACCAAGCGCATCCAGGGCCTGACCGGAAATCAGCCGGTGATCATCGCCCGCGAAGGCTCCAGCAAGGTCAAGCTTCCGGGGCTTTAGCGAACCTCACGCCTCCGGCTGAAGATTCCAGGGCGAGTGACGGAGGTGGCGTGCGCCACGCTGGCTGACTGGCTCGAGGATTCGTTCGGTCAATTCCGGCTCCTTTTCGCGCAGGATCGCGGCCGTCGCCGAGGGAAACAACGGCAGGGGCGGCTCGCGGGCAGCCTTCAGGGCGCCCACGAAGGAATCGCGCCAGACATTCACGTCCGTGGCGCACACGCCCTCATAGAGACGCTCCCAGCGGCGGACGCGTTCATCCAGCGGCATGGTCAGCGCGATCTTCAGCGCTTCGGACATCTCCTCGCGGCTGTAGGGGTTCACGATCACCGCGTCGGTCATCTGCCGCGCCGCGCCGGCGAAGCGCGACAGGACGAGCACGCCCGGATCCTCCGGATCCTGAGCCGCGACATATTCCTTGGCCACCAGGTTCATGCCGTCGCGCATTGGCGTCACCAGGCACACCCGGGCCGCGCGATACATGCCCGCCAGCTCGTCGCGTCGGAAGTTGCGGTAGACATAGCGGATCGGCGTCCAATCGACATCGGCCCACCGGCCGTTTATGCGCCCGGCCAGGCCGTCGACGCGTACGCGCAGGTCCTGATAGGCCTCCACGTCTTGGCGTGAGGTCGGCGCCACCTGCAGATAGAGCACATCGCGCCGCAGCTCAGGATTGTCTTCCAGGAACTGCTCGAAGCCCTGCAGGCGCTCCTCCAGCCCCTTGGAGTAGTCCAGCCGGTCAACCCCCAGGATGAGGTGGCGGAACAGGCTGTGAGCCGCTAGCCGGTCGTGGGCGCGAGCGGCCACCGGGGATGTCGCCAGGGCCCGAAAAGTGGCGACGTCGAGACCGATGGGAAAGGCGCTGGCCTTCAGGCGCGCGCCGAACGCCTGCAACCGCCCGTCCGCCGTCCAGGCCCCGCCGGCTTCGCCGAGGACGTAGGATTCGAACGCCCACAGCCACTCGTCGGTCTGAAAGCCCACGAGGTCGTAGGCGAACATCGCCTCCACCAACTGCCGGTGCCGGGGCAGGGTGGTGATGAGCTGCGGCGCCGGCCACGGGATGTGCAGGAAGAAGCCGATGGGATTGGTGACGCCCAGCCGGCGCAGCTCCCGGCCAAGCGGGATCAGGTGATAGTCGTGGACCCAGATGAGGTCGTCGGGCTGGACGAGCGGCGCGAGGGTTTCGGCGAAACGGCGGTTCACACGCTCGTACCCCTCGCCATAGGAACGGTCGTAGGCCGTCAGGTCGATCCGGTAGTGAAACAGCGGCCAGAGCGCGGCGTTGGCGTAGCCGTTGTAATATTCCTGGAAGTCGGCTTCCTCGAGATCGACGGTCACGACGGTGACATCGTCGGCCAGCCACCGCTCGATCTCGCCGGTGAAGGTTTCGGTCGTCCGACCGCTCCAACCGAACCAGAAGCCGGAATATTCCCGCAGCGCGGCGCTGAGCGCGACCGCCAGCCCGCCGGCGGGGGCCCGGCCCTTGCTTTCGGGCGCGTTCACGCGGTTCGAGACCACGATCAGTCGGCTCATCGCACCGAACTCCAGGGGCGAGACAGCAAAACGGCGCAGTTGATCAATCCTACTAGCGAGTAGGTCTGCGGATAGTTCCCCCATAGAGCGCCGTCGGTCAGGCTGGAGTCCTCCGAGAGCAGCCCTGCATGGTTGCGCTTGGCCAGCATGTCCTCGAACAACCGGCGGGCCTCCTCCGTCTCCCCGGCCAGGTACAGGCCTTCGATGAACCAGAAGGTGCAGAAGTTGAACGCGGTCTCCGGGACGCCGAAATCGTCCGCCTCGTCATAGCGCAGGAAGTTCGAGCCCCGGCGCAGGCGTTTTTCCAACGCCCGCAGGGTTTCGAGATTCCTGGGATCGTCGGCGGCGAGGAACCGCAGATCGACGAGCTGGGTGAGGCTGGCGTCGAGTTCCGCACCGCCGAAAGTGGCGGCGAAGTGCTGGCCCTTCTGGTCCCACGCCTTGGCCTCGATGTTGGCGCGGATGAGCGCGGCGCGCTCGGTCCACAGGCTGACACGGTCGGGCAGGCCCAGCTTCTCGGCCACATTGGCGAGCCGGTCGCACGCCGCCCAGCACATGGCGGCGGAATAGGTGTGCACGGCCGACTTCGTCCGCAGCTCCCAGAGGCCTGCGTCGGGGGTGTCGTGGACCGCGAACGCCCGCTCACCTTGTCGCTCGAGGGCCTCGAAATCGACGCGGGTGGGCGGCCGGATCAGCCGCTCGTCGAAGAAGGCGTGGGCGGTGGAAAGCACTATCTGACCATAGACATCATGCTGAATCTGCTCGTGGGCCTGGTTGCCCACCCGCACCGGCCCCATGCCGCGATAGCCAGCCAAATGACCGACGATCCGCTCGGTCAGGATCGGCTCGTAACCGACGCCATAGACAGGCTGGATCTGACCGCCGTTCGCCCCATCCATGATATTGCGCAGATAGACGAGATAGTTCTCCATGATGTCGACCGCGCCCAGGCGGTTGAGGGCCTGGACCACGTAGTAGGCGTCGCGGATCCAGCAGTAGCGGTAGTCCCAGTTGCGGCCGCTGTCCGGCGCCTCGGGGATCGATGTGGTGAGGGCCGCCACGATGGCGCCCGTCTCCTCATAGGTGCAAAGCTTGAGGGTGATCGCGGCGCGGATCACCGCCTCCTGCCAGTCGAGCGGGATCGCCAGCGAGCGCACCCAGTCGCGCCAGTCGCCCAGCGTATCGTTCAACATCCCATTCGCCGTCGACAAAACCTCGCCCTGGAACGGCTCGTCGGGCCCCAGAAACAGGGCGATCGGCTTTTCCAGGCGGAACACCCGCTCGGCGGTGATGTGCGTCACCGGCGCGTTAGTCGTCAGCCGCAGAGTGATGTCCTGGCCGACATAACGGATGTGGTTGGTGCCGCTGGTCGACGGCGTGGCCGTCCGCCCCCAATCACGGGTCGGCCGCATGCGGATGCGGATACGCGGCGCCCCCGAAACGGGGCGGATCAGGCGGATGAAGGAGGCGGGCCGGTAGCTACGGTCGTAGAGGCGGAATCGTGGGGCGAAATCGATGATCTCGGCCACCGCGCCCGCCGCGTCCGTGAGCTCGGTCCGCAGGACGGCGGTGTTGCGCAGATAGGACTGGGTCGCCGTCTGCTGGGCAACCAGATCGACCGACCACAGGCCGAGCGCGTCTTCGTCCGACGGGTCGCCCCCGGACAGGAGCTGGGAGAAGAACGGATCGCTGTCGACGCGCGGCGCGCAGCACCACACGATCCGGCCCTGGCGGTCCACCAGCGCGCTGATGGCGCAGTTGCCGATCGGCGCGAGATCGAGGTCGTTCAAGCCTCGCTCTCCAGGACCGCGTTCAGCCACGCTCGCGCCGCAGCTACGCCCGGCAGGGCGTAGCTGGCGTCCGTCGGCCGCCGGCCGCCGACGACGACGCCGGAGCCGCCGAGGCGTCGCACGGCCCGGAAACCATCCTCGTCGGTCAGGTCGTCGCCCAGGAAGACCGGCGTGCAGCCAGCGAACGGCGGCTCCGCCATGAAGGCCTCGATCGCGCCGCCCTTGTCCGGCCCGGGCGCGCGGATCTCTATGACCATGTCGCCTTCCTGGACCGAGAGATTGAGCCGCGATCCCAGACGCCGCACCAAGTCGCGGCAGGCAGGTGCGACCTCGGGGCTGCGGCGGTAGTGCAGGGAGACGGCGGGGCCCTTGTCCTCCACCAGCAAGTTCGGGTCGGCGGCGGCGAAGGCGCGGATGTCGGCCAGCGCCTCCTGCATCGGCTCGGCGCCGGCCGCCGCGAAAACGCGTCCGTCGGATGTGCGGCGGGCCAGGCCGTGGACGGCGCCCAGCGCCGGGACGCGCCCCTCCAGCACCCTGTCCAGGTCGGCGAGCGCCCGCCCGCTCACCACGGCCAGACGACCGTTCAGCCTGGCGAGGAGGGCGTCGAGCAGGCGGCGGCGCGCCTTGTCCGGTCCGACGGCCTGCGGCGTCAGCTCAAGCGGCGCGATGGTGCCGTCCAGATCGAGAAATAGGGATGTCGAATCGAGGCGAAGCGGCGGCGGCGCCTGGAGAGCGTCACTGTCACGCGGCGTCTCGGCCATTCGAAGATCGGGCATTTGCCTTCCTGGCTGTGTGGCGCGGGCCTATGGCGTGCGCCGGTCGCCCCTACTCTTCAACCACAAGCGCGACCGGCCCCTCGGATTTGGCGGTGACCGCCCTGCGCTCGCCCGGACGCCGGATCTCGATATCGAGGGTCGATCCGGCAATATCAAACCGCTCGAGGTCGATTCGTTCCACTCCTTCGGGCAGGACACGCACCACGCCGGGGCCTCAGCCGCAGGCGCCTGAGCGCGACAGCGTCAGGTAATTGGCCGCGGCCGCCGCGCCGTTGGCGGCATGGGCGCCCAGGGCCTTGGCCGCACAGGCGTCGCCGCGCCCGGCCGCGCTACGGAGCAGGCTGAGGGCCTCGGCTCCGTCCCGAGCCGGGTCGCCACCGGCGGCGGCGTGGGGCGGCGGCGCGCTGGGCGCATTCGGACCCCGCACCCGCCAGATCGCCTCGCGCAACTGAGCTAGGAACGGCTCCACGTGCAGATGAGCGCCCTGGGTTCCGTGCACGCCCTCGGGAAACAGGCGCCGGTAGGCCACGCCCGACTGCCGGATCCTCGTCGCCGCCTGGTCGGGCGACAGGCCCTTGACGACGATGTCATAGGCGCCGGGCGCGTCGGGCGTCCCCATGGAATGGCGAGACACGACGCCGACCGGCACGGTCAGGGCCCCCTCGGCCCGCAGCCGGTTCTCGGTGGCCATCGACCGGTAACCGCCCGTCTCGCGCCAGCGGCCCTGGCCGAAGACGCGGTCCATATTGGTCTTGAAGCCGGTCTGGTCGGCGGGGGCGGCGGCCTCCTTCGGCGGCCCCTCGGCGTTGATCAGGGCCAGGTCGAGCGTGGCCGAGGCGTCGCCATGGCCGGCGGCCTGGCGATACCACCTCGCCGCCTCGATCGGGTCGGCCGGCACGCCCTCGCCTTTGTCGTACATCGCCGCTAGACGGGCTTCGGCGTCCGCATAGCCCTGATTGGCGGCCTTGAGCTGCCAGGCCGCCGCCTGCGCCAGATCGCGACGCACCCCGCGCCCCTCCTGATACAGCAGGCCGAGGTTGTATTGAGCGCCGGGATTGCCCTGGTCGGCGGCCTTGCGGAACCACATCGCCGCGGCGGCGGGGTCAGTCGGGACGCCTTGGCCTTGGGCGTAGAGCCGGCCGAGATTGTATTCGGCCGCCGCATTTCCCTCCCCGGCGGCCTGGCTGAACAGCCGCAGCGCCTGGGCGTAGTCGCGCCGGCCGAGCGCCGCCTGGGCGTCGTCGTACGGAGTCGCCAGCGCGCCTCCGGCCCATAGCAGGGCGGCGGCGCACAGAGTTGAGAGCATGGCGGGCGATCCGCGCACGCTGCCTCCAGTCTGTCCAAGGAGCCGAGGCCGGCGGAGGGCGGAAAATAGCCCCCGTCCCGGCCGAATGCCACCGGGGTGCGACGCTATCCCGCAGCATTGCCGTCTCAGGCGCTTTCCAGGCGTCGAACGGGTCGACTAAGGTGAGGTAAGGACGCCGGCCAACGAAGCGTTCCCCCCAACAGGAGGACGCGCATGACCGAGCTCATCCAGGAGGCCGATCTCAGTCCGGCGGCCTCGATCCCTTCGCCGCCCGGCGCCCGCCTGCCTTTCGGTGGAGTCTGCTGGTCGCTCTTCGAGGGCGTGCGCGACCCCTATGTGATCCTGGTCACGATCTACATCTTCATGCCCTACGTGGCGGCGACCGTGGTCGGCGATCCGGTGCGCGGCCAGGAAGTCATCTCGCAATGGAGCCAGTATTCCGGCTGGGCGGTGATGGCCACGGCGCCGTTCCTGGGCGCCTCCATCGACAAGCTCGGCGGCCGCAAGATCTGGCTGGGCGTCATCGTCGTCCTCATGGTTCCGATGATCGCCGCCCTGTGGTGGACCAAGGCCGACGGGACCGGCCTGACCATCCTGGAGACCATGGCGCTGACCACGGTCATCGGTGTCCTGTTCAGCTGGTCGGAGGTGCTGCACAACTCCCTGCTTGTGCGGGCGGCGGGGATGTCGGCCGCGCACAAGGCCTCGGGCCTCGCCTTGGCCCTCGCCAACCTGTTCGCGGTGCTTGCGCTAGGCTTCACCGCCTGGGCCTTCGCCCTGCCCGGCCTGCCGCAGACGGCGAGCTGGGGCTGGCTGCCGCACGAGCCCCTGTTCGGCCTCAGTCGCGCGGCGCATGAACCGGAGCGTGTCGTCGCCCTGATGGCCGCCGGCCTGTTCGCGCTCGGCGCCATTCCCCTGTTTCTGTTCACCCCCGACGCGCCCCCGACCGGCGTGAAGGTCCTGAGCGCGTTCAAGGCCGGCGCGTCCGAGCTCATCTCCATGGTGAGGACGGTGGGACGCATCCGCAACGCGGCCGTCTACCTCGTCTCGCGCATGTTCTTCTACGACGGCATGACCTCCATCCTGATCTACGCCGGGGTCTACGCCGTGGGTGTGATGAAGTGGGGGGCGCTGGAGATGCTGCTCTTCGGCGTCATCCTGTCGATCCTGGCGACATTCGGGGGCGTGGTCGGCCTGTGGCTCGATCACGCGGTCGGACCCAAGCGCGCGGTCCAGATCGAGATCGCCATGAGCTTGCTGGGCATCCTGGCCATGCTCGGCATGGGGCCGAACGTCATCCTCTATCTCTGGCATTGGGATCCGGCGGCGCATGCGCCGATCTGGAACGGACCCTTCTTCCGCACCGTTCCGGAGCGGGTGTTCCTGGCCATCGGATTTTCCAACGCCGTGTTCATTACCGCCCATTTCGCCTCCAGCCGCACGCTGCTGACGCGCCTGACGCCGCCGGAGCAGACCGGCGCCTTCTTCGGCGTCTTCGCCCTTTCTGGCACGGCGACGAGCTGGCTGGGGCCATTCCTGGTCAATCAGGGGACGCGCATCTTCAAGACGCAGCAGGGTGGTTTCGCCACCATCACCCTCCTGCTGGCGGTGGGTCTCGCCGGCCTGATGTTCGTGCGCGGCGGCGGGCGGGAGACCGCGACCTTGCCTGCGCGGTCGCCGGAAGGCTAAGCGACCGCCCATGACGTTTTCATTGTTCAGCCGCCGGCTCCTGGCGGCGAGTCTCCTGGCCGCGAGCGCAACCGCATTCGCCGCCCCTGCCGCCAAGATCGTCGCCCTCGACGGCTGGACCCGTCCCGTCGCCCAGGGGATGACCGCGGCCGGCTACCTCACCCTCGTCAACCGCGGCGCGTTCCCCGATCGGCTGATCGGGGCCTCAAGCTCCGCCGCCATCAAGGTTTCGATCCATCAGAGCCGTCAGGTCGGCGCGGTGATGACCATGCGCGCGGTCACCTCCCTGACCGTGCCCGGCCGAGGCCAGGTCAAATTGGCACCCGGAAGCTTCCATCTGATGTTCGAGGGGATCCGGCGGCCGCTGCGCCTGGGCGCACGCATTCCGGTCAGCCTGATGTTCGCGGGGGCCGGAACCGTGCGCGCCAGCCTTGCGGTCGGCGCCGGCCCGGCGGATACGAAATCCAGCATGAAAATGTAGATCAGGGAGACGGCGGATGAGCGGATGGAACTATGCCGACATCTGGGAGACGGTGGCGGCCGCGGTTCCGGAGCGGCCGGCGCAGATCCACGGCGAGCGCTCGCTCACCTGGAGTGAGTTCGACCGCCGCGCCAACGGCGTCGCCCGCGCCCTTCTGGACGCTGGCCTCGCCCGCCAGGCCAAGGTGGCGGCCTATCTCTACAACGCCCCGGAATACCTCGAGACCTACTATGCGGCCTTCAAGGCCGGACTGGTCCCGGTCAACACCAACTATCGCTATGTCGCCGACGAGCTGATCTATCTGTTCGACAACGCCGACGCCGAGGCCGTGGTGTTCCACGCCGCCTTCACCCCGGTGGTGGAGCAGATCCGCGGCCGGCTTACGAAGGTGAAGCTGTGGATCGTGGTCGCCCAGCCCGGCTGGCCGGTTCCGGATTTCGCCGCCGACTACGAGGCCCTGGCGGACCGCGATGTGGGGCGTGTCGAGGCGCCCTGGGGCCGCTCGGCGGACGATCTTCTCATCCTCTACACCGGTGGCACCACCGGCATGCCCAAGGGCGTGATGTGGCGGCAGGAAGACCTGTTCAACGTGCTGGGCGGCGGCGGCAACCTGCTGCTGGAGATTCCACCGATCGCCAGCCTCGAGGAGGCGGCGACCCGAGCGGCCGCCACCGCGCCGGTGCTCAACATCGCCGCAGCGCCGCTGATGCATGGCACGGCGCAGTTCACCGCGCTGATGAGCCTCGTGGGCGGCGGGACCGTGGCCCAGCTGCCGTCCACCAAGTTCGACGCCTTCGAGTTCTGGAATGAGGTCGAACGGCTGAAGGCCGGATCGGCGGCCATCGTCGGCATGGCCTTCGCCCAGCCGATGCTAGAGGCCCTGGACGCCCATCCCGGCCGCTGGGACCTTTCCAGCCTGATCCGTCTGGGCTCGTCCGGCACGGTGTGGAGCATGGAAAACAAGCAGGGCCTGCTGCGCCACATTCCCCAGATGGGCATCTACGACAGCCTGGGGTCGTCGGAGGCCGTGGGCCTGGGCGCCTCGGCCTCGGCCGCCGGGGCGACTGCGGAAACGGCGAAGTTCATGCTGGGGCTCAACACCGCCGTCTTCACCGAGGACCGCCGCCGCGTCGAACCGGGCTCCGGCGAGCGCGGCCTGATCGCCGTCTCCGGCTTCCTGCCCACGGGCTACTACAAGGACCCCGAAAAGACCGCCCGCACCTTCTGGGAGATGGAGGGCCGGCGGTGGTCAGTGCCGGGTGACTTCGCCACGGTCGAGGCGGACGGGACGCTGAAGCTGCTCGGCCGCGGCTCGCAGGTGATCAACACCGGCGGCGAGAAGGTGTTTCCGGAGGAGGTCGAAGAGGCGCTCAAACGGCACCCGCAGGTGCGCGACGCGGCGGTGGTCGGCGTGCCGGACCCGCGATTCGGCGAGCGAATCTGCGCCGTGGTCGAGACCGCGCCGGGCGAAGCGCCGACGCTGGACGACCTGAACCTAGTCGTGCGCGAGCATCTGGCCGGGTACAAGGTTCCGCGCGCGCTGGTGCTGGCACCGGTGCGGCGCGCCGCCAACGGCAAGCTCGACTACAAGGCCATGCGCAGCCTGGCGCTGGATGCGCTCGAGCGCGCCTGAGATAGCAAGGCCCAGAAATGGGGCCGCCCGCCGCGATCTCTCGTGGCGGGCGGTTAACCGAAGGGCGTTTCCTCCCCGAAACGCCGAGGACCTCGAAGCTCTGTGGCTCGATGAATCCGTGGTGAGGGGTAGGTGAGCGGCGAAACGCCCGCCTGTCAACGGCGCCGACCGCCAATATTGCTCAATTAAGCGGCGATGTGCCTAATTTATCGCCGATTTCCGCAGCGTCGGGCGTCTGGTGCGGCTGCCGGCGGGGCTTTCCCCAGCCGACCGCCTGATCGAGCCGATCGGCCGACGCGCAGGCGGCCTCGAATACATAGGCCGGCTCGCTGACCACCACCGGTCCGACGCCGGCGGCGGACAGGGCCTCGGCGGCCGCGAACAGATCGCCGCGCGCGGCCAGGGCGCCGCCGGGGCGGTCTCCGGACTTGGCCAGAGACCCGAGCGCCGCGCGCGCGGCCCCGTCCTGGGCGGGAGGCCAGGCAAGGCCGGCGGTGGACCAGCCCCTGGCCCGGGCCTCGAAGACGCCGAGCAGCCGTCGGGCGAGCGCCAGGCGCGGCCTATCCCAATCGGCGTGCGGCGCCGCCGCCAGCCTCGCCTGGCTCTTCAGGATCAGGCCGTCGGAGAGGATCTTCAGTCCGTTGGCGGCCAGAGTCGCGCCGGTGGTGGTGATGTCCACGATCAGCTCGGCCGCGCCGGCCGCCGGCGCGCCCTCGGTGGCTCCGCCCGACTCGACGATGCGATAGTCGGCCAGGCCGTGCGCGGCGAAGAAGGCGCGAGTCTGGACGGCGTATTTGGTGGCCACGCGCAGGCGCCGTCCGGTGCGGGCGAGGAATTCGTGGGCCACGTCATCGACATCGGCCATGGTCTCGACGTCGATCCAGCTGCGCGGCGCGGCGACCACCAGATCGGCGCGGCCGAACCCCGGCGCGTGCAGCAGAAGCGCCGCGCCGCCGCCCTCGGCCAGCAGATCCTCGCCGGTGACGCCCAGGTGAACCTCGCCGGCGGCCAGGGCGGCCGCGACGTCGGCGGCGGAGGTCAGCCGGACGTCCACGCCCTCGAAGCCGTCCAGCGCGGCCTGATAGCCGCGCGCGCCGCCGTTGACCTTCAGGGCCACGCCGCAATCGGCGAGCCATGCCTCGGTCTGCTCCTTCAGGCGGCCCTTGGACGGCAGGGCGATGACCAGGGGGCCGCTCACGCTTCACCCTCCCGCCAGGCGCGGCCCGGGCGCACCATGCAGCCCACGGCGCCGGTGGCGAGCGGCGCTCCCAGGCGCGCGGGCAGGCCGTCGTAGCGCCCGCCGGCGGCCACGGCCTGATCCTCGCCGAGCGCGTCGCTGCGCACCTCGAAGAACACGCCATCGTAGTAGCCGAACGAGCGGTGGAAATTGGTCGCCAGGCGTATGCGCGCCGTGGGGACCTCGGAAAGCCCCGCCATCCGCCGCTCCCAGCCCGAAAGGGCCGCATCGAGCGCAGGCCCGGAGGCGAGCTTGGCGATGGCAGCAAGCGCCCCCCGCGGCTCGTCGGCGATGGTCAGATAGCTGGCGATGGCCTCGCGTTCGCGGCTGCTGAGGCGAGGCCCGGCCCCGGCCGCCGCCCGCGCCGTCAGGCGGCGCACCACTTCGGACGCCCCGCGCCCGCCCACCGGTTCGATGCCGGCCAGGCTCCAGATCTCCTCCAGCACCGCGCCGGCCCGCGCCTCGTCGAGGTCGACGAGCAGTTCGGCCAGGCGTCCGCCCGGCGGCTCCGCTGTCGGCGCATCGGCAAGTTCGCGCGCCAGGCGCGAGGGACGCGAGAAGGCCGTCCTGAGGCGGCCCACGCTGGCTTCGGCAAGCCCGAGCGCCTCCAGGAAGGCGCCGAACAGGCTCACGTCGCCCAGGACCAAGGTCAGGTCGTCGCGGCCGCCGGCGCTCGCCGCCCGCCACGCGAGCAGGGCCATGGCCGCGTCCGCCGCCGGACCGTCGGCCGCCTCATAGGCCTCAAGGCCGATCTGCAGGAACTGCTCGGTCCGGTTCGACCCCGCGGGCGCGACGCGGAACGCCGGTCCCGCATAGGCGTAGCGTCCGGCGCCCGTCCCGTCCGCGATGTGGGCCTGGGCGATGCCGAGGGTAAAGTCCGGGCGCAGGCAATATTCCTCGCGGCCCGGTCCCTGAACCAGGAACAGACGCTCACGCAGGGCTTCGCCGGCCAGATCGAGATAGAGACTGAGGGGTTCGGCGACCGGGGTCTGGACCTCCACGCCGCCGGCGGCCGTGAACGGCGCGCGCACCGCGGCCAGGACCTCGGCCGGGATGGCGCCCTCGAGTCTCATCCCGCGGCGTCCAATATGCCGCGCACCACGGCCACCAGCCCGGCGCGCGGCGCGGTCACCTGGCCGGGACGGTCCTCCCGCCACGCGCGATTGTCGGTGACGCCGCCGGCCAGGGCCCGGCCGAGGTCGAGGTCCTTGACGGTGACGGCGCCAGCGGCGATCTCGTCCTCGCCGAGGATGACGGCTGCGGGCGAGGCGCGGCGGTCGGCATATTTCATCTGGGCGCGCATACCGCTGCCGCCCAGGTAGACCTCGGCGGCGATTCCATTGGCCCGCAATTCGGCGGCGGCGGCGAAATAATCGGCCATGCGCGCCTGGTCGAAGGCGATGACCACCACCGGGCCGCGCGCGTCCGGGGCCTCGGCCGGCGCGGCCGCCGCCAGGGCCGCGGCGAGGCGCGAGACCCCGAAGGAAAAGCCCGTGGCCGGCACGTTCTCGCCGGTAAAGCGGGCGACGAGATCGTCATAGCGCCCGCCGCCGCCAACGGAGCCGAAGCTCTCTATCCCGCCAGCATCGTCCGCCTCCGGAGCGATAAGTTCGGCCTCGAACACGGCACCGGTGTAGTATTCCAGTCCACGGACGACCGCGGGGTCCAGCACCGCGTCCACTTCGTCGACACCCAGGGCCGTCAGCGCCGCGCCGATACGCGCCAGATCCTCCAAACCCTCCGCGCCTTCCGGCGTGGCGCCGACAACGGCGCTCAGATTGTCCAGCGTCGCCGCCCGCGTCTCGCCCCTGGCGCCGATGAAGGCCATGACCCCGTCGATGGCCGCGCGCTTCAGGCCCGCGCCCTTGGTGAAGGCGCCGGATTCGTCCAGCCGGCCGGCGCCCAGCAGGTCAGCGACACCCTCCGCACCCAGGCGATCGAGCTTGTCGACGGCGCGCAGCACAGCCAGGCGTTGGCCCTCGTCGCTCACGCCCTGGCCGGACAACAGGCCGTTGAGCAGCTTGCGGTTATTGATCCGCACCACATAGGCGCCGGGCGCAAGGCCGGCGGCGGCGTAGCCGGCCACGGCCATGGCGATGATCTCGGCGTCCGCCTCGGGGCGGGCCGAACCGACCGTATCGGCGTCGCATTGCACGAACTGGCGGTAGCGCCCGGGGCCCGGCTTCTCGTCGCGCCATACCGGTCCGAAGGCGTAGCGGCGGAAAGGCTTGGGCAGCGACGCCCAGTTCTCGGCCGCGAACCTGGCCAGCGGCGCGGTGAGGTCATAGCGCAGGGCCAGCCACTGCTCGTCGTCGTCCTGCAAGGCGAAGACACCGGCGTTGGGCCGGTCGGCGTCGGGCAGGAATTTACCGAGGGCGTCGGCGTATTCGAACGCCGGCGTCTCCAGAAGCTCGAAGCCGAAGGATTCATAGACCTCGGCCACGGCGGTCACGATGCGCCGCTCGGCCGCCAGCACCTGGGCGCGGCGATCCTGGAAGCCGCGCGCGACGCGCGCCTTGGGGCGGAGAGGAGCCTCGCTGGTCATGATGCGCGCGCTTAGCCGCTGGGGGGCGGCAGGGCAAGTCAGCCCGCCGGTCGGCCGTCCAGCGCGGCGGCCAGGATGGCCGGGGTCAACAGCTGGGGCAGCACCTGCGGCGTGGCCGCGCCCTTGGCGTAGTAGAGATAGAGCGGGACGCCGATGCGGCCCTGATCCGCCAGGGCCTTGGCGATAGCCGGATCGCGGTTGGTCCAGTCGCCGACCAGATAGACGGCGCCGGCGTGCTTCATCGCCGCCGCCACGTCGCCGCTGGCGAACGCCACCCGCTCGTTGACCTGGCAGGTGACGCACCAGGCGGCGGTGAAGTTGACCAGCACCGGCGTGCCGGCGGCGCGCAGGGCCGCCAGCTTGTCCGGGCTCCAGGGTTGAGAGGCCAGGGCGCCCTCGGCGCTCGCGGGCGCGGCCGCCTTGGCCGGCGGCTCGAAGGGGCCGAAGGCCACGAAGCCGATGGCGAGGATGACGCTCGCCGCCGCCGCCAGGCTGGTGAAGAGTCCGCCGCCCAGCGCCCGCGCCCTCTGGCCGACGCCGAACAGCCAGGCGCCGAGGCCCAGGGCCACGGCCGCGGCCAGCAGGCGGGCGAGGCCGAGCGAACCGGTCTGTTGCGACAGCACCCACAGCAGCCACGCCGCCGCGCCGTACATCGGGAAGGCCAGGGCCTTCTTGAGGCCGTCCATCCATGGTCCCGGCCTCGGCAGGCGGCGGGTGAGCGCCGGGCTGGCGGCGACGGCGGTGTAGGGCGCGGCGAAACCGATCGCCAGGGCCAGGAAGACCGCGAACGCGGCGGCCGGGGCCTGGGTGAGGGCGAAGCCGAGCGCCGGTCCCATGAACGGCGCCGTGCACGGCGCGGCCACCACCACGGCGAGCGCGCCGGTCAGGGCCGAGCCGATCAGCTTGCCGCGCGCGGCAAGGCCGGCACCGAGGCCCTGTACCGAGGTCCCGATCTCGAACAGTCCGGAAAGGTTGAGCGCCGCGGCCAGCATGACCAGGCAGAGCAGGGCGACATTGAGCGGCGACTGCAGCTGGAAGCCCCAGCCCGCCGCCTGGCCGGCCGCCTTGGCGGCGATCAGGGCGCCGGCGAGCAGGGAGAACGTCGCGACCACGCCGACCAGGAAGGCCAGGCCTTCGCCGCGCGCGCCCTCGCCGCCAGTGCGGGCCAGCGCCGCCGCCTTCATGGCCAGGATGGGAAAGACGCACGGCATCAGGTTGAGGATCAGACCGCCCAGGAAGGCGAAGGCGATGGCGAGCGGCAGGCCGAGCCCTCCGCCGCCGGTGGGCGCGCCCAGCCCGGCGGCGCCCGCGGGCGGCGATCCGGGCGTCGCGGCGATCTCATAGGCCGCGCCGTCGACGGCCAGTACGCCGGCGGCCTTGGAGGGGCCCGCGCCGGTGGCGAAGGCGCTTCCGGGCGTCAGCGCCAGTGTCAGGCCGTTCGACCCGCGTTCGACGGCCTGGGGCTTGGCCTGGTCGATCAGGGCGTCGTCATAGGGATAGAAATAGACGTCGGCGTCGGCCTTTCCGGCCAGCGGCGCGCCGGCTACGGCCAGGGTCAGGCGCGCGCCCGTGTGCTGGAAGGCGGCGGTGAGGCCGGCGGGCTTGGGGGCCGCGGCGAGGGCGTCGGCGATGATCGCGCCGAAGGCGGGGTCCATGGGCGGGGCGCCGGCGACGACCGGCAAAGCGAGGGTGAGCTTGGCGGTTCCGGGCACGCACACCTCGGCGCACACCAGATAGTCGACGCTGGCGGCGACGTGCGCGCTCTGGCCGGGCGTCGCGGTTGCGGGGACCTCCATCGGCACGGCCAGGACCGCGCGGCCCTCATAGCCATAGTTCATGATCGGACCGACCGGCAGCCGCGAGGGCGTTGGCCAGACGATGTCGCCGGCGCGCCAGCCCCCCGGCAGAGTCCAGGTGATCTTGGTCGCCTCGCCGGCGTCGCCCGGGTTGCGCCAATAGGTGTGCCAGCCCTTATCGGCGGTCAGGATCACAGCGACATAGGTCGTCGATCCGGGCGTCACGCCGGCGGTCTGGGCGACCAGTTCGCTGGTCATGTGCGGCGTCGACACCGGGGCGGCGACGGCGGCGCCTCCACCCAAGGCGAGGAGGAGCGGGATCAGGGCCAGGAGGAGTCTCATCGGCGTCTATCTAGAGGTTCGGCCGGGCCGGCGAAACAGCGTCGCCGCTTGCGCCCGCGCGGCGGTGCAGACCATGATGAGGTCGAACCGCCGCCGGAGCCCCGCATGCCCGCCCCTTTCGACCAGATCGAGATCGGCGCCGTGGCGTCCCTGGGCGTGTTCGTGGTCGACGAGGCGGCGCTCAGGACGTTCATCGCCGCCTTTGCGCCGACCTGGAGCCCCGAGCGCGGCGCGCCCGACGCCATGGTCTTTGCCATCTGGTCGCGCCTGGAACAGGATGCGTCGGCGGCGTGGCCGCAGACCAAGCGCCTGGGCGTCGACGCCCTGCGCTGGGTGCGCAACCCGCCGGCCGGCGAACTGCTGCGCGGCCGCATGACCGTCATGGGCAAGGACGCCGTCGGCGACGCCAAGGGCATTGTCATCGCCCAGCACGACCTGTTGGACGAGGCCGGCCGCCTGGTGTTCTCCTGCCTCACGCGCAGCGTGTTCGCGCGCTAGGGCGAGGCCGCCCTCCGACCCGCGGCTGGCTTGACGTCCAGATTTGGCGTCCGCGTAATCGGCTCACAGCGAAGGAGTCGAACATGGCGCGCGAAATCGTCCATACATCCACAGCCGCCAAGCCGCCGGCCACCTACAGCCAGGCGGTAAAAGCCGCCGGCCTGGTGTTCGTTTCGGGGACGGCGCCGGCCGATCCGGCCACCGGCCAGTTGGTCGAGGGCGGCGCAGGCGCCCAAACAGTCCAGTGTTTGCGCAACATTCAAGCGATCCTGGAGGCGGCCGGCTCCGGCCTCGAGAAGGCGGTGAGCGCCACGGTCATCCTCGCCGACGAGGAAGACTTCGCGGCCGTCAACGAGGAATGGCTGAAGTGGTTTCCCTCCGACCCGCCGGCCCGCCAGGGGGCGAAGCTGCCGGTGCGAATCCCTGGCCTGAAGGTGTCGATCGCGATGATCGCTGAGGCCTGAGCCGAGCCGATGAGGGTCCTGGTCACCGGCAGCGCGGGGCATCTGGGCGAGGCCCTGGCGATGAGCCTGGCGGCCCGCGGCGATGAGGTCGTGGGCCCCGACCGCCTCGCCTCCCGCTTCACCACCCATGTCGGCCGGATCGAGGACGCGGAAGCCGTCGGTCGGGCGATGGCCGGCGCCCAGTGGGTGTTTCACGCCGCCACCCTCCACAAGCCGCATGTGGCGACGCATGATCGCCAGGCCTTCATCGACGCCAATGTGACTGGGACCAACGTCCTCCTGCGCGCGGCCACCCAGGCCAAGGCAGCCGCCTTCGTCTTCACCAGCACCACCAGCGTGTTCGGCGACGCGATGGGTCCGGAACCGGGCGCGCCGGCGGTATGGGTCGACGAGGACCTGCCGCCCAGTCCGCGCAACGTCTATGGCGTGACCAAGCTGGCGGCGGAGGGACTGTGCCGGCTCGCCCGCCGCGACGAGGGCCTGGCATGCGTGATCCTGCGTACGGCCCGGTTCTTTCCCGAGGAGGACGACAATCCGGCGGTGGCGACGGCCTATGCGCCCGACAACATCAAGCTGAACGAGTTCCTCCACCGGCGCGCCGACATCGAAGACGTGGCGAGCGCCCACCTGCTGGCCGCCGAGCGCGCGCGGGAGGTCGGTCTCGGGCCCTTCGTGATCACCGCGCCGACGCCGTTTACGAAGAACTACCTTCGCGAACTGGCCAGCGACGCGCCGGCGGTGGTCGCGCGTCTGGCGCCGAACTTCGCGCGCATCTACGCCCGCCTTGGCTGGCGCATGTTCCCCACGATCGGCCGCGTCTATGCGAGCGATCGCGCCCGCGCGGTCCTCGGCTGGACGCCCGGGCACGATTTCCGCTCCATGCTGGCGCGGGTCGACGCCGGCCAGCCGCCAATGAGCGACCTGGCCCGTGCGGTCGGCGCCAAGGGCTATCACCGCGAGGCGAACGACTCCGTCATGGCTGAATAGCGTGTAGTTGTGGATCACGGTGACAGGTGCTCCTGTCTCCGCAGTTCAGCTAGTGGAGAGCGCTGGTCATGCGGCCTGAGCGGTTCGAGCTGCCGATCCGCATCATGGTGGAGCGTCCCGTTCCCGGACTCGCGATCGTCCTCCAGCGAGGCCAGGCCACCAAGGCCGAGCTGGTTGCGCCCGCGAGCAGGTCAACAGCCGCCGTCGCCTTCGACCTCGAGGTGACGGTGGACGGCCGACTTTCGGACGGGCGGCCACGACTGCTGGGCCCTTATGTCCAGGGACCGCCGGCCGCGCGGTTCGTCTATCTGGCCGTGGGCAGGTATGCGGGGCAGGCCGACTCCGAATGGGGCGGCCGGGTCAAGGTCCCGCTGGGCGACTTCGGTTGGAACGAGATCGAGGCTCTTGCCCCGGGCGGTCGCCTTATCGCGCGCATCGCGGGTCGATCGCCAAAGGGCGGCCCGGCGCTGGCATCCCTGCGGCTCCTGCCGCCAGGCTGGGTGATATTGTGATCTCGTTGGCCCGCCGGCCCACTCAGCGCCGCTGCTCTGGAGTTCCCCCTCGCCATGACCCCGCAACCGCTCGACACGATTGAGAGCTATCACGCCCACATCTATTTCGACGGACCGGAGCAGCGCGGCGTCGCCGAGAGTCTGCGCGAGGAGATCGCCCAGCGCTTTTCCGTCCTCATCGGCCGCTGGCGCGACCAGCCGGTCGGGCCGCATACGAGGCCGATGTACCAGGTGGCCTTTTCGACGGCGGAGTTCGCCCGGTTCGCGCCGTGGCTCATGGTCAATCGGCGCGGCCTGGCCGTGCTGATTCATCCCAACACCGGCTACCCCAAGGCCGACCACCTGATCCATGCGATGTGGCCGGGTGAAATACTGGAGATCAACGCCACGTCCCTGCCCGAGCGCGAGACGGAGCCGGAGCCCGAGATCGTGCCCAACACCCATCCGACCGTGAAGCCATGACGGACATCCCCCGTCGCGGCGCGCGCGAGGACTTGCCGCGAGTGTTCACTCCGCTTCCAGAGCCGCCAGCGGACTGCCCGGAAACAAGGCCTCGATAAAGCCGAACCTGGTCATGTCCTTGATGCGTTGCGGGTAGAGCACGCCATCCAGGTGATCGAGCTCATGCTGAAAGACCCTGGCGTGAAACCCCCGCGCCTCGCGGGTGAGCTCGGCGCCATCCTCCAGCACGCCGCCGTAGCGAATATGCGTGGCGCGCGGGACCATGCCGCGCATGCCCGGCACGGAAAGACAGCCTTCCCAGCCCTCCTCGGTTTCCTCGGTCAGCACTTCGAGCCAGGGGTTGATGAGGGTGGTGACTGGTATCGGCGGCTCGTCCGGATAGCGCGGGTTGGCGTCGAAGCCGAAGATCATCAGGCGCAGGTCAACGCCGATTTGCGGCGCCGCCAGGCCCACGCCCGTCGCGGCGTGCATGGTCTCGTACATATCGGCGATGATCGCCTTCAGCGTGGGATCCCGGAGGTCCTCGACCGGCTTGGCGACCTGCAAAAGCCGAGGATCGCCCATCTTCAATATCTCGCGGATCACGTCCGTCTCCCACGCGCGCACCACGGTGACAGGTGCTCCGGTCCCCGCAGCCGCGCCGCCGGCGCCGCGCCAAGGGCTATCTCCGAGGGGCGAACGACTCGGTCATCGCCGAATAGACCAGGGTCCGGAGGTCGCGGCGCAGGGTGAGGCGGGCGTCCGAGCCCATGACCTGGGTCATAAACACCACCGCCAAGTCTTCGGCGGGATCGATCCAGAAGGCTGTCGACGCCGCCCCGCCCCAGAAATATTCGCCGAGCGATCCGGGCAGGCGCGTGCGGGCGACATTGATATTGACCCCGCAACCGATCGAAAATCCGATCCCGTAGTAGGACGCCTCGCTGAACATGCCCGGCGGCGACATCTCGGCCAGTTCGCGATTGTCCGGCAGGTGGTTGAGGCTGAACAGGGCCACGGTCTTGGGCGAGAGGATGCGCGCGCCGTCGAGGGCTCCGCCGTGCAGCATCATGCGGCAGAAGCGCATGTAGTCGTGGGCCGTCGAGACCAGACCGCCGCCGCCGGATTCCAGGGCCGGCGGCTGGGCGTAGGTGCTGGCCCCGGCGTCGTCCTGCAGCTTGAGCCCCTGGCCACCGTCACCAGGCTGATAGCAGGAGGCGAGGCGCTCGATCTTCTCGGGCGGGCAGTGGAAGGCGGTGTCGCGCATCCCCAGCGGTTCGAAGAGGCGGGTCCGCAGGAACTCGCCGAACGGCATGCCGGAGAGCTTCTGGACGAGGTAGCCCATGACATCGATGCTGACCGAATAGTTCCATGCGGTCCCCGGCGAGAATTCGAGCGGCACGCTGGCCAGCTGCTCGACCATGGTCTCCAGGCCGCCCTCGGTGGCGAAGTCGCCGATCTTCAGGCGCCGATAGTTGAAGTCGACCATGGTGCGCATCATGAAGCCGTAAGTCAGCCCAGACGTGTGGGTCACCAGGTCGACGACCTTCATCGGCCGCTCGGGTCGCGTGGTGATGAAGCTGGGCGGGGCACCCGCGAGCAGGGTCGGCACGCCGGTGGCGTAGACGCCCAGGCGCTTGAAGGCGGGAATGTGGGTGGAAACGTCGTCGTCGAGGCCGACCAGGCCCTCCTCGGCCAGCATCATCAGCGCCACGGCGGTGATCGGCTTGGTCATTGAGTAGATGCGGAAGATGGCGTCTTCGCGCATCGGCTTGTCGCGCTCGAGGTCCATATGGCCGGCGAGGCCGCTGTGGACCAGTTCGCCGCGCCGATAGACCTGGGTGATGAATCCCGGCAGGGAGCCGCCGTCGACGTAGCGGTGCTTCATCACCTCATCCAGCCGGGCGAGCCGGGCCGTGGACAGTCCCACCTGTTCGGGCTTCATGCCGATCTCCTCCAGGGTCGTTGCCTGGGGATAAGTCTAAGCACCCGATGGGGCCGATAGCGAGTCGGCCGTACGGCGCGATCTAGTTGAGGTTGGCGGTCGGCGGGACGGCGGAACGTTGGATGGTCATGTTGATCAGGCGATCCCAGCCGAACAGCGAGGTGAGGTGGGCGTAGATCTGCGGCAAGGCGCCCTTGTCGAGCAGTTCGCGCAGCCTGGCGTCCGACAGGGCCTTCAGCTTTTCTTCCGAGACGGCGAAGAACTCCGCCACCACCTGCGGCGGCCCGGCCGGCGATCCATCCGGATTGGGCTGGGCGTAGGTGGCCGTCCGGGTCTCGAACAGGTCGAGCTCGGTGAGGAGCTCGATGAACGATTCCGTGCGCCGGACCTCGATCTCGAAGTTGTTGCAGAATTCGATGCAGCCCTTGGTGTAGTCGGTAGGCTGACCGGCCGAATCGAACAGGGCGAGGTCAGGCAGGTCGCCGAGCATCGGCGCGTCGCGGTCGATGCACACCACCAGATTTTCGCGGGACTCGTCGGCGGCGAGCACGAAGGGATAGCGGCGCACATAGGCCGGGATATAGGTCCCGACCTGGAACAGGCCGTCCTGGCCGACAAACAGATTCTGGCGCTGATTGACGCCCATGACCGCCAGCGGCTGGCGCTTGTCGCCGGCGAAGATGATCGGGAACGACAGCGCGGCCTGGGGAAACTCGGTCACGATCAGCGGCACGACATTGCTCGCGGCGGCGAAAGCGAACGGGCGCTCGATCCGCCGCAGGCCAAGACCCGCGTGCGTGGCGGCGCTGAGCGGCTCGGGCCGCGAATAGAAAATCGGCGCGCCCTGCGTCTGCATGGCTTCGGTGGGAGGGATGTCGACCATTCGAAACTCGCGTTGCGGGGATCACGTGCGCCTAGACGCCCGGCTCGCCCTATTTCGTGGAAGCGCGCCTCTTAACCGATCGCCGGGCACTGGGCAAACCCTTGCGCGGCGCGCGCGCGGCCCGGCTAATGGGGGACAAAGCCAGGGAGAGGACCATGCCGATCTACTATCCCGACATTCTCGAGCAGCGCGGCGCGCAGCGCGCCTTCGCCTATGCCGACAAAGACGTGATGCTCTATGCGCTGGGCATTGGCATGTCGGCCGATCCGCTCGACGAGCGCGAGTTGGCCTTCACCTATGAGCGCAACCTCAAGGTCGTGCCTACGGCGACGACGGTTCTGGCCGCCGCCGGCCGGCCGATCGGGCCCGAGCCGGAACTGGCCGCCGGCCTGCGGCGCAGCCAGATCAACTATCTGATGGTCGTGCACGGAGAGCAGAAGGTCGAACTGCATCGGCCCCTGCCCGCCTCCGGTTCCTTCACGGCGACCAGCCGCACGGTCGGCGCCTGGGACAAGGGCCAGGGCAAGGGCGCCGTGGTGGTCAATGAGACGGTGTGGACAGATCAGGCCGGCGAGAAGGTCGCCACACTGACCGGCTCGACCTTCGCCCGCGGCGACGGCGGCTTCGGCGGCCCGACGGAGGGCGCGCCGGCGCCTCACGCGGTTCCGACCCGCGCGCCGGACCTGTCGCTCGATTTCCAGACGCGGCCGGATCAGGCCCTGATCTATCGCCTGAACGGCGACCGCAATCCGCTGCATGCCGACCCTGACGTGGCCCGCCAGGCCGGCTTCGAGCGGCCGATCCTGCATGGCCTGTGCACCTTCGGAATCACCTGCCGGGCCGTGCTGGCGGGCGTAACCGACTTCGACCCCGAGGCGATCGCCTCTCACCAGGCAAGGTTTTCAGCGCCTGTGCTGCCGGGCGACCTGATCACCGTCGATCTGTGGCGCGACGGCAAGACGGTCTCGTTCGAGGCGCGGGTGAAGGCGCGCGGCGTCACCGTGATCAAGAACGGCAAGAGCCTGCTGAGATAGCTTTACTAGTGGTGATGGCCGTCGGCGGAGGGATCCAGCAGGCGGTGGGCGTGGATGATGAAGTAGCGCATGTGGGCGTTGTCCACGGTGGCCTGGGCTCGCGCCTTCCAGGCTCGGAACGCCTCCTCATAGTTGGGGTAGGCGCCGACGAGGTCGACCTTCGACAGGTCGCGGAACTCCAGGCCGCCGATCTCCCTCAGCTCTCCGCCGATCACGAGATGCAGAAGCTGACTGTCGGGCATGGACCGAAGGCTCCTATTTGCCGGCGATGGAGAGGGCGTCCACTAGGATGGAGGGCGCATTGACGTGGCGGCGGATCTCCAGGTCGTTGGCCGGCACCAGCCGCGCATAGATGTCGATCAGATTGCCGGCCACGGTGATCTCGGTCACCGGATAGGCGATCTCGCCGCGCTCGAACCAGTGGCCCGAACAGCCCACCGACCAGTCGCCGGTGTTGGAATTCAGGGACGGGCCGAACATCGAGGTGACCAGGAGCCCCGAACCGGCGTCACGCATCAGGCCCGTCTGATCCTTGTCGCCCAGCGAGAGGGTGAGGTTAGAGACGCTGACGCCTGGCGGGCCGGCCAAGCCGCGCGAGGCGTGGCCCGTGGTGGCGAGGCCGAGCTGGCGCGCCGAACTGGCGTTGAGCAGCCAGGTGGTCAGGACGCCGCCGCTGACGATGTCCATCGCCTGATTGGCCACGCCTTCGTCGTCGAACGGCGCCGAGCCCAGCCCGCGCGCCAGG
>Ga0302314_10002292_pt1 | contig 35528 bp, 21 predicted proteins | sample III_Palsa_N2_3_FD_200533 | JGI IMG/M metagenome (GOLD analysis project Ga0302314, IMG submission 200533) | Peat permafrost microbial communities from Stordalen Mire near Abisko, Sweden - III_Palsa_N2_3 | ecosystem: Environmental > Terrestrial > Soil > Palsa > Peat permafrost | place: Sweden...
ATCCAGCGTTTCGGGCCCGATCGCCTGGTGCCTGGCGGAGCCGACCGCGTACAGCGGCGGTGCGAAGACCCGGTTGGCGTCGCGCCAGTCGTACAGCACGTGGCGCGGTGCCGTGGTCGCTCCGGGCTCCGGGTCCTGCGGCCGACCGGTGTGCGAGTAGAGCCGTGGCGCGGCGAACGTGTAATCGGCCGGGTCCGCCGTGTGCGGGTCCTCCTCGTGCTCCGCGCCGCCGAAGGCGTGCAGCAGTTCGGGGGGTTCGTCGAGCGGATCGCGGAACTCCCCGACAAGCGGAACGTGGGAGAAGTCCGCCGTCCCTATCGAAGTGGCACCGAACAGGCTCCGGCCCTTCCGCGCGGCCGCGCCCGTCGGCCGGAGTATGTCGCGCGGAAGTCCGGCGGCCGAGAGCCGGTCGGAGCCCGCGGGCAGGTCGGTCTCCGCTTCGGAGGCGAGGTCGAGGTCGAGCGGCGAGCGCGCGGTTCCCTGTTCGGACTCGTCCTCGCCGTCCGGGAGCCGGGTCCGCAGCGCGGCGGCGATGTCGGGGTCGATGGTCGGCGGATGCTCGGCGGGTTGTTCGTCCTCGTTGTCAGGTGGCGGATTGTGCGGCGCGGCGGAGGCGTTGGGTCCGACGGCCGGCAGATTCCCGGCCGGTTGCCCTTGCTCGTCGTCGCCCTTCCCGTCGGAGCGGCGGGTGTTGAGCGAGCGGTCGTAGACGTGGTCGACGTTGGGCACCGCGAGCAGCGCGGCGCGAGCGTGGTCGGGGACTGCCTCGGCCTCGGGCAGCTTGACCTGGCCGCGGGTGACGTGGTCGACGGTCCAGGCGTTCCGGGGCAGCAGCGCCGGGTCGTGTTCGTGTCCGGCTCGGGCGGCGCCCATCATGCCCCCGTCCTCGTGCACCGCGCCACCGGCCGCCTCCGGCCCGCCGCGCAGCAGGACCCTGAGATCGCGGTACTCGTCGCGGACACCCAGGTAGTGCAGGATCTCGTGCGCCAGATCCTCGGGCCGCGCCTTCGTCGACCAGCGGTTCTGCGTGGTGTGCCGCAGTTCGGGGGCGACGCGCACCCTGGTGTACACGGAGGTCGGCATCGATTCGCGGAGCGACTCAGGGTCGGGTCCCGACCCGCCGGGCGGGTCGGCCTCGCCGCGCGTGACCTCAAGGTTCACGTGGAGTTGGTCTCCGCCGGGCAGCCGGTAGCCGGCGTTCAGCAGCCGGTCCACGCCCGCCACGGCGTTCTCGTGCACCGTGTCGAGTTGCTCCGGCGTGACTCCGTCGCCGGGTGCCAGTTCGAGGCGCACGGTGTACTCGCGTACCCACCGCCCCGGCTCCACCTGCATCCGGCGCACGTCGTACCGGATCAACCCGGTATCCGAATCCAGCCTGATGAGGGGCCTTTGGGTGTCGGGATCCCAGCCCACCTGGGAACTGGCCAGCACGTCGCGTTCCTCGGTGTCCACCCTCAGCACCTGAGCCTGGTCGCGCAGCGGCGCCCACTGCTCCGGGCGCAGCGGCTGTTGCTCCGGGTCGAACCAGTCGGCCCGCGTGGCGGGACTGGTACGCCAGGACTCGTCGGCCGCGACGCCGAGGCCGGGCTGCGAGACCGGCCGGCTTTCGAGTTCGGCCAAGCCCGCGGATGCGTCGGTGGACATGGCCCGTGACTGCGCGACCGACTGGATCTCGTGATCGGTCCAGTCTTCCGTTCCATCCGTGGACAGGGCTTGCGACTGCGCGTCCGACCGGCTTTCGAGAGCGGTCCAGTCCGCGGATCCGTCTGTGGACGGCGCCGGCGACCACGCGAGGTCTTGCTCCCGTGCCGCCGACTCGTATTCGGCCAGTGCTTCGAGGCCTGATTCGCTCGGCGGCCGGGTCTCGCCCTCGGCGGTCCCGTGGCTGTCCTCGGATTCGACCGGGAGCTTGGCCGGGTCGACCGAGTCGATCTTGTCGGCTGTGAAGTCCGGGGCCTTCACATCGGTGATATGGATGTCGGGGACGTCCTCGCCGTGGCTCGCCCCGAATCGCCCCCTCCCCGCCCCGACCAGGCTGCCGACCACTCCGGCTGCCGTTCCGAGGCCGACGTTCTGGCCGCCGTCGAACACCGCGTTGGCCACCTCGGCGTTGACCGCCCCGGTCGTGGCGCCCATCACGACATGGCCGATCAGGCCCTTGAACAGGTCCGGCGCAACCACGTGCCCGAGGCCGCCGAGAATCCCGCCGATCGCCCCGGTCAGCGCCCCCATCTCGACTGACTGCACCGTGTCCTGCGTGTCCCAGGAGTGCCGGTTGCCCTGGAGGAACTGCAGCGTCTGCACGGCCGCGTCCATCGTGACCATCGCGGCCACCGACTCCACTGCCGACCGGGCCACCTGCCGGAGCAGCGCGTCGAGCACCGAGCGAACCGCGATCCGGGCCGCCATCTCGAGCAGCGGAATCGCCGCGAGGCCCGCCACGGTCGAGGACCACTCGATGATCTGCTCCGCCGTCCAGATCAGTTGCAGGATGATCATGTACTTGGCGTATTGGACTTGCAGCGCGGTGTCCTGGCACAGCTGCCCCAGCTGCTGCGAGCCCTGCGCCAGCTGCGGCAGGCTCTGCTGCGTCTGGGTGATGAACGCCGCGAACTGCTCGCCCGTCGGGCCGTTCAACCCGTCGAGCACCGACTGCCCGGAACCGCCGAACTGGTCGACGACGCCCTGCAGCGACTCGGCGGCCGTGAGCCAGGCAGAGCCGAGCTCGTGCATCTGGTCCTCGTCGCCCTGCGGAAAGTTCTGCCCGGCCACGATGTCGGCCAGCCAGTCCAGCTGCTGCGGCAGTTGTAGCGTCATCGCGCGCCCGGACCGATCCCCGGCCGCCGGCCGCAAGCCGGCCGGCATCGGAGTCGGGGAACCGTGCCGCCGCCCGAGTGCAGGAAGATCATGGTGTCCTCGAAGATCTGGGCCGCCGTCCAGGTCGAAGCGGTCTCGGATCCGAGGCTAGGACCTGCCCTGGGACGCTCGCCCGGCCGGGACCGCGACGCTGCCCCGGCGGACACCGCGCTTGCCTCGCAGGCCCTCTCGATGCTTGGCGTCTCTAGAGCATTGTTGTCGGACCAATTGATCCCGGTGACAGCGAACTGATCAGCATCGCCCTCGGACGATCAGCTCCGGTGCGGGCCCCCGCCACCGGTTACCGTCTCCGCTCGTCCAGTCCGAACCAGAAGAATCCGTGACCGGCCATGGTCAGCGGGTACGGCACGTCGCTTATCTTCCGGAACGGCACTCCGCCGAGGAGTTCGACGGGCTCGGCCGCGTTGAATCCGCTCAGGTCCAGTTCGGTCGGCTGCGGATAGCGCGAGACGTTCATGGCGCACAGCACGACCGAATCTTGGCCGTCGGGTGACTGTTCGGCGGGGAGTGAACGGACGAACGCCAGTACCGCGGGGTTGGTTGAAGCCACCTCGAGATACGAGCCGAGGCCGAAGGCCGGGTTCTGCCTGCGTATCTCGATCATCCGCTTGGTCCAGTGCAGCATCGAGGATGTGTCCCGTGTCTGGGTCTCGACGTTCGTCCGCTGGTAGCCGTACACCGGGTCCATGATCACCGGCAGGTACAGCCGCGCCGGGTCGCACTTGGAGAACCCGGCGTTGCGGTCGGACGTCCATTGCATGGGGGTGCGCACCCCGTCGCGGTCGCCGAGCCAGATGTTGTCGCCCATCGCGATCTCGTCGCCGTAGTAGAGCACCGGCGAGCCGGGGAGCGAGAAGAGCAGGGCGTTGAACAGTTCGATCTGCCGCCGGTCGTTGTCGAGCAGCGGGGCGAGGCGGCGTCGGATGCCCACGTTGGCCTTCATCCTCGGGTCCTTTGCGTACTCCGAGTACATGTAGTCGCGCTCTTCGTCGGTGACCATCTCCAGGGTCAGTTCGTCGTGGTTGCGCAGGAAGATGCCCCATTGGCAGCCGGACGGGATGGTCGGGGTCTGTGCGAGGATCTCGCTGATCGGCTGGGCGCTGCCGCGTCGCACGGCCATGAAGATGCGCGGCATGACGGGGAAGTGGAAGGTCATGTGGCACTCGTCGCCGCCGGCGGCCGGGTCGCCGAAGTAGTCCACCGCGTCTGTCGGCCACTGGTTGGCCTCGGCCAGCAGCACCCGGTCGGGGTAGTACCGGTCGACCACGGCGCGCACCTGCCTGAGGAAGGCGTGCGTCTGCGGCAGGTTCTCGCCCGTGGTGCCTTCACCGTGATAGAGGTACGGGACCGCGTCGAGTCTGAACCCGTCGATGCCGAGGTCCAGCCAGAAGCGCAGCGCGGCGATGATCTTTTCGCGGACCGCCGGATTGTAGTAGTTCAGATCCGGCTGGTGGGAGAAGAAGCGGTGCAGGTAGTACTGCTTGCGGACCGGGTCGAAGGCCCAGTTCGAGGTCTCGGTGTCGGTGAAGATGATCCGCGCCTCCGGCATGCCGGTGTCGTCGTCGGCCCAGACGTAGAAGTCCCCGTACGGGCCCCGCGGATCGCGGCGCGAGGCCTGGAACCAGGGGTGCTGGTCGCTGGTGTGGTTCATCACGAAGTCGATGATCACGCGGATGCCCCGGGCGTGTGCCGCCTCGACGAACCCGACGAAGTCGCCGAGGTCGCCGAAGTCGGGGAGGATCCCGGTGTAGTCCGACACGTCGTAGCCGCCGTCACGCAACGGGGATGTGAAGAACGGCGGCAGCCATATGCAGTCCACGCCGAGCCACTGCAGGTAATCCAGGCCCGATATGAGACCTTTGAAGTCGCCCACGCCGTCGCCGCTCGCATCCTGGAACGAGCGGACGAACACCTCGTAGAATACGGCGCGCTTGAACCACTCGGGGTCGCGCTCGCTCTTCGCCACGTCCAGAGGTGAATCGGCGACCGGCTCGATCGGCAGTGGTCGCACGGTACCCGAGGCGGTGATGTCAGTCATCGTGGCCCCTCATCCTTTCTCGCCGCTGTCCGCCGTCCCGCATTCGTGTCATGGAAAGAGAATTCAGGATAGCCGGTCATTCGTCAAGCTTCGACATAATTGGCCGTCTGGGGTCGAATTTCTTCGGCTTAATTAGTTCGAGAATGATGAATATCCGGCTGCCTGCTTTGGATTAAACGGCGCTTTGAGGAAGAGGGCTTCAAGGAATGGTCTTGGGGCGTGTCAGCCGAGCTTGAGGAGCAGCGCGGCGAGTTCGGCCGGCATCGTGATCATGCAGTCGTGGCCGGTGCGCAGTTCCCACACCTGCGCCGGGGTCCCGTTGGGCTGTAGCGGGGGGACGGACTCCCGCACGGTGCCTTCCAACATCGCGCCGACGCAGTGGATATGCGTCCGGGGGATCGCGTCCAAGGCCGGGCTGTCCATGCGGACGGTCTGCTGGAAACAGCGCACTGACTCGTCTGACAACATCGTGCGCAGCCAGGCCGCGTCTGCCGGTTCCGTGACGCCGAACAGACCCACCGGTGGCGGCGACTCGGGCAGCGGCGGAACCCGCCAGTCGGTCCCGGTCTGCGCGGCGGACTCGACGAGGTACCTGGTCAGCACCGGATAGAGGTCGGCCGCGCCCTGACCGTCTTCCGGGACCATCGCGTCGAGGTAGACCAGGTGGGAGATCCGGTCGGGGACCCGGTTGGCCGCGGCCGAGATGACCAGCCCGGCGTAGCTGTGCCCGACGAGGACCACCTCGGTCAGGCCCTGTTCGATGATCAGGTTGACGATGTCGTCGACGTGCGTGTCGAGTCCGATCTCGGGGCCGAGCAGCTGTGCCTTGTCGCCGTGGCCGGTGAGCGACGGCGCGAGCACCGGGTGGCCGGCCGCCGCCAGCAACGGGACGACTCGCTCCCAGCACATTCCGTTGTGCCAGGCGCCGTGCACCAGGAGAAAAGTCGTCGTAGGCGTGGCGGGTTCGTTCATGGCATGATCCTTCTTTGTTCGGGGTCCGCCGGACGGCCGGCTCGTCTCCGGGAAGCAGTTCCCGGCCATTCAAGCCGAGCACGCGCCGCGAACACGGCTCGACCCGCTGAATGAGATCTCGTACATCAGTACCCTCCAGGCAGGTCGACCGGATCGCTCCATTCCGAGCCGCTCCAGTACTCGTAGGCGATGTGTCCGGAGGAGGTCAGCTCCATGGTCTGGATCGTGTCATCGGGGCCGAGGAAGGCCGTGGGGTCGCCAACCGGGGAGTCCGGCAGCGCGCCCCAGCCGGACCAGCCCGTGGCTCCGTTCGCCGAGTTCTGCCATGCGTGGGCCAGCCCTGCGTCGGCCAGCCGGGCGAAGAGTTCGACGTGGCCGTCCGGCCAGCGCACTGCACCTGGGGTGCCGGTCAGGGCCGAGCCGAGGAGATCCGGGACCAGCGGCTTTGTCCAACTCCAGCCGGCCGAGTCGCCGAGGGCGCGGTCGATCGTGCCCGCGGAGGTGGTCGCGAAGACCTCGGTGTCGCCGTTCTGGTCGCTGACCGACGTGGGATCGCCGGTCAGGTCGGCGGGGCCGGCGCCGACCGCGGACCAGCCGCTCCAGCGCGCGCCGGTCCACCGGTCCACGACCAGGGTCCCGGCCGCTGATCGGCCGAACAGGTCGACGTCGCCGGCGGAGTCCGTGAAGGGCACCGGGTTGCCGGCCAGGTCCCCGCCGAGATCGGACCAGCCGTCCCAGCCGGTGGCGCCGTTCGGCTCCTGTTGCGCGGTGGTGGCCACCTCGCCGTCGCTCAGCCGGACGAAGACCTCGACGACGCCATCGGGCATCCGCGACGCGGCCGGGTCGCCGGCGATGGTGCCGGGGCTGGTGCCGCCGGTCAGGGCGCTGTCCCAGGCCCAGCCGCCGGGCGCGCCCTGCTGCTGCCAGCCGTCGGCGATCTGGCCGTTCTCGAGGCGGACGAACACTTCGAAGTGCCCGTCCGCGTCGATGGCCGCGCTCGGCGCGCCGAGCGCGGCCGACGGGCCGTTCGGGACCGGGGAGAAGCCGGACCAGGCCGAGGCGCCGTTGCTCTGCACCGCGAAGAGCACCGTCCGCGAGGTGGAGAGCGCGAAGGCGGCGGCCGAAGAACCCGTGGCCACGACCGAGATCCGTGCCCCTGGCGCACTCGCCGCGGCGGCCTGCACGGCGGAACCGCCGCTGGCGATCTGATCGGCGCTCTCGGCGCCTCCGGGTTGGTTCGAGCCGGAGCCCAAGCCGGAGCCGAGGCCGGGAGAGGTGAGGCCTCCGGAGCCCGATGCCGTCGACCTTCCGGCCGACGGGCGCACGGTCCGCGCGGCCGAGGGGCGTGCGGTCCGCGCGGCGGATGGCCCCGGCTGTACGACGGCGCTCGAACCGGCGGTCGAAGGAGTGCTGCCCGACTGGTCGTAGGCGGGCTCGGCGGCGGTTTTCGCGGCGGCTCCCATGCCGCTCTGGACGAAGAGGACCGCCACCCCGGCCAGCGCCGCGATCGAGGCTGCCGCGCAGATCCGTGCGATCGGAGCACCCGGCCGCTTTCGGTACAGGCTCTCGTCCCGGCCATGGCGGACGTCTTCTTCGGTGCCGGCGTCGAGATCCGCGCCCACGATGGTGTGCGGACCGAGGATGGTTTCGACGAGTGTGCGGTCGTCCGGGAGCTCAGCCGGGGCCGACGGATTCCCGACGGCGACCGGTTCGGCCTCGCCGGCATCGGGCGATGGCGGCTCGACGCTGGACAGCTCGCGCAGGAAGGCGAGCACCGCCGCGCCGCCCTCGGCCAGCTTCCCCGGCGGCGGCACGATCAAATGCCTGTTCCCTGACAGGTCGATGTCGACCAGTGACGGCAGGGCGCCGAGTCCGGGCGGCAGTTCGATCAGATGGTTGTCGGCCGCGTCGAGGCGCGCGAGCGACCTGAGGGCGCCGAGGCTGGACGGCAGTTCGGCCAGCCGGTTGTGGGAGACGTCGAGGACCCGCAGGCCGGCGAACCGTCCGATCCAGACCGGAAGCGCGGTGATGCGGTTGTGCGACAGGTCGAGTTCATCCAAGGCGTCCGCGGCGGCGGCCAGACTCTCGGGCACCGACTCGAGCGCAAGACCGCGCAGGGACAGTGCGGTCGCGCCGTCGGCGACCGCGGCTTCGATGCGCGCCTCGGCTCGGGCGGGCCCGGCTGCGGGCGGGTCCGCTGTACCGGAATCCCGGTTCGTGCCCGTCTGCTCGATCGTCATGCGGTCGGCCCCTTCCAGGAATGTCCGCTCTCGGCGGCGGCGACGGCGTGGTGCCGTACCGGAACGCGGGTCGTGGCCGGAGCGCGGCGGGCGAGGATCAGTCCGGGCGGATTGCCGAACCGTCCGTCGGCGGCCGGCGGCAGCGGACGTTGCGCGCCCGCGGCCTCGCGCCAGGCCTTCGCCACGGACTCGAGGCCGCGCTGAGCGCGTTCGTCGAAGGCGGACGGCGCGTCGGACGCGTCCTGCTCCGTCGCCGCGCGCTCGCGCATTAGCAGCCCGGAGTGGCCGGCGGCCTCCGTCGGCAGGACGCTGAAACGGGTGCCGGGCAGGAAGACGACCTGCTCGGGCAGATCCGGGACCAGCAAAGCGGTCCGGCGCGCGGTGACCGACCAGATCAGCACCTCGGTCGCTCCCGGGAGCCGGCCGTGGCCGCCGGCCATGGCCGGGCAGAAGGACCATTCGGTGACGGTGCGCCGACCGGCGTACCACCGCAGTTCGTCCGGACTCAGGTCGGCCCGCAGCCGCGTCGCCCCGCGGTAGGACGGCAGCCGGCGCAGGCCGGAGGCGACGCATCGGGCCATCGGAATGTGCGGACCGACCGTCCCGGCGCGGACCGCGTCGTCCAGCGCCCTTGTGTCTCCGGCCAGGTAAAGGCGCGCGGCCACCAGGTCGGTGACGACCTGCTCCTCGGTCTCGCCCGTTCCACCGCGCAGGCCGGGTATCTCGGAGAGCAGCCGGCTGATCGAACCGGCCTCGGCGTCGTATCGGTCGGCCAGCGAGCGGCGTAGCCAGTCCCGCTCCTCGTCGAGGCCGTGACCGGGCGGGAGTGCGCAGGCGGCCTTGTCCGGTGTGCTCTGCGCGCGCGGCGAATCCGGGGATGCGCCGACCGGTCCCGCGCTCCGGGCGGCGGTCGCGCGGGGAACCACCGGGCGGGGTGCTTCGGCGGCTTCTCCGGTCCGCGCGGGGTCACCCGCTCCGGCGGGCCTGCCCGGCGACGCGGATTCCCCCGGCTCCGGGCAGGTGTCCGGGAGAGTGCCGGGGCTGCGGCCGTCGGAGCCCGGTCCGGCGGCGCTCGGCGTCGGCCTCTCCGGCGGCGGCGAGGGCAACCCCGATTCCAGACGTATCAGCGGTGATCGGTGCGGTTGCGCCAGGGGCTCGGGAAGCGGATCGCCGCAGGCCGGTTCCGAGGCGGCGGGTTCGTCGGGAGCACCGTCCGGGGACGCCGCGGGTGCCGCGGAGGTGAGGACCGCGCCGTCGGACGACGCGGATTCGCCCGCGCGGGCCCGCGGGGGTTCATCCCGCGCCGCGACGGCGGGCTCGGCGATCGCGGGCGGGAGCGGGCCTTGCAGGACGACGGTCTCGGCGGCCGCCGGTTCGGCGTCCGGCGCGGCGGACCACGAAGTCTCGACCTCGATCCGCCCGCGCGACAACGCGTGCGCGGGCAGCAGCCGAAAGGCGGTCCTGGCTCCCGCGGCCAGTCGTTGAAGGACGTCGGCGCCGAGAGCGCGCATACGTCCCGCGGCGGCTCCCGAGGACGTGTCGTAGATCAGGTTCGCGCGCAGCGGCTCGGCCTGAGCCCCGCGGACCGCCGCACTGTCTGCCGGGGTCTCCCTGGGGCGCACCCACAGCCCGGACTGGACGACTTCGAGTACGACGTCGTCTTCGAGGGCGAAGACGCCGGGGCCGGTCTGCACGAGCCCGGCGATCGGCGCCGCGGCGTCCATCGGCACCGGGCCCGTCGCCATCGGGTAGCCCGGTGCGCGGCCTGGCGACGCCGGCGCAAGAACGCGGGGAGCGAACCCGAAGTCCATGGTGTACGGCAGCCAGCTCATCGCGCCGACCGGCAGCAGGACCTGCTCCCGGCCGCCGCCGGTCAGCGTGGTGCAGACCCGAATCCCGGTGCCGACGATCACGAACCTGTTCAGCAGATCGGCCAGCACCTGCCCGAACGCGTCCTTGTCACTGTGCGGCGGGCCGGGCCGGTGGACAGGGCCGAACAGGGAGAAGCGGACCTCGGGCCATGCCGCGGCGGGAATGACTTCGCAGTATTCGGTGATGGCCCCGGGGTACAGCGGCGGCGACTCCGGGTAGCCGACCACGACCCGGTACCCGCCAGGCTCGCCGGGCCGGACGGCCGAGGAGGAGCGCAGCCATCTGCGGTAGACCGCCACCGCCGGCGCTTCCATCGCCGGGCGGATCCACACGCCCGCGGGCAGCGGCTCGGCCACGGCGCCGGACTCGAGCGCGATCAGCACGCCGACGGCCCTGTGCGACCGCCACAAAGCGGAACCGGGTTCCGACGCGAGACCGGCCGTCGGGTTCGAAACGGTACGCGCGGCCTCGGCCCGGCTTCTTCTGCCTGCCAACGTTAGACCATTCACCTGCCCATACTCCGCTCGTCCTGCGGGGCTTCGCCGACCCCGGGTCGCTGCCCCGGACCTTTCGACGTCGAGCCCGGGCGGTGGACACGAGGTTAGGTCGGCGCGTCGGGTCCCAGTGGTGTCCGGGCGGCCGGGCTGCCCGCCCGGACACCGCCCCTGCCTGCACGGCCCCGCGGCTCGGGCGGCGCACGGTCGCTCAGGCAGCGGCGATGTCCGTCGGGGCAGCCCTGCCGCGCTGGTCTACGAGGCATGGCGCGGCCGGCTCTAGCTTCTGTGGAAGACACCGTCGGCTGCAGGGAAGGTCGATATGACCACCGTGATAGTGAAGCGGACGCCGCGGGCGTCCGGCCCGCCGATGCCGGAGGGCAGCATCGAGCTCGCCCAGCCCCCGGTGCTCGGCGAGCCGGGCACGCTCGACGTCGGCGCGATGGTCGGGATGCTTCCCATGGCGCTGGGGGTCGGAGCCATGGCGATGATGTTCTCGGTCGGCAACGGCTCCTCGTCCTCCTACATGATGTCCGGGATGATGGGCGCCTCCATGGCCAGCATGGGGATCGGGCAGATCAGCCGCTCGGGCGGCGACCGGCGGCGCAGGCTGCGCGCGGAGCGCCGCGACTACCTGCGCTACCTCGGCCAGCAGCGTCGCCGGGTGCTCGCCGCGGCCGAGGAGCAGCGTTCGGCCGCGCGCTGGGACAACCCGGATCCGGGTGCGCTGTGCGGCCTTGCCGCCGGGACCCGGCTGTGGGAGCGGCGGGCCGGGCACGAGGATTTCGCCCGGGTGCGCATCGGCATCGGCGAGCGCGGCGCCGCTCTCGAGCTCGTGCCGCCGCAGACCAAGCCCGTCGAGGACCTCGAACCTCTCAGCGCCGTCTCGCTGCGCCGGTTCGTGAACGCCTACCAGACCGTCCCCGGCCTGCCGATCACCGTCGGGCTGCGCAACTTCTCCAGCGTGGAGTTCGCGGGGCGGGCCGAGGAGGCGCTCGGCCTGCTCCGGTACATGATCGGTCAGCTGGCGGCGTTCCATTCGCCGGATGAGCTGCGGATCGCGGTTCTGACGGACGAGCCGGGACTGGCCGAGTGGGACTGGATCAAGTGGCTGCCGCACACCGCCCACCCCCGGCTTCAGGACGAGGCAGGACCGCTGCGTCTGGTGGCCGTGGACCACGCCGACCTGATGACGCTGCTCGGCGACGAGTTCGGCGAGCGGCCCCCGCACGAGCGCGCGGCCCAGCCCAGCATCGCCGAGCCCTTCTACGCGGTGGTGGTGCACCGCGCTGCGCTGCCAACCGACTCCCGGCTGCTTGACCCAGGGCTGCGCAACGCCGTCCTGCTGGACGCCACCGGGGCGATGACCGGCGGCCGGGGCGTGCTGCGCCTGCTCTGCGAGGACGGCCGCGTCGAGTACCCGGTCGGGGAGAAGACAGCGCGGGCCGCCGGGGACGCGCTGAGCCCCGGTGCCGCGCAGACCCTGGCCCGGCTGGTCGCGCCGATGCGCACCGGCGGCAGCGTCGACCTGGCCGACAAGCCGCTGGAGACCGACTTCGAGCTGACCGCGCTGCTCGGCATCCGCAACCCGCGGACCTTCGACGTGGCGGCCAAATGGCGCCCGAGGGCGGTGCAGAGCGCCCGGCTGCGGGTGCCGATCGGGGTCACCGGGGCCGGCGAGATCGTCGAACTCGACCTGAAGGAGTCGGCGCAGGGCGGCATGGGGCCGCACGGATTGCTGATCGGGGCCACCGGCTCCGGCAAGAGCGAGCTGCTTCGTACCCTGATCATCGGCCTGGCCGCCACCCACTCCTCCGAGATCCTCAACTTCGTCCTCGTCGACTTCAAGGGCGGGGCCACGTTCCTCGGCATGGACCGGCTGCCGCACACCTCCGCGGTGATCACGAACCTGGCCGGCGAACTGCACCTGGTGGACCGAATGCAGGACGCCCTGAACGGCGAGGTGATCCGGCGCCAGGAACTGCTGCGGCGCAACGGCCGGGCGTCGCTGCACGACTACGAGAAGGCAAGGCTGGCCGGAGCCCGGCTCACCCCGATCCCGACCCTGCTGGTCATCGTGGACGAGTTCTCCGAACTGCTGGCCGGAAAGCCCGAGTTCATCGAGCTGTTCGTCACCATCGGCCGGGTCGGTCGCAGCCTGGGGATCCACCTTCTGCTCGCCTCCCAGCGGCTGGACGAGGGCCGGATCCACCGGGCGGAGGGCCACCTGTCCTACCGGGTCGCGCTGCGCACGTTCTCCTCGATGGAATCGCGCGGGGTCATCGGCGTCTCCAGCGCCTATGAACTGCCGTCAAGCCCGGGAAACGGCTACCTGAAGGTCGACACCACCAACCTGGTGCGCTTCAAGGCCGCCTACGTATCAGGCCCCTGTGCAATGCCGCGGGAGCGGGAGGGGCTGCCCGGCGCCGAGGCGGATCCGGGGGCCGGCGAGGCGGTCGGGTTCGGTCTGCGCCAGCGTCCGCCGGACACCGCGGCCGCGCTGCCCGCGCCGTCCACCCCTGCTTCGGCGCCCGCCTCCGCCGAATCGGACACCGAGGCCGGGATGGACGTCGAGAGCCTGCTCGACGTGCTGATCGGCAGGATGGAGGGGGCAGGACCGCCGGCCAGGCAGGTCTGGCTGCCGCCGCTCGACAAGGCGCCGAGCCTGGACGAGCTGCTGCCCGGCATCGTGCCGGATCCCGTGCGCGGGCTGCACGCCGCCGCGTACCGCGGCCTCGGCTCGCTGCGCGTCCCGCTCGGTATCGTGGACCGTCCCTACGAGCAGTCGCGCGAGCTGCTGACCGCCGACCTGACCGGTACCGACGGGCACGTGGGCGTCGCCGGGGCGCCGCAGACCGGCAAGTCCACCCTTCTGCGTACCCTGATTCTCTCGCTGGCGCTCACCCACACCCCGGCCGAGGTCCAGTTCTACTGCCTTGACTTCTCCGGCGGCGGACTCGCCTCGGTGGCCGGGCTGCCGCACACCGGATCCGTGGCCACCCGGCTCGACCGGGACCGCGTCCTGCGCACCGTCGAAGAGCTCTTCGCGCTGATCGAGATCCGCGAGGTCCGGTTCACCACGCACGGCCTCGAGTCGATGGCCGCCTACCGCGCGGCCGAGGCCCGCGGCGAGTTCTCCGACCAGTTCGGCGACGTGTTCCTGGTCGTGGACGGCTGGAGCACGCTCAAGCAGGAGTTCGAGGAGCTCGAACCGCGCATCGGCGAGCTCGCCGCGCGCGGGCTGTCCTTCGGCGTGCACCTGATGGCCAGTGCGGTGCGCTGGTCCGAGATCCGCTCGCGCACCCGCGACCTGCTCGGCACCCGGTTCGAACTGCGCCTCGGCGACCCGATGGAGTCCGCGGTCAAGTCGGCCAAGGCGGCCACCGTGCCGGCCCAGCCCGGCCGCGGCCTGACCCGCACCGGGCACCACTTCCTGGTCGCGCTGCCCCGGCTCGACGGCGGCACGGACACCGCTGATCTGACCGCCGCGACCAAGTCGGCCGCGGCCGAGGTCGAGACGTACTGGACCGGGCCGGCCGCCCCCGCGGTCCGGATGCTGCCGACCCGCCTGCCGCTGCGCGCCCTGCCCGCTCCTGAGGGGAACCTGCGGGTCTGCCTCGGCCTCGACGAGAAGCGGCTGGGACCGGTCTGGCACGACTTCGCCAAGGTCCCGCACCTGATGGTGTTCGGCGACTCGGAGACCGGGAAGACCAACGCGCTGCGCCTGGTCGCGAAGGCGATCACGACCAGCCTCGATCCGGGCAGAGCGCGGATCCTGCTCGGCGACCCGGACCGCAACCTGCTCGCCGAGGTCCCCGAGCGGTTCCGGGTCGGATTCGCCGCGGACACGCAGGCGCTGGCCGACCTGTCAGGCAACACCGCGGTTTCGATGACCAAGCGCCTGCCGGCGGCCGAGCTCGCCCCCGAACGGCTGGCCGCGCGCGACTGGTGGCATGGTCCTGACGTATACCTGCTGATCGACGATTACGACCTGTTCGTCACGGGTAACGGCGCCGGCGGTCCGATGGTGCCCCTGGTTCGGCTGCTGGCCGCCAGTTCGCACGTCGGGCTGCATCTGGTGATCGCCCGGAGCACCTCGGGCGCCATGCGCTCGATGATGGATCCGGTGCTGCGCCGGCTGTGGGAACTGGGCACCCCGGCCCTGCTGCTGTCCTACCCCAAAGAGGAGGGCAAGTTCCTCGGCGAGGCCAAGCCCCGCACCCTCCCGCCAGGCCGCGCCCAACTCGTCACCCGGCGCGACATCAAACTCGTCCAACTCGGCTCGGTCGGCGACGAGCCCGTCCAAGGAGAAGGCTGACATGCCCGTCGGAGTGGAACTCTGCCGGCTGACCGTCCGCGGCCCGCAGCGCCGGTGCGACCTCGCGCTGCCGTCCTCGGCCACCGTCGGCGAACTGATCCCCCTGCTGCTGCGGCTGACCGGCGCCACGGCGCCGGGCGCCGAGCAGAGCGCGGCCGCGGAACCGTGGGTGCTGCACCGGCTCGGCGGAGCGCCGTTCGATCTCGGCGACACCCCGGAGAAGCTCGACCTGCGCGAGGGGGAGATCCTCTACCTCGACCCGGCCGAGAGCGCGCCGCCCGAGCTGACCTTCGACGACCTCGGCGTCGGGGTCGCCGAAGCGGTGCACGCCAGGGCCGACTTCTGGTGTCCGGCCTTCACCGGCGCCGCGCTCGTCGCGGCGTCCTGCGCCGCGATGGCCGGCTACGCCGCCGCCGCTGCGGGTGTTCGTCCGGTCGCGGACCGGCCGCCGTGGTTCTACGCCGCGGCCGCCGTACTGGCCGCCGCCGCGGTGATCTTCGGCAGGCTCCCGCATGACCGGATCCAGAGCACGGTGTGCGGTATCGGCGCCTGTGCTTTCGGGGCCGCGGCCGGCCTGGCGGCGCAACGCGGCGGTACCGGTCCGGTGACCGATCAGCGCACGCTCATCCTGGTCGCGGCCGGCGCGGCCGCGGCCGGCTTGTCATGCCTGAGCGCGGGGAGGCTGTCGGTCACCCTCTTCGGCGGCGTCACCGGCGTGGCGCTGTGCGGGCTGGCCGGAGGGTTCGCCGTCGCCGGGCTGCACTGGGCCGCGGTCCAGGCGGCGGCCGCCCTCGCGGTCGTGCTGTTCGCCGCCACGGCGCACGGTATGCGGATCGCGCTGCGCGCGGCCCGGCTGCGGGTCTCTCAACTGCCGCACACCGCGGAGGAACTCCAGCAGGACATCGCGCCAGAGCCCGCGGCCACGGTGGCGAGCCGGGCCGCCGCCCTCGTCGGCTATCTCAACGCGCTGTTCATCACCTTCGCCGTGGTCTGGCTCGCCGCGATCGCCTTCCTGGCCCGCGACCCGGGCACCTGCTCCCGCGCGCTCGCGATCGCGCTGTGCGTCGCGGCCCTTTTGCGCTCGCACTCGGTGTCCTGCGCCTGGCAGCGCGGGCCGCTGGTCGCGTGCGGGGTGCTCGGCCTGGTCTGGACCGCCGTCGCATGGGTGGCCCGGATCGGGCCTGGCCCGCGCGTCGTGACGCTGCTCGTGCTGGCCGCGGCCGCGGCCGGGCTGCTGACCGCCGCCCGCCGGCTGCCCGGCCGCAGGCTGCTGCCGCTGTGGGGTCAGTTCGCGGACCGGGCCGAACTGTGGTCCGCGGTGGTGCTGGTCCCCCTGCTGCTCCAGCTCTTCCATCTGTACTCATATTTCCGCGATCTGATTCACTGACCGGAGGCGCGCGACCATGCAGAGCAGACGCGACCACGTGCAGGCGTACCAGTTCTCCGTCGCCCGGCTGGTTCAGGCCAGCGCCAGCGGCGACGCGACCTCCGGGGAGATGCCCGCCCGGCGGGCGAACGTCGGCGTCGGCATCGGGAGCGTGCTCGGCGGCCTGCTGTGCGCCGGCATGCTGGTCTACGGCCTGATCTCGCCCAAGGCCTCCACGGCCTGGAAGTCGCCAGGGGCGATCGTCGTGGACAAGACGACGGGCAACAGGTACGTGTACCTAGGCGGCGAACTGCGCCCGACGGAGAACTACGCCTCCGCGCTGCTGATCGCGGGGCAGCAGGCCACGGTCCAGGTGGTCGCCGGATCCACACTCGCCGGCATCCCCGTCGGACCGCCGATCGGCATACCGGGCGCGCCAGACTCCGTGCCGACAGCCTCTGCCCTGCTTCCGGGAACCTGGGCGCTGTGTCTGACCGGCGGCCAGAACGCCGACGGGAGTCCGGCGACCGTTCTCGACCTCGCCCCGGCCGGGCACACCGCGCCGCTGCCCGGCCGCGCCGAACTGCTCGCCGCCGAGTCCGGTCAAGGCGCAGGGACCGACGCCGAATACGTAATCTGGGAAGGGACGCGGTACTCGGTCACCGACCCCGCGGTGCTCCCCGCGCTCGGTCTCGGTACCCGGGAGTCGGTCAAGGCCCCGGCCGTCTGGCTCGACCAGTTGCCGGTCGGCTCCGCCCTGGCGCCGGCCGCCGTCCCCGGCGCCGGTCGTCCGGGGCCGGACATCGCCGGGCACGCCGGCGTGATCGGCCGGGTCTACGACACCGACGGCGGCGGAATCAGCCAGTACTACGTGCTGCGGTCCGACGGTCTCGCGCCGATCACCGCGACCGAGGCGGCCCTTTTCGCGTCGGTTCCCGGCTCCGTCGCTCCGGTCGCCCTTTCCCCGGGCCAGGTCGCCGCCGCCTCGGCCTCGGCCGACCGCGCGCTGCTCGACCGCCTGCCCGACCTGTTGACCGGCACCGCCTACCCGCCGGCCGGCGCTGACCCCGCCGGCGGCTCCGACCTGTGCGTGCTGCAGAAGACCCCGGGCACCCCGGCCGGCTCGACGCTGGTGACCGAGAGCGCCTCGGCCCTCGCCGCCGGACCGGTCTCGGTACCGCCGGACAAGGGCATGCTCGTCGAGTCCCCCGAGGCGGCGAGCCAGGCCCGGGACGGTGACGAGGGATCGAACAGCCTGCCGGTCTACCTGGTCTCCGACGACGGGAGCAAGTACCCGGTGGAAGGAACCTCGGCCATGGCCGCGCTCGGTTACGGGCAGGCCGCCGCCCAGATCCTGCCCGACCGGATCCTGGCCCTGATTCCCACGGGACCGGCGCTGGACGCCGCCGACGCAACGAAGGGCGCGGAATGAGCATGACCCAGGCTCGGCAGATGATGCTGGTCGACCCGAGCAAGGGCGCGGCCTACCGCACCATCGGCGAGGCGCTGCGCGACGCGTCCGACGGCGCCCTGGTCTCGATCGCGGCCGGACGCTATGACGAGCAGCTCCTCATCGAGCGCGTGGTCACGCTCGTTCCCGCGGGCGAGAGAGGCGGCGTACGGATACACGCCGCCGCCGGCAGCGCCCTGCGCACGGTCGCCGAGGGGGTGCAGCTGTCCGGGCTCATGATCACCGGAGACGATCCGGAGGCCCCGGTGATCGAGGTGCGCCACGGCGAACTGGCTCTCGAGGGCTGCGACGTGTCCGGCTCGGCGTGGGCCGCCGTCCTCGCCCACGGCCAGGGCACGCTCGCCCTGCGCGACTGCGTGGTCGGCAACACCGCGGGCGCCGGGGTGGTGGTGGCCTCGCCCGGCGGCAACGTGGTCGAGAACACCCGGATCGCCGACGTCGCGTCCTCGGCGGTGGTCGTGGCGGACGCCGGTGCGCTGCTGCTGCGCGGCTGCACGGTGGTGCGGCCGGGCGGCAACGGCCTTTGCGCCAACGGCCGGGCCAGGGTCGAGGTCGCGGACTGCATCTTCGACGGCTGCGCCAAGCCCGGGGTGGCGATCGAGCAGAACGCCGCGGCCCGGATCACCGGCGCGCGGGTCACCGCGAGCGTTGTGCTCGACCTCTACCTGACCAGCGGCGGCGCCATCGACCTCAGCGGCTCCTCGTTCACGGGTTCGGGGGCGCAGGCGGTGTACGTCGCCGAGGGGTCCGCCCCGGTCTTCGCGGACTGCCGGTTCGCCGACGCGGCCGTCTGCGGGCTCTATCTCACCGGTGCGGGCACCCGGGCCCTGCTCGAGGACTGCGGGTTCAGCCGCTGCGGCGCGGTGGTCGATGCCGAGGCCGCGCTGACCGTCCGCGGCGGACGGATCTCCGAGTCCCCGGGCGACGGCATCAGCGTGCTGGCGCGGGGAACGCTCGACGCGGCCGGGGCGGACGTGCACGGCTCGGCCCGGCACGGCGTGATCGTGGCCGCCGGGGGACGCGCGGACCTGACCGGCTGCCGGTTCGAGGGCAACCAGGGGGAGGAGGTCTATCGCGAATCGGCCTCGGACTCCGGCCAGGGCCGGGAGCCCGCCGCACGCAGGACCGGCGGCGAGAGCCCGGCGCGCGCAGCCGAAGGCCACGGCTCCGTCGGCTATCAGCCCGGTGACTTTCCCGAAGAGTCGGATGAGCCGGACGAGTCGGACGCGGCGCTCGGCGACGCGGTGCGCCGCGGCCGGATCGGCTCAGGACCGCTGGCCGACCTGGCCGCCCTGGTGGGTCTGGCCGGAGTCAAGCAGGAGGTCACCAGCCTGATCAACCTCAACCAGATGGCGCAGCGGCGCGAGCAGATGGGCCTGCCGATGCCCCCGATGAGCCGGCACCTGGTGTTCGCCGGCCCTCCCGGCACCGGCAAGACGACCGTCGCCCGGCTCTACGGCGCGGTGCTGGCCGAACTCGGCGTGCTCTCCCGCGGCCATATGGTCGAGGTCTCAAGGGCCGACCTTGTCGCCCAGATCATCGGCGGCACCGCGATCAAGACCACGGAGGTGGTCAACCGGGCCCTCGGCGGCGTCCTGTTCATCGACGAGGCCTACACCCTGACCAACCAGTCGAAGGGCACAGGCCCCGACTTCGGCCGCGAGGCGGTGGAGACCCTGATGAAGCTGATGGAGGACCACCGCGACGAACTGGTCGTGATCGCGGCGGGGTACTCCGAGCACATGAATCAGTTCCTGTCCTCGAACCCCGGCATGGCCTCCCGGTTCTCCCGCACGATCGAGTTCCCCAACTACAGCGTGGACGAGTTGGTCACGATCGTGCGCGGGATGTGCGCGGCACACAGGTACGAACTGCCGCAGGACACGATCGACGCGCTGTTCGAGTACTTCGAGCAGGTGCCCAAGGGCCCGACCTTCGGCAACGGCCGGGTGGCCCGCAAGGTGTTCGAGGCCATGGTCGGCGCCCAGGCCTCGCGGCTCGCCTCGCAGCCGGACGCCGACGAATCCGAGCTGAGCCGGTTCACCGGCACCGACGTCGAGGCCGCCGCGTCCGGCGAGCAGCCCGGCCAGCAAGGACCGGCCGGAACGCGGCCGCGCCCGGCCTCCGGCGGGGACGCGGCGGCCGGGCGCAGGTTCGCCGCGGACACGCCGGGCGCGGCGCGGCTGGCCGGGCTGATCGGCCTCGATCCGGTCCGCGAGTCCCTGCGCGCCCGGCTGCTCGGCCTGGCCAGGCTCGGCCGCGAGCAGCAGCCCACCGCGGGTCTCGCCAACCTGATCTTCGAGGGGCCAGAGGGCTCGGGGCGGCGCACGGTGGCCGCCGTCTACGCGCAGTCGCTGGCCGAGTCGGGACTCGCGGCGTCCGGAACACTGCGTCCGCTGCCGCTGCGGACGATCCCGGCGCGCGGTCCCGGCCAGGCCAAGGCCTATCTGGACCATGTGTTCGGGGAGACTGGCGCAGGCGTGGTCCTGCTGCTGCTCGGCGGCAGCCGACCGGCACCGTCAGGGCCGTCCGCCGAGCAGTGGGCGCGGGTGCTGGCGGTGCTGCCCGAGGTCGTCGCAGGGCACGCCGAGACCACGGTGATTCTGCTGGGTGAGCGCACCGAGACGGCCGAGATCCTGCGCAGCCGACCCGACCTGGCCGGCTGCTTCGCCGACTCCCTCGTCTTCACCGACTACGGCCCGGAGTATTCGGCGCTGCTGGCCGGCCGGTATCTGGCGGTACGCGGACACAAGGCCGACGTCGCCGTTCTCCGCGCCCTGGCCGAATACTTCGCCGCCGCGCCCGGCCCGGGTACGGTCCGGCGCGCGCACGCGGCGGCCGAACGCCTCGTCGCCGCGGCCCGCTCGGCGACGCTCGCCGCCGACGAGGTCAGGGAGGTATTCGCGTCCTGACTGGGCGGGCAAGGCAGGTGTCGCCGAGGGCACGGCGGCGGTCGGAACCGGGACGCGGCGACCGGCCCCGGACCAGAATCACAGCCAGGAGATCCGGTCGATGCGCAACTGAAGCCCGGAGACCCGAACAGCGACCGATACCAGTTTCTATCGAAAGGAGCGGATCATGGCCGGTGGAGTCACTTCGGTAGACGTCGAGGGCATGAAGGCCGCCCAGGCTAACTTCCAGAACGCGTACGACGCGTGCAACACCGCTTGGAACGACATGACCGAGCAGCAGACGGACCTGCAGGCGAACTGGACCGGTGAGGCCGCGTCCTCGTTCGGCCAGGCGCTGTCCACGTACCTCGGGGACCTGGGCACCGTGCGCGCCCAACTGCTGGTGATGCTCGATTCGCTGTCGGGGACCACGGGGGTCTACGTCAACACCGCCGGCCAGTCCACCGACGTGGCCACCGCCTTCGCCACCGGCCTGCCCGGTCTGACCGGGATCTGAGGGAGAGAACGATGACCACGTACACCGTCAACATGGACAACGTCGCGGCGATCGCCGAGGAGATGGGCGCGATCGCGAACTACATCCAAGGCCTGATCGAGGATCTGGACAACGGCACCAGGCAGAACCTGGCGGAGTGGACCAGTGTCTGCCAGACGGTCTACGCCAACACGAAGGCGTCGTGGGACACCGCGGCGCAAGACATGGCCTTCCAGGCCACCCAGGCGCAGAACTCGCTCGGCCAGATCACGGACGCCTACGCCAACGCCGAGTACCAGGGCATGGGGTTGTGGAGCTGATCTCGGATGGTCGACCATAGAGTTGTAGCGACCCCCGAGCCCGGGACCACCAACAGCACCGACGGCGACTCGGGCATGAACAACAACCCGATCCCGGCCCCGAGGAGCGGCTCGGGTTCGAATTCGAACTCGGACAACTCGGTGCCGCAGTGGACCCCGGCCGACGAGCACACTCCGCCGAACCTGCAGATTTTCGGATCGGGCACGCTGCCTACCAGCGTGATGCCGAACACGGCCGTGGACACCGCGTCGCTGAACTCCTTCGTCACGTACATCGGAAACCTGCTGCCCGCCATCCGCGACACCCGCACCAGCCTGGCGTCGGTACAGGTTGAGCCCGGGGACTTCTACGACGCTGACCAGATGCGCGGCAAGGTCAACGGCTCCACCGGTCTCGCCAGCCAGTTCCACAGCATTCTCGGCGACCTGGACAACGGGTTGACCAGTATGCAGCAAGGTCTCACGACGCTCGCTGCGCAGTACACGAGCACGGAGGACCTCAACAACCTCTCCGTGTCCCAGCTGCAGACCAGCTTCGGTGACTCCAGTTCGTACTTCAGCAATATCACCACGGACGCCGGAGGCTCTGGTTCGACCACCACGACCGGCTCCGCCAACTCCAACAACACCAACGGTTCCGGGAATTCCAACAACACCAACGATTCGGGCAACTCGAACACCGGCGGCAATAATTAGCCCGGTATCCCTCTACGCCGACGATCGGCGGGACAGCGGTCACCGCTGTCCCGCCGACCGCGTTCGCGCCGCAGGCCTTTGCGATGGCTTCGGCGCGGCGTCCAGCGGCGGCACGGCCGCCTACTAGCCGGCCGGTTCCGAGCCTCCCGGCACGCGCCCGGTCTCCGCGTACTCTCTGACCTGGTCGGGCATCGCGGGTTCGGTGGGCAGCGCGGCCGAGAGGTCGGCTTTGCCCTCTACCAGGTCGGTGTAGCTCAGCCCTGGGGGTAGTCCGGGCAGTTCGGGCAGCACCGCGGAGTGCAGCGTCTCCATGGCCTTGGTCTTGGCCTCGGCGGCGGTCGACGTGATCGCCTCGGCCAGTTCCGTGGGCGTCATCCGCTTGTACGCCCCGGTGGGGAACTCCAGCGCGGTGATCGCGCCGTGCACGTCGACGGTCACCTTGACGGTCTGGCGAGGCGTCGTCGCGGTGGCTCTGAGCTCGGCGATCTGCCGTTGCTGCTCGCCGACCTTGGCGCGGCGCTCGCGGAACGCCCGCATGAGGTCCTCGACCTCGGTTTCGAAGTTGCCGGGCATGGTGCGGGCTCCTGTCTCAAGGCGGTGGGTCCTGGGGTGCCGGCGCGCATCCGCGGGCCGGGGCGCGGTCTGTTCAGATCCGATCGGATTCGGCTCTGCCCGACGGTTCGGCGGCGCGCCGCCTGCCCGCGTTCACCTGGTCCTGCACCAGTTCCAGCAGGCGGCGGCCGTCCGGTAGCTTGGGTTGCACCAGCTCTCTGAGCGGCTGGCCGATTGCGGCCTTGGCGTCGCGGGCCGCGGTGAGAATCTCCTCAGCCAGTTCCGCGGCCGACATGGCCAGGTAAGCTCCGGCCTGGAATTCGAGCGCTGTGATCTCGCCCTGCCCGTTGACCGTCACCACGACGCTCTGCTTCGGAGAAGCGGACACGGCCGAAGCCTCGGCAATGCTCTTCTGCAACCCGACGAGCTCCGCGAGCCTGCGCCGGTACCGGTCCATCAGCTCCTCGAGCTCCGGCCCGTAGCCGCTCATCGGAATCCACTTCCTCTTCGGGGGCGAACCGTACCCGGCGGGACGGCGTGGCGCGCGCGGCCGGTTCAAATCAGGTTGTGGCGCAGCGCGAAGGACACGGCGTGGGTGCGGTTGTGCAGGCCGAGGCGCGTCAGGAAACCGTGGATGATGTTCTTCACGGTCCGTTCGGAGAAGTTCAGCCGTACCGCGATGTCCGCGGTGTCCAAGCCGTCGGCCAGGAGCCTGAGCACGTCGAGCTCGCGCGTCTCGAAGCCGGTCGGGCTCAGGCCGTTGGGCGCGAGCACGTCCAGCTGGATCGCCCTGATCTGCTTGATCAGCCAGCTGAGTTCCACCGGGGGGAATCCGGGCAGCCCTTCGTGCGCGTCCCGGATCGCCCGGCCGATCCGCTCGAAGTCCGCCTCCTGCCGGGACAGCACGCTGATCAGCCCGTGGCTGACCGCGCGCAGCATGTGGTGTTCGCGCACCCCGTCGCCGACCAGGATGAACTTGGGGCTGTTCCCGTCGGTCGCGGCCGCCTCGGACTGCATCCAGGCCAGGGTGTTGTCGGTTACCTGGCCGACCATGATCAACACGACCTCGGCCCGGTGGCGCTGCCGGGTCGGCAGCACCCGCAGGCCGGGCTGGGTGCGCAGCACGGCGGCCGCGCCCTGGCCGACGAGCAGATCGTCCGCCAGGATCGCCACGTCGATCGTGCCCGTGGCCGCCCGTAGATCCGACCCATTGCGTACATTGATATCAAGTACCGTCATCGAGTCTTCGGACGTCCGGGCGATGGCCTGCGGGCGTCGAGACTGCTGGAGTTCCGACTGACTGTCCACAACCGAATCCTCGCCGCAGGGCGGCTCCGAGACATCGGGGAGGTCAGTCGGTTTTTGCCGCGGGGCCCGGCACGGGGGCACCCAAGGCAACGGCGGTGTCCTTCGGGGCACAGCTGCCGGCCGGGCGCCCGCGTCCGTGCCGACGCGCAATATCGTCGGTTTCCGGCGGGCAGACGGGGCCGGTGGAGGACAAGGCGAATGGAGCCCGGGTTCCTCGGAAAGGGCGCGTGACGGCGACATGGCGAGCAGTACGGACAATACCGACGGTGGTCAGTTCGACGACGGCAACGATGGTTCGCTCTACGGCAACCCCACCGGCAACGGCTCGGTCGAGGACTACAGCACGTATACCTGGCAGCAGATAGAGGCCGCGATCCTCGGCGGTTCCATGCTCGCGACGACGGACGACCAGAGCCAGGCGCGCAGCACCGCGGATCCCAGCACGCTGTGGACCGCGGCCGAAACGTTCAACGACGTCATGAGCCTGCTCTCGGACATCGCGCAGGGGCTGCAGACCAACGCCACCTCCCTGGCCGGCCCCGACTCGGTGTGGCAGGGGGACGCGGCCAATTCCTTCTCGACCATGATCACGTCCTTCTCCGGCCAGGTGCTCGCCGCCGCGAACGTCCTGGCCGGCGGCCCCAGCGGCCTCGACTCGATTCCCGAGCAGCTGAACCAGAACGGCAACGCGCTCTCCGTCGCGCAGAGCGATATCGAGGACATCGACACCTACTACGCACAAGCGGCGATCAACGAGGGTGCACCGATCATGAGCAACGGTCTCGTGCAGATCAGCGCGAAACCGGTCCTGGTGGAGGAGATGCTGCATCAGATGCAGCAGGTATTCCAGAGCTTGTACACCAACTACCAGTTCACGGTCGACAGCATCGTCGCGCCGAGTTCGGTGAACAACCCGCTCGGCGATGACAACCTCAACACCGGCAATCTCGGTGACGACAACCTGAACAACCTGCTCAACAACCTGGGTGACGGCGCCGTCGCGCCGGACGCCATGTCGAATCTGCCGAATTCGGCCGATACCGGGGACGGGGACGGGATCGGCGCTGACGACCTGTCGAATCTGCCGAACGCGGCTGATTCCGGGGACGGGATCGGCGCGGACAACCTGTCAGACCTGCCTGATTCCGCTGGCACCGATGACGGGGTCGGCGCGGACAATCTCTCGGATCTGCCGAATTCGGCCGATACCGGGGACGGGGACGGGATCGGCGCTGACGACCTGGCGAGCCTGCCCGGTACGTCCGGGGACGACGGCGGGGTTTCCCCGGACGGCCTGTCGAACCTCGGCGATACGGAAGGCGGCGTGGACGACGACGCGGTCTCTCCGGCCGGGCTGTCGAACCTGGCCGACACGGACGGCCTCGGCGACGACGGGGTTTCCCCGGATACCGGACTTCCCGACATCTCGGACTCCGGCGTGCCGGACGGCGTCGGCGACGACGCCCTCGCGTCCGTGCCGACGGGCCTTTCCGGTCTCGGCGACGGGCAGGGCACCGGGTTGCCCGGCCTCGACGACTCCGCGGTGCCCACGCAGGCTGAGTCGGGGGACGAGATGCCGATGATGCCGGGCATGGGCAGTGGGGGGCTGTCCGGCGCCGGCACCGGCACGGAGCCGTCGGACGCTTCGGGCCTGCTGTCCGACGGTGCGGCGCCGTGGACGGCGCACGACGCGGATTCGGGTTCCGACGCGGACGAGGTCGGTTCGCCGTTCGGGACGTCGGCCGGCGGGGCGGGCCTGTCCGGCCTTTCGGGTCTGTCCGACGGGGACGAGATGCCGATGATGCCGGGCATGGGCGGCGGCGGGCTGTCCGGTGCGGGGAGCGGCACGGAGCCGTCGGATGCCTCAGGTCTGCTGTCCGAGGGCGAAGAGCCGTGGACGGCGCACGACGCGGATTCGGGTTCCGAGGCGGACGAGGTCGGCTCGCCTTCGGGCGCGGCGGCCGGCGGGGCCGGTCTCTCGGGTCTGTCCGACGGGGACGAGATGCCGATGATGCCGGGCATGGGCGGCGGTGCCGTGTCCGGCGCCGTCGCCGGCATGGAGTCCTCCGACGCCTCAGGTCTGCTCGGCGAGGAGGCCGAGGAGTGGTCGGGCGAGCCCGAACCGGTCGAGGAGGTCGGCTCCGAACTCGGCGCCGGGCGCGGCGGCCCCGGCCTCGACTGGTCGGCCGAACCGGACTCGCCGGACCCCGGCCCGGACGGGGACCTCTCGGGTTGGGACACCGCGGGCGCGGTCGGCGACGGACTGCTGCTGGCCCTCGGCCTGTGGTCGCAGCGCACCGCCGACCCGGACGGCGAATCGGAACTCGGCGAGCAGACGGTGTCCACCGCGCGGCGGGAGACGTGGACCGGCCCGGTGGCCGCGGACGGTGCCGGATCCCAGGACGACGAGGACGTGGCGGCCGCGGTCTGGCGGCCGGACCGGTCCGCGGCGCCCTCGCCTCGGCGCCGACTGAGCCTGGCCCCGGAGCCGGCGGCCGACGAGGAGGGGGCTGAGCCGCCGGGCCACGAGCCCGACGGCGACGGCGACCCGGACGACGATGCCGAGGGGCCCGTCACCGCGGCGGACCTTCTCGTCCAGGAGGCGCAGCTATGGGGCCGCACCCCGTCCGACTGGGACGAGCTGTGAGCCGCGGTTCGCGCGCCGTGCGCGCCCGGCGAGCGGCGTCGGCCTGCCGGTCCACCCGCGTGCTTGAGGAGATCTGAGACGAGTGAGCACGATGACCGCATCCCCGGCGGTGGCCGGCCAGAGGCCCGCCGCGGCAGGCCGACAGACCGAGCCGACTAGGCAGGCCGAGCCGGCCGAGCCCGCAGACGCCGCCTCGGCCGCGGACCGGATGTCCGCCCGTCTCGTCGAGCGGGCGAGCCGTCCGGACGGCGAACCGCGCGGGTGGCCCGGCTGCCCGCGGCCCGACGAACCCGTCCTCGGCTGGCTGCGCGGGCTGGTCCACCCCGGCCTGCACGCCCCGCGGTTCGAAGCCGCGCTGGCCACCCGGTTCGGCCCCGACCTGTTCGGGCTCGCGGATTCGCCGCCCGCCGCTGACTTCCTGGCCGGGTACGACCTCGCGGCGCTGCGCCCGGAACACGTCGCGCCGTTCCTGCGCCGGATCAGCCTGACCGGGCCGACGCCGGATCCGGCCCTGCTCACCGCGGCCGCGCTGGACGCGGAGGCGGCCGGCGCCGGGCGGGTCAGCACCCACCGCCGCACGGCCGACGAACGCGCGTGGGGTCGGCCGGACGCCGCAGCCCCCCTGCTTCCGGAGACCATCCGGATCCCGCACCTCGTACACGCCATCTGGCTCGGCGGACCGGTTCCCGCCACGAGCGAGTTCCTGCGCAACTGCGCGGAGGCCGCGGACGCCTACCGGGGCGAGGTGGACGTCTGCCTGTGGACCGACATACCCCGGGTCGGCAGCGGGCCGCTGCCGCTGGGCGCGGCCGAGCTGACGGCCTGGGCGCGCAAGCACGGCGTGCTCCTGCTCAACGTGTACGAGGTCTTCCACGCGGACAACCCGATGCTGCTGCGGGTGCCGTTCGCCCTTGAGATGTGCAAGCAGCTGCCCCGCGGCTATGCGGGGGCCAGCGACCACCTGCGGGTGGAGCTCGTGAACCTGTTCGGCGGCGCGTATGTGGACGGGGACATCAAGCTCGACCGGGCCCGTGACGGCGGTCCGCTCGACCAGACCCTGCCCGAGCTGATCGACGCCGTCGCCGCCTGCCTGCCCGGCTTCACCGTGAGCACCCCGCCGGGCGGGGGAATCGGCAACGACATGATCATCGCGCCGGCCCGGCATCCCGCGCTGCGCTTGTGGATCGAGCTGGCCAGGCTCAACTACTACCGGACGCAGCCGCAGATCTTCGGCGGGCTCGGCCAGATGGCGAAGCAGTACGTCGGCCGGCCGCGCAAGGCGCTGCGGTATGAGGCGCCGTGCCGGTCGGGGCGGATACACCACACCATGCTCAGACGACTGAGCCTCACCCGCGACATGCTCGTAGACACGTCGAAGGCGTCCGGATACGGCAGCGAGACGACGTGGGTGCCGTCCCGGCGCGGCGAGGTCGTGCACGAGCGGGTGCGGACCGAGGAGCAGATCCTCGCGGTGCTCGAAAAGGCCGCGATGTTCCTGGTCTGGCAGTTGCACGCCCGAGAGGGCAACCTCTACCTGTCGGCGGTCTCGCCCGTGCTGGCCGGCCTGCCGGAACCCGGCCCGGCCTGGACCGCGTTGCTGCGGTTCCTGCACACGCGGCGCGGCGAGATCCCCGAGGTGACGTCGATCACCGAGCTGCGCTGGAACGATGACCGCACGCCCGACTACGTGGACCTGCCGGTCGAAGCCGAGGCCATGATCGACCGCGCGGCGGCGCCGGAGAGCTGGTTCGGCGGCGAACTCGCGCGGGACCGGCTGATCTGGCTGCTCGACGAACTGGTCACCCCGGCGGCGTTGGACCGGCCCGGGATCGGCGCCGCTGCCGGGCGGCTGCCGGCCGGGTGCGCCGAACTGATCGTAGATCGCGCCGGCGAGCCCGCCGGCCTTCGGTTGCGTTCCGCCGACCGGCGTTTCGTGGACGGCCCGGCCCGGGACCGGCCGGAATATCCGCTCATCGTTCCCACGGGCTATCGCGGCCTCCAGCTCGAAGGCCGGTACGGCGAAGCCTGGCTGGAGGACCGGCGGGTGTGGCCGCGGCAGTTGGCGGCGCTGCTGGAAGACCTCGTCCCCAGCACGGCGCCGTGCCTGCTCGCCATGTCCTGGGCCGGCCAGAACGGTCCGCGTTCCTTCGCCGCCCGGCTGGCCGGGCTGCTCGGCGCCCCGGTGCACGCCCCGGTCGGCCAGATGCGGGTCGGCAGGTCCGGTGCACCGCTGGTGCTCACCGCGATGATCGACGAGACCTGCCGGGCGGACTGGGGCGCGGTGGCCTTCCTGGAGTTCGCGCCGGACGGCACGATCGCCCCCAGCCCGATCAGGTCGCTCTTCCGGGTCTGCGGGAGCGCAGAGACGGCCGCCGCGCCGCGGTGCGCCGCCGTCTGACCGCGCCGATCGGCGAGGCACGGCCGATGTCCGCTGAGGCAGCCCTTCCGGTATCCCCGGGCGCTGCCCGGAAATCGGTCCTACCGTCGTAACAGGCTGACTGAGAACAATCATCGAGGACGGACGGATGAGGGAGTCGAGACAATGAGCGGCACACGACAGGTCTCTGTCAACACGGACACCATGCGCCCCGGCATGAATTCGTTCACCGATGTCGGGAACCACCTCACGAGCGCGTATGACACGCTGTATGACGCGGCGCAGCGGTTCTACGGCTGCTGGGGCGCGGACTCCACCGGCGAGCAGTTCGCGGCGGGCTATCTGCCGTCCGCGGAGCAGGTCCTCGGCGGGCTGCAGACCGCCGGCCATGCGGTGCTCAGCGTTATCGGCAATATCAGGACGATGATTCAAGGCTACACCGACACCGAGACGAACAACACCCTGGCCTCGAGCGGTTTCGGCGACCAGGACGCCAGGTCGTCGGACACCGCGCCCGTCGACGTCCGCCCGTCCCGAAGCTGACACGAGCACGCACGGGCCTCGCCGACCGGGCGGCCGGGAAACCTCGGAGAAGCCGGGCGGTCATCGGCCCCGCAGTCGGCGGGGACGTTTCTTCGGCGCCCGAACATATTTCCGTATTCAGCGGACATCGATCATGTCGAGGGAGAAAGTGCTGGTAGGCAGCCAGTTCCCGAGTCAGACTTCCCTACTGTGGGGGTTTTGTGAAACTGTACTGACATGGCTTCTGACTTCGACTCAGTTTCCGATTCTTTGGCTCGTTTGGTCGGTCGAGAGGAGGAGATAGCGGCCATTCGGCAGGCGGTGGACCGGGTGGTCGGCGGAATTGGATCAGTGGTCTGGATCGAGGGGGAGCCGGGTATCGGCAAGTCGGCCCTTGCCGCGGTTCTGGCCGGGCTGGCCGGGCGGGGCGGCGCGGGGGTTTGGCACGCGGTGGCGGATGAGCTGATGACGGGGTTCCCGTTGCGGCTGATGGCCGACTGTCTCGGCATCGCCCGGCAGCGGGGCGAGGTGGAGGGGCTCGAGGGCCTGAGAGCCGAGATCGCCGGATTGCTGCGCGGTGACCGGCCGGTGACGCGGGCCAGTGATCCGGTATTGCTCGCGGCGGAGCGGATGTTGGATCTCGTGGACCGCTTGTGTGTGCTCGGTCCGCAGGTGGTAATTGTGGAAGATCTTCAGTGGGCTGATGAGGCGAGTTTGCGTTTGTGGGGGCGGTTGGCCGGTTCTGTGGATCAGGTTCCTTTATTGCTGGTGGGCGTTACCCGTCCGGCGGGCGGTTCTGCGGTCCTCGATCGGCTGGCCGAGCGTGCCCGGCGAGCAGGGGTGGTGCTGCGTCCCGCCGCGCTGGACGCGGCGCAGGTGGCTCGGCTGGCCGGCTCGATGATCGGCGGAGTGCCTGGTCCGAGGCTGGGCGCGGAGTTGCTCCGTGCGCGGGGCAATCCGTTGTATGTGGTCGAACTGGTCGAGGCGCTCAAGGGCGACGGCCTGATCGGCGGTCCCGACGGTCGGGCGATCGCGGCGCCCGGTGTGGTGCCGGGTGCGGCCGGGCAGGGCGGTCGGGGCGGGTTTGACGGCGAGGCGGGGGTTGTCGAGTTCACCGGCGGTTCAGGTGCGATACCGGATTCGCTGGCGGCCGTGATCGGGTCTCGGCTGGAGTATCTGAAGGTTGACGTGCGCAGTATGCTGCGGTTGGCCGCCTTGCTGGGCGTCGGGTTCGATGTCGGGCAGCTCGCGATGGTCAGCGGGCTCGCGGTGCGTGAGCTGGTCGCGGTGCTGGCCGCGGCGCAGGAGGCCGGAGTGCTCGAGCCGGTCGGGGATCGCCTGGTCTTCCGGCATGTGCTGATTCAGCAGGTTCTCGCGGAGCAGACGCCTGAGCCGGTTCGGCGTGCGCTGCACAAGGAGATCGCGTTGACCCTGGCCGGGGCCGGAGTCGGTTTGGACGCGGTGGCCAGGCACCTGCTCGCGGTGTCCGGGCCGTTCGAGTCGTGGGCGGTGACCTGGTTGCGCGGGGTGCCGGTCACCGCGTTCCACGGGGCCCCGCAGGTCGCCGACGAGTTGCTGACCCGGGCGATGGAGGCCGTCGGCAGGACGGACCCGGACTGGCCGGTGCTGGCCGTGAACCTGGCCCACGTGCGGTTCTGGCTCGGCCGCGACCAGTCCGTCGTCGAGATCGCGCGCGAGGTGGCGCGCCAGACCGAGGACATCGAAAGACGGGCGCTGATGTGGACGCTCGCTGAACGGGCCGCCGGGCGCTCCGGAGGTTTCCAGGAGGTGGCGGCGATCGCGGAGCAGGCCCTGGAGGCACCCGGCCTCCCGCAGTCCTGGCGGGCGCGGATCGAGTGCTGGTACGCGATCGCGCTGAGGTTCATCGGTCCGTCAGAGCAGGCCAGGCGCATAGCCGAGGACTCGCTGGCGCACGCCTTGGCCGGCGGCGACCCGCTGAGCATCGCCTACGCCCGCCACGCGATCCACTGGTGCGCGCCGAGCGACGCGGCGACGGAGCTGCTCGCGCAGGCCGGCGCGGCGCTCGGCGAGGATGTCGAGTCGGCCGAGCTGCGCATCATGATCTCGACGAACGACGGCATGCTGCGCTACCGGACCGTGCGCGATCCCGCGGTCCGCGAGACGATCATGAGCGGGCTTCTAGTGCTGACCGAGCGGACGACCGCGGCGCGGGCCGCCCTGACCTTCGGGTTCGCGGCAGGGATCAGTTTCGAGGCCGGGCGCTGGGATGAGGCACTGGGGTATCTCGCCGGGATGGACCCGGAGGTGGCTGCCATGCCCTTCTACCTGGACAACTACGGCCTGCTGGCCTTGATCCACCTGCTGCGTGGTGACGTTCAGGCGGCCGAGCGGGAGCTGGCCGAAGTCGACCGGGTCCTCGCCGACCCGGAGATAGCCCAGAATGCGAACAGGCTTCTGGTCGAATACGTCATTTCGGCCAGGGCGCTGATGGCCGAGACGACGGGCGACCCGGCCGGCGCGTTCGCGCTGCTCGAGGAAAGCCTCCTCGATGAGATGCCGGTCGAGATACGCGGCCCGCGGTTCGCCGTGTTCGTTCCCGAGCTGGTCCGGCTCGGGCTGCTGGTCGGCCGCCTGGATGCGGTCGAGCGGACCGTGCGTGTGCTTGAGCAGTTGCATGAGACGGATAGGTCTCTGGGTCTCGCGGGGGCGTGGGAGCATGCCGAGGCCCTGCTGGCCGGCGATCCGGTGGCGCTGATCGCGGCAGCGGACACGTACGGCTCCGGGGACTTGAGGCTGCGGCAGGCGTACGCGCTGGAAGAGGCCGCGGTGCTGTTCGCCAAGGCCGGTTCGGCCGAGCAGGCCAGGGCCGCGCTGACGAGCGCGGCGGACCGCTACACCGAAATGGGCGCCGTGCTCATGCTGCGCCGGCTCGAATCACGCCTGCGCGGCCTCGGCGTCCGTCGCGGCCCGCGCAGCCACCACCGCAGGGCCCGCAGCGGCTGGGCGGCCCTGACCCCGACCGAGCGTGCGGTCGCCGCGATCCTCGGCGGCGGAAAGTCGAACCCGGAGATCGCCGAGCAACTGTTCCTGTCCCGGTACACCGTGCAGGCCCACGTCTCCCGAATCCTGGCCAAACTCGGCTACACCTCGCGGGTGGAGGTGGTCCGGGCCTTCGCCGCCGGCCGGCTGCCGGAACCGGTGGACGGGCCGGAACCCGAGGTCTGAACCAGGTGTTCTCGATGACGGGCCCCGTGTGCCCGTCGCAGACTCGGCGAAGCCCGAGTGGTGGGTGGTGCTGTCCAACACGACCCTCGGCGTGCTGATGGCCACCCTCAACGCATCGATCCTGCTGATCGCGCTGCCCGACGGACCGGGCGCGAGCCGCGGCGAGCAATACCAGCCTGTCCAACGAGCAACTGAACGACCTGCTTACCCGTGCCGGTATCCCCTAACGGCCGGTCCCGCCGCCCGAACATGAAGCGCGGCAGCTGCGCGAGCCAGAATGATCACTTCCGTGGCGAAGATCGGTACACCGGTGACGGACAGGAGACGGACGGGAGGACCACCCCGATCCTCGCCAGAAGTGTTCACGCGGAGAGCTCTACCAACGGCTGGGACCGATACCTCGAGCGTCCGGTACTGGACACTCGCACAGTCGCGCTGGCCAGCAGGGATAAGGGTGGATCCGTCGCGGACATGCCACTCGGCGAGCCCGCTGAACCCGGCCCCGGCGAACGAGCGAATCAGCCTTCGTGCCCATCGGAGAAGAGCTCCGAGAGAAGTGATCCACTGACGAGCCACGAACAAAGAATCAAGAAGCCGGTCCCCTCAACCCCTGGAGACCGGCCCTGACCTGCGACGATGCTGGTGGACGATACTGGGATTGAACCAGTGACCTCTTCCGTGTCAGGGGGGGGTCAGCAGCAGTGCAGTGTGTTCCGCCGGTACCGGAGCCGTTGATCTCTTCCGCGTTCCGCCCCCTGGCCTCTTCCGCGTTCCGGAAGAGGCCAGGGGTTCAATCCCACATGCGTTTGGCAGTGCCCCCAGTCTGCCAGGGGAGTAAGCCAAGGAAGCCGTTATCCGCTTCCAGTACGAACTCACCCAGCGGCGCCTCGAGAAGCCTTGCTGAACCATGGCTGCAAACCCCGGGCCCCTCGCCGAAGTCCTCAAGCTGCGGCACCACGACTCAGCTCTGCATGGAACGAACATGGCGTCACGGCCGCCGGTGGCAGCGGCTGGAAGCGGTCGATCCCGATGATCACGCGCCCAATCAGCATGAGCGCCGGCGGTCGGCTGCGCCCGATTAGCGTGTCAGGTCGCGTAGATGCCGGATTGGTTCGGGCGGGCCAGGCCGTTCTCGAGGAGTTGGGCGATCCATGCGGCATCGGCTACATCGGTCTTGCGTCCGAGCAGCTTGCGCATGTGGCGTGCGTTGAGCAGCCAGGTCCCGAAGCGCTGCTCGAGGGCATGCTACACCGGCTTCCTGACCGACCGCACACTCGTGGAATACCCCACACCTACTTCGACTGCTCCGCGAGCACGAGGCCTTGCATAACGAACATCGCCCGCACCGGGCTCTCGGCCAGGCCGCCCCACTCCAGTCACTGCCGGACAAACTGATCCACCTCGAGACCTTCCACGTCCAGCGCCGAGACCGCACTGGAGGCGTGCTCCACGACTGCCGGCGCGCCGCATGGGAAAGCGGCGCCCTCAGGCCCCGGCGGACCTGGGTTAGGGGACACCGTTGACGCGGAAAAAACTTTAGCGTTGATGTTCCGGTCACCGCAAAGGGCGAGGAGGCCCCTAGTACCTCCAGGCTCATGCGCTGTAGCGATAAATCTAGCGCAAGGAATCGAGGAGGACCGGTGCCGGACCGTGTGACCATCGCCCAAGTCGCCGAGGAGGCTGGAGTCTCGGCGATGACGGTGTCCAACGTCCTGAACGGGAAGCCAGGAGCCTCTGACAATACCCGGCGGCGGGTGCTCGAGGTCGCCGATCGGCTCGGCTACCAGCCGAACTTCTCCGCACGCAACCTCAAATCGGGACGCAGCGGCCTGATCGGCGTGCTCACCTTGGACCTGACGACGCAGTACGGGCTGGAGATCGGGCGCGGCATCGCCGACGAGCTGGCCGCCGCCGAGCGCGAGATGTTGATCAACGCCACCTACCAGGACGCCGCGCGGGAGATGGACCGGATAGAGTTCCTCTCCCGCGGCCTGGTGGACGGCGTGCTGATGATCGCCCCGGTGCTCGAGCCGGAGACCGTCGAACTGCTGCGCCGCAAGAACGTGCCGTGCGTGGTCATCGACCCGCGCCGACAGGACGTCGCCCTGCCCCGGGTGATCGTGGACAACTACAAGGGGATGCGGCGTGGAACCGAGCACCTGCTCGCGCTCGGGCACTCGCGTATCGGCTACATCACAGAGGCGAGTCCGATATGGACAGCTCCTCGATCCGCTTCCAGGCCTTCAGCGACGCGCTGAATCTGGCCGGGATCGCGCCGGACTCGCGGCTCGTGGTGGACTGCGACTTCACCTACGCGCACGGGTTTCAGGCGGCTTCCGCGCTGATCGCCGAGCACCACCCGACCGCCATCGCGGCCGGGGCCGACCTGATCGCGCTCGGCGCGGCGGCCGCGGCGCGTGCGCTCGGACTCAGCGTACCCGGTGAGTTCTCCGTGCTCGGCTTCGACGATCTGCCTCAGGCCGCGCAGTCCTTCCCCGGGTTGACCACGGTGTGCCAGCCGCTGCACGACATGGGGCAGACGGCGGCGCGTGCATTGCTGTCGCTGCTGGACGGGCAACGGCTGCTGCTGGACCGGATGCAACTGCCCACCGAGCTGATCGTGCGTGGCACTGGACGCCGCTCAGTTTCGTAGACAGTTCATATTATGCCGCTAACACAAGCCTGTTGTCAATAATTGCCTCGTAGTGAGCCGGGCTCAGGTACCCGAGCTGACGCTGGATCCGAATGCGGTTGTAGTAGGTCTCGATGTACTCGAAGCTGGCCGCGCGCACCGCCTTGGGGTCGGTCCAGATCGACAGGTGTATCAGTTCTTTTTTATACAGGGCGTTGAACGGTTCGGCGGC
>Ga0302314_10002296_pt1 | contig 35474 bp, 31 predicted proteins | sample III_Palsa_N2_3_FD_200533 | JGI IMG/M metagenome (GOLD analysis project Ga0302314, IMG submission 200533) | Peat permafrost microbial communities from Stordalen Mire near Abisko, Sweden - III_Palsa_N2_3 | ecosystem: Environmental > Terrestrial > Soil > Palsa > Peat permafrost | place: Sweden...
CGAAATGGCGGCCGGGCTGGGATCATGGATGTAGATCAGCGGACGGCTAATACGGCTTGTTAGCAGTCGGACGACGCGGCTTACGGCATCACCTTGTTGACGGCGTATTCCGCCTGGGCCTCGGTGAACCCGCTGCCGTAGCTCGACGTAAGCTGCTGTAGCAGGCTAGAGCGGCTGAATCCCTGTCCTTCGCCAAGGTAGCTCTTAGCGGCATCAACGGCCTGCGCGTCCCAGTCGGGGTGCAGGTTATTAATGGCGGATTCGGCCTGGGCCGCGGTGAACCCGCTGCCTGCGCTAGAAGTGAGCTGGCCGAGCAATCCCTGCTCGCTGAAGCCCTGCCCTTCGCTGAGGTAGCCCTGAGCTGCATCAACAGCCTGCTGGTCCCAGCTCGGGTTGAGGTAGTTGATGGCGAACTCAGCGTTCGCCTTCTCGAAACCGTTGCCCGCGTTAGAAGTGAGCTGGCCGAGCAATCCCTGCTTGCTGAAGCCTTGCCCTTCGCTGAGGTAGCCCTGAGCTGCATCGACAGCCTGCTGCTGCTCGCCCGTCATCGACGGGCCAGCGGGAGCGGCGGCCGTGCTCGCGGCCGAGCTGGCCGCGGCGGATGACGCTGCCACTGACGGTGACGTGGAGTTGCCCGCCACACTGGTGTCCGAGGCCGTCGTTGACGGCTTGTTCGACGCGGACGCGGCGGCGATGATGACGATGAGCGCGCCGAACCCGACGAGCCCGGTAAGCACCTTGTGCCGGGCAGGCCAGGACTTGCGCTTCTGCCTCTTCGGCGCCTGCGGCGGCATGGCGGCCTGCTGCTGCCATGGCGGCGGAGGCTGGGGCAGGTTCTGCTGATCCTGGGGCGGCCACGGCTGCGCGTACGGTTGCTGCTGACGGGTCTGCTGCTCCCGTACTTGTGGTCCCCTGAGGTATTGTTGGCCGGCTGACACCTGCTGCTGGGGTCCTGTGCGCTGCCGGTAGAAGAAAGGGTCGTTCTGGTGCGGGTGCCGTGGCCCATCTTGCCGCGAATATCGGCCATGGCCCTGCTGCGGGTACTGAGGTGGCTGACCGTAATCCTCTGGGTACGTCAATGCGTATTCCCCCCCAAATATAAGAAAGCACCAATTGCTTCTAGATGATTGACGCCCTGCGCGCGCTGCTGGCCTACCGGCGTTATGCGGTTGACGCCGGGATGCTCCCTTTGCGTTACGGGAAATCCCTTTCAGGAGGGAAAACAAATTGATCGCCAGTCGCGGCGGCTAGCATGCGTCTCGCAGCGGATCCAGGAAAACCTGGCCACACGCTATAGGTAGGACCCCGTCACGCCGGCTCTCGTGCCTCCTGCTCACGGTAAAATCCCACCATCCGCTGCGCCTGAGGCGTAGTCGACAAAGATGTCCCTCATGTGAAGGCTCTACATATTTTGACCAGCGCAAACATAGGGCCGCTCCACGTCGGGTGCGCGATGTGGAGTCACGCGCCCTGGCAGGGGCGTTTCCTGCCGCACCCGCTGGCGCCGCGTCACCGCCTCAGCGCCTACGCGAACTGGTGCAACGCGGTTGAGGGCAATACGACCTTCTACGCGACGCCGCCCCTCGACACGGTGAGATCGTGGGCCGGGCAGACCGACCCCGATTTCCGGTTCGTGCTCAAGCTGCCGAAGCCGATCACCCACGAGCGCCGTCTCGCCGACGTCGCCGAGCCGCTCCGCGGCTTCCTGGCCGCGATCGAGCCTCTCGGGTCCCGGGCGCACTCCCTCTGGGTGCAGCTGCCGCCTTCCTTCCGCCCCGCCGATCTCGGCACTCTCTCCGGTTTCCTGGGCCGTCTCCCGCGTGAGTACCGGTACTCGGTCGAGGTGCGGCACCGGGCGTTCTTCGAGGACCCGCGGTGGGAGCAGCAGCTCGAGCGCGTTCTCGATGCCGCCGGGGCCGAGTGGGTCACCTTCGACACCACCGTCTTGTTCGAGAGTCCCCCGACCAGCGACGGCGAACGGGAGGCGTGGGGGAAGAAGCCCCGCCTGCCCCGCCGGTCGCGGGCCCTCACGTCCCATCCCATCGTCCGCTACATCGGCCGCGATGACGTGGCCCGTACCGTCGCGGGCTGGCAGCCCTGGCTCGACACGGTCGCCGGCTGGCTGCGCGAGGGGCGTTCGCCGACCGTGTTCATCCACACGCCCGACAACGTCGACTCGCTCGAGCTGGCCCGGCGGTTCCACGACGACGTGCGCGCCCGGGTGCCCGAGGTCGAGCCACTGCCCGAGCCGGTCCCCGCCGGGCCGGCGACCCTGTTCTAAGGCATCGCGTTTCTGGTGGACCGGGTTCTTAGCGCACCCGGTTTTAGGGCATCGCGCCTTCGGCCGCGTAGGACATCAGGCGCTCGGCGGTCAGGCGGATCCAGGCGCTGACCCAGTCTCCCGTCGCGGCGGCCCGCACGTCCGCGGGGACGTCCGGCGGCGTGACGACCTCGGCCGACCCTTCGATGAGCACCGCGACGTGCGCGCCGCGGTCCCCTTCCGCGATCACCAGCGTGAGCCAGGGCGTGGCCCGCAGGTTCCGCTCGCGCACCGAGCCGGCCACGGTCGGCAGCCAGAACGTCGCGTCCCGCCGGACGTAGGAGGACATCGCCGCGTGCGGCCGACTGTCGGGGCGGGCGGAGCCAACCACGGCGAAGGCGCGGCGGTCGAGGTACGCGGCCAGCCGCTCGCCGCTGAGCCGCCGTTCCGGCGGATAAGAGCCGACGGTCGCGGCGGTCGCCCGGGCGAACGTCCGGTCCTGAAGGCGGGCAAGCAGTTCGCTCATGCACCAGTTCTACCGCCGCCTGTCCCGCTGCTCGCCTTCCCCGGCACCCTTCCCGGACGACAATCGACTTTCCCGGACAATGTCCCGGACGGCGGCCGAGGATTCGTTCCCGGCTGCCGGGGGATGAGTTCTTGCCGGGTGCCTTCTCCAACGCGCTGGCCCGGGCTGGCGGTGGAAGGCCTGGCCGCGGCGACGCAGCAAGGGAGTGCGCTATGGCGGGACCGGAGAGCGGCCTCGCGGCCCGGGCCGCCGCATGGCGGGACGCTGACCCCGACCCGGAGACGCGGGCCGAGCTTGACCGGCTGCTGCTCGACCAGGCCGGCACGGCGGCGCCGGCCGGGCTGGCCGCGCTGGCCGGGCGTTTCCAGGGATCGCTGGCCTTCGGGACGGCCGGCATCCGGGCCGAGATGGGCGCCGGGCCGCTGCGGATGAACCGGCTGGTGGTCGGGCGCGTGGCGACAGGCCTGGCGCGCTACATCACGGCCGGGGACCCGGCCGCGGCCTCAGCCGGGGTGGTGGTCGGCTACGACGGCCGGGCCAAGTCGGCGGTGTTCGCCGCCGATGCCGCCCGGATCTTGTCCCGGGCCGGCGTCAGCGTGTCAATGCTGCCCGGGGCGCTGCCGACCCCGGTGCTCGCCTTCTCGGTACGGCACCTCGGTGCCGCCTACGGGCTAATGGTGACGGCTAGCCACAACCCGCGCCAGGACAACGGGATCAAGGTCTACGTGTACGACGGCGGCCAGCTGCTGTCCCCCGCCGACGCGGACATCGCCGCGGCCATCGACGCGGTCGACCCGCTGAGCCTGCCCGCGGGCTGGTCCGAGGGACCGTTCGAGTTCGGGCCGGCGGACGACGCCGTGCGCGCCTACGTCGCGTCGGTGGCGGCGGGCGGGCGGCGGGCGGGCGGCGGCCCGGGACTCAAGGTCGTGCATACCGCGCTTCACGGCGTCGGGGACGCCACACTGCGGGCAGTCCTAGCCGCGGCCGGCTGGCCCGAGCCGGTGCCGGTCGCCGCCCAGCGGCAGCCCGATCCCGCCTTCCCGACGGTGCCGTACCCCAACCCGGAAGCGCCGGGGGTGCTCGACCTGGCCCGGGCGACGGCCGAGCGAGAAGGCGCGGACTTGGTGCTGGCCAATGACCCGGACGCCGACCGGCTGGCCGTCATGGTCCCGGGCCCGGGTGGCTGGCGGGCGCTGACCGGTGACGAGCTTGGCGCGCTGCTCGGCGACGCGGTGCTGGCCCGCGTGTCCCGCGGCGAGCCCGGGCGACGTCCCCCGGTCGTCGCCACCACGGTGGTTTCCGGCTCGCTGCTGCGCCGCCTGGCCCAGGCGGCGGGCGTGCGCTGCGTGACCACGCTGACCGGCTTCAAGTGGATCGCGCGGGCGGGCGGAGACGACGGCGACCTGGTGTACGGCTATGAGCAGGCCCTTGGTTATGCCGTCCGGCCGGACCTGGTGGCCGACAAGGACGGCATCAGCGCGGCGCTGCTCGTCCTCGAACTGGCCGCCGAACAGGCCCGGGCAGGCCGGACGCTGGCCGACCGGCTCGACGACCTGGCCCTGGCCCACGGCCTGCATGTCACCCGCGAGCGGTCCCTGCGGGCGGACGGCGCGGCCGGCCTGGCCCGGCTCGCGGACGCGGTCGAACGGGTCAGGAAGGAGCCGCCGCGGCTGCTGGCCGGGCAGCCGGTCACCGTGGCCGACCTGCGCGAGGGCACCGCGGGCGCGGTGGACCTGGCCGGCGGGCGGGCCGAGCGCTCCCCGGGCCAGCCGATTCCCCCGGCGGACGTCCTGATCTGGCACGCGGGCGGCGATGCCCGCGTGATGATCCGGCCGAGCGGCACCGAACCGGTACTTAAGATCTACGCCGAGGCCATCCGGCCGGCCGGGTCACGGAACGAGCTCGCCGCTGCCCGGGCCAGCGCGGTCAGCCACGCCGAACGAATGCTGGCCGCGGCCGCGGCCGCGCTCGAGCCAAATATCAGGGGAGACGAGTCATGACGGAGAACGCCACGATTACCCGGGCCGAGCTGGCCCGCATGATCGACCACACGCTGCTGGCCCCCGAGGCCACCGACGACGACGTGACCCGGCTGGCCCAGGAGGCAGGCCGGCTCGGTGTCGGCGCGATCTGCGTCTCGCCGTCCCGGCTGCCGCTCGCCCCGGGAGTGCTGGCCCCCGGAATCGCCCTGGCCGTGGTGACCGGTTTCCCGTCGGGGGCGCACCCGCTGGCGGTCAAGGTCGCCGAGGCCGCGGCCTCGGTGGCGGCCGGGGCCACCGAGATCGACATGGTCGTCGACCTCGGTGCCGCGCTGCAGGACCGGTGGGCGGCAGTGACGGCCGAGGTAGCGGCCGTGCGGGCCGGCATCGGCCCCGCGGTGGTGCTCAAGGTCATTCTCGAGACGGCGCTCATCGGCCCCGGCCGGATCGCCGCCGCCTGTCAGGCCGCCGAGGCCGGCGGCGCCGATTTCGTCAAGACCTCCACCGGGTTCCACAAGACCGGCGGCGCCACCGTCGAGGCGGTGGCGGCGATGGCCGCGGCGGTCGGCGGACGGCTGGGGGTGAAGGCCTCCGGCGGAATCCGGACCGCCGATGACGCGCTGGCGATGATCGCGGCCGGCGCCACCCGCATCGGCGCCTCCTCGACCGCGGCCATCCTCGATGGACTGCGCGACGGCTGACCGTTCAGGTCGGCGGCGCAACCGTCAGCGCGGCGCAACCGCCGGCGGGGCGTCAGCCGCCAGCAAGGAGTCAGCCGTCAGCGGGGTGTCAGGCGAAAGGCGCGTGCTCCCGTCGCCCAGGCCAGCCGCAGGTCAGCCGGGTCGGGGTTGCCCGCGGCGTCGAAGCCGATGTTGTTGAACTTGGCGAAGGCGTGGTTGTCCAGGCACATCACGTCGTAGGCCCCGATGACCCGCGCCTCGTCCGTCAGCACCTCGACGTCGGCGAGGCGCCGGCGGCCCTTGAGCCGGATCGGCACCGGTTCCCCGGTGCGAAGGTTCCGTCCCCAGGCGAAGGGCGTCCCGATGAGCAGGATGTCCTCGTGCCTCGTGTAGGCGACCGGGACCGTGTAGTGCCGCCCGGACTTGCGGCCGACGACGTAGAGCGTGACCAGCCGCCTGCCAACCACCCGGCAGGCGAGCGGCGTGCGCAGCAGCCCCCGGATAATGCGATTGGCCAGGCCTTGCACCGCCAGGGTTTGTGCTCGCGGGCGCGGTGCCACGAGCGGGCCGCCTGGCACTGACGCATCGGTCATGCGCTTACTCCCTCTCTTCGCTGTTACCTCGACCCGGTCTGGACCGTCATTGGGTATGACGATCGGCAGCGGAGGAAGGTAACAGTGAACAGCACCGACTGGTCGGCAGCCGAGTTCGAGGCGCACCGCCCGCAACTGCGGGCCGTGGCCTACCGAATGCTCGGCTCGCTGAGCGAGGCGGACGACGCCGTGCAGGAGTCCTGGCTGCGGTTGTCCCGCTCCGGCGCCGGCGACATAGCCGATCTCCGCGCGTGGCTGACCACCGTCGTCTCCCGGGTCTGCCTGGACATGCTGCGCGCTCGTTCGGCGCGCCGTGAGGACCCGCTGGACGCGCACCTGCCGGACCCGGTCGTGACCCAGGTCGGCGACGACCCGGAGGAGCACGCGCTGCTCGCCGACTCAATCGGCCTCGCCCTGCTGGTAGTCCTGGATACCCTGTCGCCGACCGAACGCCTCGCATTCGTCCTGCACGACGTATTCGCCGTCCCGTTCGATCAGGTAGGCACGATCCTCGACCGTTCGCCCGCCGCGGCCAAGCAACTGGCGAGCCGGGCCAGGCAACGGCTGCGCGGTGCCACCCCGGTCACCGCCACCGATCCGTCCCGGCAACGCGAGATCGTCGCCGCCTTTCACGCCGCCGCGGGCGACGGCGACATCGCCGGCCTGCTCTCGGTGCTCGCCCCCGATGTCGTGCTGCGGGCCGACGCCGGAGCCAGCCCTCTCGGGCCGTCCCGGCTCATCCGGGGCGCGGAGGAAGTGGCCTCCCAGGCGATCCAGTTCGCGGCGCTGGCCCGCTTCGCTCAGCCGGTGCTCGTCAACGGCGCCCCGGGCTTCCTCGTCGCGCCGCACGGCGAGCCATTCGCCCTGATCGGGCTGACCATTGCCGACGACAGGATCACCGAGATCAACGTCCTGGCCGACCCCGACCGCCTCGGTCGCCTGGACCTCCCGGCCCCGCCTGAACCCTGGCCCGCGCCCAGGATGCCGGACGCGGGGGCCTGATCCCGGCTATGGCGCTAGGCGGCTAGCATCCTAGTCAGGATGCTGGAGCGACCCCAGGGCCATGATGCCTGACCCCGAGCCAGCCGCCACTGATCGCGTGGCGGCGCTCAGCGAGCAACTGACCCGCGTCCACCAGGCTTTGCGGGACCGGCTGACCTCGCTGCGCCAGGAGACCGCCGGAACTGGCCTTCGCTCCGCGGGTGACGCCATACCGGCGGACCTGGCGAGTCACTGCCTCAGCTGCTGGCTCCGGGCCGGTCCCCTTCCGGTCCCGGCGCCCTGACGCGAGAAATCGACGGCCTCACGGCGATCCTCGAATCCCACTTCGCCTATGAGGAGCGCCGGATAGCTCAGGCCCTGGACGCACTCGGGCCTAGCGCCTGGACCGCCGACGTCTTCACCGTCGGCCCGGCCGCGGATCGGCCGGGCTCACTATTACCGCCATACGCGGGTCAATTTTTCAGAGCCGAATCTTACGCTTCCCCGAGCTGAAACTCGTCAAACTAATCTAGACGAATATGAGGATTAGCTGAATACTGCCTGTCGGTCTCCTATCACCGGCACCGCCATACACCCCTGCCTGATAAATTACTGTTTGACCGATTGATGCCGGGCTGTGATTTCCGCGACCCGGCGGCATGTGATGCGTGACGGCCTGACGGTGGAGGTGCCCGATGATGCATGAAGCGGTGCGACGGTGCCGCGGGCTGCTCGATCCGCCAGGACTTCTGGCGAGCATCGCCCGTGGGTACGTCCTGGCCAAGTTCTCTGGCGCCAGAATCGGGCGGTACCCGATTGTCCTCAACGGGGTCCGGTTTCACGTTAAGGGAGACGCGGTCATCGGCGAGCGCTTCATGGCGCTGCCGCAGCCGCCGAAGCCAAACATTGACGTCGCTCGGGGAGCAATCCTGAGGGTAGGCAACGGTTTCGTCTTGGGCGGCGGCGGGTCCATCGAGGCCTGGCATGAGATCCGCATCGGAAACAATGTCATGTTCGGGGCGCACTGCTCGATTAGCGATGACAACGGCCATCTGAGCGAACCTACGAGCGGCTCTCCCTACAGAGGGCCGACGATCATCGAAGACAACGTGTGGCTGACTCGTAATGTCACCGTCCTGTCCGGCGTGACCGTAGGCGCCGGGTCGGTGATAGCAGCGAATTCGGTGGTAGCCCAGAATATCCCGCCGAATTCTTTCGCGTCCGGCTCGCCGGCCCGCGTGCGCAAGAGTCTCGAGATACCGGATGGATGGAATCGCCGGTTCGGCTTCGCCCAGGACGGTAACTCGCGGAGCCTGTGGGAGAGGCTGCACCAGGCGGTGACAAACCCCAAGGATATGGCCTTGGGGTTCCCTCAGGGACATGCGCAATTGCCGTTATGGCACCGTCGGCGTCGTGATCACGAAGGATTTGTCACCGTATAGCGCGCTTTCCCTTCGTCAGGATCAAAGTCTTCGTGTCGCAGTGGCTGGCGGCAAAGGCGTGTCCGCGAGAGGATCGCTTACCGGACGGTTTTGATGCCGGCCAGGATGAGATCGATGCCGGCCAGGAACTGCTCGCGGTCGTCGTGCTCGCGCAGCTGAGTCGCTACCTGGTGCACGAACGGGTACTCGGCCGGGTCAACCTGGGCGGCGACGGTCGCGAGGAAGTCTGACCGCTCCGTCTCGGGCGGGAGGAGGCGGGCGCCCGCGGCGTACTGTCCGGCGAGGCCGAGGACGTAGCTCACGAGCACGGACGCGGAATCGAACTGCGCCCGCTCGGGGACGCCGAGCGCCTGGAGCTGGCCGCCGATGCCCTCGAAGATCTGCAGTATCGCGGTCTGCCACGGCTCGCTGGAGAGCTGGGCGCCCACCCACGGGTGCGCGTCGATCGCGTCGAACACCCCGACGGCAATGGCCCGGATCGCCTCCCGCGGCTCCGCGTCACCGACCACGTCGGTCATGACCCGGGCGATGACGGCGTTGGCCGTGGCCGCGAGCAGCTCGTTCTTGTTGGCGACGTGCCAGTAGATCGCCCCGCTCCCGGTGGCCAGGTGCGCCGCGAGCGCACGGAAGGTCAGGGCGCTCTCGCCCTCGGAGTTGAGGATGTCGATCGCGGCTTCGACGATCCGCTCTTTCGAGAGCCCGTCCGCGCGCCGTTCGGCCCGCTTTGCCCTGGCTGTCATGGGCACCATCTTGACATGACTGGAGCAATGTTCCAAGATGTGATGGAACAACGTTCCAACCGACGCACGAAAGGACCACGATGATGACACCAGTCACGATCGTCGGTGCGGGCCTCGGCGGCCTCACCCTCGCCCGCGTTCTCCACGTTCACGGCATCGCCGCCACCATCTACGAGGCGGACCCCTCGGAGGATGCCCGCACCCAGGGCGGCCAGCTCGACATCCACCCCGGCGACGGGCAGCGCGCGCTCGAGGCGGCCGGCCTCACCGACGAGTTCCGCGCGATCATCCACGCGGGCGGCGAGGCTACGCGCGCGCTCGACGAGCACGGGAAGGTGCTCCTCGACGAGCCCGACGAAGGCGGCGGCGCCCGGCCCGAGGTCCTGCGCGGTGACCTGCGCCGGATCCTGCTCGATTCCCTGCCCGATGGGCTGGTCCAGTGGGGGCGCAAGGTCGCCGGTGTCCGGCCCCTCGGCGGCGGCCGGCACGAGCTGACCTTCGCCGACGGGTCGGCCGTGATCACGGGCCTGCTCGTCGGCGCCGACGGGGCCTGGTCGAAGATCAGGCCGCTGCTCTCGGGCGCCAAGCCCGAGTACGTCGGCACCACGTTCATCGAGACCTACCTGTACGTCGCGGACGAACGGCACCCCGCGACGGCCAAGGCGGTCGGCGGGGGCGCGATGTACGCGCTCACCCCGGGAAAGGGGATCGTCGCCCATCGCGAGGCGGGGAACATCCTGCACACGTACGTCGAGCTGAACCGCTCCGCCGAGTGGATCGCCAGCATCGACTTCACCGACGCCCCGGCCGCGACCGCCCGGGTCGCGGCCGAGTTCGACGGGTGGGCGCCCGAGCTCACCGCGCTGATCACCGACGGCGAAACCGCACCGGTCGCGCGGATGATCTACACGCTCCCGGACGGGCACCGCTGGGACCGCGTGCCCGGGGTGACGCTTCTCGGGGACGCCGCGCACCTGATGCCGCCGTCCGGGGACGGCGCGAACCTGGCGATGTTCGACGGCGCTGAGCTCGGACTGGCGATCGCCGCGCACCCCGGCGACATCGAGGCGGCCCTCGCCGCCTACGAAGAGGCGCTGTTCCCGCGGAGCGAGTCGTTCGCCGCGGACGCGCACGAGGTCCTCGAGCTCTGCCTCGGCGACCGCGCCCCCTTCGGGCTCATCGACCTCATCTCGGGCACCGCCGATATCCCGGGCACCGCCGATATCCCGGGCACCGCCGATGGAAACAGTGACGAGAACGGGCCGTCCTGATCCGCGCCGGCGATGGTTCCGGCCTGCCTCACGGGGTCAGGAACTGGCGCCAGCCGCCCGGCAGGGTGGTCTGGCCAACCTCGATCAGGTACCCGTCGGGGTCCCGCAGGTAGCAGCGGATCTCGGTCTTGTGCTGTTTCGGCGGCGTGAGGAACTCGGCGCCGCGCGAACTCCAGTCCGCATACACGGCGTGGATGTCGGAGACCCGGATATTGAGGAAGCTGCTGGCCAGGTCCGGGTCACGCGGTGTCTCGAGGATGACCGCCGGCTTGTCGTCGGTCGGGCCGCCGCCCTCGTTGATGATGATCCAGCTGTTGGCGAGGGCGACGTAGGTCGGCTCGCCCGAGCGGATGGTCTTGCCGCCGAGCACCTCGGTGTAGAAGCGCCGGGAGCGCTCTACGTCGGCCGACACGATGAAGTGGGCCAGTTCGATCTCGTATCCGGGCTGACTGACTTCCGGCATCTTGTGCCTCCATTCGCTCCGTACTAACGATGGTCAGATGGCTGGGTTCGTACGGGGTAATGCGCTGATCTTCACAGTCGCCGCTAAGAACCGCCAGTCGCACCCGTAGATACCCGAGCCGGTGCCCTGGTCCCGCTGCCGGGGGGTGATCCGCCCCGCGACGGTGGGGTGGTTTGGCGGGATTTGGCGTTCTATGCTGACCGGAACGCAGCGCTAAGCCGCGATTGCGCTCAACGGCGAGAGGTGCGGCCTGACCGTGATCAGACACCAGCCCGCGTGGCCGGCCGACGGCGAGCACGGCGAGCACGGCGAAGAAGGCCAGGAAGGCACGGCACCCGCGCCCGCCGCCGACCAGGACGCGGTGCGCCTGGTCGTGGGGCGTTTCTCCCGGCAGCTTGAGCCGACCGCCAAGCTCATGGTCGGCCGTTACTGCGAAACGATCGCCGACTACCGGCTCGCGGACGCCAATTTCCTCGACCGGGACGTCTACCTGGTGTCGCTCGACGCGCTGCGGGTGACCGTCGGCGATCTGGAGCACGGGCGCCAGGCCGTGGCCGACGAGTTCAGCGGCGTCCGCGCGGGAGCGGCCCGCCGCGTGCACCAGGACGTGGCCCTTGAGTCGTTCCTGCACGCGGTGCGCTTGTGGGGGAAGGTGCTGTGGGAGAGCGTCACCAGCAGCACGCGGGCCGACGTGGAGGCGGAGCGCGAGGCCGCCCTCACCATCGCGGGCCGGATCCTCGAGCACATCGACCTGGTGTCGGTCGCGGCCGCCCACGGGTACCTGGAGGAGCTCCAGACGGTATGGAGTGACCGCGAGATCATCCGGCGCGACCTGCTCGACGCCCTCATCTCCGGTGACGGTGACTCCGAGCAGGTGCGCAGGCTGGCCCGCTCGCTGCGGTTGCGGCTGAGCCAGAACTACATCGTCGCGCTGGTGCGGACCGCGGAACGGCGGCCGGAGGAGATCCAGCACTCGCTCGACCAGCAGGCCGGGCTGCGGCGCATTGTGGAGGCGGTCCGCGCCCGGCTGCTGCCGGTCGCGGGCTCGCTGCTCATGGGGGTCCGCCACGGGGAGGTCATCGCGCTCTACCCGTTCGATCACCCGGCGGAGCTCGGCACGGTCAGGCGCCTGTGCTCCGCGCTGGCGGGCGCCCTGGAAAGCGCGGACGCGAGAATCGGGATCAGCAGCTGCCACCTGGGGCTGCCCTCGCTCGCGACCAGTTACGCGGAGGCGCGGGAGGCCGCGGAGATCGCCGCCGGCACCGGCGCCCACGGCCGCGTGGTGGCGTTCGAGGACGTGCTGATCGACTCGATCGTGCGGGCCAGCGGCCACGCCGACCGGATCCTGGAAGGCACGATCACGCCGCTGCTCGCGTACGACGCCGAGCACAAGGCCGAGCTGGTGGCGACGCTGCGCTCCTATGTCGAGGCCGGGTTCAACCTGACCAAGTGCGCGGAGAGCAGGAGCGTGCACCCCAACACGATCGTCTACCGGCTGCGGCGGATCAGGGAGCTCACCGGCCGGGACCCGCACGTCCCCGACGACCTGCTGCTCCTGCAGCTCGGCCTGAAGCTGACCGGGCTGACCTCCCGGCAATAGCCGCGGGGCACCGGCGCAGAAGCCATGCGGCCGCCGCCCGGTTTGCAAATTATGCAAAACGCCACCGGAGAAGTCCTCGGTTTCGCGCATACTCACGGCCCGGCGCTGACGTTACGGTCAGTGGAAATCGCCAGTAACCGACCGGTCAAAGCAATCCCGTCGTCCGATAACTTTCGCCCGGATGGCGAATTGGGCCATTGGGAGGAACTGTCCATGGACACAATGCACAGGTGGGCGAAGCGTGGCCTGATGCGGCGGTTCGTCGCGCCCGCCGTCGCGGTCTGCGCCGCCGTGGTCGGCGTGGGCTGCTCGAGCTCAGCACCGAGCTCGTCACCGGGCCCGTCAACGGGCTCAAGCACCGGAGCGCCGGTGACCATCGGCGTCGCCACCACGCTGAGCGGCGCGTTCGCCGCCTACGGCATCGGCGGCCTGGACGGCATCAAGCTCGCCGTGCAGGACATCAACTCCCACGGCGGCCTGCTCGGCCGGCAGATTCACGTGGCCACCGGAGACGATCAGGTCGACCCGGCGATCGGCGAGACCGTCACCCGCAACCTCATACTCAACGACCACGTGGCCGCGCTTTTCGGCTCGGTGTCAAGTGCCGTCGGGGCCGCGCAGGAGCAGCTGGCCGGGCAGTACAAGGTGCCGATTTTCTTTCATCTGGCGAACGACGTCGGCCTGACCACGACCACCTTTAACAAGTACGCTTTCGAGTTCTCGCCCAATACCGATATGGAGCCGGCCTCGGCGGCGCTCTATTACGCCCGGGAAATCGGGCACGGGCCGGTCAGGATCGCGACGATCACGCCCGACTACAGCTTCGGCCTGGACACGGTCAAGGCCTTCCTCGCCGACCTGAAGAAGGACGGCGTGACTTACACGGTCACCGACCAGCAGACGCCCGCGCTCGGGGCCAGCTCCTTCACCGCCCAGATCGCCGCGATCCTGGCGACCAATCCGCAGTACGTGTTCGCGGGCCAGTATGGCGCGGACCTGGTGACCTTGACCAAGCAGGGGCTGGGTCTCGGCCTGTTCAGCAAGGCGAAGGTCGGCGGCATGTACGACCTGCAGGTCCTCCAGGCGCTCGGCGCCCAGGCCCCGGCGGGCGCGATCGCCTGGGACCGGGCACCGTTCTGGACCGACAACAGCAGCGTGATGAAGAGCTTCGTGGCTTCCTACAAGTCCGTCTACCACGGCTATCCCTCCGAGTTCGCGATCATCGGGTACAGCGCCGTGCAGGCCTGGGCGTGGGCGGTCAAGCAGGCCGGCAGCTTCGACGGCGGCAAGGTGTCGGCCGCGCTCGGCGGGGCCACCGTGGCGACGATCCGCGGGAACATCACCATCCGGGCCTGCGACCACCAGGCGGAGGTGAACGAGGAGGTCGGGACCATCGCCTCGGCCCCGGACCCCACCTACGGGGTCACCCTGTGGGGCTCAGACGTCCTTGACGCCCAGTCGTCTCAGATCATCGAGCCCTGCTCCTGACCGGCGCCCGGGCCAGCGAATGAGCCACTACCTGATCACCTTCCTCAGCGCGCTGAGCGACGCGGGCTCGCTGTTCGTGGCCGCCGCCGGCCTGACGCTAGTGTTCGGCGCGCTGCGGATCATCAACATCGCGCACGGCAGCTTCTACGCCTACGGCGCCTTCGGCGCCACGACCCTGGTCGGCGGCCTGGCGGCGGGCAGCGGGCGCTTCTGGCTGGCCCTGCTCGCCGTGCCGCTCGCCGTGGCCTGCCTCGGGGCGGCCGTGGAGGTCACCGTGCTGCGGCGGGTGTACTCCAGGGACCACCTGGCCCAGCTAGTCGTCACCTACGCGCTGTTCCTGATCTTCGGTGACCTCGCGCTGCGGCTGTGGGGCAGCCAGTCGCGCAGCGTCCCCGTCCCGTCCCCGTTCGCCGGCTCCGTCACCATCGGCGGCGGCCAGTTCCCCGAGTACGACCTGTTCGTGATCGGCGCCGCCGTCGCGGTCGGTCTCGCGCTCTGGGCGCTCCTGCAGCGCACGCCGCTGGGCTGGCGGATCCGGGCCGCGGTCGAGGACCGGGAGCTGCTCGCGAGCGCGGGCACCAACGTGCCGCTGCTGTTCACCACCGTGTTCACCATCGGGGCGATGCTCGCCGGCCTGGCCGGCGTGCTCGCCGCGCCCCTCGAGTCGGTCTCGCCCGGGCTGGACGCGAGCATCATCATCTCCGCGTTCATCGTCTCGGTCATCGGCGGGCTCGGGTCGGTAGCCGGGGCCGCCATCGGCGCCATCGTCATCGCGCTGTTCAACACGGCGGGCGTCCTGTGGGCGCCCTCCTGGCAGCCGGCGTTCATCTACCTCGCGATGATCGCGGTGCTCGCGGTCCGGCCGTGGGGACTGCTCGGGGCGGCTGAGCGCTGACATGACCCCTGTGACCGCGAAAGGCCGGCCCGTCGTCCGCGCGCTGGCCGGGCACGCGCTGATCGCTACCGCGCTGATCGTCGCCGTGCTGGCCGTGGCCCCGGCGGTGCTGTCGGTCACGGCGCTGCTGAACGTGCAGAGCGCGATCGGGCTGGCCCTGTTCGCCTGCGCCACCAACCTGCTGATCGGCTACGGCGGCCTGGTGTCGTTCGGCCAGGGCGCCTTCTACGGGATCGGCGCGTACGTGGTCGCGCTGGCCTGGCTGCACCTGCACGCGTCGTTCTGGATCAGCTTCGCCTGCGCGCCGGTCGTGGGGGCGGCGGCGGCCCTCGCGGCCGGGCTGCTCGCGCTCCGCACCAGGCGGCTGTACTTCGCGCTGCTGACGGTGGCGGTGTCGCAGCTGCTGTACGTCGTGGTCCAGCAGCTCCAGTTCGCCGGGGGCGCCAACGGCGTGTTCGGCGCGATGCTGCCCGGCTTCCTCACCAGCTCCGACAACGCGTACTGGTTCACGCTCGCCGTCACCGTCGTCGGCCTGCTCGCGCTCTGGCAGGTCACCCGGTCGCCGTTCGGGCTGACCCTGCGGGCGATCAGGGAGAACCGCGAGCGCGCCGAGGCCCTCGGCGTCAACGTGTTCCGGCACCAGCTGCTGGCGTTCGTGATCTCCGGCGCCTTCTGCGCCCTGGCCGGGGCGCTCTTCGTGGTGTACGACCAGTCCGCCAACCCGGACCTGCTCAACTGGACGGAATCCGGATACCCGATCTTCATGGCGGTCATCGGCGGCCAGTTCACCTTCCTCGGGCCCGCGCTCGGGGCGCTGGTCTACGAGCAGGCCCGCGACGTGCTGCTGGTCAACTTCACCGACTCGCAGCTGGTGTTCGGCGGCGTGCTGCTGGTGATCATGCTGGCCGCTCCCGACGGCCTGGTCGGCCTGCTCGGCCGGGGCGGCCGCGAGCTGGTGGCCCGGCGGTGAGCGCGGAACCACTGCTCGACATCCGCGGGCTGACCAAGGCGTTCGGCGGGTTCACCGCCGTGGCCGAGGTCGACCTGGCGGTTTGGCCGGGCACGATTCACGCCGTCATCGGGCCGAACGGGGCCGGCAAGACCACCCTGTTCCGGGTCATCACCGGGACCCACCGGCCGACCCGCGGCACGGTGCGCTTCGACGGCCGCGACCTGACCGGCGCGCCGCCGCACGTGGTCAGCCGGCGGGGCCTGACCCAGTCGTTCCAGATCACGAACGTCTTCCCGCGGCTGACGGTGCTCGAGTCGGTGCAGGTCGCGGTCCTGGCCCGGCACCGCCGGAGCTGGGACTTCACGTCCGCGCGCGGCCGGCGGACGGCCGGCGAGGCGGCCGAGCTGCTCGACGAGGTCGGCCTGGCCGCGGCGGCGGGCGCGCAGGCGCAGACGCTCTCGCACGGTGACCAGCGGATCCTGGAGGTCACCCTCGCGCTGGCGACGCGCCCCCGGCTGCTGCTGCTCGACGAGCCCACCGCGGGGATGTCCCCGGCCGAGACCGGCCGGATGGTCGCCCTGGTGACCGCCCTGGCCGCCGCCCGGGACCTGGCCGTGGTGCTCTGCGAGCACGACATGGACATCGTGTTCGGCATCTCCCACGAGGTGACCGTGCTGCACCGGGGACGGGTGATCGCCCACGGGCCGCCCGCCGCGGTCCAGGCTGACCCCGTGGTCGCTGACGTCTACCTGGGAGGCGAGCAGTGAGGCTGGTTCTCGACGACGTGCACACCTACTACGGGCAGAGCCACGTCATCCAGGGGATCTCGCTCACCGTCGGGGAGGGCGAGGTGGTCGCCCTGCTCGGCCGCAACGGGGCGGGCAAGACGACCACCATGCGGACCGTCACCGGGCTTACCCGCCTCCGGGGCGGCCGCGTGCTGCTCGACGGCACCGACATCTCGCGCCTGCCGCCGCACCGCGTCGCCCGGGCCGGGGTGGCCTACGTGCCCAGCGGCCGGCGCGTCTTCGGCTCGCTGACCGTCCGGCAGAACCTCGAGCTCGCCCTGCGCGACGCGCGCAAGCCGGACGGCGGTACGGCGGAGCCTGCCCCGTGGACGCTCAGCCGGGTGCACGACACCTTCCCGCGGCTCGCGGAACTGGGCGGGCGCCGCGCGGGCTTCCTGTCCGGCGGCGAGCAGCAGCTGCTCAAGCTGGCCCGGGCGCTGCTCGCCCGGCCCCGGCTGCTGCTGCTCGACGAGCCGACCGAGGGGCTCGCCCCCGTCGTGGTCGGCCAGATGCGGGACTGGATCGGGCTGGTCAAGGCGGAGCGGATGAGCATCCTGCTGAGCGAGCAGAACAGCCTGTTCGCCCTGCACCTGGCCGACCGCGGCTACCTCCTCAGCAAGGGGCGGATCGAGCATGAGGCGCCGGCCGGGGAACTGGCCGAGAGCGAGGAGGTCCGCGTCCACCTGGGCGTCGCCGAGCGGGCCGCCCGTCCCCGCCGGGAACCGGGGACGGGCGAGCGGCCGGGAGAGCGCGGCCACGGCCCGTTCATCCCTGAAGGATTGTGAATTCAAGATCTTTCGAATGAACGAGCCGTTGTTTCAACCCAGAAGGCAGGCCGCATGTCGATGATGGATGTGCCGCTCAACGCCTGGCTGCTGTTCGGCCACGCGGACCGGCAATTCGGCGACACCGAGGTGGTCACCCGCCGCGGGCCGGGCGACGTGCACCGCTACACGTACGCGGACTTCGCCCGCCGCGCCCAGCAGCTCATGCACGCGCTTGACCGCCTCGGCGTGGCCGAAGGCGAGCGGGTCGCCACGCTCGCCTGGAACAGCTACCGGCACCTGGAGTGCTACTTCGCCGTCCCCTGCGCCGGGCGCGTGCTGCACACACTCAACCTGCGGCTGCCGGCCGCCGAGCTTAGCTGGATCATCGAGGACGCCGACGACCGGGCGATCCTCGTCGACGCCGACCTGCTGCCGCTCCTCGAGCAGGTGCCCGAGGCCAGCTTGCGGCGGGTGCGGCACATCGTCGTCCTCGACGAGGATGGGCCGAGCACGGTGCCGGGCTCGGCTCGGCCCGGCCTGATTAGCTACGAGGAGCTGATCGGCGGCGAACGGGAGAGCTACCCGCCCAAGACGGTCGACGAGCGGGCGCCGCTCGGCCTCAGCTACACCTCGGGAACCACCGGCAGGCCCAAGGGCGTGGTCGGCACGCACCGCTCCACCGTCCTGCACGCGCTCGCGGTCAGCTCCGGGGCGGGCATGAGCATCGGCCCGCAGGACTGCGTGCTGCCGGTGGTCCCCATGTTCCACGCGAACGCCTGGGGGATGCCGCACGCGGCCGTCGCCGTCGGGGCCAAGCAGGTCTTGCTGACCGGCCCGCTCGACCCGGCGGTGCTGGCCCAGGCGTGCGCCGAGGAGCAGGTGACCGTCACCGCCGGGGTGCCCACCGTCTGGCTCGCCGTGGCCGACGAGCTGGGCCGGCACCCGCGTCCGCTGCCCGCGCTGCGGCACGTCATCTGCGGCGGCGCCCAGCCGCCGCGCGCGCTGATCGAGCGGTACCGGCGCGAGTTCGGCATCGACGTGGTCCAGGCCTGGGGGATGACCGAGACCTCGCCGCTGGCCAGCGTCGCCTGGCCCAAGCACGCGATGCGCGACTGGGACGCCGAGCGGCTCACCGACCGGGTGCGGACCAGGGCGGGGCTGCCGATTCCCGGAGTGGACGTGCTCATCCGCGACGCCGACGGCCAGGAGGTCCCGTTCGACGGCGCCACCATGGGCGACCTTTACGTCCGCGGTCCCTGGGTCGCCGACGGCTACTGGCGGGGCGCCGGCGCGGAGCAGTTCGACCCCGCTGGCTGGTTCCGCACCGGCGACGTCGCCGTCGGCTCGCCTGACGGCTACTTCGTCATCGCCGACCGGTCCAAGGACCTCATCAAGTCGGGCGGTGAGTGGATCTCCTCGGTGGACATGGAGGCGGGCATCATGGCCATGCCCTCGGTCGCCGAGGCGGCCGTGGTGGCCATGCCCGACCCCCGGTGGCAGGAGCGGCCGCTGGCCTTCATCGTGGTCAGCGGGGCCGCCCCGGTCACGCTCGAGGCCGTGCGCGGTCACCTTGAGTCGCTCGGCTGGGCGAAGTGGCAGCTGCCCGACCGGGTGGAGATCATCGACCAAATCCCCGTCACCGGCACCGGCAAGTTCGACAAGAAGCTGCTCCGCGCGCGGCTCGCCGCGGGGTAGCCTTGCTCCCGCCTGCTTGTTGACCCAGCGACAATCGTGTGCTTGTTGCTCTAGTGACGAACGGCGCAGCGCGCCGGGGAGGTCACCGTCCCGTGCCGACGCTGAGGATCGCAGAATATCCACGACCGGATCATGTTCTGCTCCACCTGTCTGACACTCACCTGATCGCCGGCCAAGATCCCCTGTACGGCACGGTCGACGCCGATACCCGACTGCGGCAGCTGCTCGGGCGGATCGAGGCGGCGCGGATCACCCCGTCGGCGCTGGTTTTCACCGGCGACCTCGCCGACGCGGGCGAGCCGGCCGCCTACCTTAAGCTGCGGGCCCTGGTCGAGCCGTTCGCGGCCCGGCTGGGCTGCCCGGTCGTGTGGGTCATGGGCAACCACGACGACCGCCAGGCGATGCGGCGGCACCTGTTCGACGAGCCCGCTTCCGGTGATCCGGTGGACCGGGTGTTCCTGGTCGACGGGCTGCGGATCGTGGCCCTTGACACGAGCGTGCCCGGTCACCACCACGGCGAGGTGACCGATGCGCAGCTGGCCTGGCTCGCCGGGGTGCTCGACGTTCCGGCACCGTTCGGCACCGTTCTCGCCCTGCACCACCCGCCGTTGCCGACCGTCGCCGACCTCGCCGTCGCGGTCGAGCTGCGCGAGCAGCACCGGCTCGCCGGGGTGCTGGCGGGCACCGACGTGCGGACCATCCTGGCCGGTCACCTGCACTACTCGTCGTTCGGCACGTTCGCCGGCATCCCGGTCTCCGTGGCCTCGTCGACCTGCTATACCCAGGACCTGGCGTTTACGGCGGCGGGCACCCGCGGCCAGGACGCCGCGCAGGCGTTCAGCCTGGTGCACGTCTACCCGGACACGGTGCTGCACTCCGTTGTCCCGCTCGACCGCGGCCCTACTGTCGGCGAGACGGTCACCCCGCCGCAGGCTCAGGCGCGGCTTGAGCAGGCCGGAATCGTCATTCCCGATGCCCCGCGGGTTCCGCGGGTTCCGCGTCACGTCGACCCCGCGGTTTCCGGTGCTCGCACCGGACAGTGACCGCAGTGACCGCACGCCGGCTACGCCGCGTAGCGCGGTAGGTCCTCCAGCTCCTCGCGCCGCGCGGTCCACTCCAGCTCCCACGGGCCCGGATACGGGAAGTAGCTGGCGAGGAAGTTCGCCACCGTCGTGGCCCGGTAGGTCTCGTCGGCTTCCGGCTCGCTGCTGTCGTTGAGGCAGAAGAAGTCGATGTCGCGCCGGGCCGACAGCCCGGCGAGCAAACCGAGACCGGCGTGGCTGGTGGTGTCGACGTAGCAGGCGCGGGCTGACTCGTGCGGCACCGCGCGGCCGGTCAGCAGCGCGTAGTAGTGGTACAGCGAGTTGGTGACCGAGATGTCGGTGGCTGAACGGAACCGGCTGGCCTGGGTGGCGGCGAACTCGCCCGGGAACTCGGCTTCCAGCTCGGCCAGGACGCTGCGCCGCAGCGGGGCCGGCGAGTGTTCTAGGTGGCGGGTGATCACGTACCCGAACCGGTCAGCCAGCAAGCGGCGGTTGTTGCGGGCCGCGTTCTCGTGACCGCTGAGGCCGGCGGCCGCGGCCCCGCCGCCGATCCTGATCGGGGATTCGATGAACCGGCTGATGCCGGCCGGGGTGAAGAACACCGACGGCGCCACCGGGCGGCCGAAGAACATGTCGTCGTTGCAGTACAGGAAGTGCTCGGCGAGCTCGTCGATGCGGTGCAGCTGGCTTTCCACCGCGTGCGAATTGAAGGTCGGCAGCGCGCTCGGGTCGGAGAAGTGCTCGGCTGCCCGGACGACGGTGATCTTCGGGTGATCCGCTATCAGCCAGTCCGGCAGCCGTGAGTCCGTGACGATGAAGATCCTGCGCGCCCAGGGCGCGTTCTGGTTCACCGAGCGCAGGGCGTAGCGCAGCTCGTCGATCTGGCGGATGCGCGCGTCGGCGTCATCGCCGTCGCCCAGCACGGCCCGGGGCAGCAGGCGGGACCGGCGGGACGACAGCGCCGGATCGCTCCCGTCCACCCAGGAGAACACCACGTCGATCTCGTAGCCGACGTCACTGGCGTGGGCGTCGAACATCCCGGCCAGCGTGAGCCACCGCCGGCCGAACAGTTCCACCATGACCGGCTCCAGCTGGGCCACGTGGAACTCCTCGCGGGTAAGCGCGTTAGCCCGGGGGCAGGTCACGCTGTTCGCGCCGATCGTCCAGCGTTCGAGCTCGACCCACCGGCTGGTGTCTTGGCCGCGGCCGACGCGGACGACGCCGGGTACGGTCTCGGCCCAGTCGAAGCCGTCGCCGTCCAGATCGGCCAGCAGGCGCACCGCCGTGCCGCCCCCGGCGGTGCCGGGGGCTGAGCTGGCCACGGCGACGGCTATCCCCCAGTCGTGGCGGACCAGCCAGACGGAGAGCCCCACCACGACCAGCCGGTCATACAGTGTTTGCAGGTCAGCTACGGTGTCGGGGTGGACGGACGCGACCAGGCTCGTCGAGCCTGCGGCGATGGCCCTGACCATAGGTGAGCTCCTTCCGGCGCATAAGCCGATGGGTGTCGGAGGTGTGCCCGGGGCTGATGCCGGGGCACGGTGCGAGCGGGCCACGCTGGTAAAGCGCTGGCCGACTCGTTCACAGCCGAAGCCGGGGATTACGGCAACGGCGCCTAAACCTGACCGCATCGCACCGGCGCAGCCGGCCCGCGTGGCATGTCAACGCGGGGGCGGCAAACAGGAAGCGGGCTGGCCGGGGGCGAGCCGGGCGTCGCATGAGCGGAAACGGAACGAACAAGATACCGAAATCGCTCCTCCGGAGCCATCGTCGGGTTTCATCGTCCCTCGCCTAAAAGTCTCGCCTGTGCCAAAACATTAACAGAATTTTTGGCTGCCGCAAGATGTCCGATAGTCGGTACATTGGTTAACGCATGGGAAACAAATATATTGATGCCGTCATCAGTGGAACTGGAATAAGAAAACAAAGAAAAACGTTGTCACTGGGCGACGGCAGTCACAGCGACCAGACGCCCTTGAGGCCGCCCAATTGCACCCGTACGAGACCCTGGCCGCATTGTCGGTGCCGGGTGATAGACCCGGTCGCATGAAGATTGTCGTCACCGCGCCCGCCGGTCATGTCGGATCGCGAGTGGTGCGGCTGCTGATCCAGGCCGGGGTACGGCCCACGCTGCTGGCCCGTCACCCCGCTCGGCTCGACCCGGCCACGAGCGAGCACGCGGACGTGCTGGAAACCGATCTGAGTGATGCCGCCGCCGTGGTGCGGGCGACCCGCGGAGCCGACGCGCTGTTCTGGGTGGAGCCGCCCACGGCTGAGCTGGATGCCGATCCAGTCGCCTGGTACAGCGGGCTGGGCGCCAACGCGGCCCGCGCGGTGACCGAGAACGGCATCGGCCGCACGGTCTTCCTCAGCAGCATCGGGGCGGAGAAACGATCAGGCGCGGGCGAGATCGACGGACTGGCCAGGACCGAGGAACAGCTCGACGCGACCGGCGCTACTGTGCTGCACCTGCGCTGCGGGATGTTTTTCACCAACCTGCTGTGGGAACTCGATTCGCTGCGCGCGGGCGTGCTGCGCGCGTCCATGGCCCTCGACTACGCGCTGCCGTGGGTCGACCCGCGCGACATCGGCGAGATCGCCGCCGCCCGGCTGCTGTCGCCCGGCTGGTCGGGTCGTCACGTCCAGGCCGTCCACGGGCCAGGAGACCTCACGCTCGCCCAGGTCGCCGAGATCATCGGCACGGCCGCTGGCTACCGGGTCCGGGCCGAGACAATCTCGCCCGAGGAACTGCTCGGCTCGCTGCGAGCGGCCGGGTTCGGCGACAAGCAGGTCGAGGGCATCGCCGGGATGTCGGCGGTGACCCGCGCGGACTTCGTGGCCGAGGACAAGCGCGGCATCGTCACCACGACACCGACCACCCTCGCCGCCTGGGCCTGGGCCTGCCTGCGGCCCGCGCTGCTCGCCCCGCCGTCTCAATAAGAAACTGATCGGTATCTTGACGCGCCACGGATCATGACGCTCAAGCTCGTCCCCGACCATGTCCTGCGGCAGATCGTCGACGACATCTTCATCCCCCTCGTCGCCCCAGGGCAGCCAGCCCGCTAACCGGCATGACCGCCCTTCAAGACCACCAATCTCAGGCGAGGCGCCGGATGAGGACCCCTCACCGCGGGGTGAGGATGTCGAACTCGTTTCCCTCCGGGTCGGCGAGGCAGGTCCACGACACGTCGCCCTGGCCGAGGTCGATGTCCGTGGCTCCGAGAGCCCGCAACCGGGCCGCCTCCGCCGCCTGATCGTCACCGGGGTACGGCCGGAGGTCGAGATGAGTACGGTTCTTGACGGTCTTGACGTCGGGCGTGCGGAGGAACTCGAGATACGGCCCAACCGCCTTGGCCGAGCGCAGCACCGCATGGCTGTCGGCCACCTCGTGCCGGGTCCAGTCCATCGCCTGGCCCCAGAACCGGGCCATGGCCCGCGGATCCGCGCAGTCAACGACCACCGCGGCGATCGGCCCGGTGTCCCGGTAGATCGCCCGCGGCTCCAGCACGCAGAACTCGTTGCCCTCCGGGTCGGCGAGGACCGTCCACGGAACGTCGCCCTGGCCCACGTCGGCGGGCGTCGCGCCGAGATCCTGGAGGCGCGCCACCAGGTCCGCCTGATGGGCGGCCGAGGTGGTGGCGAGATCGACGTGCACCCGGTTCTTCACCGTTTTGGGTTCCGGGACGACAATGACGTCGATGCAGACGGCGGTGGGGTCGGGATAGGCGAAGCCCACGGGTTCCAGGTTGATCACTCCCGGTTCCGCACTGTCAATACCCCAGCCGAGGGCCTGCGCCCAGAACCGGCCGACCGCGGAGACATCCTGAGCGTTCATCGCAATCTGAACGAGTCGCAGCGCCATGCCGCCAACCCTAAGCCCAGGTGGCGAAGCGGCCATGAACCGGCCAGGAGGCCGAGCAGCTTCTCCTTCGCGATCACGTCTCCCCGCGGCGACGGGGGGAGAGAAAGCACGGCCCGTTCACTTGGGCCTGATTGCTTTGCATTGGATTTTTCCGAGAGCTACCGCCCCAACCGAAAATAGTGGTCGTCGCCCTCGCTCAAGGCCCCAGATGCCGGGCGAAGAACCGCAGCGATTCGTCCGTCTCGAACCGCGGCAGATCCCCGTGCCCGCCCGGGTTCGCGTGCAGTGTTTTCTCGGCTGAACCGATGGCATCGAACAGCGCCAGGCTCTGCGCCCGCGCCATCAGCTCATCGTCCCACTGGAGGAGGAACTGCACCGGCACGGTGACCCGCACGGCCGTCTCGGCCAGCATGGGCGCCCCTTGCAGGCCGAGCACCGCGGCGCCGACCCGGGGTTCCGCGGCGACGAACGGCAGGCCGAACGCGCAGCCCATCGACACGCCCCAGTAGCCCGCCGACCCGGCGCCGATGTCGTCGAGTTCCTGAAGCGCGGTCAGGACCGCCTGCCATTCCGCGACGGCTTGCCCGACCACGAGCGTGTACATGGCCGTGTCCAGCTCGGCCGTGTCCTCCCCGGCGGCCACCCGGGCCCGGTACTCGGCCGCGATCCGGTCGAACTCCTCGGACGTCGGCCGCTCGCCGTGGTTGGGCACATCGATCGCGGCGACCGCGAACCCGCCCTCGGTGGCGAAGCGGCGCGCGCGGGCCACGATGCCGGGGGCCTTCTTGTGCTGCCCGCCGCCGTGTCCCATCAGGATCAGGGGACGCGCGCCGTGGGCGTCTTCCGGCGTCCACAGCACCCCGGGGATCTCGCCCAGGGTGAAGAGCCGTTCGGTGACGCCGTCCAGCGACGTCTTGGTGCCGAAGCGCATAGTGGTGCACACCTTGTGACCGTTTCGGCGAGTCAGCGACTCGCCGCGCCTCGCTCCTCGACCAGCATCGGAAGGCCGCCCGCCGGGCGTTGCGTTATCGCGGGCACGGCCGTGACCGTGTGCCCGGGCACCGGCCGCAGCCGCACGCGCTGCCCGGCCACGGCCAGCACCGTCAGCATCTCGACGGTGGCGAAGTTCGCGCCGATGCACCGGTGCGCGCCGATGGCGAACGGCAGGTAGGCGCCGCGCTGCTCGTGGTTCGGCGCGTCCGGCCCGAAGCGCTCGGGGCAGAACGTGCCTGGCTGATCCCAGTACTCCTCGTTGTGGTGCACGGCATGGATGGGAACGATGATGCTTTCACCGGCGCGGACGTGATGCCCGGCGATCTCGTCCTCCTCGGTCGCGTCACGGGTCAGGCTGTAGACGGGCGGATACATCCGCATCGACTCCTGGATGAGCTGACCGGTGTAAGTCAGTGATCTCAGGTCTCCCGTCGCGGGCGGGCGGCCGCCGAGGACGCTCGCCAGCTCCTCGTGGAATCGCGCCTCCTCCGACGGGTTGCTCCCGAGCAGCATCCAGGTCCAGGCCAGCGCCACGCCGGTGGTCTCGAAGCCCGCGAAGAACAGGTTGACCACCTGGTCGCACAGTTCGTGCCGGGCCGCCGCGGCGTCGTCGCCGTAGGAGCGGATCAGGTTGCTGAGCATGTCGTCGTAGGCGGCGTTGTCCGCTAGCCGCTCATCGATCCGCTCGAGCACGAAGCGGTCGACGGTCGCACGGTGGCGGCGGAAGCGGCGACGCAGCCGGCTGGGGAACCACAGCGGCAGCGGCACCGGGTTGAAGCCGCTCGGGGCGATGATCCGGAATCCGGTCCTGATCGTCCCGGCGAAGCTGTTGGTATCCGCCGCCCCGAGCTCGTGCTTCAGGTCGCGGCCGAACAGCGCGTGGCCGATCACCCGCATGGTCAGGTTCTGCATCTCGTCGAGCACATCGATCGGCTCGCCGCGCTCGCCCGCGGACTCCCACCCGTCCACCGTTTCCGCCGCCAGCCGGGCCGTGATCTCGGCGACGCGGGCCAGCAGGGCCTTGCTGAAGACAGGCTGCGTGAGCTTGCGCTGCCGCTGCCACGTCTCGCCGTCGGTGCAGATCAGGCCGCGGCCGATCACCCGCGCGAGGCCGTCGTACTGCGGGCCGCGCCGGTAAGCGCCCCGCTTGCGCACCAGCATCTGCCGATTGGCTTCCCTGTCGGCCACCACGGTCATCACGCGGCGCAGCACCCGGTACCGGACGAAGCCACCGTGTTCCTTGGCCAGCCGCTTCTCCATACCCAGCAGGTCGGCCAGCTCGCCGGGCTTGACGCGGACCGGTGCGTCCGTCCCCTGCTCGGTTCCCGGCAGCTGACTTCCTAGTTCTTCGCTTAGCTGTTCAGCGGCTGCGGCGTTCATGGTCGGCAGATCCCGTTCCTCGGCTCTTGTCTGGCTGGAGACGATCATTCCGTACTCAGGTAGCGCTTCGAGCCCTTTTTCTGTTACTAGGCACGCTTTATGAGCATTAGGTGCATCATCACCTAGAGGCACCGTGAGCTGGATGTACTCGTAACCCAGCCCCAGACGCCCGACGACCCGACCGGGACCGCCCCTTAACGCTTTCCAGCAGAATCCATCAGTAAAGGCCACAGATGGGGGTCACCTGAGTAACTTAGAGACAACAGCAACACAAGGGGACCATGGTGACTAAGCCGGTGCTTGTCGTTGGAGCCGGGCCCGCTGGCCTGGCGGCCGCGGCGGAACTTCGCCGACGAGGCGTGCTCGCCGAGATCATCGAGCGGGGCGACGCGGTCGCATCGGCCTGGCGGCTGCGGTACGACCGGCTGCGGCTCAACACCTGCCGGTGGAATTCGAGACTGTCCGGGGAGTCCTTCCCGAAAGGGACCCCCCTCTTCCCGGTCCGCGACACCTGGGTCCGCTACCTGGAGTCGTATGTCGAGCGGCACGACCTGCCGGTGCGGTTCGGGACTCAGGTCGACCGGATCGACCCCTGCGACGACGGGTGGCGCCTGACCACGTCCACCGGTGCCCTGACGGCCCGACACGTCATCGTCGCCCTCGGCCAGCTGCACACTCCCCTGATGCCCGACTGGCCCGGTCTGCGGCAGTATCAGGGCCGCCTCCTGCACTCCGCCGAGTACCGCAATGGTGAGCAATTCCGCGACGCCGACGTACTCGTGGCCGGGGCGGGCAGCTCCGCCATCGACATCGCCTACGACCTCGTCCGGGGCGGAGCCGCACGGGTACGGGTCTCGGTGCGGTCCCAGCCGCACATGCTGATGCGCAACCACGGTCCGCTCCCCGGCGACCTGCTCGCCATGGCCTTGTTCGCGATGCCGACGCGACTCGCGGACCACGTGTCCGGGCTCATGCGGCGGTGGATCATCGGCGACCTGGCCCCGTGGGGGCTCACGGCCCCTCAGGAGGGCATGTACACCCACTGGCGGCGGACCGGCCGAACCCCCACCATCGTGAACAGCCCGGTCCTCGAGGCGATCAGGACAAGGCGGTTCGAGATCGTCGCCGACGTGTCGTCGGTGACGGCAGACGAGGTGCGACTCGCCGACGGGACCACGGCGCGGCCGGACGCGATCATCGCGGCGACCGGTTTCGGCACCGGGCTTGAGCCCATAGCCGGTCATCTCGGCGTACTCGACGCCCGCGGCATGCCGCGGGCCTACGGCGGCCCGGCGGTCGCGCCCGGCCTGCGGTTCACCGGCTACGTGGCGAACATCAGGAACCTCGACCGCGAGGGGCGCTCAGTAGCGGAGCAGGTCAGCCGGGAGCTAGCGATGACGAGAGCGGCCAGCCGGGAGCTGACGGCCAATCTCGCCTGACCGGGGGTAGCGGCCTCAGGAGATCACCACCGGCAGGAAGTGGGTGAAGAACAGGTCCGCCCCGGTTGTGCTGCAGGTCCCGAGGACGGCCGGGCTTCCGGCATACATGCACTCGCCGTTGTCGGCGCTCTGCACTTCGTACTCCGCGTCACCCAATCCATCTCGCTTTATATAGATGAAGTTCCAGTCCGTGACGGCGGACGTCGCGTCGGTAAAGCACGCATCGGGGATGGTCTGGAAAACCTGGTTGTTCGCGGTGTCGTACTCCAGGCAATCGCCGCTGGAATCGGTGTAGATGACGTAGCTGCTGCTCGAGGTGACCGGCGCCTGGCACAATGTCTGGGCCGAGCTAACGTTGAAGTTGAACAATGGGGGTTCCCAGCCGATCCTGGCGCCCACCGCACCGCCCTCGCCGCTGGTGGTGTTGACCAGGAACATGTCCTGCGACGCGGCGCAGTCCGAGGTCGAAAGGGAAGTAGTCGAGGCCTGTGCGGTCGCGGGGACACCGAAGGCGACGGCCGCGGCCACCCCTGCTATTACGACAAGCAATTTTTTAGCTGTGCTCCGCATCGACAGCCTCGTCCTTTCCTCATGAAACGCCAGCGATTTATGCCGCCTAACCTAGCGGCACGCCTGACGTTATGAGAGGCATTCCGGACGAATCTGTTGCAGTATGGGTGGCCGTGTCCGCCACCGGATGCTTCCGTCCAGTCCCTGGCCTCACCGGCGAGTGCGCCACGCCGGTAGCCAGTCGCTCTCGTCGAGGGCCAGCGCGACGGCCCCGAGGGTAGTGTTCCGGCTGCCCAGCGTGCCGAGGACGACCTCGGGTACCGCGCTGGGCGCGATGCGCCGCCGGACGGCGGCCCTGATCGGTTCCAGCACCAGTTCCCCCGCCCTGGCCATCGGCCCGACGACGATCACCCGCTGCGGCGCCAGCAGGTTGCACACGGCGGCCAGGTGGGTGCCGATGAGCTCGGCGGCGTCGCCGACCACTCGCACCGCGCCCGGGTCGCGCGCCGCCAGCAGGCGCAAGAGCTGGGACAAGGTCAGGTCTCCGTGCTGCGGGCGGAGGGCTTCGACGATGGCGGGGATCGCCGCGTACGTCTCCAGGCAACCGCGTTTGCCGCAACGGCACAGCGGGCCCCGTTCGTCCACGGCGACGTGGCCGAGCTCGCCCGCGCCGCCGGAACCGCGCACGAGGGCGCCGTTGGCGAACAGGCCGCAGCCGATGCCGAAGTGGAACTTGAGGGTCACGCTGTCGTCGCAGCCGCGGCCCGCCCCCCAGAGGTGCTCGCCCAGCGCCGCCAGGTTGGAGTCGTTGTCGATGCTGACCTGGACGCCAAGTGCGGCGGCCATCGTCTTGCCGGTTACGCCGTGCCAGCCGGGGAGGATAGGTGACGAGCGGACCTCGTCCGGGTTCCGGCTGACCGGGCCGGGGACCGAGACGCCCGCGCCGATGAGCGCGTCCCGGCCCAGGCCGGCGGCGGCCAGTGCCCCGGCGGTCAGCCGGGCGGCGGCGAGGAGGGCGGTATCGCTGTCGTGCCCGCGGGGCAGCTCGCATTCGGCGGCGCCGATGACGTTGTGGGCCACGTCGAACAGCAGCACCCGCAGCTCGTCGAAGCAGAACTCGACCCCGGCGACCACGCCGAGCTTCGGGTTCAGGGTCAGGTTGAGCCCCGGGCGCCCGGGGCGGCCGGCGCCGTCCGGGTGCGGGGACGTCACCACCAGGCCAGCCTCGATCAGGTCCTGGGCCACCGCGCTGACCGTGGACGGGGCGACGGCCGCGAAGCGGGCCAGCCCGGCGCGGCTCATCGGCCCGCGGGTCCGCAACGCGGTCAGCACCAGCTCCGGGGTCGACCGCGGCATCGTCCCGCCCGTCCCGGTACGCGACCGCATGACCGGAATGCTAGTCATTCCCGGCTAAAAAGCCATCCTCAAACCGCGCATTCATTCAGATCTGATGAAACGCCACCACGTTCCGCATTAATTCAATCATTTATTGACAAACATCCAGGTTGAGCAAAAGATGCGGTCATCAGCGTGACCAGTGTCACCGCAGCCACCAAACGCTGGAGGGACTGTGACCCGCGAACCATCCCGCGGCCGGCCTGACCACCTTCGCCGCCGCGGCGTCCGCGGTGTCACCGCCGCGGCCGCGGCGGCCGTTCTCGCCGGTTCCGCGCTCGCGGTGGTGACGGCGGGCGGCGGGCCGGCCGCCGCCGCCACCGCGTGTCCTTGGGTGAGTTCCAAAGCCCCCGACTCCGCCCGGGTGGCCCAAGTGCTGGCCAAGATGTCGCTGGACGACAAGCTAGCCATGGTCGACGGCACCGGGTACGCGAGCGGCACGGCGGGCTACGTCGGCCACGTCGCCGCCAATCCGCGGCTGTGCGTCCCCGGTCTCAACCTGGAGGACGGGCCGCAGGGTATCGCGGACGGAGTCACCGGCGTGACCCAGTTGCCCGCTCCGGTAGCGCTGGCCGCCAGCTTCGACCCCGCCCTGGCCCGGGCCTACGGCGCCGTGGTGGGCAGCGAGGACCGCGGCAAGGGCGTGAACGTCGACCTGGGGCCGACGGTCAATATCGTCCGCGACCCGCGCTGGGGGCGGGCGTTCGAGAGTTACGGCGAGGACCCGTACCTGTCCGGTCAGACCGCGGTCGGCTACATCGACGGCGTGCAGAGCCAGGGCGTGATGGCCGAGGTCAAGCACTACGCGGTCTACAACCAGGAGACTAACCGCAACACGCCCGCGGACGACGCGATCGTCAGCCAGCGGGCCATGCGGGAGATCTACCTGCCGCAGTTCTACGCGGCGGTGACCCAGGGGCACGCCGCCTCGGTCATGTGCAGCTACTCGACCATCAACGGCCAGTACGCCTGCCAGAACGGCGCTGTGCTCGGCATCCTCGAAAAGCAGTGGGACTATCCCGGCTTCGTCACCTCCGACTGGGGCGCGACGCACTCGACTACCCCCTCGGCCTTGGCCGGCCTCGACCTGTCGATGCCGGGCGGGACCCTGCTCGGCCCCGACTACTACGGCGCCGCGCTGAAGGCGGCAGTACAGGATGGCAAGGTGCCGATGTCGGCGCTGAACGACATGGTGGCCAGGATCTTGCTCGAGATGTTCCGCTTCGGCCTGTTCAACCGTCCGCCGACCGGGTCGCTCACCGCCACGGTCGCCACCCCCGCGCACGCGGGGACCGGCGAGGACGTCGCCGAGGCAGGCACCGTCCTGCTGAAGAACGAAGCAAACGTGCTCCCGCTATCCGCGGGCACCGACCCGAGTGTCGCGGTGATCGGCAGCGACGCCGGCCGATACGCGCTGACCTCGGGTGGCGGCAGCGCCGGGGTCATCCCGCCCTACACCGTGACCCCGGTCCAGGGCATCACCAAGCGGGCCTCCGCCAGCGGAGTCAGCGTCAGCTACGCCCAGGGCGACATCCCGGCCCAGGGCGCCCTGGCCGCGGTGCCCGCGTCCGCCTTCCGCCACGGGCTGACCGCCGCGTACTACAACAACACCACGGTCAGCGGCACGGCCGCGGCGACCAGGACCGTGCCGGACGTGGCGCTGTCCTGGGGCGGCAAGTCGCCCGCGCCCGGCATCAAGGCAAGCGGGTGGTCGGCCCGGCTGACCGGCACGGTCACGCTGCCCGCGGCCGGGCGGTACGCGCTGTCGCTGTCGTTCACCGGCACCGCGTCGGTCACCGTCGACGGTAAGAAGGTGTTCGCCAGCCAGACCGGGTACGGCACGGTGACCCGGGTCACCGTCACGCTGCCGGCCGGCCCGAGCTCGATCGAGGTGGACTACGCCGACACCATCCCGATCGGCGCCGACGGGATCAGCCTGGGGTGGCAGCCCCCCGCCAACCTGCTCGCCCAGGCCGTCGCGGCGGCCAAGAAGGCCTCGGTCGCGGTGGTGTTCGCCAGCAACTACGAGACCGAGGGCGCCGACCTGGCCACGATCAACCTGCCGGCCAGCGAGAACCAGCTCATCGAGGCGGTCGCCGCGGTCAACCCGCACACGGTGGTGGTGCTCAACACGGGCTCGGGGGTCACCATGCCGTGGCTGAGCCGGGTCGAGGGCGTGATCGAGGCCTGGTACCCGGGCCAGAACGACGGCGACGACATCGCCGCCGTGCTCTTCGGCGACGTCAACCCGTCCGGCAAGCTGCCGGTCACCTTCCCCCGGTCCCTCTCCCAGGTGCCGGCCAGCACCGCCGCGCAGTGGCCGGGAACCGGCGGCAAGGTCCAGTATTCCGAGGGCGTCCTGGTGGGCTACCGCTGGTACACGACCAAGGGCATCACCCCGCTCTTCCCGTTCGGTTACGGGCTGTCGTACACCTCCTTCGCCTACTCGCGCCTGGTCGTACGGTGCGGCCCCAGCGGCGATTACCAGGTCAGCGCGGACGTCACCAACACCGGAGGGCGCACCGGGGCCGACGTCGCCCAGCTGTACGTGGGCGACCCGGCCGCCACCGGCGAGCCCGTCGAGCAGCTCAAGGGCGACCAACGGGTGACGCTGCGGCCGGGCCAGAGCACCCGAGTGACCTTTACCGTCCCCCGGAGCGACTTCGCCTGGTGGAACGGCCACTGGGAGGTCTCCCCCGGAAATTACGCCCTGATGGTCGGCGACTCCTCCGCGAGCCTGCCGCTGACTGCTCACGTGGTGGTGAAGTAATGAAAATCAGGAGATATCGAACGATCGCGGTAAGTCTGTCTCTCGCCGCTTTGGCCCTGGTCACCGGGGTAGTCGCGGCCCCGGCCGCCTTGGCTCAGCCGGGCCATGGGCTCGTCGTCCGCACTGACAAGGGCCTGATCGAGGGCAAGTACGCCGAGGGAGTCGATCAGTTCCTCGGCGTGCCCTACGCGGCGCCGCCGACCGGGGGGCTGCGCTGGGCCGCGCCGCAGCCGACGGCAAGCTGGCCAGGCGTCCGCCCGGCCACTTCCTACGGCGGCCGCTGCGCCCAGCTGGCCAGCGGCAACGGTCCCCGCGTGGACAACGAGAGCTGCCTGTTCCTGAACGTGTACGCACCGCCCGGCACCCGGCCGGGCGGCAGCGGGCCCGGCGGGCGGAAGCTGCCGGTGCTGGTCATGATCCACGGTGGCGGGCTCACCAGCGGCGCCGGCGACCAGCACGACGGATCCCTGATCGTCACCACCGACCACATCATCGTGGTGTCGATCAACTACCGGCTCGGCCCGTTCGGCTTCCTCGACGTGCCTGGCCTCGGTACTGACGCGGCCACCGCGAACGGCAACTACGGCCTGCTCGACCAGGAGGCCGCCCTCCGCTGGGTGCGGCGCAACATCGCCGCCTTCGGCGGCGACCCGGCCAAGGTCACGATCGACGGCGAGTCAGCCGGCGGCTGGTCGGTGTGCGCGCTGCTGACCTCGCCGCCGGCCCGCGGCCTGTTCCGCGGCGCGATCATGCAAAGCGGCAGCTGCGCGTCGCAGAGCCCGGCCGCCGCGCGAGCCGCCGGGCTCGCGTTCGCCAAGCAGGCCGGCTGCCCGAACCAGGCGACGGCGGCCGCCTGCCTGCGCGCCGAACCCGAGCAGACGCTGCTCGCCGCCAGCACCGCCTACTCCCCCGAATTCACCTACGGCGGCCCCGAGCTGCCGGCCGCGGACGCGTCGGCGGTAGCCACCGGGAACTACGACCGGGTGCCGGTGCTCATGGGCACCAATCACAACGAGGGCCGGACCTTCTCCCAGGGCCTGACCGGCCTGACCGAGAAGCAGGCGGACGCGCTGATCAGCTCCGAGTACGGCTCGCGGGCGCCGGCCATCCTGGCCCGCTACCCGTGGAAGTCTTATCCGAGCCCCTACACGGCGGCCTACATGATCGGCGACATCTGGACCGACAGCGGGTTCCTGACCGGGATTGGCGGGTGCCCCGAGCAGAACCTGGCGGCCCAGTTCGCGACGACCACCCGGACGTACTTCTACCAGTTCGACGACCTGCACGCCCCCGGACTCAACCGCGACTATCCCGGTTACCAGTGGGGCGCCGGGCACGCCATGGAGCTGGCCTACCTATGGCCAAGCTTCAATAACGGTTACTCGCTGTACGACCTGCTGACGCCTGCCCAACTGCGGCTCTCACGGCAGATGATCAGGTACTGGGGCGCGTTCGTCGCCACCGGCAGGCCCGAGGTCCCGGGCCAGCCGACCTGGCCGCGATACAGCAGCGGCGAGCTCATGTCCCTACGGCCGGGAGACGCGACCCAGACGATCAGCGCCAGCGCCTTCGGCGCCGAGCACCAGTGCTCCTTCTGGGACGCGAGCTAGCCAGGACTCGAGACGCCCGGCAGGTTGCTGTCACCGTTGCTGTCGGGCATGCCTTGGCTAGGCCGGTGCGTCAGCCGGGAGTCCCGCGGCCAGAGCCGCGTCTAGCAGGCGCTTGTCGTAGGTTACGAACGAGGTCAGTGAGTAGCGCACGCGCAGGGCAGTGCCGAGGTGAATCGCATCCAGGCTCCGCACGGCGGCAGGCCGAACCGCCTGCGCCTGAATCCGGACCGAGGGGTCCAGGTCGACCAGTTCGATCAAGTCGAGAACAGCCGGCAGCCTGGCCGCCGCCTCGGGCGCGTAGCGAGCCAGTGCCCGGAATGACTCAACCTCAGTCAGCACAGAACTGATCCAGCCGGTCTCGGCCCGCTCGTCAAGCCAGGCGCGCAGCGCCGCCGACTCCGCCTCGGCATGGACGAGCTTGACCACGGCCGCCGAGTCCAGATAGATCATCAGCGGTCGCCAGAACGGTCCCGGGCCAGTTCTTCCGCCACGTTGACTCCATCTGGCTGTCCGAGATCCATCCGCAGGATCTCTCGCCGCATAGCAGCAGCCCGCTCACGGCGGCTCGCAGTCTCCAGCACCGCCTGGCGGATGGCAGCGGACCGCGATACACCGCCGTGGGTCAGCACGTCGAGCGCATGCTCGGTCTCATCATCAGTCCGGATGGTGATCGTGTCAGCCATATCTAGATCGTAAGACAAAACGTCTTACGATTCAATCCGCAACCCGGGCGTCAGTGCGTGATTCATGGGCGGGTGGAGGGGATGTAGTAGAAGCCTCGGCCAGCCTTGCCTTGCCGACCAGGCTCGAGGATGCCTTCTTCTTCCCACCGGCCTTCTTCCGTTTCCGGCTGCCTGGCGACGATCTCGCCTTGAAACGGGGCCTGCAGGCGCTCGAACCATTCGGCCAGGTATGACCATCGAAACGGACTAGGCGGATCGTCGCCGGGCGCTGCCCCGGGGATATGGCGGCCGCGGCGGAATGCTCCCGCCTGGCACCGTCTACTGCCCGCAGGCAATGGCCCCCGCGACCGCCGCTGGTGTGTCAGGCGGGCAGGCCGATGGCCTTGACCTCCAGGTACTCTTCGAATCCGTGGTCGCCGTAGCGGCGGCCGAGTCCGCTTTGCCGGACGCCGCCGAGGGGGCTGGTGATGCTGAAGGTGCCGCCCACGTTGGCGCCGATGGTGCCGGTGTGGATCTTCAGCGCGACCGCCAGGGCGTGCTCGTCGTCGCCGCTGGATACCTGCCCGGCCAGGCCGTAGACGGTGTCGTTGGCGATCGCGACTGCCTCGTCCTCGGTGTCGTACGGGGTCACCGTGAGGACCGGGCCGAAGGTCTCCTCCTGGCCGATGG
>Ga0302314_10002298_pt1 | contig 35461 bp, 33 predicted proteins | sample III_Palsa_N2_3_FD_200533 | JGI IMG/M metagenome (GOLD analysis project Ga0302314, IMG submission 200533) | Peat permafrost microbial communities from Stordalen Mire near Abisko, Sweden - III_Palsa_N2_3 | ecosystem: Environmental > Terrestrial > Soil > Palsa > Peat permafrost | place: Sweden...
TCCATCAGCATTCCCGCTGCAGGTCAGGACTGCGGTGAACCCGCCCGAACCTCCGGACGAACAGTTGGAAAGCGTGTTGGGGGCAACCCCTCACGAGTTCGAATCTCGTATCCTCCGCAGGTCAGACGGCCCGCACCGCTTCGGCGGCGCGGGCCGTCTGCGTTTTCCGTCTCAGTTCGCCTTTTCGGGACCCTCTTCGACTGGAACATGCGCGACAGCTGTGCCGCAGTGGCGACCTCTCAGGCGTGGGCCAGACGGTAGGACATGGTGCGCAGTGTGCCCGCCGCGCCCGCGGCACTGTCGATCGTCGAGGATTCGGCATCGATGGAGATCATGGAGATCGTCGCACCGTTCTGCGCGAAGAGCTCCTGCGCGTCCGAGGGGAGGTCGGGGGTGTCCGCGAGCTTGCCCGCGGAGTCGCGGCCGGTGACTCGGTAGGCGACTCCGTCGGTCTCGGCCGCGGTACGGGTGACGGTCCAGTGCAGCGGCTTGCCCGAGGTGATGTCGGTCCGGTCCTCCTTGTCGAGGCGCACGGCGCAACTCGCGTAGTCGCGCTCGACCTTGGCCAGGGCGGCCTTCGCCGCAGCGGTGCTCTTGAAGTGGAACAGCAGCTGGCTTGCTTCCACCCGCTTCGAGGTGCCGAACTGCATCACCGAGACGGAGACGGTCTTCAACTCGCTGGTCGGGTCGCCAATGCCACAGGTGTAGAGCCACTGGAACTGGCCGGTGGTGGTGTATTCGGTCTTGGGCTCGGCCTTCCAGTGGAAGGACGAGAACAGGGGGAGCTCGCTGCCGGACAGCCACGGAGACGTCCGCACCGGGTGGACGGCCGATGCCGCCTGCGCGGGTGACGCGACGGCTGCGGCGAGCCCCAGGGCCACGGCGCCGGCAGCGGCAACAGAAGCAACACGGGACGAGAAAAGGCGCGTGATCATAGGAACGTTCCCCCCCGGGGACAGCGACGTCGTTCAGCGATAGGAAAAGCCTGGCAGGGGCACATCCGCGTACTGTCCGGCAGGAGCCACCGTCGGGTAACGGGCAATGAGCTGATCCGCCGCAAGACGTCAACGACGGACTCCGGCGCCTGGGGAGGGTGGATCAGATCGGGAGATCGTCGGGCAGGAGCCGGAATGCCTTGTGCCGGCTGAGCGGGCGCAGCGCGCGGAAGTCACGGCGATCGAGAGTGAGGATGGCATCGGTGTCGTAGTCGGATGCCAGTGCGACATTCACGGCGTCGGCGAGGTCCAGATTGAGCGCGGCATGCCGGGCCCGGACGGACTGTGCGGCACCGAGGTGATCCTCGGTGATCTCAGGAACGACGACGCGGCCCCTCCCCATCCAGCGTCGGATGTCGTCGACAGCGCTGATCGCCGCTTCGCGGCCGAGTTCGCGGGTGGCCACATGGTCGATCTCCGCGAGCAGCAGTGGGGACATGACGAGGAGCCCTGCAGCGATGATCGCTTCGTTCGCCGCACCATGTTCGGTGTGGGTGGAGTCGAGCGCAGCCAACAGGCCCGAGGTGTCGGCGACGACAATGATCACGCGGCGGTTCCGGAGTCGGACTCACGCCGAACGGCATCAGCGACCGTGTTACGCACATCCTCCTCGGTCGGAGTACGACCGGAACCTTCAAAGGTGCGCGAGAACAGCGGTTCGTCCCAGACCCGGTTGGCCATGGCCGCCAGGTGGATGCCCTGGCGGATGATCTCGGCCTCGCTTATCCCCCGGCGCTGAGCCGCCTCCTTGATGATGGCGAGATCCTCCGGATCGGCATAGACATTCGTGCGCTTCATAGACATGTACCAAGCGTAGTCCATGTACCAGATCGACACATCCTTACCGGGATTCCGCAGCCGCTGACCCGGCTCTCCCGACCCGGGGTCAGGACCGCGGCGCTCGGTCCATGCTGCCCCAGCGGAGGTCGGCGGCACGGATGGCCTTCCGGCCGAGCCGTTGGAACGGCATCTCCACGAAGGTGTACGTCAGCTGGCTCAGGCCGAGCACCGCGCCGCAGGGGACCAGCAGCCAGAGCAGCTTGGCGCCGAGCGGCAGCGCGGCCACGGTCACATGCAGCTGCTCCATCAGCCAGAGAACCGCGCTCAGGAGGACGACGTGCAGCATGTAGACCGAGTAGCTGATCCGGCCCAGCCACGCCAGCGCGCCCGGGATACGGCGGTTCCGCAGCAGCATCCCGGAGGTGAAGAGGACCCAGACCGCAGCCACCGTGAGCAGCCACGGCCAGCCGATGGAGTGCTGGGCGGGTGAGCCGCGGTCTCCGCCGTGGAAGGCGCCGGCGGCCAGGGAGACGGCCGCGACCAGGATGCAGAGGGCGGCGGTCCGGCGGCGTCCGGCCTGTCCCTGCTCGGCCCGGTAGAGCGCGGTGCCGGAGAACATGGTGGCCAGGATGACCATGCTGTACCAGGGGGCCAGCCGCCCGTCCGCCAGGACCAGGACGAGCGCCAGCCCGCCGATGAGGACCGCACCGACGAGGCCGGGGATCCTGCGGCTCACCATGCAGTAGATGCCGACGACCGCTACGCACACACTGGCCAGGACGGCCGTGTGGGCGCCCTGGTAGCTCGAGGCGAAGCACAGCGGCGGTACTGCCATCAGGAAGACCAGGGACAGGGCAGCGAATCCGGCCGCGATCTCCCCGCTGCGGCGGTGCAGTCCCATCGTGAAGAGCGACGCGACCAGGCAGTAGAAGACCATCTCGTAGGAGAGGGTCCACATCACCGGGAGCAGGTTCGCGCCGCCGAGGAGGTCCTGCAGCAGGGTCGCGTTCGCCAGGGCCGTGGTCAGGGGATGCAGCGTCAGCCAGGGGGTGATCGCGCCGAGGCTCCTCGTCTGCCAGCCGAGGCCGACGAAGGTGAGGCCCAGGGCGATGGAGAACAGGGCCATCGGATAGATCCGGAACAGCCGACTGAGCCAGAAGGTGCGCACACTGCCCCGACGTTCCAGGGAGGCCGGCACGATGTAGCCGCTCACCATGAAGAACAGCAGCACTCCGAAGCTTCCGGGGATGAACCAGCCGCTCACCGCCGTGAAGACTCCGGGGAGCATGAACTGGATGAAGTGCGAGAGCATCACGGTCAGGGCAGCCAGCCCCCGCAGCGCGTCCAGCCACCCGAGGCGGGCCTTTGCGGGAGCCACGACGGGTTGCGTCGCGACCTGGCCGCGCTGAGGCGGTGGCGAAGTGGTGGTGGGCATCCGGCAAGAATATGCAACAAGCAGGGGTCGCGATCACAGCTGCTCGATGCGGACGCCGGTGCGCGCCGCACGCTTCTCGCCCCAGGCGTGGAGCGCCTCCAGCACCGGCACGAGGCTCAGCCCCTCTTCGGTCAGCCAGTACTCGACCCCGGGCGGCGTGCCGTCGTCCGCCCGCCTTGCGATGAGCCCCCTGGCTTCCAGCCCTCGCAGCCGTTGGACCAGGACCTTCTCGCTGACATCGGGCATCTTCCTCCGGAGCGCGCCGTACCGGTGCACGCCCTCTTTGAGGTGGGCCAGCACGATCGTGGCCCATTTGCCGCCGATCACGTCCAGCGTCAGCTCGACCGGGCAGTGGAAACTCTGGTTGTCCTCGGGCATCGTTGTCCTGTTCCAGGTGCTTACCACCGAGTCAGTACTTGCCTGGGCTGCAGGACCGCGATTGAGTCCTCCCATGATTGTCGAGTACATCCGGTACCGAATCGCCGAACCGCAGCACGCCGCATTCGAGGAGGCGTACCAACGAGCCGCCCAACCGCTCGGGGAGGCCGAGCAGTGCGTCGACTTCGAGCTCGCCCGCTGCACCGAGGACCCGAACGCCTACGTCCTTCGCATCCGCTGGACCTCGACCGAAGACCACCTTGAGGGGTTCCGCAAGGGGGAGCGTTTCGCCGCCTTCTTCGCCGAGATCAAGCCGTACCTCGAATCCATCGAGGAGATGCGCCACTACAAGGTGACCGCTGTCGCGGGCCGGGGCGGCTCGACGCCGACCCTGTACGAGTGGGCCGGAGGGGCAGTCGCCTTCGACCGCCTGTTCACCCGCTTCTACGAGCGCGTCGACACGGACGAAGTCCTTGCACCGGTCTTCGCCGGCAAGGACCCGCAGCACGGCGAACATGTCGCCGCCTGGCTCGGCGAGGTCTTCGGCGGCCCCGCCCGGTACAGCACCGAGCACGGCGGGCATCGGCACATGGCCTCCCAGCACCTCGGCCGCGGACTCACCGAGGAGCAGCGCCGCCGCTGGGTGGCCCTGCTGGCGGACGTCGCCGACGAGGTCGGCCTGCCGAGCGACCCCGAGTTCCGCGCCGTTTTCATGTACTACCTGGAGTGGGGTACGCGGATGGCACTGATCTACTCCGGCCCGAATCCACCTCCGCTCCCCGAGTCTCCGATGCCGCAATGGGATTGGGGCATCACCCCTCCATACCGGGGGTGATTGCCCCGGAACGGGTTCCGCCGTGTGTCCGTTGGTGGGCGGGGTCGGGTACGGCTCCGCCCACGGCAGGCGCTGCGGAGGCCGCACGGCGGAGGGGCGGCCTGCGGACGCAGGGTCCACGGGCCGCCCCTCGCAATCGGGATCCGGCACTGTCAGGCCGCTACCTGACGTCCAGTCACCTGCGGCTGATGGAAGGGCTGATACTGCCCTGCGCGGCTGCGGCTGCGGCTGCGGCTGCGGCCGGAGCGGAGGCCGCGGCCGACGTCGGAGCGGTGGCCGGTGATCCGCCTGCGTTCAGCGGGGCAAGTCCGACAACGCCGCTGAGGCTGAGCGAGCGGGTCAGCGTACCGCTCGGGTTGCCGCTGAAGCTGTAGTACGTCACCGTGCCGCCGAGGGTGGCGGCGATCGGGGCCTGCTGGCTCGCCGGGATGGTCGGGGTCCCGCCCAGCAGGGCGATCTCGCTGAGGCTGGTGTTCTGCTCGGCCAGGTAGGCCGCGATGGGCGCGTACAGGGCGACCTTCGGGTTGAAGGTGATCACGGGGCCGCCGAAGTGGCCCATCATCGCCCCGCCGGAAAGCCCGTCCTGCCAGCCGTTGTTGGTGGCCATGGCGACCTCGTCGTCCGAGGCGAAGAACGCCTTGGCGATCAGCAGCGAGGTGTCGTCGGCGCTGGCGCCGACCAGGTTGTAGGTGCTGATCCGGCTGGGCCACCTGGGCATGCGGTTCTTCAGGTAGCCGTTGGTGATCACGGCCTTGTAGCCGTCGCCGCCGACCGGGTCGATCGCGGTGCCGCCCTTGGCCGACGGGTTGGGGTTGAGCGAGTTCAGGTAGTTCGCGGTGTCCGACGGCAGGCTGGCATTGTCGGTCAGCACGATCGGCTCACCGGTGGCGCCGGCCGACAGCGCGTCGACCAAGGAGCCATCCGTGCCAGCGGAGCATCCGACAGCACCACCCGCGCGCGACCCCGCCGGGTTCGCCGCGTTCTACGAGCAGCAGTTCGACACCGTGCTCGGCTTCGTCACCCGACGCGTCGACAGCCCGCACCTGGCCGCCGACCTCACCGCGGACATCTTCGTGGCCGCACTGGAGAACGTGCACACCTACGACGCCCGGCGCGGCGCGCCCGTCGCCTGGCTCTACGGCATATCCCGCAACGTCATCTCCGCGCACTACCGGGGCAGCACCCGCGAGCAGCATGCAGTCGCCCGGATCACCGGCCGGCGGCTTCTGGATGACCAGGACATCAGCGCCATCGAGGGACGGATCGACGCCGCCCGCGCCGCCCGGCAGCTGGCAGCCGCCCACGCCGCCCTGTCCGAGCCACTGCGCGAGGTGCTGGACCTGGTCGCCCTGGACGGGTTGACCACCCGCGAGGCCGCGCAGGCGCTGGGCATCAGCTCGACCGCCGCCCGGGTCCGGCTGCACCGCGCACGCAAGGCCCTGCAAGCCACTGAGCAGACCCGCACCGACCACCGCGAAGCCGTTCTGGAGGCCACCCAGTGAACGCCCCCGCCCCCCTGCACTTCAAGCAGCAGCTCGCGGACGAGCTCCACGCCCGGGCGACCGCCCTGGCCGCCCCGACCGGCCACCGCGTCCGGACCCGCGCCCCGCGCCGTCGGCTCACCTTCACGCTGGGGGCCGTCGCGGCTGCCGTGGCCGTGGCCGTCGCCGTGCCGCTGGCCGGTGGGACGCACGACAAGCAGACCGTCGCCGGTCCGTCGGCCGCGCCGGCTCCGCACCGCTCCGGAAGCAGCAGCATTGACATCACCACTGCCGACTACGTGGTGAAGTCCATCCCGGGCGGCACGATCGCCGTGGAGGTGATGAGCCCCAAGGGCATCCCCGGGTTGCAGGCCGCTCTGCGCCAGGCGGGCATTCCCGCAGCGGTGATGGGGTTCTCGGCCTCGTGCCACGCCACGGTCCTCACCGACGACAGCGACGCCGCCTGGAAGGCGTTCCCGCAGCCCAGCCCCGACAGCGGGCTCAACGGGCACTACTCATTGATCAAGCCGAGTGCCGTCCCCAAGGGGGAGTACCTGTTGTTCGAGGCGACGACCGCGCCGAACGGGGCGGTCGGCACGCTGCAGATGTCGGTGGTGCGCCAGGTGCCGAGCTGCGTCCCGGAGTCCCAGAACGAAATCGGCGGGGGCTGAGTCGCCCCGGGCACCAACCCGTGCTGCGCCCACCGCGGGCCGAGCGACCGGCGACGAGCGCGACAATCTCCACGCCCTCCACGTGAGCACGAAAAGAGATGGGTGAGTCCCCGGACCGTGGTGCTGGGGTCCGCGGACTCACCGGGTGCGACCGGGGTGGCGGGCTCAGCCGCGGTAGGCGGCGAGGCCGGTGTAGCCGGACACCTTGACCGGGGCGTGGCTCCCGTTGGCCGGGACGGTGTAGGTGCCGTTGGGCGCGCGGAAGGCGATGGTCTCGCCGTTGGCGGAGAACGTGGGCTCGGTGAAGTCGGTCGCGGCGTGCGGGGTGAGGTCCCGCACGCTGCCGGCCCTGCCGGCGGTCAGCGTCTCTTCCATGATGTGGTCGTGGCCGGCGATCGAACGGACGAAGACGACCTCGTCGGCGTTGGGCGACAGGGCGGGCTCGGAGCCCGCGCCCAGCAGGTCGACCATGGGCCGGAGGTAGACGTCCTCGATGAAGACCTGACCGGAACGGGTGTTGTCGAAGACGAAGGAACCCTTCGACTCGGGGTCCTTCGAGAGGAAGCCGCCCGCGTTGGCCCAGTTGCTGCCGTTGAGTTGGGCCACCGTCCACAGCTTGGCGTTGACGGAGTTCGCGGGGACCTCCTCCAACTCGGTGGCGGTCCTGGTGGCCGAGGTGAAGATGATGTTGTTGCCGGGGTAGTAGCCCACCGGCGTGGCCGGCGAGGTCTCCCAGGTGGGGTGCGACCAGACCTGGCCGGAGCCGTGCTCGGCGATGACCACCCGGTCGGTGCCGTTGGCGTTGGCGGTCTCCAGGTTGCCGTTGCTGTCGACGAAGACGGCCTTGGTGCCGGTCGGGTTCCAGGCGAGATCGCGGACGTCGGTGTGGAAGTCGACGACCGTTCCGTTCATGACCACGTAAGGGCCGCCGTTGCTGATGGTCAGTCCATTGCCCTTGGTGCCGTTGACGATTGAGGCCGGAGCGGCGGCGTTGGCCACGGCGGGGGCCAGCACAGGCGCCAGCGCGGTGGCAGCGGCGGCGAGAACGATGGCGGCGGCGGTGAGGTGACGGCGAGCGAACATGCCTGGCTCCTGTCGGGAACGAGAGAGTCGGTGGTCTTCGCTGGAGCCGGCCCGGTTGCTGCTCTGTGCGATGAGGAAATCCTGGCAGCGAAAGATCGTGGATCTGTGCGCCGAATGTCACGGCGTCGCTACAGGAAAGTCGCCAGGAGACTCCGCTTTCACCGTGTCTGACGGACCATCATTGACCCCGTGCTGTCCGGATGGTGCCGAACCGCCCGCTCGAGGACCGCCAGGGCATGCCGAAAGCCCCGACCGCTCACCGGGGTTCCAGCGGTCGGGGCAGCCGGAGTGCGGCTACGCCTTGGGGTGGGGGTAGTTCGGAGACCGGTGCTGGAAGGCCAGCACGGCCGGGTTCTGGACGGCGCCTTCGCGGATCTCGATGGCACGGCGGATGGTCTCGTCGGCCTCCCAGCCGCTGGGACCGTCGAGGACCGAGCGCAGGTACGGGATCAGCGCCTCACTGTTCTCCCATGTGGCGGAGTTCCACAGGTAGGAGGGGCTGTGGTCCACGCCGTAGTGGTGCACGTTGTTGCCGACGGTGAACATCGGCTCGGCGAAGGTGGTCGGCCGTGCCCAACTGAATCCCATGCCCTCGTCGCAGGAGACGTCGATGACGAGGGTGCCCGGTGCCAACGTGTCGAGGTCCTCGTCGATCAGGAAGGTCAGCGGAGCCGCGGTGTCCTGGAGGACGCAGTTGACGATGATGTCGTGTCCGGAGAGGAACTCCGCCAGCGGGATCCGACCCTCCTCGGTCAAGGCGTGGCTGCGGCGAGGGTCGGTGGTGTCGTCCGCCTCGTCGTGATCGAACTGGACGATTCGAGCGGAGTGGATCGGTGAGCTGACTGCGGTCACGCCACGCGCGGTGAGCACGTCGACGTTGTGCACGCCCAGGCAGTTCAGCGCCGTGACGGCCCCTCGGGCTGTCGCGCCGAAGCCGATCACGACCGCGCGCAACCGCCGGCCGTAGTCACCGGTCGAACCCCGCAGCTGCATGGCGTGCAGTACCGAGGCGTATCCGGCCAGCTCGTTGTTCTTGTGGAAGACGTGCAGGTTGAACGAGCCCTCACTGGTCCAGTGGTTCATCGCCTCGAAAGCGATGATCGTCAGCCGACGGTCGATGGCCGTCTGGGTGATCGTCTCGTCCTGGACGCAGTGCGGCCAGCCCCACAGGACCTGCCCCTCGCGCAACTCGGCGACGTCCTCCGCCAGCGGCTTGGCCAGCAGGATGACATCGCTCTGTGCGATGAGCTCCGCCCGTGGGAGCAGCCCGGCGACGAAGGGAGCCAGCTGCTCGTCGGGGACACCGAACTTCTCCCCGTAGCCCTGCTCGAGGTGGATGCGTCCACGGAGGTCGGGATCGATCCGCTCGAAGTGAGCAGGATGAATCGGCAGTCGGTGCTCGTTTTCCTTGCGCGACCGCGCCATGATGCCGAGATTGAGCTGGTGCAAAGTGCCCCTTTGATTACTTCAGGTGTAGCACGCCGCACCTAATCGCGGCCACCGCAGGCAGCGGCAACAGGCCGGAGGGCCCGCACCGGACAACGGTGCGGGCCCTCCGTGTGCCCCGTGCGGGCCGGTGTCAGGCGGTCCGGGCGCCGGTCGCGCTTCCCGCGAGCCACTGCGACCACGACAGGTCGTAGTCCGCGTAGCCGTTGTCGCCGGCGGCCTTGCCGCGGGGCGAACCGGTGATGGTCACCGGGTCGCCCTGCATGACGTTGTTGTAGAACCACTCGGCGTTCGCGTACGAGAGGTGGACGCACCCGTGCGAGCCCTGGCCGTGGCCCGGGTGGGGGTCGCCGGTGGAGTAGTGCACGTAGGTGCCCGAGTACGTGAGCTGGACGTCCCACGGGAGCGTCAGGTCGTAGTAGTTGGGGTTGCTCGGGTCGCAGGTGATGTCCACGCTGCACGAGGTCATGCGCACCCAGCGCTGCTTGTCGATCACGGCCATCGTGCCGTCCCAGCTCGGGAAGGCCCTGCTGCCCGCGTCGATCGGGATGGTGCGCACCACCCGGCCGTTGTGGGTGATCTTCATGGTGTGGCCGGGCACGGAGACGGTGGCCTCGAAATCGGCGCCGATGGTGAAGGTGTGCCGGTACGAGTGGACGCCGCTGCGGCCGTGGCCGTCACCGACACCGGTCAGATCGGCCACGACCGTGACCTTCGTCCCGGCCGGCCAGTAGCCCTTGGGCCGCCAGTCGACGCGCGTGTCGCTGAACCAGTGCCAGGCACCGGTGACCGGCACCGACGTGGTCACCTTCATGTGCCGCTCGATCGCGGCCCGCGCCGAGGGCGCCACCGCGTCGGTGAAGACCACCGAGATCGGCATGGCCACACCGACGGTCGATCCGTTGGCCGGAGTGATCGTGTTCAGCAGCATCGGCTTGGCCGCCGCGCGCGCCGGAGCGCCCGCACCCGTGTTGACAGCCGCCATCGCGCTGCCGCCGAACAGCCCGCCTCCGGCCAGCACCGCACCCGCCAGGAGTGCCACCCCGACGCTGCGCTTTATTCGCCCCACGATTTTTGCTCCACCCATGTCATGGAAAGGAATACGTAACGTTCTCGATGACGCATGACCCCAGATACGTGGTTGCGGTCGATCCCGCACGCCAGACTACGGCCGGGGGCCTGGGAACAACCCTTGCAGGGTCCCCGAAACCCTGTCCGGGCGCGTGGGTGCCGCTCGGCCGGTGGAGTGGTTGCCACATGCCACTGGAAGAAAGCCAACAAAAGCGGATAAAAAGCCGTCTCGGGGCCCGGCTGCAACAGAACCATACGGTCGTGGCGTTAGTGGGGCATGGAGCACATGACAGCCACCGCTACGGCGGCACGATTCCGGGGCCGGACGCAGCAACCTGTCGATTTCCAGGAATTCGCGGTGACCCGGGGCGGGCAGCTGTTCCGGACCGCGTTCCTGCTGACGGCGGGGGACGCGCACCTGGCCGAGGATCTGGTGCAGGAGGCTCTCGGGCGGATGTTCGCCCGATGGGGGAAATTGTCACGACTCGACAATCCCTCCGGCTACGCGCAGACGGTGCTGGTCAACGTCTTCATATCGCTGCGCCGCAAGCGCAGCAGCGGCGAGCTTCCGACCGGGATTCCGACGGAGCGGACCGGGGGCGTCGCCGGAGAGGAGGATCCGGCGCTGCGGGTGACACTGCTGGCGGCACTGCGGCAGCTTCCGCCGCAGGATCGGGCGGTGTTGGTATTGCGCTACTGGGAGGACCGGAGCGTGGAGGAGACGGCGGCTGCCCTGCGGCTGACGTCCACGGCGGTGCGCTCGCGCAGCAGTCGGGCACTGGAGCGGTTGCGCGGGGTACTGGGCAGCAGCCTTGCCGAGATCGCCGGGTATTGACCGTCCCTGAATTCAGAACTTTCATCGAACATCGACCAGGAAGTAGAGGTATGCGGCATGTCATCGGACATTGAGGCCGACTTCGCGAAGGGGCTGAGAGCGGCGGCCGAATCGGCCGCCCAGCCGGCTCCAGCGGGTCTGTATGTGGGGGCGGTGGGCCGGGGCCGCCGGATCCGGCGCACCGCCATCGTCAAGCGGTCGCTTGCGGGCGTGGCCACGCTCGGGGTCGTCGCCGCCGTGGGGATCCCGCTGCTGAACAGCTCTTCGGGTACGGCCTCGATCGGCGCCGCGGCTTCGTCCACGGCGAAGGCGAAGCCGAAGGCCGGTCCCAGCAGTGCGCGGAAGCCTGCGGCACCGTTGCTGAGCACGGACGCGATGCCGGCCTACATGGAGCAGACCCTGAAGTCCCTGGTCCCGGCCGGGTCCAGTTGGACGCAGGAGGAGAGCCTCGGAAATGTTCCCTTCGAGGTGTACGCCCCCCAGGTTCAGGAACCGGGGGGTCAGTCGCTGGCAGTGGTGATGGCTGACCTCGAGACCCCCAACGGCAAGGGCACGATCACGTTCAGCGTGGGGAAGGGCGTCGCGAGTCTCGACTGCCCCAGCAAGGCGATCGCGCCCCACGACATCTGCACCAAGACGCCCCTTGACGGTGGCACCTTCTACGCGGACGAGTCCTACAAGAACTATGTGAACGCGACAGGAGCATCCATCTGGACACTGGCCTGGAACGGGCCCGACGGTCAGTCGCTCTACCTGGGTGAGTCAACGGACGGACCGGCTCAGGCGCTGACGACGCAGCAGGCCGAGGCCCTGTTCACGGCATCGGCCTGGGACCCGGTGTGGAAGTCGCTCCCGGCGACCTGCAAGTTCGGCGTTATGCCCGACCCGAAGGCGACGGAGGCCCAGCTGGTGAGGGAAGGAAGCGCGTGGGTCTGCGCGCCCACCCGTGCCGTCGCCATGCATTTCTCCTAGTTGACACCTCGCGGCCGTCATACCGCACATGACGAGCCGCCGGAGAACGCCCGTGCAGTACCCGCTTCCCACAGCGGCCGGCAGCAGAGCCGTGCCAGGGGGCCAGGTCACGGGCGGCGTCGGCCCGGCCGTCCGGGCGCGCGCACCGACGTACTGCGCTGCAGAGCAGTCTCGGGCCACCGCACAGGGGCATATCAGCCATGCAGCAGCACCTGGGACCGGGTGCCTCCTGTCCCGGCTGTCCCAACTGCCGCCACTGCCCGTACGGGCTGCCATGAGGGTTGGCACCACCCGGGCCACTGGCGTTGAACCCGCACTGATCCCCCTGGTCCGGCGGCCGACCGACAGTTGCAGGGACGCGCCCGCCGCTCGGCGGTCCACGCGTCCCTGCGATGTGTCGGGCCCGGCGCTCAGCTCTGGGGACGACGGCCGTGATTGGCCTTGTGCTTGCCGCGTGCCTTCTTCTTGCGGCGGCGCTTCGATGACATGGCCATTCCTCTCGCAGAGACGGTTCTCACGCCCCTCTTCCACCGTTGCACACCAGGGCTCCCGCGGCGCGTCGGCGGCGGCCGACGCGCCGCGGAACGGTCAGGGCCCGCTGCGGGCCTCGGCCTGCTGCTGGAGCAGGCCCGCGATCCTGGCCAGGTCGTCGAGGCTGTCGATGATGCCGTCGATGCCCGGGGTGGCCGCCCCGTTCATCGCCAGATAGAACGTGTCCAGCCTGCCGTGGCCCGCGTCCAGGTAGCCGCCGAGCGTCATGGCGCCGATGGCCACGCGCTGGTTGAGTGCGTCCAGCCCGGCGAACGTGCCGGGTTTGGCCCACACCTTGCCCTTGCCCGGGCAGGTGGCACACCCCTCGCAGGCGGAGGCCAGCGAGCCGTCGACACCGAGGATCGGCTGCGCCTCCCGGAAGAGGTCCGCCTCCGGCGTCCCCTGCCAGTAGTGCAGGATCTCGGTCTCCGCCCTCGGCGTGACCCGGTCGACGGGGTTCCCGCCGCGGCCGTCGAGCAGCTGCACCTGGGTCGGGTCCACCCCGGCCCGGACCAGGAAGCGGTTCAGCACGGGGAAGCCGTCCTCGCACTGATGGCTGCCTGCCGACACGGCCATCAGGCAGATCGCGAGGTTCGCGCCGAGATTGTGGCTGACCTTGAAAATCAGCCTGGCGTACTGGGAGAAGACCGGCGAGACATACGCGGCGACGCGCTGCGTCCCGTTGTAGGAGGGCGGCACCACGCCCACCGGGTTCGCTCCCGTGGGCGGCGCGGTGACGGTGACGCCCGCCCGGGCGAGTGCCTCGATCAGCGCCGTACGCCCGAAGGCGTCCGGGTCCTTGACGTCGGAGATCCGCAGGACCGGCTGTGCGCCGGCCGCGATCGTCCCGGAGAGACCGATCCGGGTGCCGTCCGGCGAGGCGGAGACGGCGATGTCCGTCGCGCCGCCCGCGGCGACCGTCCGCACCGTCGACGTCACCCGGTAGGGCGCGACCTGGGGCCGCCAGCTGAGCCGGGCCGGCTGACCGGGGGCTGTCGCCGTGGTCAGCAGGTCGATGACGTTGTCGTTGATGATGAGCGGGGTCGGCGTGGGGTCCAGTCCGGCGAAGGAGGTGAACAGCCGGGAGTCGACGGCGACATCGCCCTGGACCCTGGTGATGCCCGAGCCGCGCACCTGACGGGCGATCTCGTCCAGTCCCGCGAGCGGGTCCTCCGGCGTGAGGGTGGCCCCGGGGATGTCGTTCGCGTAGGTGTGGTCGATCGGGGTGAAGGAGACGGAACCGTCAGGAGCGGTCCGGCCGCCCATGGTGAGGTCGCCCTGCCCGACCAGCACCAGTGAGCCGTCCAGGACGGTGCCGTTCCGGTGGCCCACGGCCTGTACCGGTGTGGCGAAGCGGTGGTCGCTGCCGAGGGTGTGCCAGGCGCCCGACACGCTGATCAGCTTGGCCGTCGAACCGGGGATGAAGAACTGGTCGGGGAACTGCGAGTGGACGATCCGGCCGGTCGAGCCGTCGACCTCCAGCAGTCCCCACTGGGCGTGCTGGTAGGCGGGCTTGTCCATGATCGCCTGGATGTCCGCGCCGAGGTCGTCGCGCGGTGCGGGCGCGCGGCCCGCCGCGCCGACCGTCAGGCTGGTGACCAGCAGCATGACGAGCCCCGTGGCCCAGGCACAACGATGTCGAGGGAATACGCTCAAGGCCAAGGATCCACCTGTTCCGAGCCGTGCGTCGGCCGTTCCGACGGTTGGTCAGTCCCCGGCAGGCATACCGCGACGGCACCCGTCGTTGAACGTCCTGGAAGCCCGTTCACCCACTCGCTGACGCACACACCCCGTCCGGACCAGAACGGCCCGGACACGCCCACTCGCAGAGAGGGAGGATTCATGAGCTCACCACTGACCGCGCTGGGCGTGGGCGCCCCGGTGCTGGCCGCGCCGATGGCCGGTGGCGCGGGGACCCCGGCGCTGGTGGCCGCGGCGGCCAGGGCGGACGGCCTCGGGTTCCTGGCCGGTGGGTACCGGACCGCCGAGGCCCTGGCCGGGCAGATCGCCGAGGTCCGCGCGGACGGCGCGGTCTTCGGGGTCAATCTGTTCGCGCCCCATCCCGTCCCCGTGGACCCGGGGGCCTTCCGTGACTACGCCCGCGCCCTCGCGCCCGAGGCCCTGGTGTACGGCATCGACCTGGAGGCCGCCGGGATCGTCGAGGACGACGACCACTGGCGGGACAAGGTCGACCTGCTGCTCTCCGATCCGGTGCCGGTCGTCAGCTTCACCTTCGGCATCCCCGAGGCGGCGGTGATCGCCGCGCTGCGCGCCGCCGGGACACTGGTCGTCCAGACCGTCACCTCGCCCCAGGAGGCGCGGGCGGCGCAGGACGCCGGCGTCGACGCGCTGGCGGTGCAGGCCTCGGCAGCGGGCGGTCATTCGGGCACGCTCAGCCCTCACCACCCCCCTGGGCCGGTGCCGTTGACCGATCTGCTGGGAGCGGTGCGCGCCGCGGTGCCGCTGCCGCTCATCGCCGCGGGCGGCCTCGCCACCGCGGAGGCCGTCGCCGAGGCGCTGCGCGCCGGTGCCGCGGCGGTCATGGTCGGCACGGTCCTGCTGCGCGCGGACGAGGCGGGCACCTCGGCGCCCCACCGGGCCGCCCTGACCGACCCGGAACGCCGGGAGACGGTGGTGACCCGGGCCTTCACAGGACGCCCGGCCAGGGGACTCCGCAACGGGTTCACCGATCGCTACAGCGCCCTGGCGCCCAGCGGCTATCCGGCGCTGCACCATCTGACCGGGCCGATCCGCAGGGCCGCCGCCGCGGCGAACGATCCGGACCGGCTCCACCTGTGGGCCGGCACCGGCTACCGGCACGCCACGGCGGAACCGGCCGCACGCATCCTGCGGAGGCTCGCCTCCCGGCTATGAGGCCGTCCCACGTGGGAGGTTCACGATTCGGACGGACGTTGACGCTCGGAGCGCGGTCCGGATAGCTTCGCGGCATGCAGCAGCGCTCCATCGCCCTGACGACTCGCAGTCACATCGACCTCCTGCGAGTCTGTTCTGCTGCCTGTCGCTCCTGCTGACAGTTCCCGCATCACCGAGAGCCCCCGCATCCAGGCGAGTCCGAATCTGCGGATTCTGACTGCCTTTTCGCCTGCCCGCCTGCCCTCACTCCCCGGCAGCACCGCTCCCGTCGGACCCGCTTCGTCCGAACACCACTGACGGCACCCGTCGCGCTCGAATCCGGCCTGCCCGTGCCGCAATGCGGCGGGCGTGGTCGGCGTCGGCGTGCGCGCCGACCCTCCCACTGCTTCCAGCAAGGATCACCATGCGAAAGAACACCTGGACCACGCGCGCCCTGGCCGTGGCTGCCACTGCGGCATCCCTCGGCGCGCTGCCGACGACCGGCGCCTCGGCTGCGACCTCCGCAGGCCGGCCGCTGCCGCTGCCGCCGGTGAAGGTCCTGACCGACAAGGCCGGGACCGGCAGCGGGGACATCTTCATCTCGCCGTTCTCGGAGACGAGCACCTACGCCAGCGGGGTGGAGATCCTCAGCCCGAACGGCAGGAAGGTCGTCTGGTCGCACGAGGTGCCGGCCGGGCAGGAGGCCGCGGACTTCCGTACGCAGACCTACGAGGGAAAGCCGGTGCTGACCTGGTGGCAGGGCAGCGGTCTCGGCGGACTGTCCGACGGCGTCGACGTCATCTACAACGACCACTACCAGAAGATCGCCGAGGTCAAGGCCGGTAACGGCGACTCCGCCGACGGGCACGAGTTCCTGATCACGCCGCAGAACACCGCGCTGGTGATCTCCTACTCCGAGGCCACCGCCGATCTCACCTCCATCGGCGGCCCCGCCGACCAGAAGGTGATCGACGGGATCGTCCAGGAGATCGACATCCGCACCGGAAAGGTGCTGTTCCAGTGGAACAGCGCCGACCATGTGCCGTACGCGCAGAGCGAGCAGCCGCTGCCCTCCTCGCCCAGCACCCCGTGGGACTGGTTCCACCTCAACGCCGTCAAGCTGGACTCCGACGGGAACCTGCTCCTCGACGCACGCAACACCTGGACCGCGTACGAGGTGTCCCGGCACACCGGCAGGACCCTGTGGCAACTCGGCGGCAAGGACAGCTCGTTCGCGCTGAAGGCCGCGCCCGGCCAGGTACTGGACGAGGCCGGGGAGATCTTCTCCTGGCAGCACGACCCGCAGCCGCTGGGCAACGGCCTGTACACCTTCTTCGACAACGAGTCCGCCGGCGCCGCGAACACCGGCGCCGGGGCCGTCTCCGAACTGCCCTACAGCCGCGAGGTCACGGTGCGCCTGGACTTCAGGACGCACAGGGCGACGCTGGTGGGCTCCGACAACCAGCCGGCGGAGCTCAGCGCCTCGTCGCAGGGGAACGCGCAGACGCTGCGCAACGGCGACGCCTTCGTCGGCTGGGGCTCACTGCCCTACGTCTCCGAGTTCAGCCCGTCCGGCAAGCTGCTGTTCAACGCGGAGTTCCCCGCGGGGGTGAACACCTACCGGGCGTACCGCTCCGCCTGGAAGTAGCCCACCGGGAGGCGGAGGGCCCGACCGCACCGCGGCCGGGCCCTCCGCCGTCAAGGGCGGGACACGGTCAGACCGGGGGCAGGGCGAAGACGGTGATGTTCTGCATGGCGACCAGCACCTGACCGTCCGTGCTGAACGCCCATGCGCTCCCCACGCCGACACCGCTCTGGAAGTTCCAGCGGACCTTGTGGGCCTTGATGTCGACGGCGTAGATGCCGTTGTTGTCGGTGGACACGAACAGCGTGTCCTGGACCAGGATCGGTGCCGTGTCCATGGACACCTCGTAGGGCAGTTGGAGCCGCCACAGCTCCGTGCCGTCGGCAGCCGCGTAGGCGTACACCGTCGGTGGGGCACTGGGCGTGGCGTTGTAGGGCGCGCCCAGGGTCATCCCGCCGAGCACCGTGTAGACCACGCCGTCGGCCACCGCCGGAGCGCTGTACCAGAGGTCATGGCTGCCCGCGGGCGGCTCCTTGACCCAGGCCTGCTGATGGGTGGCGATGGTCACCGCCTGGAGTCCGCTCTTGGCCGCCGAGCAGAAGACCCTGGTGCCGTCGCATCCCGGCTGGTAGACACCCATGGAGTCGGTGTCCACGACCCACTGCTGCTCGCCGGTGGTGATGCTGCGGGCGACCAGGTCCTGCTGGGTGTCCGTGTAGAGCAGAAGGTCTCCGGCCAGCACCGCGGAGATGTCGGTGTCCGCGCTGGCCAGGCGGTGCTGATTCCACAGCACCGAGCCGTCCTTGGCGGAGATCGCCATGATGCCCTGGGCCGACGGGGCGCCCGCGTCCACGGCGCCGGTGGAGTCCAGGGGGGTGTAGATGGCCAGCGCGTAGATGGCGTGCTCGTCGGCGGCCAGCACGGTGGACGGGTCCAGCACCGCCGACGCGCCCTTGGGGTCGACGGGCGCATAGGTCCAGTTGATGCTGCCCGACGCCGGGTCGACGCTGACGAGGTTGATCCCGTTGTAGGCGAGGGAGCCGTCGGCCACCACGACCGCACCGGCGGAGTCCGACGGCTTGGCCCAGGTCTGGGCCCCGTTCTTCATCGACAGGCTGAAGACACCGCCGTCCCCGTAGACGCACACCTCGCCGTCGGCACAGAGCAGCGAGTACTGCATGCTCGGGGGCAGGGTGTGGGACCACAGCGCCGCCGGTGCCTCCCCCGGGCGGTGGGTGGGGTAGACAGGCGCGGGCGGGGACGCGGTCGGGCTCGCGGACGGCCCAGGCTTCGGCGACGGCTTGCCCGAGCCGCCGAACATCGCCCAGGCGGATCCGCCGAGCGCGGCGACCAGGGCCGCCCCGCCACCCAGCAGCACACGCCGGGAGGGGCCGGCCGGGGCGGTCGAGGGGGCGGTCGAAGGAACGGTCGCGGTGGCGGCACCGCCGAGCCGGACGGTGCCCTCCCCGTACGCGGCCTCCGAGACCTCGGTGAGGGCGTAGGCCGGCATCAGCCTGGGGTCGGCGGGCACGGGCGCGCTGCCCCGGGCGGGGGTCTCCATGTCCATCACGGTGGCCGCGTGCGCGGCGATGTCCGAGGAGACCTGTGCGGGCAGCCACCCGTGCAGCGAGGCGGACCGGCCGCCGAAGGCCTCGGCCAGGACGGCGGGGGTGGGCCTGGCGGCGGGGTCCTTGGCGAGGCAGGCGGCGATGACCGGGCGCAGCTCCTCCGGAAGGCCGTCGAGCACGGGCTCCTCGTGGATGACCCGGTAGAGCAGCGCGGCGGCGGAGTCGGTGTCCTGGCTGAACGGACCGGAGCCGGTGGCCGCGTAGACCAGTACCGAGGCGAGCGAGAAGACGTCACCGGCCGGACCCATGGGCACCCCGGTCGCCTGCTCCGGACACATGTATCCGGGCGAGCCGACGACGACCCCGGTGCTGGTGAGCCTCTCGCCCTCCAGCGCCCTGGCGATGCCGAAGTCGATGACGCGGGGGCCGTCCGCGGCCAGCAGGACGTTGGAGGGCTTGAGGTCACGGTGGACCAGTCCCGCGCCGTGGATGGCCGCCAGTGCCTCGGCCAGGCCCGCACCCAGCGCGCGCACGGTCGCGGCGGGAAGGGGACCGTGTGCGGAGACCGCCTCCGACAGCGAGGGGCCCAGCACATACGCGGTGGCCAGCCAGGGCTCGGGACCGTCACGATCGCTGTCCACGACCGGCGCGGTGTAGGTCCCGCTGACTGCCTGCGCCGCCGAGACCTCCCGCCGGAACCGCTCCCGGAAGTCGGGGTCCTCGGCGAGTTCGGCCCGCACCACCTTGATCGCGACGGTGCGGCCGCCGGACGAGCGCGCGAGATAGACACGCCCCATGCCACCCGCCCCGATTCGGGCGAGCAGTCGGTAGGGCCCGACCGCTTCGGGATCGCTGGGTTCCAGTGACTGGACAGGCATGGTGACTTCCCCCGTGGCTGCGCTACCGCCCGACCGTCCGTCAGATGACGGGGCTGGGCACCGGCTGTGGAAGTGAGATCGTACGACCTAAGCCCCATGGCACTCCATGCCGAACCCGGGTATGGACAGCTCGCCCCGGTCTGGCCCAGGCTTCACGTTCATGGCCACCCCCCTGCCGCAGCCGCACGCACACGAGCGCCTGCACGAGTCCATAGCCGCGACGGCGGAGGACATCGCCGCGCTGCTCCGCGCCGACGCCGACCCGACCACCCGGGTTCCGGGCTCCGAGTGGTCGGTCGGGGAGGCAGCGGCGCATCTCGCACTCGCCAACGAGCTGATGGCGGATCTCGCCGCGGGCGCCGAGCGGCCGTACGGCGACGGCAGCCCCGGGGGTCTGGCCGCGGCCAACGCCGTCTCGCTCGCGGCCTTCACCGAGCGGACGCCCGCGGTGCTGGCCGACGCCATCGTCGCGCACGCCCGTGCCTTCGTCGCCGCCGCGGCCGAACGGTCCCCGGCCACGCAGGTGCAGACTCCGCTGGGCGCCATGGACCTGGCCACCCTGGGCTCCTACCTGCTCACCCATATGCTCGGCCACGGCTGGGACCTGGCCCGCGCGCTGCGCCGTCGGCACATGTGCGACCGGGAGCGGGTCGAGCTGTGCATGCCGTTCCTCACCACGGCCATGCCGCGCGTGGTCGACCCCGTTGCCGTCGGTCGTCTCACCGCCGTCTACACCCTCGGGCTGCGGGGCGGCGGACCGCGCTGGACCGCCGCCTTCGACTCGGGCGTCCTGACGGTGAGTCCGGGGGCTGCGGCCCGCCCCGACTGCACCATCGTGACCGAGCCGGTCACCTTCCTGCTGATCGCCCTGGGGCGGTGCTCCCCCTGGGGCGCCATCGCCCGTGGCAGGATCTACGCTTGGGGGCGCCGGCCCCGGCTCGCCCCGGCCTTTCCCCGCCTCTTCCGTGCTCCGTGAGCGAACTCGCCGACGCGGTAAGCGAATAGACCGACCTCTGCAAAGCCCCGTACGGGTGTCATGTTCCCCCCGATCGGGGGTGTCACTCCGACGGCAAGTGCGTGATTATCACACGCAGCGGCGGCCTCCGCCCGACCTCTCCCCAAGTCTTCCCCCCTGGGGTAGAGGTGCGCGCGGGCGGGGGATCTTGTCGGCAGCGTCCCTCTTGGAACCGCCTGTCCCGCAGGTTTCCGCGAACCACCTACTTGCCTGAGGATGTCCATGGATCGCACCACCGTTCGTGCCCGCACCACCAGGGCCGCCGCCGCGCTCACCGCCTCCGCAGCCGCCCTGGTCGCGTTCTCGGGCGCAGCGCCCGCCGGGGCCACCGCCGCGGCCGGCACCGGCTCGGCCGCCCCGACCGCGGCCTCGGCCTCGGCCGTGCAGGTCGTGCCCGCGTCCATCGGCCGGACCCTGATATCCGGTCTGAGCAAGCCGACGTCCACCACGGTCTGCGAGGCACAGGTCCACATCCGCTGCTACTCGCCGCTGCAGTACCGGGTCGCCTACGACCTCAACCCGCTCTACCGCGCCGGGATCACCGGCAAGGGCCGGACGATCGTGATCGTCGACTCCTACGGCTCGCCGACCATCCAGCGCGACCTGGACGTCTTCGACAAGCAGTGGGGCCTGCCGGGCACCGCCGTCGACGTCGTCAAGTGGGGCAAGGTCCCCGCCTGGAACCCCAAGGACAGCAACCAGACCGGCTGGGCCGGTGAGACCACCCTCGACGTCGAGTACGCGCACGCCATGGCGCCCGGCGCGAAGATCGTGCTCGTGGAGACCGCGGTCAACGAGAACGAGGGCACCAGCGGCCTGCCGCAGATGATGAGCGCCGAGAAGTACCTGATCGACCACGGTGTCGGCGACGTCATCTCGCAGAGCTGGGGCGCGACCGAGAACACCTTCCCCGGTTTCAACAAGAACGGCACGCCCTCGCTGACTTCTCTGCGCTACGCCTTCACGGACGCCGAGAGCAAGCACGTCACGGTGCTGGGCGCGGCCGGTGACGTCGGCTCCGCCAGCGAGACCTGGAGCGGCGGCCTGTACAAGTTCCCGGCCAACTCCTGGCCGTCCTCCGACCCGCTGGTCACCTCGGTCGGCGGCAGCCAGCTGACGCTGAACAACTCCGGCGTGCGCACCGCGCCCGACACCGTCTGGAACGACGGCTACGGAGCGGGCGGCGGCGGCTGGTCCTGGGTGTTCTCCCGGCCGAGCTACCAGAACGGCGTCGCGAACGTCGTCGGCTCCCACCGCGGCACCCCCGACATCAGCATGTCCGCGGCGGTGAACGGCGGGGCCTGGGTGTACTCCTCGTACATGCCCGGCCAGGGCTGGGGGATCGTCGGCGGCACCAGCGAGGCCACGCCGATCTTCTCCGGCATCGTCGCGCTGGCGGACCAGAAGGCCGGCCACCGGCTGGGCCTGATCAACCCCGAGCTCTACGCCATGGGCGGCAGCCCTTCGGCGGCGGCCGACGGCCTGGTCGACATCACCACCGGCAACAACGCCTTCGGCGGTGTCCGCGGCAGCCAGGCGGGACCTGGCTACGACCTGGCCTCCGGCTGGGGCACCATCGACGGCAAGCTCTTCGTGGACGCCCTGGCGGCGCACTCACGCTGACGTCGCCGTCGCCGTCGACGCGCGGCTGAAAACCGAGGGCCCCGACCGCATCGCGGTCGGGGCCCTCGCTGCGGAGGCGGGGGCCGAACCGTCGGCTGACAGGTTCGGACCATTCGGCCCCGGCCGCCCCTCCCTGCCCACCGACTGTTACCGACCCCGGTTTCGGGGAACGAACTGATGATGGCCCGGGTGGCACTGCGATAACAGACCGTACAGAGGATGGGCCGCAGGTCGGTGTAGCGCTAGGGTCTGGATCTCAGGATCAGACAGATTGGGGGCGGCCGTCGATGGCGCCGGACGAAGCGGTGGTCGGTTGTACTGGCGTGCTGCTCGTGGGCACACGCGGTCCGGCTGGGCCGGGCGAGGTCCTGGCGCATGTCAGAGGCGGTACGGAGACTTTCCTCGCCTGGTCCGATGAGCCCCTCCGCAAGGGGGCGAACGTGCTCGTGATCGCGTCCCGAGGCAACCGCCAGGTCGATGTCGTCGAGTGGCCAGATCCAGTCGATCCGTTGGACGCGTTGTCGGACAATGCCGACGACGCGGATTGAGGAGAGAAAAAATGTTCGGTTACAGGGTTCCCGCCCCCGATGAGGCCATGCTGATCTCGGGCGGCAGACGTGGAATGGGTGACGCGCCCTTCCGCGTGGTGACCGGCCACGGCGCTTACGTGCTCCCGGTCTTCCGCAAGACCCGCTTCCTCACCCTCGCCATGTGCGAGGCCGAGGTCGACGAGACCTGCGTGACCAAGCAGGGCATCGCGCTCACCGTGCGCGCGGTGATCGCGTTCAAGGTCGGCAACGACAAAGAGAGCATCATCAACGCCGGCCAGCGGTTCCTGTCCGACCAGGACCAGATGGCCGTCCTGACCGGCCGGATCTTCGCCGGTCACCTGCGCTCGATCATCGGTTCGATGACGGTCGAGGAGATCGTCACCGAGCGGCAGAAGCTCGCCACCGAGGTCCTGGAGACCTCCAAGACCGAGATGGCCACGATCGGCCTGACGGTGGACTCGCTGCAGATCCAGTCGATCGACGACGGCCAGACCGGCTACATCGCGGCGATGGCGGCCCCGCACAAGGCGGCCATCCAGCGCCAGGCGCAGATCGCGCAGGCGCAGGCCACCCAGCAGTCCGCCGAGGCGCAGCAGTCCGCGGCCCGCAACCAGGCCGAGTACGCCCGGCAGACCGCGGTGGTCCAGGCCCAGTACAACGCCGAGATCGAGCGGGCGCAGGCCGAGGCCGCCCAGGCCGGACCGCTGGCCCAGGCCAAGGCGCAGCAGGAGGTGCTCGCGGCGCAGACCGAGCTGGCCCAGCGCGCGGCCGAGCTCCGCCAGCAGCAGCTGGTGGCCGAGATCGTGAAGCCGGCCGAGGCCGAGGCCGAGCGGATCAGGGTGCTGGCCACCGCCGAGGCCAACCGGATGAAGATCCAGGCCGAGGCCGCGTCCTCGTACGACCGGGTGGCCTTGGACCGGATGCTGATCGACCAGCTGCCGCTGATCGTCAAGGAGGCCGCCGGCGGCCTGGCCGGCGCCAACGTCAATGTGCTCAACGGCGCGGACGGCCTCGGCGAGATCGCGGCCGGGCTGGTCGGCCAGGGTCTGACCATCCTGGACTCGGTCCGGCAGAACCTGGGCTCCCCCACGCACCGCAACAACGCGAACGGGGAGAAGAAGGACCGCCCGCGCAGCATCGAGGGCGGCCAGGTCACCATCGACTAGCAGTAACTCTTGCCACTGGGGCCGGATATGACGACAGGTCAGATCCGGCCCTGTTGCACGTCCGCTCAGCTGCCCGTCACCGGGCTTCCATTCCTGGCGAGTTCGGCCTGCAGCTCGTCGAAGTGGGCGTCCGCGGTGTCGTGCGGCAGGAACTCGACGACGTCGAGGAAGCGGAAGAGCACCTGGGTCGGGGTGACCGCGTACTCGTACTCGGCGAAGCCGACGACCGCGCCCATGGCACCCCGGACCGCTCCCTTGACCACATGCCCGGTCAGCTCGCCCGGCTGCGCGGCGGACGTCCCGCGGCGGGCGTTGGGACGGGCCAGGTAGGGACAGACCATCGAGGCGTAGAGCATGCAGGCGCGGTGCCCCGGCCCTTCCAGGGTCGGGGCCATATTGCGGTAGGGCCGCCCCGCCGCCAGTGCCTCGCCGATCGCGGCGCTCTCGGTGCCGCCCACCACCCGCCACACCGTCCCCTTGGGCATCCTGGTGTTGCAGACCGAACACAGCCGCTGCTGCGCGCAGTCCGCGCTGCGGCCGTAGTCCGTGAGCGCGAACTGCGGTTCGTCGCCCTCCCAGGGCGTGATGGCCGGCACGGGGTAGCCGCGGGTGTCGCGGGGCCTGGCCTGGACGGTGGTCGGCATCGGGACTGAGTCAAAGCGCACAGCCAATACCTACCAGGCGTGCGGACCGAGCGCAGCACCGCGCCCCGAACCGATGCGATGGGCGCAGTCGTGGCCGCCCATGATCCTTCACCGAGTCTTCACCGAAGCTATACCGCGCCTACTTTGTTATGCACGGGTATCCGAAGGCGACATTTGGGACAACGGAATCACCTGAACCCTGCCATCAGGTAAACAATTGCCCCCACTGGTATTGCTGGATCTGGCGTATCACTAGGATCACCCCTTGCACCCCATGGTAGCCATGGGCCCAATCTTCCTCACTGTGCCTCTGTAGCCCTCGCAAGCAACGGCCTTGTCCCTAGGATTCCAATGTCCGCTGTGTCCGGCCTGCTCCACGACATCTCCCACGCGGCCAACCAACTGGTGGCCGGCGACGACTGGCATCAGGTCATTCCGCTGGGTATGGCCGGTGTCCTGGTCTGGTCGCTGTGGCTCTACCGCGCCGTCTCCTCCCGCTTCGCCCACGCGGTCGTGAACGACTACCGGACGACCACCTCCGTCGTCGTCCCCTCCTACCGGGAGGACCCCGACATCCTGCTGCGATGCCTGGAGTCCTGGCTCTCGCAGGATCCGACCGAGGTCATCATCGTCATCGACACGGCGGATGTGGAGGCCCAGCGCCGGCTCGCCGAGATCCGCGACCCGCGGCTGCGGGTGCTCGTCTTCGAGCACTCCGGCAAGCGCTCCGCGCTCGGTGTCGGCATCCGCGCCGCCAGGTTCGAGATCCTGGTCTTCGCGGACTCGGACACCTCCTGGGAGCCCGGGCTGCTCGACGCCGTGCAGATGCCCTTCATCGACCCCCAGGTCGGCGGCGTCGGCACCCAGCAGAACGTCTTCCAGCGGACCACCAGCGTCTGGCGCCGGATCGCCGACTGGCTGGTCAACCTGCGCTACTACGACTACGTCCCGGCGATGAGCCGCAAGGGCGGGGTGATCTGCCTCTCCGGCCGGACCGCGGCCTACCGCCGCTCGGTGATCCTGCCCACGGTCAAGAACCTCGAGGACGAGTTCTTCCTCGGGCGCCGCTGCGTGGCCGGCGACGACGGCCGCATGACCTGGCTGACCCTCGCCGCCGGCTACAAGACGGTGCACCAGCCCAACGCCCTCGCCGTGTCGATGTTCCCCGCCTCCTTCTCGGCCTTTGTGAAGCAGCGCGTCCGCTGGAGCCGCAACTCCTACCGCTGCTACCTGACCGCGATCTGGAAGGGCTGGCTCTGGCGCACGCCGCTGATCTCCCGGATCACCGTGCTGCAGATCCTGATCACCCCGGTCACCCAGGGGCTGACCATCGGCTTCCTGCTGCTGGACCGCCTGGACTACACCACGCGCGGCTACATCCTGGCCGCCGCCTGGCTGCTGATAGGCCGCGGCGTCCGCAGCTACTCGCATCTGCGGCGCCATCCCTGGGAGATATTCCTGCTGCCGGTGGACGCACTGACGGTGATCATGATCGCGCTTCCGATCAAGCTCTATGCCTTCTTCACGATGAACAAGCAGGGCTGGCTGACCCGCAGTTCCGACCAGATCGGCGGCCAGGGCCAGAGCGCGGCGACTCTGCAGGCGGGAATGACGCGATGACGCTGAAGCTGCGCACCAGGATCGGCATATCCGCGTTCGCCCTGCTGACCGCGGTCGGCGGGGCCGGCGTGGTCGCCCCCGCCGCCTCGGCGGACACCCCGACCGGCGGACCGGTCGCACCCGCCCCGGCCGTCAGCGCCGAGCAGTCGGCCGAGGAGTCCGCCGCCGCCGCCTCGGAGAGCCGGCGGCTGATCGAGATCCGCGCCGTCAACTCCAACCTCGCCATGCACGGCACCTCGAACCAATCCCCCTACCGGCTGGCCACCGGCTCCGGCTACACGCTGGTGCTGCCCGCGCGCGCGACCCCCTACACCGTCTCGGACCTGCTGCAGCTCGCGCCGCAGACGTTCCTCCGGCTGACCGACGGCTCCTACCTGCTGCTGGAGAACCTCTACGTCGGCATGGGCGCCACGCTGAACCTCAACAGCCCGTCCGGCATCACCCTGCGGATGGCCAGCAGCGTCACCGGGTTCGTCACCATCGTGTCCTTCGACGGCCAGATCAACCTGGCCGGCAGCGCGAAGCATCCGATGACGATCACCAGTTGGAACCCGCAGACCGACACCCCCGACACCGACCCCACCAACGGTCGTGCCTATATCCGGGTCATCGGCGGCAAGTTCACCATGAGCCATGTCGACGTCGACGACCTGGGCTTCTGGAGCGGCGCCACCGGCGGCATCAGCCTCACCGGCAGCGACCGGCCGGCCACCGGAGCCACCAGCGGCGGCTCCACCTTCGTCCATGTGCACGCGACCCATGAGCACGGCAAGAGCCACAAGGACAAGGGGACGACGACCGGGTCCAGCAGCTCGACCGGCTCGGCCACCGACGTCGCCCAGCCCCAGAACGGCACCAGCTCGACCGGCGTCGCCACCCTGCCGACCGGGGGCCTCAACACCCCCGGCAACGAGTACAGCGTCAGCGGCCTCTCCTACGTCTCGGCGAAGATCACCGACTCGGTCGTCTCCGGCAACGCCTACGGGATCTTCATCTCCAGCGCCAACGGCATCGAGATCAGCGACACCCAGGTGACCGGCAGCCTGATCGCCGGGGTCGTGCTGCACCGCTTCGCCACCAACGCGGTGATCGACAACGTGACCGCCGACGCCAACCACGGCGACGGCTTCGACATCGCCCGCGCCGCCCACGACGTGCAGCTCACCGACTGCACCGCGACCGACAACGCCGGGAACGGCTTCACGGTCAACGGGCAGCCGCTCTCCAACGGGCCCTCCCCCTCCGGCGAACCCGTCGGCGCCTACGGCAACAACACGGTCGCCCGGAGCACCGCGCAGGACAACGGCCACTACGGCATCGAGGTCCTCGGCGGCCTCAGCATCGCGCTGGACCAGAACGACATCGTCGGCAACACCATGGGCATCGTGGTCCGCCGGGGCGCCCAGAAGGTCTCCGTCGTCGGCAACAAGCTCAGTGCGCAGCTGCGTGAGGGCATATCGATCCGGGACGGTGTCACCGGCTCCACGATCGCCGACAACACCGTGCAGGGCGCGGTGACCGGCATCTACCTGCGCGCCTCCACCGCCAACATCACCGGCAACACCGTCGTCGGCGCCCGGGAGCACGGCATCACCCTGGTCGGCGCGGTCCAGGGCACCCAGGTCTCCGACAACACCCTCAGCGGTGCGGGGCCGAGCCCGATCTCCACCTCGCGTGAGCAGGGCGCGGTCGCCGTGGGCCACAACTCGACCAGCAGCTGGGACAACACCACCCCGGTGTGGACGCGGGTCCGGCACATGGCCCGCCCGATGACACTGATCTGGATCGGCGTCTTCCTGCTGATCGGGCTGGCCGGTCTCAAGGGCCGCAGCACCCGGGCCCGCAACCGGAAGAAGAACGCGGCGGGCGGCGAGACCGTGTTCGTCGGCCGTCACCCCTACCTCGACCAGCTGCCGCTTCCGTCGAGGCCCGCAGCCGAACTGTCGCCCACCTTGGGCCTGCTGGACGAAAGAACGATGGAGATCGCCATATGAGCACCGGGACGCCTCCGCCGGAGGCGCCGGCGGTTCCGCCGATGCCGACGGAACCGCCCCGGATCCCGGCCCCGCCCTCCTTTCCCCCTGCTCCCCCCGCTCCCCCGGTCCCCGCTGCCTCGGCTGCGGCCGGGGGGCGGTCCTCCTGGGTGTCCCGGCTCACGTTCCGGGGTGGGGCCGTGCTGGGCCTGGCCGTCGCCCTCGTCGTCGGCCTGATCGGCTGGCTGGTCGCCGACGCGCTGGGCGCCACCGGCACGTCGCACCACCGGAGCAGGCCGCAGGCGGCCACCTCGCTCGCCCCGGTGCCGGTCGCCACCCCCTCGGCCTCGGCTTCGGCCTCCCCCTCCGCCTCGCCGAGCCCCTCCACGACCCAGGCACCCGCCCTGACCACCGCGGTGACCTGCCCGGCCGCGACGGTGACCGTGAGCAGCGCCTCGGCGCTCACCGCGGCGCTGTCCCACGTCCAGCCGGGGGCAGTGATCGATCTGGCCGACGGCACCTACGGCGGCCAGTTCAGCATGACCGCGGTCGGCACCGCCGCGCAGCCGGTGTTCCTCTGCGGCGGCCGGGGTGCGGTGCTCGACGGCGGTGACACCAAGAAGGGCTATGCGCTGCATGTGACCGACAGCGCCTATGTGCGGCTGGTCGGCTTCACCGCGCAGGACGCGCAGAAGGGCGTGGTCCTGGACGACACCCAGGACTCGGTGGTCCAGGGCCTGCTGGTGCAGCAGACCGGCGACGAGGGCATCCATCTGCGCGAGCGCAGCAGCGACGACCTGGTGATCGGCAACACGATCACCCACACCGGTATCAAGCGCGCGAAGTACGGCGAGGGCGTGTACGTCGGCTCGGCCCAGTCCAACTGGTGCACCTACACCTCCTGCCAGCCGGACACCAGCGACCACGACATCGTCAAGGGCAATGTCTTCGGCTACACGACGGCCGAGAACATCGACATCAAGGAGGGGACGACCGGCGGTCAGATCCTCGACAACACGCTCAACGGCGAGGGCATGTCCCCGGAGGGCGCCTCCGCCTGGGTCAACGTCAAGGGCAACGACTACCTGATCGAGGGCAACACCGGCCGCGGCTCACTGAAGGACGGGTTCCAGACCCACCAGATCCTGCCGGGCTGGGGCACCGACAACACCTTCAAGGACAACGCCGCGATCGTGGACGGCCCCGGCTACGGCTTCCATCTGACGCCGGTCCTGGGGAACACCGTCGCCTGCGACAACACCGAGCAGGGCGCGAGCAGGGGCCTGACCAACGTCACCTGCTCATGACCACGGCGCTGCCGACACCGTCCGCAGCGCCAGTGCGACCGCGCCGAGCAGCCCGGCCCGGTGGCCCAGTTCGCTGACGGCCACCAGGACCGGACGGTCCGTCAGCCTGCCCAGCCAGGCCCTGACCGGCTCGAGCAGCTCCGGGCGGGAGCCGATGCCCCCGCCGAGGACGGCGAGTTCGGGATCGAGGACGGCGGTGACCGTGAAGACCGCCAGCGCGATCAGCCGCGCTTCCTCGTCCAGCGCGGCGGCCGCCCTCGGGTCTCCCGCCGCGGCGGCCGCGAAGATCCCGGGCACCGTGTGGCGTCCGGCGCCCGCGCCCGCGTAGCGGCGGGCCAGCGCCTCGCCGCAGCCGGCCTCCTCCAGCGCGCCCTTGACCTGGTTCGCCCGGTCGAAGGGGTCGGTGCCGAGCGGCAGATAGGCGATCTCGCCGGCCGCGCCGTTGGCTCCGCTGCGCAGCACGCCGCCGATCACCACGCCCATGCCGATGCCGGTGCCCACGGAGACGAAGACGAAGTCCGAGAGGCCGCGCCCGTGCCCGGCCCACTGCTCGCCCAGGGCCGCGGTGTTGACGTCGTTGTCGAGGACGACGTCGGCGCCGAGTTCGGCCGCGATCTCCTTGGCGACGTCCAGGTCGCCGAACGAGGGGATGTTCGGGGCGAAGGCCATGGCCCCGGTCCGCCGGTCGAGGGCGCCGGGGCTGCCCAGCGCCAGTGCCCGCAGCGACCCGGGGGCCGTGCCCTGTTCGGCCTCCAACGCGCGGGCGAGGCCGGCGATCTGGCCGATCACCCGGTGCCCACCGCGCGGATCGGTCGGCACGGTCCGCTCGCCCAGGACCGTGCCCCCGAGGTCGCTCAGGGCCGCGCTGACCTTGGTGCCGCCGAGGTCGACGCCGACGACCACGCCGGATGCCGGGATCCGCTCCGCCGCCGCCGTCACGCCGCCCCCTAATTGTTCGTAAAGTTTCCTAACATAAAGTGCCAGCTCCTCCACCCCTCGTCAAGGGCAGACACGAGCAAGCGGGGCCGCCCGTTCGGGCGGGCGGCCCCGCGGTCTCGCGGTCAATCGGTCGAGAGGGTCGGCGCTCGGACGCCGGCCTCGGGAATCGTCCGAAGCGTCACAGGCCCGGCCGACGGCAGCACATGCGACGGAGGACCGCCGGGTGAACGGGCGGCCAATGACCGTGTCCCGCAGCCGTACTGCCGGCTGCGGGACACGGTGGGGCGGATGGCGGCGGTTCAGCTGCCGGTGGTGGCGAGCACCTGGCTGGAGCCGTCCGGCATCCCGGCGATGCCGACCTGGTCGGCGGCGAACTTGGCGGCCCCGCCGGGCCCGGCCAGGGCTGTGAACCCGGTCCAGGTGCCGTTGGTGTTGCGGGTCTCGGTGTAGGCGTTGCCGTCGTTGCCGACGGCCACGACCTGGCTGGTCCCGTCGGGCATCCCGGTGATGGCGATGCTGGACGCGGCCATGTAGGGGGTGCCCACGCCGTTCAGGTTGCCCCAGCCGCTGAACACGCCGGCGGCGCTGCGGATCTCGTGCCAGACGTCGCCGTCGTTGCCGATGGCCAGCAGCTGGCTGCTGCCGTCGGGCATGGCGGCGATGGCGAGGGCGGAACCCTGGAAGTCGGCGGCGCCGTCGGCGCCGGCGATCAGGCTCCAGCCGCTCCAGGTCCCGGCGGCCGCACGGACGTCGAGGTACATGTTGCCGTCGGCGCCGTACGCCAGCACCTGGGAGGAGCCGTCGGGCATCCCGGCGATGGCGACCTTGGTGGCGGAGAAGCTGGCCGCGCCGTTGAGGCCGGGGATGGTCTGGAAGTTGGTCCAGGTGCCGTTGGCGTTGCGGACCCGGTGCCAGATGTTGCCGTCGTTGCCGATGGCCACGACCTGGGAGCTGCCGTCCGGCAGACCGGTGATCGCGGCGTCGGTGCCGTGGAAGTAGGTCGCGCCGTCCGCACCGGTCAGTGCCTGGAACCCGGTCCAGGTGCCGTTGGCGTTGCGGACCTCGTGGTAGACGTTGCCGTCCTTGCCGATGCCCAGGACCTGGGAGGAGCCGTCGGGCATGGCCGCGATCGACTCCTGGCTGCCCTGGAAGGTCGTCGCACCGTTCGCGCCGCCCAGCGCGTTGAAGGCCGACCAGGTGCCGGTCGAGCTGCGGACCGCGTGGTAGAAGGTGTCGGCGGAAGACGTGGCGACCGTGGTCTTCAGGGAGACGTCGAGGTAGTCCTGGTCGATGCCGACGGTGTCGCCGCCGTAGGTCGCGTTGACGTTGCCTGCGTACTGGTGGACCCGCTGGTGCAGGGACCAGTCCCCGCCGGGCACATAGGTGGAGTCGACGGTGTTGGCGACACCGTTCCAGTTGGCGTCGAAGATGACGTCGGGCTCGGTGAAGCCGGTGCCGATGCTGTTGACCAGGTCGTTGATCCCGGTGGAGGCGGAGCTGTAGACACCGGAGTTGTAGCCCTTGGCGTGGAGCTCCCTGGTCCAGGCGTCCAGGAAGCCCAGCACGTTCGACTGGTAGCCGGAGCCGTACGCCTCCATGTCGTAGTAGAGCGGCGTACCGGCACCAAAGCCCAGGCTCTGGGCCTGCGCCACCGCGTCGTCGGCGGCGGCGGTGCCGTCGGTGGTCGGCGAGCTGATCTCACTGGCCTGCAGGCCGACGTAGAGCGGCATGAAGTGCCAGCCGGCGGCGGCCTGCTGCGCCACCCAGGAGGCCGTCAGGTTGGGCTGGCTGCAACCGCGGTCGCCGCCGCCGATGTAGATGCCGACCGCGTTGTAGGGGGAGTCGCTCATCCAGGTGGACATGGTGCTCGCGCTGGGCGCCGCGCAGGCGTCGAAGCCCTCACCGGTGTAGTTCTCCGTGCCTGCTCCGACCGCCATCGAGGTCACCAGGCTGCGCACATGGGAGGCGGTCGAACCGGCGGGCGCCGGCTGCCTGGGCGCGTTGGTCGGCAGTCCGGCCTTGGCGAGGATGGACCTGACGAGCTCCTTGTCCTTGCTGTACGTCCCGGTCACCTCGGCACGGGCGCCGACGGCCAGGTACTGCTGGTCGACCGCCTGGTCGATCGTGCCCCGTGCGGCGACGGTGCTGGTGTCCGGCTGCACGAGCAGCGCCTCGGTGTGGCCGACCAGGGTCGCCGGGCAGTCCTGGTCGGCGCCCGGGGTGCCGAGGTAGAGCGCGTGCTGGTCGAAGCGGACGCAGGTGGTCGGATGGGCCGCCAGGTTCACCACCTGCCAGGAGCCGGGGACCCGGAACGTGTAGCCGAGGTAGGACACCGTCCTGGTCACCGGGACGGGACTCTTGATCGGGGTCGGGCCCGGAGTCGCTGCGTGGGCAGTACCGGTGGCGATCACGCCCAGGGCGGCGGCGAGGGAGAGAGCCGAAACGGCGGCAGCGGGGCGGCGGCGACGGTTCGCTGACATGACACATCCTCAGGTGGCGGTTCAGCTGGGCGGATCGGGCGGGACAGGCTGGGCGGACAGAGCGGGCGGCCCGACGTCGGGGCCGGTCCCGCACCGGGGGCGGTGCGGGACCGGCGGGTGGAGCAGGTGATCAGCGGGTCGTGGCCAGGATCTGCGATGAACCGTCGGGCAGACCGGCGACACCCACCTGAGTGGCGGCGAACTTCGTTGCGCCGTTGATGCCGGCCGGGGCGCCCCAGCTGGTCCAGGTGCCGTTGGCGTTGCGGATGATGTGCCACAGGTTGCCGTCGCTGCCGACGGCGACCACCTGGGAGGACCCGTCGGGCATCCCGGTGATGCCGATGCTGGTGGCGGTCATGTCGGTGGTCGTGACCCCGGCGATGGCCTGGAAGCCGCTGAAGACACCGGCCGCGCTGCGGACCTCGTGGTAGACGTAGCCGTTGTTGCCGATGGCCAGGATCTGCGAGGACCCGTCCGGCAGACCGGCGATGGCCAGGTCCGGGCCCTCGAAGTCGGCGGCGCCGTTCGCCCCGGCCAGCTCGGTCCAGCCGGACCAGGTGCCGTTCGAAGCCCGGATGTCCAGGTACATGTTCTTGTCGGAGCCGTAGGCCACGACCTGGGAGGAGCCGTTGGGCATCGCGGCGATGGCGACCTTGGTGGCCTGGAACGCGGCCGCGCCGTTCAGACCCGGGATGGTCTGGAAGTTGGTCCAGGTGCCGTTGGCGTTGCGGATCCGGTGCCAGATGTTGCCGTCGTTGCCGATGGCCACCAGCTGCGAGGACCCGTCGGACATCCCGGCGATGGAGACGTCGCTGCCGTGGAAGTAGGTCGCGCCGTCCGCACCGGTGATGTGCTGGAACCCGGTCCAGGTGCCGTTGGCGTTGCGGATCTCGTGGTAGATGTTGCCGTCCAGGCCGATGCCCACCACCTGGGAGGACCCGTCGGGCATCCCGGTGATCGCCTCCTGGTCACCGGCGAAGGTCGACGCACCGTCCGCCCCTCCCAGGGCGTTGAAGGCGGTCCAGGTGCCCGAGCTGCTGCGGACCGAGTGGTAGAACGTCCCGGCTGCAACGGTGGGCACGTCGGCGGCAATGTTGTTGTAGCGGTACGGGGTGTAGTCACCGGTGGGCCAGCCGGAGATGGTGGAGTTGTCGAAGTCGCCGACGTACTCGTTGGTCAGGACGGAGGGGTTGTCCTCGGCGTAGTAGTAGAAGGTCCCGGCCGACTCGTCCTTCCAGCCGGCGAACAGCAGGACGTGATCCGCCGTGTAGTCGAGTATGTCGCCGGGCTGCAGGTCCGACCTGCTGATCTGGGTGGCGACCTCGGGCAGGGTCCATGTGGTCATGCTGGAGGGAAGGTTCCAGGCCATGGAGACGAACCCGGAGCAGTCCTCGCGGTAGCTGCCGTTCGCGTCCGTCCAGTAGGCACCCTGGTTGTAGGGAACGCCCTGGTCCACCCAGCTCTGTGCTCGGGCGATGACGGTGTTGCGGGTGATGCTGCCGCCCCGGGCGTTGGAGCTCGCCACATAGTTGACGTTCGGCGACTCGGCGATCATCGCGGAGTCCACGGCCGAGGTCTGGGCGGCCAGCGTGGACGAGGAGTCCGCCGCGACCTGGGCCGCGGTGGCGGTCTCCGGGTTGGCGACGGTGGTGGTGAAGGTGGTGCTGAAGCCACCGGTGACCTGCCCGGCGTTGGGATCCGCGACCACGGTGTCGGTGTTGGCCGAGGCGTTGTCGGCGGCGAAGGAGGAGCTTGCGCTGCCCAGGCCGATACCGGCGGCGGCGACGACGGCGATGGACAGGGCGATCAGCTTGCGGTTACGAGGCGTCGTGGACATGACATAACTCCAGAGGTAGTGGTACCGCGGATGTGTGTGGTGCGTCTGTACGTCTGTGCGTGTGCGTGTGGCGTGGGCACTGGGGACCGTTGCCCTGCAGGTGCAGCGGTCGGACGGGTGGTCAGGGCGTAGGAGCGGGGCCGGGGTTGGTCGCGGTTGACGGCTGTCCTGCAGGAACAGCGGTTCCGTGGGGTGCGGCCCGGGGTCAGCCCTGCGCGGTGGTGCCGGCCAGGGGGGCGGTGTGGGTGCCGGCCGCGGCGTGGGCGGGGGTGGCGTTGGCGGTGCTGGGGGCCAGCAGGACGGCGCCGAAGGCGAGGGTGGTGACGGCGGCGGCCTTGGCGAGGCGGGTGGCGATCATGGTGTGTCTCCGATGTATGGCTGGTGGGGTCGGGCAAGTGGTTTCGGGGGCTGGTACTTGGCCTGCAGGAGCGGGGAGGCCCGGTGGCAGCGGCAGAGGAGGTCGGCGGCCTGGTGGTCGGGCTTGTCCGCGGGGGTCTGGCGGAAGAAGAGCAGGAGGTCGACGCGGTCCGGGTGGGCCATGCCCCGGACGTGCTCCAGATGGTCGGTCTCGGTGGCGTGCGCCCACAGGACGTCCAGCAGCTCGGTCGCGTCCCCGGGGTCGCCCCGGCCCTTGTGTCGGCGGGCCAGCGAGGCGTGGACCAGGTGCATCGCTGCTCAGCCCCAGGTGTAGTCGTCGGGCTGCACACTGCTGGTCGGTGCCGGTGTCGCGGGGGCGGTCACGGCGGGGTCGGCGCTGAGGTGCCCGCTGGGACCCGCCCCGGCGCCGCTCTGAGCACCGATCAGCGCGGCAAGCCCCAGGGCGATGGCGGCGGCGGTTGTCGCGGCGGTGGTGACAAGAGCGTTCGAGCGGATCGAAGAAGACACGGTGGTTCCCTTTCACTGGCACGG
>Ga0302314_10002301_pt1 | contig 35441 bp, 32 predicted proteins | sample III_Palsa_N2_3_FD_200533 | JGI IMG/M metagenome (GOLD analysis project Ga0302314, IMG submission 200533) | Peat permafrost microbial communities from Stordalen Mire near Abisko, Sweden - III_Palsa_N2_3 | ecosystem: Environmental > Terrestrial > Soil > Palsa > Peat permafrost | place: Sweden...
GTCCAAGGATAGGACGGGTCTCTATCTGATTCCTTGACCGGCAACCGGCAATATGGCCCACGCTGATCGTCGCATACAAAGAAGTGCATCACCCCTTCGGCCAACGTTGGATTTTTAGTTGATGCGTTTGCAGGAGTAGTCGTGATTTCACGGCCAAGCGCAACGACCGCATGTCCGATCGTCTCACCCGCCCCACGCAGCCCCAAAATGACTGGTATCCCGGAGTCTAGGTACCGGTATGCAATCTCCGCCGGCGATTTTGTCCAGCTGCCAGTAGCTGGACGAACGTGAACAATCGGATGCCGATCCATTGCCCTTAGGGCCCGGACCATATTGTCGAGCGTAAGGAATGACGATCCTGCGGGCAGCGATTGCGAAGTGCTCGAATCCATCGGCTTCAAGGCCAGCTCGGTAATATCGGCCATTGAGTACCAAGGCCCCCGGTGCCGCTCATGGAAATGGCGACCGACGGTCCAGATTGCCGCCTGAGCGCATGCTCCGACGCGGGTATCTTGTTGTGTGACTGGCAACCCGCGAACAGTGAGGTCTGCGCCGAGCAAATGGACTTGGTAGTCGGCGGCGACACTTATCTCCGACGTCTGAGGCTTCGCGAAAGCCTCGGCGGACACAATTGCCATGCCGATTGGCGCATGAGCGATTGGCCGCAGCGTGATAAATCCGAGATAGGCATCGGAGGCGCCCCCCAACTTTTCTGTAATTTCTTGCGCGCCCATGCCTTGAAAGATCGGCGATAGGTCGGTCGAGAAGAAGTGCGCCCGGCGACAGTGTTTCAAATAAGGCTTGAACAGCGTCGCATAAAATGCCGCGTAGGCTGCGGAAAAATCGCGGTCGATGTAGTTGTCTTCCAGAACGCAACCGACAGCGCCTGTGTCCCTGAACAGCGCCAGGATCGTGGTGACAATCGGAGGCGGTGCCGAGCCACCCACGTCGTCGGTGAGTGTCGACCAATCGCTGGGATCAGTTAGCTTATAGAATTTCACGAGCCGCGACTCAAAGTTGAACCGCGTTTACGCTAGCTCACCCTGCGCGAAAAGTCCCAAGCCGCTGCTCCGCTAAGCAGAACGCCTCTTCGAGTTCCTCGATCTGCTTCTTAGCGTCGTCTCCCGGATTCACCGTGAACACAAAGTCCTTTTGGGGATCCGAAAATACACCTCGCTCGTCGGTTTTCGGTTCAAATACCATGACGTTTAGCCGTCGCTTCATGGCCGACCCCTGAATCAAAAGGCCGACCGAATGCGCGGCCGACCTCAGTGCTGCAGAGCATAACACGGCAGGTCAATGGAAAAAGAAAAAACTGCGTCCTATTAACTCATTGATATATATAAGTATTTATCGACTTTCCGTGCCATGGTTCGTTTCTCGAACCCGAACGTGAAACTGAGCCGCTAGGCAAGAATTGCCGTATCGGCCCGAGTATTGGCGCCGGTGCTGTGCCCGGCACCCTGGGTGCCAACCGAGTCAGCCGAACAAGGTCGCTGCTTCACCCACCGACCGGACCGGGTTCAAAAGCTTCTCCCAATCTTCCTCGCGCACGTAGAGCTGCCGATATTGGCACGGTGAGTCCTGAGCCGTGGCGTCGCAGCACCATTGCTTGAGCCGCGCGATCTTGCGGGCGTCTTCGATATCCTCCCGCCCCTTCGTTTCTGCGATCCAAATCACCCCCGCCGTGTCGCGGATCACGAAGTCAGGATAGTAGTTCCGGATGCCGCCGTTGGCGGACTGGTACTCGATCCGGAAGCCGGTCGCTTCCGAGTTCTTGTAGAAGGCCTGAACGTCGTCGGCGGCTTCGAGGAACTCGGCGAAGGCCAGCTCGAAGCCGCTATCGCCCACAACTCTGTTGAAGATTGAGCGCCGAGCCTCGATGTACGGCTGATTCTTCACCACGGCCGGCCGTGTGGCGCTGACCTTGATATGGTCCTGAATGGCCGTAGTTCCACTGTCGCTAATCGTGAGGCGGTTGATCGCGCCCTTCATCGTGTCGAAAAGCACCTTGGTGACATCGGCTTCCGAGAGGTTCCGTAGCACGTTCGGATCGTCCAGGGCCACCGGCCGCTCGAACAGCCCGTTTTCGATAAAGCCCTTCACCTTGCCGAACAGGATATCGAAGCCGCCGACCAAACGGAGGTCCGCCATGATCGTTCTCGTGAACCAGCCGACCACATTGCGCCAGTCGCCGGGGCCAGCGCTATCGAGGTCGGTTGTGTGGCTGACCTCGCCGGTGTTGATGTCGCGGAAAACGATCTGGCGTTGCTCGGCTTCCGTGAACTCCCGCAAAGGCTGGCGCGCGCCCTTCAAATGTTCCGCCTCCAGATCGGCGAGGTTGTATCCGCGCTCAATCCGGGCCTTCAGCTTGGGGAGCGCTATGTCCAATGCGTCCATGTCCTTCTCCGGGTCGGATCGATCGATCTCGATCACCATGGGGCCGCTCGCGGGCGAACCAGCACCCATCGGTCGCTGCTCCAGCTCTACGCCCTCGTTCCTGATCTCTTCGACGAAAGCCAGGAAGGCGTCGGTGCCCACCACGCTGACCTGCTCCTTCACCTCGCTGCCGAACATGCGGCGAAGCCCGCGCCCGAGCGTCTGTTCCGGCAGGATCGCGGCCGGCGCGGCATAAGGGCGAAGCCCCACGATCGTGGTGACGTTTTTCACATCCCAGCCCTCGCGCAGCACCATGACCGAGACCACCGCCTTGTAAGGGCTTTCCCAGCCGTCGATCTCGCGGCTCTCCCGGCGGAGCACTTCGAGTTCGGCCTTGTTTTTCCCGGTCGAAGCTTCGCTGATCTCGCCGTTGGCCTTGGTATGGATCACCAGCACCGCCCCCTTTAGCTCGGGATAGTGCGCCTCCAGATACGCGCCTACTTCGTCGCAATTGGCGGTGTTGTCGGTCATCACGAACAGGACCGACTTCTTGCCGGCCCGTTCCAGCTCGTCATATGTCCGCCGCCACTCGCGCACCCCGAGATCGAGGTGATCCCGATAACGTTCGGAGAAGATGTCACTCTGCTGCACGCGGAGCCGGGCGCGGCTTGCCGGGTCGGGCAGCACCGGAGTCTTCACCACCCCCTGAGCGATGGCCTCAACCAAGGGATAGTCTGAAATTGTCTGAACGAAGATCGCCCGGTTGCTGTGGCGTGGCGTGGCCGTGAGGTCGAACTGAGCCGCCAGCCCTCCGCCCTTGCGCTGTAGCCCTCGATGAAGGTCTTCGATCTGCTTCCACCAGTCGGTATCACGGCGAACGTGGTGCGCCTCGTCGTTCAGGACCAAAAGGTCGGGCACAGTGCGAACGATCACGCCCAGGTCCACGGTGGAATCGTTGGTCTTGCTCACCGGCTTTCGGCCGAGGAAGAAGTCCGTCAGGTCTTCATCATCGGCCGATGCGGCCTTTTCGCCCGACCGTACCCGGTGGATGTTGGTCAGGAAGAGGTTGCCGCTTTCACCGACGTGACCGAGTTGATCCTGCACATGGACCGTGATCTGGAAATCGTCGGTCCAGGACCGCCCCTCATAGCCATTGGGCGGGATCAATGGATCGGAATAGAAGATGCGCGCGCCCTCGAAATCGACCAGTAGTCGATCCAGAACGATTATGTTGGGCGCGACCAACAGGACGTTGGTCGAAAGCAGCGAGCCCGCCTCATACAGCTTGTGAAAATAGGACCAAGCGATCAGCCATTCTGTCTGGGCGGCATGCCCGCCGACCAGGTGATCCTCAACGCCGCGCTGGCCTCGCGGGCGGACGACAAGGACGTCATCGACCTGGCCGTCATCGGCGGCCTGAAGAGCGATCAGGCTCTGAAGGGCTACCGGATCGTCCATTTCCAGCCGTTCGATGCGGTGCAAAAGCGCACCGAGGCCACGGTGAAGGGCGCGGACGGCAAGCAATTCAAGGTCGCCAAGGGCGCGCCCCAGGTGATCCTGGCGCTGGCGAACAACGCCAAGACGGTGAAGGCCGCCGTCGACAAGGCCGTGGGCGATTTCGCGGCGCGCGGTTTTCGGGCGTTGGGGGTGGCGCGGGCCGATGGGGCCGGCAAGTGGCGTATGCTCGGCGTTCTGCCTCTCTTCGACCCCCCGCGGGACGACGCCAAGGCGACGGTCGCCACCGCCCGGCAGATGGGCATCAGCGTCAAGATGGTCACCGGCGACGCCATCGCCATCGCCCAGGAGACCGCAAAGAAGCTGGGAATGGGAACGAACATCCTCGACGCCAGCGGCTTCGGCGATTCGAAGCATCACGAGACGGCCGCCCTGTCGGCCTCCATCGAGAAGGCGGACGGCTTCGCCCAGGTGTTCCCAGAACACAAGTTCCACATCGTGGATGTGTTGCAACAGGCCGGCCACATCGTGGGCATGACCGGCGACGGGGTGAACGACGCCCCGGCGCTGAAGAAGGCGGATTGCGGGATCGCCGTCTCCGGCGCGACCGATGCGGCGCGCGCGGCCGCCGCCATCGTGCTGATGACGCCTGGCCTGTCGGTGATCATCGATGCGATCAAGGAAAGCCGGAAAATCTTCCAGCGGATGAACAGCTACGCGATCTACCGCATCGCCGAGACGCTGCGGGTGCTGCTGTTCATGACGCTGGCGATCCTGGTGTTCAATTTCTATCCCGTCACGGCCGTGATGATCGTCATGCTGGCGCTGCTCAACGACGGCGCCATCCTTTCGATCGCTTACGACAATGTTCACTACAAAAACCAGCCCGAGGCCTGGAACATGCGCGTGGTGCTGGGGATCGCCACGGTGCTGGGTCTCGTCGGCCCCATTGCGGCGTTTGGCCTGTTCTTCCTGGGCGACCGCGTCTATCACCTCGGCCACCCGCGGCTTCAGACGATGATGTATCTGATGCTGTCGGTGGCGGGACACCTGACGATCTTCCAGACCCGCACGCGGGGTCCGTTCTGGTCGATACGTCCGGCGCGCATCCTTTGGATGGCGGTGCTTGGCACCCAAACCGTGGCGACATTGATCGCGGTCTATGGGCTATTCATGCCGCCCCTGGGATGGGGATTGGCGCTGGTCGTCTGGGGCTATGCCCTGGCCTGGTTCCTCGTGACCGACCCGGTGAAGCTTCTCGCCTATCGGCTGCTTGATCCGGCCAAGGCCGCGCCAGAACCTGGCGCCAAAGCAGAAGCCAAGCCCGCCGCGGAGGCCGAGGCTGCACATGGAGCCACAACCGCGCCCAATCCGAAGGCTGGACGTCCGCCCAGCATCGCGGAGGCTGGAGTCCAGCCGCCGGCGGTCGCTGAAGCTGAGCATGGGGCGAAGACCGGCGTCGCCGCGCTGGTCGACAAGACGCTGGGCGACGTTCTCCTGGCCGGCGTCCTAAACGACCCGGAAGAGGCCGGGCATATCATTGCCGAGGCCATCGTCGAGGCTGGCGCGCCCGCCAAGGCGCTGAAGGCCACGTCCGCGCCGCGGCCGAAGCCTACGCCCCGCGGTCGTCCCAATACCCAGTCGAAGCCAGCGGCGAGGGCCAAGACGCGCGGTCCTCTGACGCCGAAGACCGTGAAGTGAGTTGATCGTCGCGGCCGCCAACGGGCTGCTGAAAGGAAGATGATGAAGATACATGCCAAGGACTTTCGCGTCGCCGAAGGCGACGATGTCGACCTCAAGAAGTGGCCGACCAAAGTCGATCCCGTCTATAAATCAAAGGATCAATACAAAACGCTGTTGGAGGAACACGTCGAGAAGCTGAGCGACCAACAGCGGCTCCTCTACGCCTGCGACCGTCACGCGATCCTGTTGATCTTTCAGGCGATGGACGCGGCGGGGAAGGACGGGGCCATCAGGCACGTCATGTCCGGGGTCAATCCGCAGGGCTGTCAGGTGTTCAGTTTCAAACACCCCAGCGCCGCCGAGCTGGCGCACGACTTCCTCTGGCGCACCACGCGAGACCTGCCGGAACGCGGCCGGATCGGCATTTTCAATCGCTCCTACTATGAGGAGGTGCTGATCATCCGCGTTCACCCCGAGCTGCTGCACGGCGAGGGAATCCCGGACGCGCCCCACGATGACAAGGCGGTCTGGCGCAGCCGATATCGATCCATCGCCGACATGGAGAAGCATCTCCACGCCAACGGGACCCGGATCATCAAATTCTTCCTCCATCTTTCGAAGGAAGAGCAACGAAAGCGTTTTCTGGCGCGCATCGACGAGCCGGACAAGAACTGGAAATTCAGCCAGGCCGACGTCCAGGAGCGGAAGTTCTGGAAGGACTACATGAAGGCCTTCGAGGAATGCCTCGGGGCCACCAGCACCAAGGACTCGCCCTGGTATGTGGTCCCCGCCGACGACAAGGAGAACGCCCGCCTGATCGTGTCCCAGATCGTTCTCGACACCCTCGAAGACCTCAAAATGGCCTACCCGGCGACGAGTGACGCGCGCCGCGCGGAGTTGCTCGCCATTCGCGCTCAGCTTGCGAAATGACAGGCCGCGTAACCAAGCTCCGTGTCCAGCTCACCAGGTTGATCACGGCATGATATAGACGTGGATCCAGCCGCAAGGCGCGAGGACCCACCGTCCCTGAGTTGCGACATTTCATAGAGGACCGAGGTCATGCGCGACGTGGATGGTATCGCTCGGCCCGACCGACATGGAGCGGCGTCGTCAAGCGCAAGGCTTGCACAAGTTCGCGACGCCCTATGGCTAATCGAGGGCGAGATCGTCGATTTCTTCGGCTTCCCCTATCCGACCCGTTCAGTGGTCGTTCGGCTGGATAACGGAGATCTGTGGATCTGGTCGCCGGTCGATCTCACGTCCGGCCTTCGCGACGAACTAAACAGGCTTGGACCGGTCCGTCACCTCGTCAGCCCGAACAAACTGCATCATCTGCACCTGAGCGAGTGGAGGGCGGCCTATCCCGCGGCCCACCTTTGGGGGCCGTCATCGACGATCCGCAAGCGGCGCGACCTTCGGTTCCGAGGCGCGTTGGGGAATGTCGCGCCAAGAGAATGGCAGAGCGAAATCGACCAGGCGTGGTTTAGGGGTTCCTTCGCCATGGACGAGATTGTGTTCTTCCACCGAGCCTCCCGGACAGCCGTCGTCGCCGATCTCATCCAAGCCTTCAGCGACCCGTTCCTTTGTGAGCATTGGCCGGGATGGCGCCGCCGAGCCGCCGAGATCGGTGGCATAACGGCGACGCATCCCGGGGCTCCTTTGGAATGGCGGTTGTCCTTCCTGGATAGAGCGCTGGCGCGCGCGGCGCGGACGAAAATTCTGGGTTGGCCGGTCGAGCGGGTCGTCATCGCTCACGGCGAATGGCGACGCTCGGACGGACACGCCTTCCTGACGCGCGCGCTGGGTTGGATTGGGCCGCTATAGGATAACGATGCGCGGCCTGGCCAAGATCGCCGCCAGATCTCCCCACGGTCGCGCGGCCTAATGGGCGCAGGGCCGCGGGGACGCTCCGCTATTGTTTGGGGCCGCCGCTAAACAGACCGAGGGCGGCGACAACCGCGAATATGCCCAGTGTGTTGACGCCTCGATGGATTTTCACGTCGCTTCCTCCCAGATCGGTCTGTCCCTTACGGATGGCTCAGTCAGCGGTCGCCCCCTGCCGCAGCACCGGCGGCACATACCCCTCCTCCAGCGTCTTCCTCGGATGCGAAGCCGTCACCTGGCCCATGAAGGGGGGCATGATGTCGTAGCCCAGCAGGGTTTGCAGGTCGCTCGACATGTCGCGGACCAGCTCGCGCGGGACGGCGAGGTAGAAGTTCTCCTGGGTGCGGGCCCAGGGCTCGCAATACTGGTTGGTGAAGGCCAGCCTGGGCGCGTCGCTGGTGTTGTCGCCGGCGCCGTGGATCAGGGTGCCCTGGAAAAGGACGATGGCGCCGGCGGGCATTTCCAGCTTGAACATGCCGTCCATCAGCGGCGTACGACGACCGGCCAGCAGGGCCTCGCGCACGGCGATCCCTTGCTTCTGGGTCCAAAGGTGGCTGCCGGGCAGGATCACCGTCCCGCCGTTCTGGGCCGTGAAGGCGTCGATGGCGCCGATCACGCTGAGGCCGATCGCGGGCCTGGGCCGGGGGATCGGATAGAAGCTGTCGTCGGTATGCAGCGACTGGGCGACCTCGCCGGGATAGATGCAGATGGCGTGGCTGGCGCTCAGCAGATAGCCGGGACGCAGGAATAGGTCCAGCAAGGCCAGCAGGCGCGGATCGGCGGTGATGTCCTCGAACACCTTGCCGCGCGCGACCAGGGTGTAGACCCGCTCGGTGGTCTGGCCCTCGAAGGGATTGCGGCCCCGGTGCGCGCCCAGATAGGGCGCGATCCCTGAGCGGAAGGCGGCCAGGCGGGCCTCGTCCAGGAAGTCCTCGATCACGGTGTAGCCGTCGCGATTCAGGCGCTCGACATGGCCGGCGATGTCGAAGGCCGCCGGAACGTCGCGCCCCAGGTTCGCGCCGCCATCCATGCCTTGTCCTCCCCGCGCCCGCGTGTCTTGTCCGCTCAGTCCAGTCTACGCCCGCGCCCTGGCGCGCGCAAAATGTGGACGACCACCCTTGCGCGAGGCCCGATCTCGGCGTTTCTCGCGCGGAAAGAAAGGGATCGCCATGACTGACCCCAAACGCCTGCAATCCTTCATCGACACCCTGTGGGACGAGGCCGTGACGCCGGCCCTGGTCGACTATATCCGCATCCCCAACAAGTCCCCGGCCTTCGATCCGGACTGGGCCGCGCACGGCCACATGGACCGCGCGACGGCGCTGCTGGAAGCCTGGGCGCGCGAGCGCATCCCGGCCCTGCCGGACGCCACGCTGGAGGTGGTGCGCCTGCCCGGCCGCACGCCGGTGATCCTGATCGAGGTTCCAGGCGAGGTGGACGACACCGTGCTGCTCTACGGCCACCTGGACAAGCAGCCGGAGATGACCGGCTGGTCGCAGGGGCTCGGACCCTGGGAGCCGGTGATCCGGGGCGATCGGCTGTACGGCCGCGGCGGCGCTGACGACGGCTATGCGATGTTCGGGGCGCTGTCGGCCCTTCTGGCCCTGCGCGACCAGGGCGTGGCCCACGCCCGCTGCGTGCTATTGATCGAGGCCTGCGAGGAGAGCGGCTCCTACGACCTGCCCTTCTATGTCGACCACCTGGCGGCGCGGATCGGCGATCCGTCGCTGGTGATCTGCCTGGATAGCGGCTGCGGCAACTATGACCAACTGTGGCTGACCACCTCCCTGCGCGGGATGATCGCGGGCGTGCTGCGCGTCGACGTGCTGAGCGAAGGCGTCCATTCCGGGGACGCCTCAGGCGTCGTGCCCTCCAGCTTCCGCATCCTCAGAAGCCTGCTCTCGCGGCTGGAGGACGAGGCGACCGGCGCCATCCGGCCGGCCGAGCTCTATGTCGACATCCCCGCCGAACGGGTCCAGCAGGCCAAGACCGCGGCTCAGGCGCTGGGTGTTTCGATGTATAGCCGTTTCCCGTTCGTCGAAGGCATGGCGCCGGTCACCACAGACCTTGCGGAGCTGGTCCTGAACCGCTCCTGGCGCCCGCAACTGGCGCTGGTCGGCATGGAGGGGATCCCGGCCCTGGGCGACGCCGGCAACGTGCTTCGCCCCTACACCGCCGCCAAGATCAGCCTGCGCATCCCGCCGACCCTGGACGGCGAGGCGGCCGGCCGCCTGGTGACCGAGCTGTTCGAGCGCGATCCGCCCTATGGCTGCAAGGTCAGCTTCACGCCGGAAAAGGCCAGCGCCGGCTGGCACGCGCCGGCCCTGGCGCCCTGGCTTTCGGCGTCCCTCGAGCGCGCCTCCCTGGCCGCGTTCGGGCGCGGCGCGGCGATGATGGGCGAGGGCGGGTCGATCCCCTTCATGGGCATGCTGGGCGAGAAGTTCCCGAAAGCCCAGTTCGTCATCACCGGCGTCCTGGGGCCCCAGTCCAACGCCCACGGCCCCAACGAATTCCTGCACCTGCCGACCGGCAAGAAGGTCTCCGCCGTCGTGGCCCAGGTGATCGCCGACCACGCGGCGCGGGCGGCCTGAAAGGAACGGAAGCGGACATGGATTTCGATCCGAACCAGATCGCCTATGCGCCGACGACGGGCGTGCGCGAACTGTTCGAGACCCCGCTGGTCCTGGCTGACGATCAGACCCTCGAGGGTTATGGCTGCCTGGTCGACGAGCCGCACGCCTTCCCCATCGAGATCGTCCGCTGGCCCGCCGGCGGCTGGCGGCCGGTCGATGCGAATTCCGGCGACCAGGGCGGCGTCGCCGAGGGTCTGTTCGAATTCTGGTGGCGCGGCGAGACCCTCTACGCGCGCAACAACGCCGTCGGCGACAGCTATCTGTTCGGCTGGAGCCAATGGCCGGAGGAGGCTTCGCTCGCCGGCGTCGGCCGGCCGCGCGAACGGGCCCTGATCTGGCGCGCCAACTATCACCCGGACGGCGGCCAGCTGTTCTATCCGCTGAACGGCCAGAGCTTCGTCATCCCCCTCGCCCTGCCCGGCGACGACGTGACGCCGGGGTCGTTCACGGCGTTTCGCTGCGACGGCGGCCGCGGCCTCTACATCCATCCGGGCATCTGGCACGGAGCCGTGGTCCCCCTCGACGACCACGCCGTATTCCTGGATCGCCAGAGCCGGGTCCACGCCCGCGTCTCGGTGGACTTCGCCAAGGAATTCAGCTGTTACCTGGCCGTGCCGCTGACGGCCACACCGCCGCCAGGGCCAGGGTGAGCAGGCCGATCGTCAGTGCGCCGAACAGGAGCGGGGCTTGGTCCTGAAGTCGCGCTCTGACGAGCTGGTCGCGCAAAACGATGGCTTTATGTGCAAGAATGCCGCGGTAATGGCTCCACCGCGCGCGGACAGGCGGGAGGCGAGATCATGACAATCTATCTCTTAGCGTTCGGTATCGGCGTTATCGCGGGGTTGCGCGCCATGACGGCGCCCGCGGCGGTCAGCTGGGCGGCCTATCTGGGTTGGCTGCATCTGGCGGGGACGCCGCTGGCCTTTCTGGGGTCGATCTGGGCCGTCGGCGTCTTGACCCTGCTGGCCCTGGGCGAGCTGGTCACCGACCAGTTGCCCGCCACGCCTAGCCGCAAGGTTCCGGTCCAGTTCGGCGCCCGGATCGTCTCTGGCGCGCTTTGCGGCGCTGGCCTGGGCGCGGCGGCGGGTGGTCTGATCGGCGGCCTGGTCGCCGGGATCGGCGGCGCCGTGATCGGGACCCTGGGCGGCGCGGAGGCCCGCGGCCGATTGGCTGGGATCTTCGGGAAGGACCGGCCCGCCGGGCTGCTTGAGGACGCCGTGGCCATCGGCGGCGCCCTGTTAATCGTCCTTGCCGCCCGATGAGCCGGCGGTTCGACGCTGTCATCGTCGGCGCCGGCCAGGCGGGCCCGCCGCTGGCCGGACGGCTGACCGCGGCGGGCATGAGCGTCGCCCTGGTCGAGCGCAAGCTGTTCGGCGGCACCTGCGTCAACACCGGCTGCATGCCGACCAAGACCCTGGTGGCCAGCGCCTACGCCGCTCATCTGGCGCGCCGGGCCGCGGACTACGGCGTGACCATCCAAGGCGCGGTCGGCGTCGACATGGCCAAGGTCGCCGCCCGGGCCCACGCGGTCACCCTGAAGGCCCGCGCCGGAGTCGAAACCTGGCTGAAGGACATGAAGGGCGCCACGGTGCTGGAGGGCCACGCCCGGTTTGAAGACGCCCAGACCTTACGCGTCGGCGACCAGTTGCTGACGGCGGAGCGGATCTTCCTGAATGTCGGCGGGCGCGCCCTGGTCCCGAACATGCCGGGCGTGGACCAGGTCCCGTTCCTGACCAATGTCGGCATGCTGGCGCTGGATGTCCTGCCGCGCCACCTGGTGGTGATTGGCGGCAGCTATATCGGCCTGGAATTCGCCCAGATGTATCGCCGCTTCGGCGCCCAGGTGACGGTGGTGGAAAAGGCCCCGCGCCTGATCGGCCGGGAGGATCCGGACATCTCGGCGACTGTCCAGGCCATCTTGGAGGCCGAGGGGATCGGGATGCGGCTGAACGCCGAATGCATCGGCTTCGCGCCTCATCCCGATGGGACGCTGGTGAATGTCGATTGCACGTCAGGCGATCGCCAATTGATCGCCAGCCATGTGCTGCTGGCCGTGGGACGGCGCCCCAACACCGACGATCTGGGTCTCGACCGCGCCGGCGTGGCTGTCGATGCGCGGGGCTATGTCATCGTCGACGATCAGCTGCGCACCAGCACGCCCGGCGTCTGGGCGATGGGCGACTGCAACGGGCGCGGCGCCTTCACCCACACGGCCTACAACGACTTCGAGATCGTCGCGGCCAACCTGCTAGACAACGATCCCAGGAGGGTGTCCGACCGCCTGCCCGCCTACGCTCTCTATGTCGATCCGCCGCTCGGCCGCGCCGGTCTGGGCGAAGCCGAGGCGCGGGCCGCCGGCCACAAGATCCGCGTCGGCATGCGCCCGATGACCCGGGTCGGCCGCGCGGTCGAAAAGGGCGAAACCTGGGGCTTCATGAAGATCGTCGTCGACGTCGAAACCGACCAGATTCTGGGCGCCGCCATCCTGGGGACCGGCGGCGACGAAGCCATCCACGGGATCCTCGACATGATGTACGCGCGGGCGCCCTATCCGACGCTGATGCGGAGCGTGGCGATTCATCCGACGGTCTCGGAGCTGATCCCGACCATGCTGGGCGAGATGGGCGCGGCGCGGTAGGGGCGAGACCTCCCTCAGCCTCCGCCAACCGGACCCGGCGTCAAAAACCGCCTGATGATCCCCAGTTCCACGCGCAGCCGCTCCGCAGCCTCTCGCAACCCCCGACGCTCATAATCATCCGCCGCCGTCTCGCGTTCGGCGGCCTCGGCGCTCAGCACGCTTTCGACGTCGACTGTCGTCAGTTCGCGCCTCGGCACGTCCGCGGAAGGGCCGAAGACGGGACGGTGGGCCGAGGTCTGGGTCACCGCGCTGGCGTTGTCGAGGGCGGACAGCAAGCTTCGCAAAGTGGCGACGGCGACCGTGTCGCGCGCCTTCATGGCGGTGCGCAGTTCGCTGGCCAGCCCTTCGCGCAGCGCCTCGGCCGGCCCCGCCGCCGATTGGGCCGCCTCAGCCGCCACCGGCCGCCGCCTTGGCGCGTTGACGTTCGTTCAGCACGCCGAGCAGGTCCTCGCCGCCGTCCCATCCGGCCACATCCTCGCCTAGGGCGAACTGTGGAGGGACCGCCTCCGGGCCGGCGCCGGGCGGTAGCGGCGGGGTGAAATAGCCCAGGGCGTAGCTGCCCATCCGATAACCCAGCAACGCCTGCAGCTTGGGGTCCAGCGTACGCGCGATCGCCGGCGGGCAGGACAGGTACTGGTTTTCCTCCTGCCGCAGCCAGCCTAGGGCGTAGGTCAGGTTGATGCCGATCCGGTCGCCGGTCGAACGGTTCTCGCCGCCAGCGTGCAGCACCGAGCCGGAATAGACCAGGACCGAGCCCGGCGACATTTCGGCGTAGCCGATCTCATGCGGCTCAGCGCGCCGGGACTCCGGCCAGCCGGGACTGCCCGGAACCACCCGCGTGGCGCCGTTCTCCTCGGTGAACTCGCTCATCGCCCAGATGGTGTTCAGCTGAGGCTCGACGCCGGTCAGGAACCCGCCCCAGGCCAGGCGGTCCCGGTGCAGCGGCTGAGCCGGCTGGCCTGGCCGGATACGGATCACCTGGGTCAGGTGCAGCTGATAGCGGTCGCAGGCGCGCAGCAGAAAGGCGTCGCAGGCCGCCAGGATGGCCGGGTGCAGGATCAGCTCGCGGCAAAGGGGCGAGCGCGCCGCCAAAGCGCCGGTGCGGGTGGTGGAAAAGCCGGAGAAAGCGTCGCGACCCGGCCCGGTGGCCTCGATATAGGGCCTGATCTCGGCCATCACGGCGGCGACCTGATCGGGCTGCGCGACGTCATCCAAAATCAGCGCGCCGTCGGCGCCCAGAATCTCGGCGATGGTTTGCGCCGCCGCGTCGGCGGGCAGGTGTCTGAGGCTCGGCATCGCGGGCTCCTGAGGGCTCGGTGGAGCTTCCTCCAGGGCGCCGGGCGCGGTCAAGGCTCCGTCCCGGCCTCGACAAGATGGAACAAAAGGCGCGCCCCGCGACCTTTAAGAGCCTTAGCCCGGAGGTCTCGTTCCGCGTGCCCGCGAATTTCACCTTGAACCGCATTCCGCGCTGGGCGTGGCGGACCAGCGGGGTCGTCGGCCTGTTGGTCCTGGCCATCGTCCTGTTTGCGATACTGTTCGATTGGAACCTGCTGCGCGGCCCGATCGCGCGCGAGGCGGCGGCGATCAGTCATCGGCCGGTGCGGATCGACGGCGACCTGAAAGTCCACCTGCTGTCGTGGACGCCCACGGCCACCGCCGAGCGGGTCTTTGTCGGCAACCCTGCTTGGACCCAGGGCGGCAAGCTGGCGGATGTGGGCCGCCTGACGGTGTCGATCCGGCTCCTGCCGCTGCTCGTCGGGCGTGTCGAGTTGCCGCTGCTGGACCTGGAACGCCCGGATATCTCCTTGTTGCGCGACGCGGAGGGCCGGGCGAGCTGGCGCGCCAACCCGAATGACCAGACCCCGTTGAAGCTGCCGCCGATCGAGCACTTCATCGTCAATGGCGGCCACCTGCGCCTGGTCGACCAGAAGAAGAGCTTGGTGCTGTCCGGGACGATCCAGTCCCAGGAGACCGCCGCGCGCACCGGCGCGGCGCCGGCCGGCGCTTTCGAGCTGCTCGGGCAGGGGACCATCAACGACGACCCGTTTTCCCTGCATATCACTGGCGGACCCTTGCTGAATGTGCGCCGCGACCGACCCTATCCGTTCGACGCCGATCTTCACGCGGGCGCCACCCACGTCTTGGCTCACGGCGTCCTGCCCAAGCCTTTTGATTTCGGTCAGATCGATACGGCCCTGTCTGTTTCGGGCGCCAACCTTGCCGACCTGTCCTACCTGACCACCTTGGCGCTGCCTGAGACCCCGCCCTATGTCCTGCATGGACGGCTAGCGCGCGCCGGCCAGATCTATCGCTTCAGCCAGCTCGCCGGCCGGGTCGGCGAGAGCGACCTGGAGGGTGGTTTCACCGTCGACCACACCGGACCGCGTCCCGATCTGAAGGCCGACCTGCGCTCGCGGAAACTGAACTACAAGGACCTGGGCTCCCTGGTGGGCGCGCCGCCGCCAAGCGCGCGCGTCACGCCGCTGCAAAAGGCCGAGGCCGCACGGCTGAAGGCGGAGGACCGCTTCTTGCCCGACGCCACCTTGAACGTCAGCCGAGTGCGCAAGATGGACGCGGTGGTCCACTACAGCGCCGATGCGGTGACCGCGCCCGACAATCTGCCGCTGCGCCAGGTCAGGCTGACCTTGATCCTCGATCACGGGGTCATGAGCTTCGATCCTGTATCGTTCATCCTTCCCCACGGCGAATTGAGCGGAAAGATTCACATCGACGCCCGCGGCGCGGTTCCGCGCAGCGACATCGATCTCAAGGTGGTCAATATTCACCTGGAGGATCTGTTCCACCAGAAGTCCCAGCCGCCGCTGGAGGGCGCCTTCGAGGCCCGCGCCGTGCTGCATGGAGTCGGCGACTCGGTGCACAAGGCCGCTTCGACCGCTGATGGCTCGGTCACGGTGGTCGTGCCGCGTGGCGAGATCCGCAAGGCTTTCGCCGAGCTGATGGGCGTCAATGCGGCCAACGGTCTGGGGCTGCTGTTTTCCAAGGATCAAAGCGAGACCAACGTGCGGTGCGCCGTGGCTGATTTCCAGGCCATCCATGGGGTGTTGCGGGCCCGCACCTTCGTGGTGGATTCGGATTTGGTCGCCGCCGTGGGACAGGGCGACATCGATCTGGGGACCGAGGCGCTGAACCTGACGCTGCAGGGGCACCCCAAGAAGTTCCGCATCCTGCACCTGAACGCGCCGGTCACGGTGACGGGCCACTTGAACAGCCCCAAGTTCGGGGTCAAGGCGGGGAGCGTTCCGATCCAGACGGCGAGCGCGATCGCTCTTGGCGTGGCGCTCGGACCGCTGGCGGCTGTCCTGCCCTTCGTCGATGCGGGCCTCGCCAAGGACGCCGATTGCGTGGGCCTGGTCGGCCGCGCCCAGCAGTCGGGCGCGCCGGTGAAAACGTCGGCGACGACGCCGGCGGCGAAGAAACGCTGAGGCGAAAGGGCTCGCGCCTCAGCTCGCGGGCTGCCGCGCCGGCTCCAGCGTCGCCAGCCAGTCCAGGCAGGCGCGCGCGACCACGTCCCAGCCGGGTTCGGCCATCAGCCAGTGGCTCATCTCGGGGAATTCGCGGGTCTGGGCGCCGATGCGCTCGGCGGTCTGTTTGACGGTGAAGGTCGGGTGGATCAGGTCGCGGCCGCCGGCCAAGGCTAGGGCCGGAGCGGCGATCTTGCCGACCTGGGTGGTCATGAACGGATCCAGCCACCAGTTCAGCGTCTCCCACATGGCCCGGCCGCTTTCGGGGACCATGCGGGCGAAGGTGGCCTTGCGCGTGGCCCGCTCCATCTTATCCAGGCTGTAGAGCTTGGCCGCGGCGTAGTCCGGGTCGATCGCCTGCAGCCAATACGGTCCCAGCGCGTAGAGGCTCATGGCCGAGGCCGCCTCTTCCATGCTGCCGCCCGCTATGCCCCAGGGCGGCGAGGGCGCCAGCAGGATCAGCGCGTGCACGGGCGAGCGCATCGCGGCCATCTGAGCCACTAGGCCGCCCATCGAGTGGCCGATCAGGATGGGCGCCTGCGCCTGAGCCTCGATCAGGCCGGCGATGTCGCCCGCATAGTCGGACATGGAGACGCCGGCCGTGGCGCTTCGGGCCGCGCCCGAGCCGTGCCCGCGCAGGTCGGGGGTCAGGCAGGCATGGCCCGCCGCCTCGAAGGGCTGGCGAAACAGGTCGAACGCCCAGCCGCCGCAAAAGGCGCCGTGGACCATGATGACGGCCGGCGGGTTCATCGGTTCGGGGGGCTGTTCAGCCATCCTCAGAGGCGCGTTCATAGGCGTGCTTATGCCCCGCTCTAGCGGGCTCCGCCAGCAAACCCTGCAAAAGCCGCCACCACCCGGACATAGACCTCGCGCTTGAAGGCGACGATCAGGTCTGGCGCTTCGCCAAGCACGCCCCAGCGCCAGGCGTCGAACTCGACATGGCGATCGGCGGTCAGATCGATCTCGGTCTCGTCTCCGTCAAAGCGGAGGGCGAACCAGACCTGCTTTTGGCCCCGCCAGCCGCGGGCGACCTTGGAGCCGGCGACATCGGGTGGATAGTCGTAAGTCAGCCAGTCCGGCGTGCGCGCCAGCAGACTTGCGGATCGAACGCCGGTCTCCTCGGCCAGCTCGCGCCGCGCCGCGACCTCCAGATCCTCGCCCGGATCGACCCCCCCTTGCGGGAATTGCCAGCCTGCATTCGGTTCCAAGCCGGCGCGGTGGCCGTACCAGACCCGACCATCGGGGTGGAACAGCAAAACCCCGACATTGGGGCGGTATTGCGAAAGATCCATTCCGACGCGTCAGCGGTGGATCAACAGGGCGGATGTGGGCGCCAGCTGATAGCCCCGCTGAGCCAGGCTCTGGGCCCAGCGGCCGACCTCGGCCAAGGTGACCGGATAGGCGAAGCCCGCGCCCAGGGCCTGGCCGTTGCGCGTGGCCGAGGTCTCCAGAGCCTGCAGCTGCTTGTCGATCACATCGCCCGCCAGTTGGTCGTCGATCACCCGATCGGCTGACACGCGGGGCAGGCCGCCGCCGCGCGCCGAGGCCGATCCGTCGTCGATAAAGGCCAGCCCCCGGCGCTTCAGACCGGCGTCGAAGGTCGCCATGGCCGAATCGGAGGTCACGAACTTGGAGCCCAGATAGTTGGTCACGCCGAAATAGCCGGTGGCGCGCGACAACAGCCAGTCCAGTTTCTGCAGCGTCTCCTGCGGCTTGCCGGCGGTGAGCAGGGTGTAGGGGCCTGGATCGTTGTCTGGATAATCGTTCGGCTCCATCGGCGCTTCCAGCAGCACCTCGTGGCCGTTGGCGCGGGCCAGATCGATCCAGCCCTGCAGCCCCTCGGCGTAGGGGACGAAGGACAAGGTGACTTCCGGCGGCAGCTGTTCGATCGCCTCGCGGGTGGATTTGGCGTTCAGACCCAGCCCACCGATCACCAGGGCGATCTTCGGCTGGCCGTTGGAACGGAACGGACGGGCATAGGCCTGGGAGGGGGTGCGGCCATCCGCCGCGATCGCCGGCAGCAGGCTGCCGCCAGGTCCGGGGGCGGTCAGGCCGATCAAGGGCGCGGGGGGCAGGGCCTGGGCGCTGCGATCCGGCGACGCGCCGTCCGCGCCCGCAGCGCCGGGCAGGGTGATCACCGCCTGGCCGCCGTTCGGCGCGCCGTCCGCGGCGGGTTGGGCGTTGGCCAGCAGCTGCAGCGTGTCCTGGCTGACGGGCGCGTCGCCGGGCGTGTCCGGCGCCAGCGCCTCGCGCCAGCCCGGTGGGGGCGGCGGCGCGCCGGGCTGGGACAGCTTGATATGCACCGAAGGCGCGCCGGCGTTGGGGTCGCCTGCGGCCAGCACCATGGTCGCCGCGGCCAGCAGGAAGAAGAGGCCCGCCCCGCCCGCGCTAAGGGCCGGGTTCTTCAATGCCTGGGCGCCCAGGGCGTGCAAATCCAGGGCCTCGAACGGGCTCGTCGGGCCGGCCGCCGGAACGGGATTCAAGGATCGTTTTGAAAACATGACTGAAGGGCCCAAGGCGTCGGGCCGACCCGCGCCCAGGCCAGCCGACGTTCGTCGTCAAGGTGCCTCGGCATGGTTAAGATTTGGCGAACGGCGCCCTCAATTCCTTGTCGGAACAGGGGGTGCGCGCTCGGCCTAAGGGTGCGGCGCGGCGGGTTTCTGCGCAGAGGCCGAGGGGACCGGGACCTTGGGGGCCAGCAGCGCCGCCAGGTGGGCCTTGGGCGCCGGCAGCTTGGGCGTCGCGGCGACCGAGCCGTATTTCAGCACGTCCAGCGCACGCTGCAGCTGGAAGTCCTTCTTGGCGTCGAAGTCGTTTGGCGGCGCCTCCGCGGGCTCATGGGCGGCGCGGCGGGTCTTGCCCTCCTCGGCGTTCAGGGCGTTGGAGAAGCTGGCCTCCGAGAACTGGAACGTCTGGTTGGCGATCGCCTCGGCCTGCTCGTGGCTTTCGGCCACCTCCAGGTCCGGTTCGATGCCGGTCTTCTGGATCGACCGGCCCGAGGGCGTGTAGTAGCGCGCGGTGGTCAGTTTCAGCGCGCCGTCCTCGCCGTTGTGCAGCGGAATCACTGTCTGGACCGAGCCCTTGCCGAAGCTGGTCAGGCCGACCACCGCGGCGCGGTGGCGATCCTGCAGGGCGCCCGACACGATCTCGGCGGCCGAGGCGGTCCCAGAATTGATCAGCACCACCATCGGCATGCCGTGCAACAGGTCGCCGTGAGGCCGCGCATTGTAGCGCTCGATATCCTTCGGGTCGCGGCCGCGCTGGGAGACCACCTCGCCGCCGTCCAGGAACATGCTGGAAATCCCCACCGCCTGGTCGAGCAGACCGCCAGGGTTGTTGCGCAGATCCAGCACCAGACCCTTCATTTTGGGGTCCTTGGCCTCGATCGCCTTCAGCGCCGCGACGGCCTGGTCGGTGGTCTGTTCGTCGAAGGCCGAGACCCGCAGATAGCCGTAGTCGCCCTCCAGATGCGCCTTGGCGGACTTCACATTGATGGCTTCGCGCACCAGCTTGACGTCGAAGGTGTCCTTGCCCTCGCGCACGATGGTCAGGTTGATCGGCTCGCCGACCGCGCCGCGCATCTTCTTGACGGCGTCCGACAGCGGCAGGCCGATTAGGCTCTGGCCGTCGATGGCGGTGATGAAGTCGCCGGGCTGCAGCTTGGCGCGGGCGGCGGGGGTGTCGTCCATCGGCGAGACGATCTTGACCGCGCCCTCGTCGCTGGTGACTTCCAGGCCCAGGCCGCCGTACTCGCCGCGCGTATCGCTGCGCATGTCGGCGTAGTCTTCGGCGTTCAGATAACCCGAATGGGGGTCGAGCGAGGTCAGCATCCCGTCGATCGCCGACTCGATCAATTTCTTGTCATCCACCGGGGCCACGTACTGGGTCTCCACGGTCGACAGCACGTCGCCGAACAATTCCAGCATTTTGAAGGTTTCGGCGTGCGGCCCGGTAGCCGAGGCCTGCGCCGGGTGGTTCAAATAGGCCATGGCGCCGGCGCCGAGGACGAACACGGAGGCGTACGAGGCGCCGACGAGAAGATACTTGCGCATGAATGAGGCCCTAGGGGTCCTTTGCGTCTTTTCCAAGACGACAGATTTAAGCGCCGACACACTGACAAACCTTCAACGCCGGCCCGGACGCCGGCCTTCAGCGCTTGAGCGTGCTGACGGCCGATGTCTTGAGCCAGCGCGCCGGATCGACGGGCGCGCCGTTCTTGCGGAGCTCGAAATAAAGTTCCGGCGCCGGGCCGCCCGCCCCGGCCATGCGGCCGAGCGGTTGACCCGCCACGACCGTCCGGCCCGGGGCGGTCAGCGCCGTCTCCAGTCCCGCAAGCACCAGATGGTATCCACCCCCGAGCCGCAAGATCAAGACCAGCCCCCAACCTTTCAGCGGTCCTGCGTAATCAATGATCGCCTGGGCGGGGGCGACGACGACGGCGCCCGCCGTGGGGCGCCAGGTCCAGCCCAGCGCGCGGCCGCCGCTCGGTTCGGCCTGGCCGAAGATCCTGACCGGCGCGCCCGCCACCGGCGGGGTGAACGGCTTGGGCGCCCCGAACAGGCCCGCATGCTCCGGATCGGGCGGTTCGCGGACGTTCTGCGCCGGCGGCGCGGAGGTTACATCCTGGGTCAGCCCACGCAGCGCCCTAGCCCGATCGGACAGGGCGGCGATATCCTGGATCGCCGCGTCGGCGTCGGCCGCCGCGCGATGCTCCAGCGCGGTCTTGGCCGCGATCGCGGTCTCTATCTTGGCGCGGCGGTCGGCGACGTCGCTCTCGGCGCTGAACAGATCGGCGCTGGCGGTGGCGGCCTCGCGGCGGGCCTGCCGGATGGTCAGGGCTTCGCGCTTCAGCACCTGGGCGCGGGCTTCGATCTGCGGGGTTATGGCGCGGATCAGGATGGCGGCGCGCACCGCGTCGCGAATGTCGTGCGGGTCGACCAGCAAGGCCGGCGGCGGATCGCGTCGAAACAGCTCCAGCGCGCCGAGCAGCCTGGCCAGCCGGTTCTGGTCGCCGCCCAACCGGGCGTTCAGCTCGCTCTCGCGCACGTTCAGCGCCGCCAGCCGCAACCTTTTGTCGCTGACCGACCGCTCGCCGCCCTGTTCGGCCTTGTCGAGTTCGGCCAGCTGCGCGTCGAGCTGGGCGATCTCGCGGCGGGCCTGCGCGGCGTCGGCCAGCGCTCGGTCCCGGTCCTGTTCGCGTTGCCGCTGATCGGCCTCGACCTGGCGCAGCGCCGGGCTGGACGTCGGCGCGGCCAGGGCGCCTGACGCGAGGAGCGATGCGGAGGCGATCAGGGCGCAAAGGCCGAGGCTGGAGGCGAGTCGGCGACTCATGGACGAAGGCTAAGGCTCAATCAGTCGCGATGGTAGGGCGAGCCCGCCAGGATGGTCACGGCGCGATAGACCTGCTCGGCCAGCATGACCCGGACCAGGGCGTGGGGCCAGGTCTGGATCCCGAAGGCCAGTCGCTCGCTTGCGGCGTTCAGCACGGTTGGATCAAGCCCGTCGGCCCCGCCAACCACCAGGGTCAACCGCCGCACGCCCTGATCGCGCAGGTCGGCGATTCGCTGGGCGAAGGCGCGCGAGGAGAGGGCGGTTCCGTGTTCGTCGCAGGCGATCACGTGGCTATCCGCCAGACGCGGGGTCAGGACATCGCCCTCGGCGGCCTTGCCGGGCTTGCGCGCTTCGACTTCGATGATGTCGACGGGACCCAGACCCAACGAGCGGCCCCCCGCCGTGGCGCGCTCGGCATAGTCGCGGGCCAAGCTCGCCTCGGCGCCGCGCCCCACCTCCGCGCCGCGCCCTAGGCGGCCCACCGCCAGCAGGGTGATTTTCAAGGCGGATCAGGCGCGTTGGGCGGTGGTCCCGCCGGACCCGCGATGCGGCGAGTCGACGGACCAGATTTTTTCCAGATTGTAGAAGGACCGGACTTCGGGGCGGAACAGATGCACGATCACGTCGCCAGCGTCGATCAGCACCCAGTCGCAGTGCGGCATGCCCTCGACCCGCGCCTTGCCCGCGCCGGCCTCTTTCAACGCCCGCAGCAGATGATCGGCCACCGCGCCGACGTGACGCTGCGAGCGGCCGGAAGCCACAATCATGCAGTCGGCGATGGAACTCTTGTCCTTCAGGTCGATGACGACGATGTCCTGAGCCTTGTCGTCATCCAGCCGCGCCAGGATCAGCTCCTGCAGGGCGCCCGCCGGCAATCCGGCCTCAAAGCCGTCGGAATCCGGGCTTTCGGAAAAGGCTTCGGCGGCGAAGGCCGTCTCTTCTGGCGCGCTCGGCGCGGTATCGGAATTCAGCGTGTTGCTCCTTGGTCAAATCAGAGCATAGCACGCTTTACACGCCAGGTCAGACCGTATTGTCGGGCGGCGAATAGGTTGATCGCCGCCCCGTCCGAAGCGCTGTCGAAGAGACCGATTTGAGCGGCGCCGGCAGATAGACCCAGGCCGGCGGCGCGGTCAGCGCCAGGCGCTTCGCCCCGCCGGCCTGGAGCCTTGCCCGGGCGAAGCGGCGGGCGGCGGGCGAGAAGCTGGCGCGGGGGCCGGCGCCGGGCCTAGCCACCACCACGATGGGCGTGGTTCGGAAAATGTCGACCCAACCGCGCCAACGCTGAAAGTCCGCCAGGTTGTCCGCGCCCATGATCCAGACGAAATGCACGCCGGGGAACCTGGCCTTCAGGACCCGCAACATGTCCAGGGTGTAGCGCGTGAGGATCCGGCTCTCCAGGTCGGAAACCAGCATCGAGGGGCCGCGCGCCCAGGCTCGCGCGCCGGCCAGCCGTTCCGTAAGTCTCGCCGAACCGCGCCCCTTCAACGGATTGCGCGCCGAGACCAGCCAGATCACCCGGTCTAGCCCAAGGTGGGTCAGCGCCGTGCGCGCGACATGGGCGTGGCCTTCGTGCGCGGGGTCGAACGAGCCGCCATAGAGGCCGACCCGCATGCCGGGCTTTAGGGTGAAACCCAGCCTCAGCCCGCGCGGACGCCCGGCCTCAGGAACGCGCCGGACCGGACCCGCGAACCACATGCTGCTTCATCTTGGGCGGGGTGACCGTCGCCGAGGTCCGGGCCGCGGGGGTCTGGCGATCGAGGGCCAGGTCGCTCTGGCGCGCCCGGGCGCGGACCGTATAGACGCGGTCCCCCGACAGCACGGCGCCGCGCGCCAGCAGGCGGCCGTTCTGCCAGTTTGAGAGGCCGAGCTCCGGCCGGTTCAGGGCGTACTGGCCATCCACCCAGCGGGTGAAGCCGTCGCCGACGAAGGGAGCGTTGACCGTCTCGAAAAACCGCCGCTGGGCCAGTTCGTCCTCGGCGATCAGGCAGGCCTCGAATTGGGGGCTCAAGGCGTTGAACAGAGCCACGGCCTCCTCGGTGGTGTCGACGATGGCCAGGCTGACCTCGGGCGTCTCCTCCCATTCCCATTCGCGGCCCAGATCCTCCAGGTCGAGGATTTCCGTCACCGGTTCGTCGAAGGCGCCTCCGGCGCGGCGGACGACGGTTCGCGCGCTCAGCCAGTCCTCGGGCAACCCATCCTCGTCGCCGGCGACCACATGGAGTTTGCAGCCGCCGCCGCGCCGCTCGCCGGCCCGCTTCAGCGCGTCCAGGAACAGGGGCGTGAGCTCGCAGGCGCGCTCGCGCACGATACAGCAGACATTCAGGCTGTTGCAGACCTTGCGGTCCAGCGAGTGATAGACCGCCGCGGCGAAACGCTCGGCGTCGGCGCTGCGGTCGGCGATCAGCCAGGCGCCGCCGGTCCCGTGCAGGCTGACCGGCGTGCCGGCCTGGCGCGCCACGCCGCCCAGCTGCGCCACCGCCGGGCCGGAACCCCGCGCCACGGCCAAGGCAAGCCTGGGATCGGCGAACAGGGCCCAGCCGGCGGCGTGTTCGGGGCTGTCCACCAGGCTGGCCGCCCCGACGGGCAGGCCCGCGGCCGCCAGGGCGGGCTCCAGGGCGTGCGTGACGATGGCGCGGGCCGTGCCCAGCGCGTCGGCGCCGATGCGGAACACCACAGCGTTGCCGCCTCTAAGCACCCCGACGGCGTCGGCGAACACATTGGGTCGGCCCTCGAACACGAAGCCGACCACGCCCAGGGGCGCGGACACCTGTTCCAGGCTCCAGCCCGAATGTTCGATCCGCTCCAGCACCCGCCCGCGCCCGCCGGACGCGCCCGCCCATTCGCGCAGGCCCGCGATCATGTCGCGCCGCATGGCCTCGGTGGCGACCAGGCGCGTGGTCGAGCGGCCCTTGGTCTTGGCCTGGGCGACGTCCGCGGCGTTGGCGCGGGCGATGTCGGCCCAGTGCTCGTCCGCCTCCAGCCGTGCGGCGAAGGTCTCGAAGAAGCGGGTGATCTGGGTGTCGGAGACCGCGCCCATGGCCTGGAAGGCGTCGTGCGTCCGTCCCACGGCCGCCGCGACCCGCTGCGCGACGCCCTCGGTGATGTGCAACAGCGCGCCGGTGTCCTGCATCACCACCAGCCGGTCGCCCGGCCGGAACGCCTCCGCCAGTTCATCCGACACGAACGCGACCCGGTTCCCGCCAAAGGGAACCGGCATGCCCGGCGTCAGATGCTCCAACAGGGTGGTGCTCATGGGGCCTTAGTATCGCAAATCGCGAGGTTTGCGAGCCGCCAACGATGGGGGAGACTTACGCCCGCGCCTCGCCGCCGCGGATATCCTCCCAGAACCGCTTGGCCTTCTTGAAGAAGCCGGTCGATTGGGGGTGCTGCTGGTCGCCGCACAGGCCGGCCAGTTCGCGCATCAGTTCCTTCTGGCGCGCGGTCATTCGGGTCGGCGTCTCGACGAACACCTCGACCACCAGATCGCCGCGTTCGCGCGAGCGCAGGGACGGCATGCCGCGCCCCTTCATGCGGATGGTGGTTCCGGTCTGGGCGCCTTCGGGCACCTTGATCTTCAGCCGCGAATTGCCGTCGCAGTTCTCGCCGCCGAGCAGGCAGGGCGCGTCGATCTCCCCGCCCAGGGCCGCGGTGCACATGGGCACCGGCACGCTGCAATGCAGGTCCAGCCCGTCGCGCTCGAACAGTTCGTGCGGCTTGACCGACAGGAAAATGTAGAGATCGCCCCTGGGGCCGCCGCGCGCGCCGGCGTCGCCTTCGCCGGCCAGGCGGATGCGGGCGCCGTCGTCGACGCCGGCGGGAATGCGAACTTGCAGCGTGCGCTCGGTGCGCACCTGGCCGTGACCGCGGCAATCCTTGCACGGGTCCAGCACCAGCCGTCCGGAGCCGCCGCAGCGCGGGCAGGTGCGTTCGATGGAAAAGAAGCCCTGGCTGGCGCGCACCCGGCCGTGGCCGTTGCAGCCGGTGCAGGTGGTCGGACTGGTGCCCGGCTTGGCGCCCGATCCCTGACAGGTCTCGCAGGTCATGGTCGAGGGGACGTCGATCTCGACCTCGGCGCTGGCATAGGCCTGCTCCAGGCTGATCTCCAGGTCGAAGCGCAGGTCCTGGCCGCGCGCCGGACCGCTGGAGCGTCCGCGCCCGCCGCCGAACATGTCGCCGAAGGCCTGGCCGAACACCTCGTTGAAGATGTCGTGGACGTCGGTGAAGCCGGGGCCGCCGCCGTTCATGCCCTGGACACCCTCGTGGCCGAACCGATCATAGGCCGCGCGCTTCTGGGCGTCGGAGAGGATCGAATAGGCCTCGTTGATTTCCTTGAAGCGGCCCTCGGACTGATCGCAACCTGGATTTTTGTCCGGATGGTGCTGCATGGCGAGTTTGCGGAACGCCGCCTTCAGCGCGGCGTCGTCGCAGCCGCGCGCCACGCCCAGAATTTCATAATAGTCACGCTGCATCAAAGCGTACCTGGCTCTGCGTCCGCCGCGTTCATGCGGGCGTCCCTAGGATGTGAGGCAAACTGACAAGCTGCGCAATGCGGCGACCTGACCTTATCGGGCCAAGCCGCCGAATTGGACGCAATCAGTTCGGTTTGCCGGCGCCGTCCACTTCTTCGAACTCAGCATCGACCACGCCGTCGTCGGCCTTGCCGGGCTCCTCGCCCGCCTCCGCCGCCGCGGCCTGCGCCTTGTACATGGCCTCACCCAGCTTCATCGAGGCCTGGGCCAGGGTCTGGGTCTTGGCCGCGATGGCTTCGGCGTCATCGCCCTCCAACGCGGATTTCAGATCGGCCAGGGCCGTCTCGATCGCGGTCTTCTCCTCCGCGCTGACCTTGTCGCCGTGTTCGGCCATGGCCTTTTCGGTCGAGTGAACGATGGCGTCGCCGTGGTTCTTGGCCTCCACCACCGCCTTGCGCTTCTCGTCCTCGGCCTTGTTGGCTTCGGCCTCCTTGACCATCTTGTCGATGTCGGCGTCCGACAGCCCGCCATTGGCCTGGATGCGGATCGACTGTTCCTTGTTGGTCGCCTTGTCCTTGGCGCCGACATTGACGATGCCGTTGGCGTCGATGTCGAAGGTGACCTCGACCTGCGGCACGCCGCGCGGCGCCGGCGGGATGCCGACCAGGTCGAATTGACCGAGCAGCTTGTTGTCCGCCGCCATAGGCCGTTCGCCCTGGAACACCCGGATGGTCACCGCCGACTGGTTGTCGTCGGCGGTCGAGAAGGTCTGGCTGCGCTTGGTCGGGATGGTCGTGTTGCGCTCGATCAGCGGCGTGAAGACGCCGCCCAGGGTCTCGATGCCCAAAGTCAGCGGCGTGACGTCCAGCAGGAGCACGTCCTTGACGTCGCCCTGCAGCACGCCGGCCTGCACCGCCGCGCCCAGCGCCACGACCTCGTCCGGATTGACGCCCTTGTGCGGCTCGCGGCCGAAGAAGGTCTTCACCGCGTCGACCACCTTGGGCATGCGGGTCATGCCGCCGACCAGGATGACCTCGTCGATATCGCTCTTCTTGAGGCCGGCGTCCTTCAGCGCCTGTTCGCAGGGACCGACGGTCTTGGCGATCAGGTCCTCGACCAGGGCCTCCAGCTTGGCGCGCGACAGCTTGATATTGAGGTGCAGGGGCCCGGAGGCGTTCATCGAAATGAACGGCAGGTTGACCTCGTACTGGGTGGTCGAGCTGAGTTCCTTCTTGGCCTTTTCGGCCTCTTCCTTCAGCCGCTGCAGGGCCAGCTTGTCCTTGCGCAGGTCGACCTGAGTCTCCTTCTTGAACTCGTCGGCCAGGTAGTCGACCACGCGCAGGTCGAAGTCCTCGCCGCCAAGGAAGGTGTCGCCGTTGGTGGCCTTCACCTCGAAGACGCCGTCGCCGATCTCCAGGATCGAGACGTCGAACGTGCCGCCGCCCAGGTCATAGACGGCGATCTTCTTGCCTTCGTTCTTTTCCAGGCCATAGGCCAGGGCCGCGGCGGTCGGCTCGTTGATGATGCGCAGGACTTCCAGTCCGGCGATCTTGCCGGCGTCCTTGGTCGCCTGGCGCTGGGCGTCGTTGAAATAGGCCGGGACGGTGATCACCGCCTTTTCGACCTTCTCGCCGAGATAGGCTTCCGCGTCCTGCTTGATCTTCTGCAGGATGAAGGCGGAGATCTGCTGCGGCGAATAGTCCTTGCCGTGGGCGCGCACCCAGGCGTCGCCGTTCGGGCCCTTGACGATTTCATAGGGCACCATGCCCTTGTCCTTGGCCACCACGGGGTCGTCGAAATGACGGCCGATCAGCCGCTTGATGGCGAAGAAGGTGTTGGTCGGGTTGGTGACGGCCTGGCGCTTGGCCGGCTGGCCGACCAGACGCTCTCCGTCTTCCTGGATGCCGACCACCGAGGGGGTCGTGCGGACGCCCTCGGCGTTCTCGATCACTTTCGGCGTTTTGCCGTCCATAATGGCCACGCACGAATTGGTCGTGCCGAGGTCGATGCCGATTATCTTGCTCATTTGAGGCTTAAACTCTCCTTCATTGGCGAGCGGGCGTTGGTGGACGTATCTTGGGGCCTCATCGAGCGCCGCCTTGATCCCGTCTCTTGGCCTGCCCCCTTGGGGTTTGGGTCTCCATGCGGATCCACCAATGGTGGACCCCAGCTACCAGCGAAGCTCACCTTAAGGGAAGCCTCTCGTTGCAGCCGATATGGGAACGCCGGGGGCTGCCGCAAGGGGACAGGACCCAAGGCGGGCCGGTTCCATGCCGGGATGATGTTCCCGCCCGACCGGATTATAGCTTCGATATGCAGATCAATGGTTTCCGCTTCTTTCCCGCCGCGATCGACCCGCCGCTCCAGGCCGCCCTGGTGGAGGCGGTGATGGCGGCGGCTAAGACTGCGCCCTTCTATCGGCCACAGACGCCAGGAGGCAAGGCCATGTCGGTCCAGCAGACCAGTTTTGGGCCGTTGGGCTGGACCACCGACCGCGCCGGCTATCGCTACGAGCCTCGCCATCCGACGACCGGATCGCCATGGCCGTCCATGCCGCGGGCGCTGATCGCGCTTTGGCGAACGTTCGCCGAGACCGATCGCGAGCCGGATTCCTGCCTGGTCAATCTTTATCGCCAGGACGCCCGGATGGGTTTGCATCAGGACGTGGACGAGGCCGATTTCGACGTCCCGGTCCTTTCCATCTCGCTGGGCGACACGGCCGTGTTCCGTCTGGGCGGGGCCACGCGCCAGGATCCCACCCGGACCCTGCGTCTGGCCTCCGGCGACATCTGCCGTCTGGGCGGGCCCGCTCGGCGGTCCTTTCACGGCGTCGACCGAATCATCGCCGGCTCCTCGCGCCTGATCCCCGGCGGCGGACGGATCAATCTGACGCTCCGGCGCGCGCGACCCTAGGCAGTCCGATAACGCCGGTGATAATCAAACCTGATCAAAAGAACGCCGCAGGAAACGCCCATGGTCACGCTTACCCGTCCAGAAGGCTCCGAGCCCGCCGATTTCCACCTTTCGCGGCGCGGCGTCGCGGGCGTCTTCTTCGCCGGCTATGCGGCGGCGGCCTTTTCCGCCGAAGCCGAACCGATCCACACCGACGAGGCTGGCCTGATCACCGAGACAGTGATGCTGCCCGCCGCCGATCGACCGATTCCCGGCTATCTGGCCAGGCCCGGCGCCAAGGGCCGCTTTCCGGCTGTGCTGGTGGTGTCCGAGATTTTCGGCATCCACGAATATATTCGCGACATCTGCCGCCGCCTGGCCAAGCTGGGCTATGTGGCGGTGGCCCCGGCCTTCTTCATCCGGGCCGGCGATCCCGCCCCGATGACGATGGACCAGATGGCGGAGATCCGGAAAATCGTCAGTGCGGCCTCGGACGAGCAGGTCCTGGGCGACATCGCCGCCACGCTAAAATTCCTCAAGGCTCAGCCCTATGTGGACAATTCGAAACTGGCGGTGACCGGCTTCTGCTGGGGCGGCGGGGTGACCTGGCTGGCCTGCGAGCGGTTCGGCGCGTTCAAGGCCGGCGCGGCCTGGTACGGCCGTCTGGCCCCGGCGGCCGACGCCAAGCCCGATCCCGACCGCCTGTGGCCAGTACAGCTAGCAGCGACGCTGAAGGCCCCGGTGCTAGGGCTCTATGCCGGCAAGGATCCGCTCAGCAACGCCATCCCCGCCATGAAGGCGGCGCTGGCGGCGGCGGGCAAGAGCGGCAGCGAGTTCATCCTCTATCCCGACGCCCAGCACGGCTTCCACGCCGATTATCGGCCCAGCTACAATGAAGCCGACGCCAAGGACGGCTGGGCCCGCATGCTGGCGCATTTCGCCAAGAACGGCGTCGGGCCGGGGAAGGTTTGAGGGCGGCGCGATTGTGCGTGCTTCGACACGGCCCTTTGGGCCGGCTCAGCATGACGAACCTTTTTAGAAATCCAAATTCTCGTCATGCTGAGCCGCGCCGCAGGCGCGTGTCGAAGCACGCACTCCACCTACCGCGATAGCGCCAGGTCGTCCGCGTGGATCAACGTGGGCCCCGCCGTGTAGCCCAGCACCGCCTCGATCCCGCCTGAGCGTAGGCCCATGATCTTCTCCGCATCGCCCGCGTCGTAGCGGGTGAGGCCGCGGGCGATCTCTCGGCCGGCTTCGTCGCGCACCAGCACCGCGTCGCCCTTGCCGAAGCGGCCCTGCACCGCGCGCACCCCCGCCGGGAGCAGCGATTTGCCCGCCAGCAGCGCGGCAGAGGCGCCGGCGTCCACCACCAGCGCCCCCTGCGGCGACAGCGAGCCGGCGATCCAGGCCTTGTAGGCCGCCGCGGGGCTGGTGTGGGCCTCGATCAGGGTGGCCCGGCCGCCCTCTTCAGCGGCGGCCAGCGGCGCGGGCCGGCCGCCCAAGGTGATCAGGGTGGCGCAGCCGGCGGCGGCGGCGATGCGCGCCGCCACGATTTTGGTGGCCATGCCGCCGGAGCCGACGCCGGCTTCCAGATTGGCCCCGCCGGCCATGGCGTCGACCTCTTCGGTCAACTCGGTGACCAGGGCCACGTGCCGCGCCTTTGGGTCGCGGCGAGGATCGGCGGTATAGAGCCCGTCAATGTCGGAAAGCAGCACCAAAAGGTCCGCGCCGATCATTTGGGCCACCCGCGCGGCCAGGCGGTCGTTGTCGCCGTAGCGGATCTCCTCGGTGGCCAGGGTGTCGTTCTCGTTGACCACCGGCACCACGCCCAGGCTGAGCAATATCTCCATGGTCGCCCGCGCATTAAGCCAGCGGGCGCGGGTCTCGGTGTCGGCCAGGGTGAGCAGCGCCTGGGCCGCGATCATGCCGTGCGGGGCGAAGGCCTGTTCCCAGGCGTGCATCAGCAGTGACTGGCCGGCGGCGGCCGCGGCCTGCTTGCCCGGCAGATCCAGCTTACGCCGGGCTAGTCCCAGCCGGCGACGGCCCAGCGCGATGGCGCCGGAGGACACCACCAGCACCTGCTGGCCTCGCGCCTTGATCCGCGCCATGTCGCCGGCGAAGGCGGTCAGCCAGGCGTGGTTGGCCGCGCCAGTGCGCTCGTCCACCAGCAGCGAGGAGCCGACCTTGACCACGATGCGCCGGGACGTGCGCAGCGCATTCATGGCCGCCAAGCCTCGGGCTGCGCCTCCGTCCCGCTGGCTTCCGCCGCCGCCTGGGCTCGCGCCGCGCGGACCTGGGCGTAAGCGGTGCGCAGCAGCGCGGTGACGCCCTCGCCGGACACGCCGGAGATCAGCAGGGGCGCCCGGCCGCTGGCGGTCTCCAGCGCGGCCGCCAGCTCCGCCCGGGTTTCCTCGTCCACCGCGTCGATCTTGTTCAGCACCAGGATCTCGGCCTTGTCCGCCAGGCCCTCGCCGTAGGCCTCCAGCTCCTCGCGGACGGTGCGCCAGGCGCCCACGACGTCCGGCTCGGTTCCGTCGATCAGATGGATCAGAACCGCGGTGCGCTCCACATGGCCTAGAAAACGCACGCCCAGGCCCGCGCCCTCGGAAGCGCCCTCGATCAGGCCGGGGATGTCGGCCAGCACGAACCGCTCGTTGGTCGACAGATCGACGACGCCCAGGCCCGGCGTCAAGGTGGTGAAGGGATAGTCGGCGATCTTGGGCCGCGCCGCCGAGCTGGCGGCCAGCAAGGTCGACTTGCCGGCGTTGGGCAGACCCACCAGGCCCACGTCGGCGATCAGCTTGAGCCGGAGCCAGATCCAGCGTTCCTGGCCCTCCTGGCCGGGATTGGCGTGACGCGGCGCCTGGTTGATCGAGCTCTTGAAATAGGCGTTGCCGAACCCGCCGTTGCCGCCCTTCAGCAGCCGGATCCGCATGCCTTCCTTGTCCAGGTCGGCCACCAGGGTTTCATGATCCTCGTCGAACACCTGGGCGCCCACCGGGACTTTCAGCACGATGTCCTCGCCGTTGCGGCCATGGCGGTTGCGGCCCATGCCGTGCACCCCGGTCTCGGCTTTGAAATGTTGCTGGTAGCGGAAGTCGATCAGGGTGTTCAGGCCCTCCACCGCCTCGATCCAGACATCGCCGCCGCGTCCGCCGTCGCCGCCGTCAGGACCGCCGTGCTCGATGAACTTCTCGCGCCGGAACGAGACCGACCCCGCGCCGCCGTCGCCGGAACGGATATAGATCTTGCATTGGTCGAGAAACTTCATGGGCTCGTTGTGCTTGAGGAAGGGGGCGTCGTCGAGGCGCTTAAGCCAGCCAGACCATCATCCGGGTGTCGGCGACTTCGCCGCGGGCGGTGCAGTGGCGCGGCTGGATTTCGCCGGTGTAGAGGAAGCCGGCCTTTTCCAGGACGCGGCCGGAGGCCGGATTGTCGGCGAAGTGGCCGGACACCACCACGCGCCGCCGCCAGATCTTCCTGGCCCAGGACAACGCGCCCGCCACCGCTTCGGTGGCCAAGCCGCGGCCCCAGTAGGGACGGCCTAGCCAATAGCCGATCTCCGGCCCGATATGACCAGAGCGTCCGACATGGGCGCCCAGCAGCGGCGTCGGATGGAAGCCCGCCACGCCGACCAAGCCCTGGTCCTCCAGCTCGATGGCGAAGACGATCTCGCGAGCCAGGTCCAACGCCTCCACGCGAGCCAGGAAGGATTCGGCGTGGTGGCGATGGAACGGATGCGGCATGCTGGTGGTCATGCGCGCGACGTCCAGATCGCCCGCCAAAAGGGCGACGCGGTCCGCGTCCGCGGCCACGGGCGCGCGCAGCACCAGACGCCGCGTCTCGATTCTCGGTGTTTCTTCAATGATAACGTCCATGCAGCCTCCCGGGACCTTCTGTGGGTCCTGAAAACAGAAGCGGGGAGTCCGGCGTTCCGGACTCCCCGCTGTTTGCTGCCCGGATCGCTGCTTTTTTGAGGCGCGCGATCCGAAATTTGTTTCAGATCGGTCTATTCAGCCGGGGCCATCGCCTCATTCGGAACCACGGTCACATAGGTTCGGTCATCGCGCTTGGTGACGAACTTGACCGCGCCCTCGGCGGTGGCGAACAGGGTATGGTCCTTGCCGAGGCCCACATTGACGCCTGGCCAGAATTTGGTGCCGCGCTGGCGTACGATGATGTTGCCGGCCAGCACGCGCTCGCCGCCGAACTTCTTCACGCCCAGGCGCTGACCGGCGGAATCGCGGCCGTTGCGCGAGGAGCCGCCTGATTTCTTGTGAGCCATATCGGGTCTCCTAAACTCTATCCGGCCTTAGGCGTCGTCGCCGTCGGCCTTGGTCGCTTTTTTCGCCGCCGGCTTCTTGGCGGCGGGTTTGGCGTCCGTGGCGTCGTCGCTCTTGGGGGCGGCCTTGGCCTTGGGGGCGGCGGCCTTCTTGGCGGCGGGCGCGGCCTCGACCGCTTCCGGCGCGGGGGCCGCTTCCACGGGCGCGGCTTCAGCCTTCGGGGCTTTGACAGGCTTGGCCTTGGCGACGGGCGCCTCGGCGGCGACAACGGCCGGTTCCGGCAGCTTCAAGCCGCGGGCCCTGGCGTTCAGGACGGCGCGGGTGGTCAGGTCGACCACGCCGTCCCAGGTGTCGGACTTGCCTTCGCCAGTGATGCCGGTGACGCGCAGCACGGTTTCGAACTGGCGATGGCCCTGGGTGCGGCGATAGCCCTGGCGGCGGATCTTCTTGAAGACCTTGATCTTGTCGCCCTTGCGGGTCTCGACCAGCGTGGCGTTGACCACCGCGCCTTCGATCACCGGCGCGCCGACGATGACATCGGCGCCTTCGCCGAGCATCAGGACCTGATCGAAGGCCACTTTCGCGCCCGCGTCGCCATCCAGCTTTTCGACCACCAGCATGTCCCCGGCTTTCACCCGGTATTGCTTGCCGCCGGTTTTAATGACCGCGTACATCGCTTGAGCGCCTTAACTTGAATTCGCAAAAAGATGCGCCCGCGAGTGAGCCCCGCGGGCGAAGGGCGGGACTTATACAATTGCCGGCGGCCAAGTCAACGCCGCGCGGCGTTGATCCGGCGCCAAACTAGGCTTTGACCAGAGCGATCGCAAAACCGTCATGGCCCTTGGACCCGACGGTCTGCACCGCCGTGGCGCTGACCCGCGGCTCCGCGGCGATCATGTCGTACATCTGGCGAATGCCCTGCGCATTGGGGTCCTGGCTGAGTTCATCGATCACCACCCCCCCACGCACCACATTGTCGATGATGATCAGGCCGCCCGGTCGGGTCAGCCGCAGCGCCCAGCTGAAATAGTGCGGATTGTTTTCCTTGTCGGCGTCGATGAACACGAGATCGAAGGGCTCCGGGTTCTCGGCGGCGAGTCTTGGCAGGCTCTCCAGCGCCGCGCCGACGCGCACCTCGACGATATCGGCAAGACCCGCGCGGTCGATGTTGGCGCGCGCGACCTCGGCATGGGCCGGACTATATTCCAGGGTGACCAACCGGCCGCCAGGCGGCAGGGCGCGGGCCAGCCAGATGGTCGAGTAGCCGCCCAAGGTGCCGACCTCCAGCACACGGCGCGCGCCGATCGTCTGGGCCAGCAGCTGCAGGAGCTTGCCCTGGTTGGGCGCCACATTGATCGCCGGCAATCCAGCCGCCGTGCTGTCCGCGAGCGCCTGGTCCAGGGCGGCGTCCGAAGGCGACAGCGCCCCGACGATGTAGTCGTCGACGGCGGTCCAAAGCGTCTGAGACAATCGGATTGCTCCCCCAATGATCTGGAACCAGTTTCGTACAGTCAACCAAAGCATGAATTCAGGCCGCCTTTGACCCCCAAATTTCAGAACCTCGAACCCTGGACTCCCGGCCGGGGTGCGGTGGTCACGCCGCGTAGTGGAATCCGGCCTGCTGCAGTTCGACCAGAACGCCAGCCACCCCTGGCGTGAGCACCACGCCTGGCGCCAGGTTGTTGGTCAGCTCCGACGCCAGCGCCCCCTGAGCCAATCCGTCGGGGTTCACGCCCGCGGCGATCAGCTTTCCGGCGATCTCCCAGATCGCGTTGTGACACGCCAGGAAGACCGCCCCGCGGCGCTGTAGTGTCGCGATAGTGGCGCCATGCGCCGAATACGCGCCATCGACGTCTTCGTAGCGCCGGGGATCGGCGGCGGCGGGAACGGGCTGGCTGAGGAAAGTGTCGGCCTGGACCTTGCCGCCGGCCAGCTTGGCGAACTGGTACTTCTCCCACATCGCCGATTCGAACAGCGCCAGGTGCGCGGAGCCGTGTGTCGCCGAGACGGCGATGAAATCAGGGTGTCGGAACGACCAGATCTGGGTGTTCATCGCGTTGCGCATGGCGTTCAGCCACGGGCCCGTGATCTCGGTATTGTTCCAAACCTGCCTGGGTCCGCCGCGATAGGCGATCAATTCGGACAGCGCGGCGTGGTCCCACAGATCCGGATGATCCAGGATCATCGGAACGGTCTTGAAGTCGCGGCGGCGCGGGGCGCGGCTCAGCCGGGCGCTCAGCTCGCCCAGCGACCCGGCGCCGGGCGGCAGCAGCGAGGATTCATCCGCGGCGGCCGCCCCTTGCGCGCTCAGG